>ENA-ORXU01000108-ORXU01000108.1-marine-metagenome-genome-assembly--contig:-NODE-108-length-105659-cov-7.155642_pt1 | contig 105659 bp, 86 predicted proteins | sample MGYA00237869_ERZ511484 | MGnify/ENA metagenome assembly ERZ511484 | reverse complement strand
GACAGCGCCTCCTTGCACCACCCGGCCTACGATTTCGACGATGCGGCCATCGCCCCCGGCTGCCGGTACTGGCTCGAACTGGTCTCACGCGCCTTGCCGCTGCCGGCTTCAGTGCCGGCCCCAGTGCCGGCCCCAGTGCCGGCCTGAGTGCCGGCCTGAGTGCCGGTCCGAGTGCCGGCCCGAGTGCCGGCCCGAGTGCCGAACGGGCGGCGGATGAGCGCCGGCTGCCCGCCGGACCCTGTCACAGTGTTCCACAACGGTCGGACCCGGCCCCCGTTATGCTTCGGGGACCGGCTCGTCCGAGCCCGGTGAACCGATCGCACGACGACAGAGGGCTTCATCGATGGATCTAGCGAAACTCGGCCAGGACCTGCTCGCGGACAAGCTCGGCGGAGGAGCCGGCGGCGTCATGGAGGGATTGTCCAGGCTGACCGGCGGCGGCGAAGGCGCACTGGACCTGGGCGAACTGGTCGGCCGGCTGACATCCGGTGGCCTGGGCGATCAGGTGCAGTCCTGGCTGGGCGATGGTGCCAATGCGGACGTCTCCGGCAGCGAACTGCAGGATGCACTCGGCACGGACCGGGTCGCCGAGATGGCCTCCGGCATGGGCGTGGGCGAGGGCGAGGCGCTCGACAAGCTGAAGGACGTACTGCCGTCGCTGCTCGACAAGGCCAGCTCGGGAGGCTCGCTGCGGGAGTCGTTCGGCGGGGCGACCGACGCGCTGGAGATGGCCAAGGGCTTGTTCAAGTAGCCCCTGGGCAGGACCCGGACAGCCCGGGGTCAGCCGCGACCCACGAACGGCATGGCGCTGGCCATGATGGTCATGAACTGCACGTTGGCCGACAGCGGCAGGGTGGCCATGTTGACCACCGCGTCGGCCACGTGCGCCACGTCCATAACCGGTTCCGGCCGGATGCTGCCGTCGGCCTGCGGTACACCGCTGCCCATCTTCTCGGTCATGTCCGAGGCGGCGTTGCCGATGTCGATCTGCCCGCAGGCGATGTCGAACGGGCGGCCGTCCAGCGACAGGGTGCGGGTCAATCCGGTGATGGCGTGCTTGGAGACGGTGTAGGGCACCGAACCGGGCCGGGGCAGGTAGGCCGAGATCGAGCCGTTGTTGATGATCCGGCCGCCCTGTGGCTGCTGACCGCGCATCAACGCGAACGCACCGCGCGCCGCCAGGAAGGCACCGTGCAGGTTCACCTCGATCACGGTGCGCCAGTCCTCGACGCTGATCTCGTCGATCGGCGCCGGCGCGACGTTGGTACCGGCGTTGTTGAACAGCAGGTCCAGCCGACCGTGTTCGCCGCGCAGCGACTCGTACAGCGCATCGACGCTGTCAGGATCCGACACGTCGGCCACCATCGGCTGCAGGCGCGCCGCCAGCGTCGCATCGTCCACGCCATCGCGGGTTTGCTCCAGCGACGACAGGGTGCGGCCCGTCAGCACCACGTGAAAGCCTGCGCGGGCCAGCGCGCGGGCACTGGCACGGCCGATGCCGGAACCTGCACCGGTGACCAGGGCTATCGCGCTCATTCGGATTCTCCGGAAGGGGCGGTGACGCTTTCGCCGCGAAGCTGGGCCAGGCGTTCATCGAGATAGCTGCCGGCGGTGTGACGCTCGGACAGTCGCACCTCGCGCCGCGGGTGCAGGAACAGCGGCAGGCTGATGCGACCGCGCGCCACGTGCTCGCCGTCCGGGTTGATGACCCGATGCGTGGTGGACGGGTAGTAGCCGCCGGAGGCCTCCTGCAGCATGTCGCCGATGTTGATGATCAGCGATCCGAAGTCGCACGGCACGTCGATCCATTCGCCGCCGGCGGTGCGGGCCTGCAGGCCGGGCTCGTTCGCGGCGGGCAGCACCGTCAGCAGGTTGATGTCCTCGTGCGCCGCGGCGCGTACCGCGCCCGGTTCGGGCGCCCGCTCCATCGGCGGGTAGTGCAGGATGCGCAGCAGCGACTGCTCGCTGTCCCGGATCATCGTCGACAACGGTTCGTGGAAGCCTGCGGCGACGGCCGCCGGTGTCCCGCGTTCGACCCAGCCGAGCAGGGTGGAGGCGAACTCCACCGCCTGGGCGTAGTAGGCGTCCAGCTCGGCCTTCAGCTCGGGCGGACAGCGCCCCCAGGGATAGAAGTGGTAGTACTCCTTCAAGTCGCGAACGGTGCGCCCCTTGGCCATCTCGGCATCGCTGGCGGGAAAGAAGCCGTCGTAGCGCTCCGGGTCGAATCGCCAGTCGTGCTTGTCGTCGCTGGCGAAGAAGTCGTGCCAGCGCCGGTAGATGTCGCTGACCGTGCCTTCGCGGATCGGATGATGGGTGAGCACCCCGAATCCGGTGTCGCGCAGCGAGGCCACGAAGCGCGTCTCGGCATCCGGGGCGCGAAAGTCGATGGCGTCGATGCGGGGCTCGGTATCGGACATGGCGGTACGCGCTCGGGCGGATGCGGCAGGATAGCAGTCCCTTGCCGACGCGTGACGGCACGGCAGGCTTCTCGGCGGCATAATGCAGATCATGCGACAAGCCGGCGGGGACGATGAATGACACAGGCGGTTCGCACCCTGGTCATCCTGTTCGCCGACATCGGCGACAGCACGGCGCTGTACGAGCGGATCGGCGATGCCGATGCTCATCGGCAGGTGGCCGACAGCCTGCGGCGGATGCGCCGCTGCATCGAGGCCGCCGGCGGCACGGTCCTGCGCACGGTCGGCGATTCGGCCCTGGCCAGTTTCGAGCATGCCGACGAGGCGATACAGGCGGCGTGCGACATCCAGCGCGACCACCTGGGCAGTGCCCTGTCGGTACGCGTCGGCTTCCACGTCGGCGAGGTGATTCCCGACGGCGGTGACGTGTACGGCCACGCGGTCAACGTGGCCGCGCGCATCGCTTCGTTCGCGCGTATCGACGAGATCACCGCGACTGGTGAGTGCATCGCCGCCCTGTCGGATCGCAACCGCAAGCTGGCCTCGCCGCTGAATCGCATTCGCGTCAAGGGCGTGAGCGGCTCGCTGGAGGTCTGGCGCGTGGACTGGCAGCCGGCGGACGGCCCGCAGACCGCCATCGCCACCGACTGGCGCGATGTGGAGCCTGCCGAGGTCGCGGCATCGATCCAGTTGCGCAGCGGTACCCGGCGCTTCCAGCTGCGCGCCGACGAGGGCCGGTGCCTGGTCGGACGTTCGCTGGACTGCGACATCGTGATCGACAGCGAGCACGCCAGCCGCCGTCATGCGCTGATCGAGTTCGCCCACGGCCAGTGCCTGTTGACCGACACCAGCACCAACGGCACCTGGCTGTGCGCGGTACGCACCCGGCCGGTGCTGGTGCGGCGCGACACGGTCGTGCTCGACGGACGGGGCGAACTCGGACTGGGAATCCGTCCCGGGGAGGCGGGTGCGATGCCGCTGGCCTATCGCTTGGTGGAAGAGCGGCTCACGAGCGCGGAACGGACCGGGGAAGGCTACCCGGACGGCCATCGGGCCGAGACCACCGACGGGACCACCGACGGGACCACCGACGGGACCCGGGACCGGCCCGAGGATCCGCCGGATCGCACGTCCGGGTGGCGCCGGCGCGGTTGAGCCCGGCCCGCCGGGCTCCGCCGCTCAGTTCGTGGAAGCCTCGCCCAGCAGGACGACACCGGCATCGTGCATCGCCTCGCGTGCGCTGCGCAGCGTGCCGTTCATGTCGATGGCCCGGCAGGCCGGCTCGCACACCACGGCATCGAACCCGGCGCGTCGGGCATCCTCGGCCGAGAAGCGTACGCAGAAATCGAGGGCCAGGCCGACGCACACCACGCGCGTGACCGACCGTTCGGCAAGGTAGCCGGCCAGGCCGGTTACGGTGCGATGGTCGTTCTCGAAGAAGGCCGAGTAGCTGTCGATGCCGCGCCGAAAACCCTTGCGAACGATCAGCTGGGCATGATCCACCGACAGGTCCGGGTGCCAGTCGGCACCGGTGGTTCCCTGCACGCAGTGGTCCGGCCACAACGTCTGCTCGCCGTACTCGAGCATCACGCTGTCGAACGGGACGTGCCCCGGATGCTCGCTGGCGAAGGAGGAGTGGCGTGCAGGATGCCAGTCCTGCGTCAGCACCACGGTGTCGAACACGCGGATCAGCGCGTTGACGGGAGCGATGACCCGATCGCCGTCCGGCACCGCCAGCGCGCCGCCCGGACAGAAGTCGTTCTGGACGTCGATGACCAGCAGCGCATCGGTGGCGCGCGGAGCGATCGTGTCGAGCAGGGCGTCGGTGCGCATCGTCGCGACGAAACCGCTACAGCTGGGAGGCGAACAGCACCACGACCCGCTGCTGGGCGTCTTCCTCGTCATCTTCGAGCAGCGCCGCGGCGGCGTCTTCGCCCAGCCCGGCCACGTTGCCGATCTTGGTGTAGTCGAAGCCGTTCTGGATGAGGTAGGAACGCACGCTGGCGGCACGGCGCTGGGCGAGTTGCTGGTTGTAGACGGCCGATCCCTGCCGATCGGTGAAGCCGAAGATCGCCACGCCGGTGGTCCGGTTGGTTTCCTGGGCGATGAACGAATCGAGCACGCGCGCCGCCTCGGCGCTGACGGCGGTGGAGTTCTTGTCGAAGTAGATCTTGTACTCCACGTGCTTGCCCTCGGCCTGGGCGCGCAGCTCCTCCTGGGTCACGAAGCCGCTGGCGCTCAGCTGGTCGACCTGCTCGCGCACCTCGTCCAGGCTGCTGGCCAGCGCCGGGTCGTCCCGTTCGCTCATCCGTTCGATCCGCCGTTCAAGGGCGGCGACCTGCTGCTCGAGCGCGCCCTGGTTCTGCTGCACGCGATCGCCGGCCCGTGCCGACGCCGGCAGATCCCGCACCTGCGTTTCCAGCTCGCCGAGGCGTTGCCGCGTGCTGGCCAGGGACTCGGTCAGTTCACCGACGTCGCCCGCCGATGGCCCACCCTCCATCTCGGCGTCCAGGCTGGACAGCTGCCCGCGAATCTGCTGCTGCGCGCTGTCGATCGACAGGGCCCGGTTGTCGGTCGTCAAGGCCTCCACGGCGTTCTCCAGGCGCGCCAGCGTCTCGCCGGTGCGTTGATCCCGATCGCTCAGCTGCTCACCGATGGATTCCAGTCTCGCCTCCAGTCCGTCGACCCGCGCGTCGGTCGCCCGGCTGCTCGCCAGCGATTCCTCCACGGCGACCAGCCGGGCGTCCAGGGCGGCATCGATGCCGACCGGCATCGCCGCCGCCGGAGCGCCGGGCGCCGGAGCGCCGGCCGCCGGAGCGCCGGTCGGTGCGTCCGCGGTCGTGCCCTCGGCGTCGGAAGCCGGCGATACCAGGGTGGCCAGCCGGGCGTTGGTGGTGTCGATGCGTTGCGCCAGCGCGGCCTGCTCGGCGGCCAGTCGATCAGCCTGCCTGTCCACCTGCCGCACCCGGGCCTGCTCCCGGGCGGCCAGCTGCTCGCTCAGCGCGGTCACCTCGGCATCGAGCCGCTCGTCCAGGGCGTCCAGCCGGGCCGCGGGATCGAGCGCATCCAGTCGCTGCTGCAGCCGGGCCAGCGTGGCCTGCAGGTCGGTGCTGCGGTCGGTATCGGCCTGGTTGCTCTCGCCCAGACGCGCCAGTCGGGCGTCCACGCCGTCGAGCCGATCCAGCACCAGGGTGGATTCGGCCAGGCTCATGGTGCGGGTCAGTTCGTTCTCGAGCGCATCGATGCGCGTATCGAGTGCCGCGCTCGCCTCGTCGAGAGGTTCGGCTCCGGACGCCACCGGCAACGCCGCGGCGGCGCCGGTGGCGTCCGGGGCCCGACCGCGCATCGCACCCACGGCGTCCGTCACGCGCCCGAGCACGGTCCGCGCATCGTCGCGCAGCGCGTCGACCCCCTCTCCCGGGCGCTGCGTCGTCCAGTAAGTGGCACCCAGACCGATGGCCAGCAGCAACAGTACGCCGAGCGTCTTCATGGCAGTCGGGGCCGGATCCTGGATGGCGCCAGAGTGTAGCCCACCGCCTCGTCCTGGTGCCAGCCGCCTCGCGGTGCGCCCCGTCGAGGTTCCGGCCGCGATCAGTCGGCCAACTGCAGGATCAGCGCGCCCAGCGGGGGCAATGTCAGCGACAGCGAATGATCGCGCTCGTGCACCGGCACCGGCTCGCTCTGCCAATGGCTGCCGCCCGCGTCCGGTTCCTGACCCTGCGTCTGGCCGCTCCCGCCGAAACGCGCATCGTCGGAGTTCAGCAGCACCGTGTAGGTGCCCGCCTCGTCGACGCCGATGCGGTAGCCGTTGCGGACCACCGGGGTGAGGTTCATCACCGTGACGGTGCTGGAGGCGCGTTCGGCATCGTGGCGGTACCAGGACACCACGCTCTGGTCGGCGTCGGTGCAGTCGATCCACTCGAAGCCCTCGCTCTGGCAGTCCTGCTCGTGCAGGGCCGGCTGATCCCGGTACAGCGCGTTCAGCTCTCGAACCAGGTCCGCCAGCCCGCTGTGGCGCCCGCCGTCCAGCAGGTGCCAGTGCAACGAGCCGGCATAGGCCCACTCCTGGTACTGGCCGAACTCGCTGCCCATGAACGTCAGCTTCTTGCCCGGATAGGTCCACATCATCGCGTACAGCGCCCGCAGGTTCGCGAACTTCTGCCACTCGTCGCCCGGCATCCGGGAGATCATCGAACCCTTGCCGTGCACCACCTCGTCATGGCTGAACGGCAGCACGAAATTCTCGCTGAAGGCGTACAGCAGGCCGAACGTCAGGTTGTGGTGATGGTATTTGCGCCACGACGGATCGCGCCCCATGTACTCGAGCATGTCGTGCATCCAGCCCATGTTCCACTTGAACGTGAAACCCAGGCCGCCATCGAAGGTCGGGCGGCTGACCTGGGGAAAGGAGGTCGATTCCTCGGCGTAGGTGGTGCCGCCCTCCAGGTGCACCAGCTCGTTCATGCGTTTCAGGAAGTCGATGGCCTCCAGGTTCTCCCGGCCACCGAACCGGTTCGGTACCCACTCGCCCTCGTTGCGCGAGTAGTCCAGGTAGAGCATCGAGGCGACCGCATCGACCCGCAGCCCGTCGAGGTGGAACTCGCGTATCCAGTAGACCGCGTTGGACAGCAGGTAGTTGACCACCTCGCGGCGGCCGTAATTGAAGATCAGCGTGTTCCAGTCCTGGTGAAACCCCTGGCGCGGGTCGGCATGCTCGTACAGGTGCGTGCCGTCGAACTGGGCCAGCCCGTGCGCATCGCTGGGGAAGTGAGCGGGCACCCAGTCCATGATCACGCCGATGCCCTTGGCGTGGCAGCTGTCCACGAACCAGCGGAAATCGTCCGGACTGCCGAATCGCGAGGTCGGCGCGAACAGGCCGATCGGCTGATAGCCCCAGGAGCCATCGAACGGATGCTCGGTGATCGGCATCAGCTCGATGTGGGTGAAACCCTGGGCCACCACGTAGTCCACCAGCTCGTCGGCCATCTCGCGCCACGACAGGGGGCGTCCGTCGTCGTGACGCTTCCAGGAGGCGGCGTGCACCTCGTAGATGGACACCGGTTCGGAGCGCAGGTCCCGGTGCCGGTTGCGGGCCAGCCAGGCCTCGTCGGTCCAGGTGAAGCGGCTGTCGAACACGATCGAGGCATTGCCGGGCGCCTGTTCGAAGTAGGTCGCGTAGGGATCGTTCTTCAGCGGCAGCAGCTCACCGCCCGGTCCGATCAGCTCGTACTTGTAGAGCGTGCCCTCGGCCAGCTCGGGCACGAAGATGTCCCACAGGCCGCTGCCCGGGTGCGAGCGCATCACGTGACGACGCCCGTCCCAATCGTTGAACGGTCCGACCACGCTGACACGCTGGGCGTTCGGTGCCCACAACGCGAACTGCGTGCCCTCCACGCCCTCGTGCGTCATGCGACGCGAGCCGAGCAGCTGCCACAGCTCCTGGTGGTTGCCTTCGCCGAACAGGTGACGATCCAGCTCGCCGATCGCGCTGTCCAGCGCGTACGCGTCGATGATCCGGCGGACCCCGCCCGGTTCGGTCAGCTCGAACGTGTAACGGCCCGGCGCGGCATCCAGCCGGGCCGCGAACAGGGCGCTCTCGTGCTGGCGCTGCATCGCGTGGCGGCCGCCGTGCTCGTCGATCAACGTGACCGCCTCGGCCTGGGGCTGCAGGGTTCGCACCACGAAGCCGCCGTTGACCGCGTGCGGCCCGAGCACCGAGAACGGGGACCCGTGCCGGGCATTGCACAGTGCGTCGACCTCGCTCCAGGTCAGTTGCGCACTGCTGTCCTGGTCGGCACGGGACGCGTTGTCGGAGGAGGCGGTCGAGGCCGCGGTGGTCGAATCCAGGGTGATCACGAGCAGTAGAGCTCCGTAAGGTAGCGGCGGGCGGATGTCTGCCAATCGAAACGTCGTTGTGCGGCGGTGTCGACGATCTGGCGCCAACCGGTGTCATCGCTTCGCTTGTGAAGCGCGGCGTCCAATCCGGCAATCATCGCCTCTGCCTGTGCGGAACGCGAGGTGCCGGAAAAATGGAATCCATCGACGCCATCGCCGACGGTATCGACCAGGCCGCCCACCGCGTGAACCAGGCAAGGCTGCCCGGCGCGCATGGCCAGCATCTGGCTGGTCCCGCATGGTTCGAACGAGCTGGGCATCAGGAACAGGTCGCCCCGCTGATAGAGGGAATCGGCGATGTCGGCCGCGTAACGGTTGATGAACAGCAGGTTGGGGCATCGTGCCGCGATGCCCTGCACGGCCCTCTCCAGCGCCGGGTCGCCCGCGCCGACCAGCACCAGCACGCCATCATCGGCATGCCGGTCGAGCAGGTGTTCCAAGGCGGCGCGCCCATCCTCGAGCGGGGTCAGCAGCAGGGCCGCCTTCTGGGCCACCAGGCGACCGACGCTGGTGAGCACGTGCTTCGGACGCGGCGAGACGCTCCAGTCGAGGGCGCGCTGGTGGGCGATGTAGTCGACCGCACGCAGTTGCCCCTCGTACCCGAGCGTGGCCAGCAAGGCCTCGGCGACGCTGCGCATCCAGCGACGCCAGGTCGTGCCGGCATCGCCACGCACGGGTACCGACGGCTCGTGGCCGGGGCGGCTGCCGCGCGTCGGGACGGCGGTGTCCGGGTAGGCGATGCCGTTCAGGATACCGATCAGCCGACCGGTCGCGGCGGCCTCGCTCAGATCGGCCTCCAGTCCTTCGCCGCCGTGAAACCCGCGACCGGCATCGTTCGGCTCGACGATCTCGCGGGCGTAGTTCGGCGACACCGCGTGCACGCGGTCGGCCAGCCGGATCGCCGCGGCCGTCGGATTCACGCAATCCGGCCAGCGCGGATCGGCCAGCAGGGCACGATTGCCGGTCAGCCACGGGTACCAGCGCATCAGCGACGAGGCATGGCCCTCGAAGGGCCGGATTCCCTGCAGGGCCAGGTTGTGGATGCTGTACACCAGGCGCGCATCGCGAAGCCGCTCGTGCTGCGGATCGAAGCTGCGCAGGATGGCCACGAAGGCGCTGTGCCAGTCGTGCAGGTGCAGCACGTCCTGGCGGGGCAGCATCTCGCTGCCGAGCAGCTCGGCGAGCGCCGCGCCGAACAGCGCGTACTTGGAGGCATCGGTGGCGAACGGGGCGTCCGACGGATCGTCGCAGTAGATCCGCCCCTCGCCGCAGGGAGCGAACAACGGATCGTGCAGGATGACCAGGCGCACCGCGGGCGCGGTCGGATCGGGCAGGGTGAATGCCTCGACCCGGCGGTGCCCCTGCCCGAAGCGCACCGTCAGGTTGCCCAGCGCGGCGGCTCCCGGCAGCCGGCTCAGGAATCCGTAGGAGGGCAGTACCACCGTGACCTCGACGCCTTCGGCGGACAGCGCCGCCGGCACGTCGCGCAGCACGTCGCCCATGCCGCCCACCTTGGCCCCCGGCAGCGCGTCGTTCTCGGCCGCGACCATGCACACGCGCAGCGGTGCGTCGCCGACCGATGGGCTGCTCTCGCCTTCACTCATGACGACGGTCGATCCGCTCAGCGCACGCGATGCACGAGCTGGCCGAAGTGATCCGGAGTGACCAGCGTGATGCCGTCGTCGGTGACGCGAAAGCCCGCGGCGCGATCCTGCTCGACGTCGAAGCCGATCTCGCACCCCTCGGGAATGACGGTGCCCGAATCGACCACGACCCGGTTGAGCTTGACGTGGCGGTTGATGACCGCGCCTGGCAGCACGACCGAATCGGTGACCTCGCTGTAGGAGCGCACGTGCACGTTGCTGAACAGCAGCGAGCGGTTGACGGAGCCGCCCGAGACGATGCACCCGCCCGAGATCAGGCAGTTCACGGCCATGCCGCGCCGATCGCCCTCGTCGTGCACGAACTTGGCCGACGGCAGCTGCTCCTGATAGGTGAAGATCGGCCAGGTATCGTCGTACAGGTCGAGCTCGGGGGTGAAGTCGACCAGTTCCATGTTGGCGTCCCAGAACGCGTCGATGGTGCCGACATCGCGCCAGTAGCCCTGGCCCGAGGGCTGGTCGTCCCCCTGTCGATAGGCGTACACGGCGTAGTTGTCGACCAGGTGCGGCACGATGTCCTTGCCGAAGTCGTGGGCGCTGCCGGGCGAGTCCGCATCGCGGATGAGCTGCTCGTAGAGAAAGCCCGTGTTGAACACGTAGTTGCCCATCGAGGCGAGCACGCGACCCGGCTTGCCGGGAATCTCGGCCGGTTCGGCAGGCTTCTCCTGGAATTCGAGCACGCGACCGCCTTCATCGACCTTGACAACGCCGAAGGCCAGGGCGGCCTCCTTGACCGACACCTCGAAGCAGCACATCGTCATGTCCGCGTGGCGCTCGTGATGACTCGCCAGCAGCGGCCCGTAGTCCATCTTGTAGATGTGATCGCCGCCCAGGATCAGCACGAACTCCGGCTTGTGGGTACGAATGATGTCCAGGTTCTGGTAGACCGCATCGGCGGTGCCCTTGTACCAGCTCTCGTCGTCCATGCGCATCGAGGCCGGCAGGATCTCGACGAACTCGTTGAATTCGTTCCGGAAGCTGGACCAGCCGCGCGCCAGGTGCCGCACCAGGGAGTGGGACTTGTACTGCGTCGCTACCCCGATCCTGCGGATGCCGGAGTTGATGCAGTTGGACAGCGGGAAGTCGATGATGCGGAACTTGCCGCCGAACGGCACCGCCGGTTTCGCTCGCCAGGTGGTCAGCTCGTGCAGCCGGCTGCCCTGGCCGCCGGCCAGGATGAGTGCCAGCGTCTGACCGGTCAGACGAGAGATGTTGCGGGCGTTTGCTTGCATCGACGAATCGACTCCGACAGCCATGTTGGGCCGCACAGCGTAACGACGGGCCGCGTCCGTGCAAAGCGGCGTGTGAGTTTGTGCAGTCGGCGGGCGGCGATCGGACGATCCGGACGCGCCCGGCGTGACGAAGATGCCGGCGCGGCGCAACACCTGTGACGGCAGCTTCGAGGTCCGTGTCGCGACAAGCGCGGGACGCCTCGGCTATACAATACGCGCATGGACATCCCAGAGAACGTGCAGGCGCCCGCGCCTGCCCCAGGTGCCGTTCCCCTGGCCGCGCGACTCGTCGACGACCCCGCCCGCTGGCATGCGGTCGAGCATTCGCCGGAGCACTCCAGCGAAGCGCTGGCCCGTTCGATCGTGCATCACTTCCACGCCACGCTCGGCCTGGAGCTGGACGATGCCGATGCGCACGGGCTCTACACCGCGGTGGCGCTGGCGGTGCGCGAGCGACTGATCGAGCCCTGGACGCGTACTCGCGCCGCCACGCTGCAGGGTGGCGGCCGGCGTACCTGCTATCTGTCGCTGGAGTTCCTGATGGGCCGGGCGCTGGGCAACGCGGTCATGGCACTCGATCTGGAAGCGGCGCTGGGCGAGGCGCTCGGTTCGCTGGGCGTGTCGCTGGCCGACGTCGAGGCGCTCGAACCCGATGCCGGCCTGGGCAACGGCGGTCTGGGCCGCCTGGCGGCCTGCTTCCTGGACAGCTGCGCCGCGCTCGCCCTGCCGGTGACCGGCTACGGGTTGCGCTATCGCTACGGCATGTTCCGGCAGGGCATGGAGCATGGGCACCAGGTGGAGCGTCCGGACGCCTGGTTGAGCAACGGCCATCCCTGGGAGATCGAGCGCACCGAACTGGCGGTGCGCGTCAGCTTCGGCGGGCACGTGGAGATCGACGTCGATGCCGCCGGCGGCCGGCGGCATCGGCGCTGGGTGGGGTCGGAGGACGTGCTGGCGGTTCCGCACGACGTACCGATCCCCGGGGCGGGAAACGGCATCGTCAACACGCTCCGGTTGTGGGCCAGCACCGCCACCGCGGAGTTCGACCTGGATTCGTTCAACGCGGGTGGCTACACCGAGGCGGTCGCGGCCAAGACCGAGGCCGAGAACATCACCATGGTGCTGTATCCCAACGATGCCAGCGAGAACGGCAAGGTGCTGCGCCTTCGTCAGCAGTTCTTCCTGGTATCGGCCAGCCTGCAGGATGCGCTGCGCACGTGGACCGACAGCCACGCCTCGATCGAGGGCTTCGCCGAGGCGCACTGCTTCCAGCTCAACGACACGCACCCCAGCCTGGCGGTCGCCGAGCTGATGCGCCTGCTGATCGATGTGCACGAGGTGGAGTGGGACGCCGCCTGGGCGATCACGCGATCCACGATGGCCTACACCAACCACACGCTGTTGCCCGAGGCGCTGGAATGCTGGTCGCTGCCGTTGATCGAGCGGTTGCTTCCCCGGCCGATGGAGATCGTGCGCGAGATCGACCGGCGCTTCCTGGCCGAGATCGATGCGCGCTGGCCGGGCGATGCCGCCCGCCAGACCGCCATGGCGATCATCTCGCAGGACGGCTCCTCGGTGGTGCGCATGGCGCACCTGGCCATCGTCGGCAGCTTCTCGATCAACGGGGTGGCGCAATTGCACTCCGACCTGCTTCGCACCGGCCTGTTCCGGGCCTTCGCCGAGCTGTGGCCGGAGCGCTTCAACAACAAGACCAACGGCGTGACGCAGCGCCGCTGGCTGGCCTACTGCAACCCCGACCTGAAGGCGCTGGTGAACGACGCCATCGGCGAGGGCTGGGTGTCGGACATGCGCAAACTCGAAGCGCTGGCGCCGTTGGCCGAAAACGAAGCGTTCCGGCGATCCTGGCGTGATATGAAGGCGCTCAACCGCGCGCGGCTGGCCGAGCTGGTATTCGAGCGTACCGGCGTGCGGGCGCTGCCTGACATGATGATGGACGTCCAGGTGAAGCGGATACACGAGTACAAGCGGCAGTTGCTGTGCGTGCTGCACGTGGTGCACGCCTGGCTGGAGCGACGCGAGAATCCCGAGACGAGCGCCGTGCCGCGCTGCGTGGTCATGGCCGGCAAGGCCGCCCCGGGCTACCGCCTGGCCAAGGCCATCATCAAGCTGGCCAACAACGTGGCGGATGTCGTCAACGCCGATCCGCTGACCCGCGACACGCTGCGATTCGTGTTCCTGCCCGATTACAACGTCTCGGCCATGCAGGTCATCTGCCCAGGTACCGACCTGTCCGAACAGATCTCCACCGCCGGCAAGGAGGCCTCCGGCACCGGCAACATGAAGTTCATGATGAACGGTGCGCTCACCATCGGGACCCTGGACGGGGCCAACGTGGAGATTCTCGAAGCGGTGGGCGAGGAACACTTCTTTCGCTTCGGCCTGGACGTGGACGGGGTGGCCGAGACGCGTCGCGGCTACGATCCCGACGGCTTCGTGCAGGCCGATCCGCGCCTGGCGCGCGTGCTGGAGGCCTTCGATCAGGGGCGCTTCTCGCGCGAGCTGGACGGCCGCGAGGACAACGCCGGTGCGGCGGCCATCCGCGAGGTGATCGCGGCGATCCGTCATCCGGGCGATCCCTGGCTGACGTTGGCCGATCTGGGCGCCTATCTGGATGCGCAGGACGCGGTCGATGCCGCCTGGAGCGACAGCGATCGCTGGACCCGCAGCAGCATCCTGAACACCGCGTTCAGCGGACGCTTCTCCACCGATCGCACCATGCGCGACTACAACCGGGACATCTGGCGCCTGGAGCCGATCGATACCGGCACGGTGGAGGCGGGGGCGGTCGATGCGCAGCAGGGCGAAGCGGTCGCGATGCGTTGATGGCGAAGCTCGTCCGCCGCCTGGAGGAGGGCGACGCCTCCCGGCTCGGCGCGATCGTGCGAGACGGCGGGGTGAACTTCGCCCTGTTCTCGCGTCACGCCACGGCCGTGGAGCTGTGCCTGTTCGATGCCGTCAGCGGTGTCGAACAGGAACGGCTGGCGTTACCCGGGCACGATGACGAGATCTGGCACGGTTTCCTGCCGGACGCGGCGGCGGGCCTGCACTACGGCTACCGGGTCCATGGACCGTGGGCGCCGGCGTCCGGGCACCGCTTCAACCCGAACAAGCTGCTGATCGATCCCTACGCCCGCGAGCTGGCCGGTCGGGTGAGCTGGGACGATGCGGTCTATGGCTACACGGTGGGCCACGCCGACCGGGACCTGTCGTTCGATACGCGCGACAGCGCACCGTTCGTGCCGCGTTCGGTGGTTCGCACACCGCACGGGCGTCGCCGCTTCGCCGCGCGCCCGGAAATCGCCGCCTCGCAGCGGATCATCTACGAGGCGCATGTCAAGGGGCTCACCCAGCGCTTTCACGGACTGGACGCGGCGCGACGCGGCAGCTATTCGGCGCTCGGATCGCGCGGCGTGATCCGCTATCTCCAGAAGCTGGGCATCACCACGCTGCAGTTGCTGCCGGTGCACGCGTTCGTGGACGATCAGTTCCTGGTCGAGCGAGGGTTGAGCAACTACTGGGGGTACCAGTCGCTGGCGTTCATGGCGCCGATGGCGCGCTACGGACGCAAGGATGCGGTGCGCGAGTTGTCCGAAGCCGTCGATGCGCTGCACAAGAACGGCCTGGAGGTGTTCCTGGACGTGGTCTACAACCACACCTGCGAGGGCAACGAGATGGGACCGACCCTGTGCTATCGCGGCATCGACAACCGTTCCTACTATCGACTGGCCGAAGATCCGCGCTACTACGTCGACGATACCGGTTGCGGCAACACGGTGGCCGCCGAGCATCCGCGAGTGCTGCAGCTGATCATGGACAGCCTGCGCTACTGGGCCTCCGAGATGCGGATCGACGGATTCCGCTTCGACCTGGCCAGTGCGCTGGGGCGCGAGCGCCACGGCTTCGATGCCGGCGCCGGCTTCTTCGATGCGGTGGGCCAGGATCCGGTGCTGCGCCGGCGCACCCTGATCGCCGAGCCGTGGGACATCGGACCGGGTGGCTACCAGCTCGGGCGCTATCCGACGCAATGGTCCGAATGGAACGACCGGTTCCGGGATACCGTGCGTAGCTTCTGGTTGCGGCGCGAGCCGGTACTGAACGAGCTGTCGGATGCGCTGCTGGGGTCGAGCAACGCGTTCAGCGATCCGCATCGCGCACCGCAGGCCAGCATCAACCTGATCAGTGCCCACGACGGGTTCACGCTGGCGGACATGGTCAGTTTCGACGTCAAGCACAACGAGGCCAACGGCGAGAACAACCGCGACGGGCACGGCCACAACCTGTCCTGGAACCATGGGGCGGAAGGTGCATCGAGCGATCCCGCCGTGCGCGCGGCGCGCGATCGGTCGCGGCGCAACCTGCTCGCGACCCTGCTGCTGGCGCAGGGCGTGCCGATGCTGCTGGCCGGCGACGAGCTGGGGCATTCGCAGGGGGGCAACAACAACGCCTACTGTCAGGACAACGCCATGAGCTGGCTCGACTGGCGCGCCACGCGCGAGCCCGGCGCCGTGGCCAGGCTCACCGAGCGCCTGATCGGACTGCGTCACGATCTGCCCGTGCTCAGACGACGGCACCGTCTGCACGGCGATCGCCATTCACGCTCCACCGGGTTGCCCGAAGTATCCTGGCTGGGACCCTCGGGCGCGGCCATGCTCGATGCCGATTGGCACGCCCACGGTGCGCGCTTCGTGGCCCTGCTGCTGCTGGGCGATGCGGATGCGCCCCCTCGCCCGGGGTCGCCGGCCTCGCCCCGCGATGTGTCCACGCCCAGCGATCACGTGCTGCTGGTGATCAACGGCAGCGACGAGGCGGTGGAACTGCCCTTGTCGAACGATATCCTGGACGCCGGCGATTGGCGGCTGGTGCTCGACACGGGCGAACTCGATGGTTGCCCGCAGTCGACTCGTCTTTCGTCGAGCTTGCATTGTCAGCAGGATTCGGTGACGCTGGCACGCTGCTACACTGCGCCGTCTTCCCCTGCATAGCGAGTCGATCCGATGGCGGACGTCCTGTCGGCGACACACCTGGTGCGACGCTTCGCGCTGTTCGCGCTGACGCTGCTGTTCCTGCTCACGATGCTGCGCGCCGGGCATGCGTTGTGGCATTTCACGGCTCTGCCGCAACCGCCGTCGCTGCCGGACCTGTTCATTCAGGGCTTGCGCGTGGACCTGTCCCTGGTGGGCACGCTGCTGCTGCCGATCGTGGTGTCGGCTCCGCTGCTCGGGCTGCTCGATGGCGGCCGCGGCGTCGCCCGGCTGCTGGTCATCGCCTTGTTGACCGCCTCCCTGGTCGGCGTGCTGGTGGCCGAGTACATCACGCCCGCCGTGTGGCTGGCCGAGGGGGTGCGTCCCGGCGTGCGGGTGCTGGAGGACGTCGGCGGCGCCGCCGGCTCCGTCCTGGCAGGCCTGCGTGCCGCGCCGGTTCCCGCGCTGCTGGGCGCGGTGCTGATCGCGCTGGTGACGATTGCCTTCCTGTCACGTCTGGAGACCAGGCGGTTGCTGGCGCGACGGCTGTCGGGCGGTTCCGCGCTGACGCTGTCGCTGCTCGGCGGGCTGGCTTGCTTGATCGCCCTGTGGTCCGGCATCCCCGGCCTGACCGATCCGCTGACGATGGAGGCGACGCGCATCGGCGATGTACCGCTGGCGAACGAACTGGTGCTCAACACCGCCTGGAAGCTGCTGTACCCGCCGGTGATCGACCCGTTGCTGACGGTGCTCAGCAACGTCCCGGGTCGGTGAAGGCGCGCACGCTGTCGATGCGGTAGCGGGCCGGGAACACGGTCGAGTCGTCCGGCGGCCCGGGCCAGGTGCCGCCGACGGCCAGGTTCAGCAGGAAGTGCACCGGACGGGTGAAGTCCTCGGGGGCGGGGTGTGACACCAGGTGGCGCCGGTCCAGGTACCAGTGCACCGCTTCGGGCGTCCACACCACGCTGTAGCGGTGAAAGCCTGCGCTCAGGTCCTGCTCGACGGTATGGTCGTACGGGTGCGAGGTCAGCTCGCCGGTCTGGTTGGTGTGCAACGTGGTGTGCACCGTTCGAGGCTGATGTCCTAGAAATTCCATCACGTCGATCTCGGGCAGCACCGCCACCCCCTCGGGCCACTGGTCGAAGCTTGGCAGCAGCCAGAATGCCGACCACAGTCCCTGGCCGGCCGGGGGTTGCAGCATGGCCTCGAAGCGTCCGTAGCGCTGCGAGAAGCTCTTCTCGGTGGTCAGCACGCCGGACACATAGGGCTGTCCGGCGACGTGTGCCGAGATCGCCCCGGGGGTCGGTCGCGCCTCGATCACCAGGACGCCGTCCTCGATCGAGAACGGTGAGTGTCGCAGCGCGTTCGGGTCGACGTAGTACTGCAGCTCCTCATTGATGATGACGTCGGCCGGCCAGATGTAGCCCGGCTTCCATTGTCCCGGTTCCCAGGAACCGCCGGCGCGGTGCAGGGCCAACGAATCGAACTCGTCGACGAAACTCTCGTCCCAGCAGGCATCGTCCAGGTCCGCCTCGGGATCGATCGCGGCCCGGGCGGGCGCGCTCGTCAGAGCGGTCAGGACGAGCAGGGCGGCCAGGATGGCCGGGGCGGCCGGGGCGGCCGGGGCGGCAAGGGTGACGCCGGTCGACCTGGTTCGGGTTTGCATGATCATGTTCGCGGTGGGCCTGTGTCGGCGCAATCCGGTGAGTCGTTCGGCGCGGAGGGGGGCGGATGGGCGCAGAACCAGTCCCAGGCGTGACGGATGGCCGCCTCCACGTCCGGATAGGCCGGTTGCCAGCCCAGTTCGTCACGCACCCGCGACGCATCGGCCACCAGCTCCGGAGGATCGCCGGCACGGCGCGGATCCACGCGGTAGCGTATGTCGATACCGGTCACCCGACGACACGCCTCGATCACCTCGAGCACGGTGTCGCCATTGCGGGTGCCCAGATTGTAGCGACGGCTGCCGCTGCCGGGGGTGGCGAACAGGTTCTGCAACGCGAGCAAATGAGCGCTGCACAGGTCCTCCACATGCACGTAATCGCGCACGCAGGTACCGTCGCGGGTCGCGAAGTCGTCGCCGAACACGCGCAGCGTCGTCCGCTCCGGATCGCCGCCTGCCCGGAGCCGCAGGGCCTCGAACAGGACCAGCGGCAGCAGATGCGTCTCGGGGTCGTGCCGCTCGCCGATGCTGCCGTCGGGCGCGCACCCCGAGGCGTTGAAGTAGCGCAGTGCCACGCTGTCCAGTCCGTGTGGTCCGGCCAGGTCCGCCAGCATGCGCTCCACCATGAGCTTGGAGGCCCCGTAGGGGTTGATCGGGTGCTGCGGGGTGTCCTCGGTGATCGGCAGTCGATCCGGCACGCCGTAGGTGGCGCAGGTGGAACTGAACACCAGACGCGTGACGCCGTGCGCGTGCATCGCTTCGAGCAGGCTCAGCGTCCCGGCGGTGTTGTTGCGGTAGTAACGGGCCGGATCCTGCATCGATTCGCCGACGTAGGCCAGCGCCGCGAAATGCACGACCGCGTCGATGCCGCGTGCGAAGGCACGTTCCAGCGCCGCCGGGTCGCCGATGCTGCCTTCCACCAGTTCGCACCGCTCTGGCGCGTGGGCCGCGGCCGCCGTGATCGCGTCGCGGTTGCCGCGGCTCAGATCATCGAGCACCACCACCCGATGGCCGGCCCTGACGAGCTGACGCACCATATGCGACCCGATGTAGCCGGCGCCGCCGGTGACCATCAGGGTGTGCGGGGCCATCGAATCGGCAGACGGGTTCATGGGCGTGGTCCGGTTGGGTCGAGCGGATTCGGTTCAGGCGGGTTCGACGGGCGATCGGTCGGCGCCCGGCGCGCATCGGTACGGGCGGCGCGCGGCGGGAGGTCGGCGACCAGCCTGTTCTTCAGCGCGTTTCGTGCCTGACGCGATTCGCGCCGACGTCGCATCGCCAGGTCGGTTGTCGGCGTCAGGCGCCGGCCCGGCACCCCGAACGAGCGTCGCCACACCGAGGTGACGGGCGCGGCGCTCCAGCGGGCCGCCGGTCCCTGGCGCAGCAGCGCCAGCGGCAGCGCCAAGAACCAGATCCAGTACAGCTCGCGGTTCACCAGCAGGCGCGCCTCGGAGTAGTTGCTGACCAGCAGCGCGACGCAGAACCCGAGCACGAACAGCGCATCGGGCAGGCGGGTGCGATAGTGGGAGTGGACGATCTCGATCAATTGCTGCAGCGCGAAGGCGATGGTCAGCAGCGTCAACGGCAGCCCGACGCTGGAGGCGACCTGGAGCAGGCCATTGTGCGCGTGGTAGGCGATCCAGTTCAGGTCGAGCAGGGACTGCTGTATCCACCGGCTTTGCTCGGTCGGTTGCCAGATCGTACCGTAGCCGAACCCGCCCCAGGGGCGCTGCGCGATCAGTTGCCAGGTCTGCTCCCACAGCGCGCCTCGTCCGGTCAGGTCGCCGGAACGTCCGATCAGCTCGTTGGTATCGATGCTGCGCATCGCCATCGCCGCGAAGGTTGCGCCCAGCAGCGCCAGTGACGTGCTGGCCAGCGCGCCCAGATCCAGGCGCGCGCTGGTCCAGACGTAGCCGATGACCAGCAGGGCGATCAGCAGTGCCAGCACCGAGGTCGCCGACACGCTCTGCCACAGGCACAGCAGCGAGACCAGGCTCAGCAGCGCCCAGCCGGTGCGTTCCGGCAGCGACGCCGGCCGGAGCGTCTGCAGGATCATCAGCAGCGCAGTCACGGCGGCCCAGAAACCGAGCGTGTTCTTGGAGGTCATCAGGCCGCGCCAGACCGGACGTCCCACGTAGTCCTCGATGCCCATCGCCGGCCATTGCCACGAGGCGAGCGCACAGGCCACCATGAGCGCGCCGAGCACGGTGCGCGAGATCTGCAGGGTTCGCGTCAACGACAGCGTGCTGCCCAGCGCCAGACCGATCAGCGTGCTGCCGATGAAGTGCACGGCCCGTTCGGCACTCAGGCGCGAATCGATCGACCACAGGCAGGAGGCGAGCACGCCGCCGCACAGGATCAGCAACGGCAGGCGAAACCTGACCAGCCAGGCCACTCGGCGCATGCCCTCGTGTCGCAGCAGCAGGAAGGCGGACAACGCATAGGCGACCAGCCAGAGCAGCGTCAGCAGGGTGGCCGCACGACCGCTGCCGTCCAGTCGGACCGCCACGGTGAGCGTGGCGCTGGTGCCCTGCAGCAGGGTCAGCACCAGCAGACCCTCGGCCAGGCTGCGCATCAGCGTTGTCGTGCGGCGATGATCATGAACGATTCAGGCGTCCGGGTCGGGCATCGGCCGACCACGCAGTCGCACGTACAGGTCGGTCAGCCGACGGTAGCCGCGCGGCGCAAGGTTCTGCACCAGTTGCCGGGCGACACCGGCACTGCCCAGGGCACCCAGGCGCCAGGCGCGATACAGGCTGCCCAGCCCGACGAACAGGTTCTGCCTCATCAGCGCACCGCTCTTCTGACGCGCCTCGAAGCCGGACCAGGCCGCCTCGCTCATGCGATCGCGCTGCCCGTCCATCCAGCGAAAGAAATTGGTCACCTTCGGCGAATCCAGTCCATGGATCGGCAGCTGCGACAGCGCATCGCCGCGGACCGCGTCCTCGTACAGCACCAGCGGCTCGGGCAACATGACGAACCGGGCACCGGTGGCCCGCAGGTCGATCGCGAACTGGTCGTTGTCGCCGTAGGTGATGCTCTCGTCCCAGGCGACCCGTCGGGCCAGCGCGCGCGGAATCACCAGCGTGCTGGTCTGGATGAAACCGCCGTGCACGTACAGGAAATCGTGGATCGGCTCGTCGTCCCCGAGCGCCCGATCCGGCTTTATCCAGCAGCGGCCCACCCCGCGATCGACCACGATCTGGCCGTACAGCACCGCATCCGGGGTCTCCCGCAAGCGGGCATCGGCCGCTTCGAGAAACGTCCTGAACCAGCGATCGTCGGAATCCAGGAACGCGATGTACTCTCCACGCGCGATCCGCATGCCGTGATTGCGGGCGGCGGCCGGCCCGCCGTTGGCCTGCGAGACCACGACCAGTCGCGGATCGTCGATGCGCTGCAGCGAGTCCAGCGTACCGTCCCGGGATCCGTCGTCGACGACGATGATCTCGACATCGCCGAACGACTGGCCGAAGCAGCTGTCGAGCGTGCGCCGGATCGACCCCTCGCGATCGTAGGTCGGGATGACGATCGAGAAGCGAGGCGTGCCGCTCACGGATAGGACTCCTGGCGGACCGTGGCACGGCCCAGATGCGCCTTGGCCTTGCCGAGGAACTTCCAGCGCAGCAGGCTTGCCCGGCCGGCCAGCGAGGGTCTGAGCATGGCGGCCAGCGTCAGCGAGCCCGCCACCGTACCCAGACCGGCCGTCTTGAGCACGCGCACCGTGCGAGCCCCGATCGAGGTCCGGGTGCGCTGCATCACGCGGACCCGGGAGTTGGCGATGTTGATCACGCGCTGGCGCATCCAGCCCGGTGCCAGCCGATCGTCCGGCACGCTCTCGAAGACGATGGCCCGGGGGGCCCAGTGCATGCGTGCCCCGGCGCTCGCCAGCGCATCGAAGAACGCCAGGTCCTCGCTGCCGGACTCGGCGAAGGCGGCATCGAACGGCGCCGGCCCGAGCGCCGCCAGGGAGCTGGCGCGCACCAGCACGTTGCCACCGGCCTGCAACCGGCAGGCGGCACCGTCGGGCAGGTTCATGTCGGCACCGTAGTAGGGATTGGCGCGCTGCTCGTCGGTGGCATGGTCCGGAAAGACCGGCCGGGTCGGGCCGCCGATCGCATCGCTGTCGTGTTCGCGCTGCACGCGCAGCAACGCCTCCAGCCATTCCGGATGCGGCCACTCGTCGTCGTCCAGGAAGGCGACCCATTCCGGCCCGCGGCGCAAGGCGTGCTCGCTGGCCCGGTTGCGCGCTGCCGACAGTCCACCCTGCTCGGCCGCCAGCACCGCCTCGACGGGGAACGGCAACCGCGCGGCGATCCCCTGCACCGCATCCCGTCCGGCCCCGGCGGCGTCGTTGTCGATGACCACCACCTCGAGCGCCTGATCCTCGGGCAGCGGTTGCAGCTCGGCCACCGCGTGCAGCAGGCGCACGATGCCCGCGGGGCGTCGATAGGTGCACACGGCGAGCACGATCTTCATGCCGTGCCGCCACTGGTCGCACCCTTGTCCACCGTCAGGCTCGACGCGCTGTCCGCGGCCGGACTGTCCGCTGCTGCCGCGGGCAGCGCGTCGAGCCGTCGCAGCAGCAGGCGGGTCAGCCAGAGCGCCATGAACAGCTCGGCCACCAGCACGCCGTACAGCGTCTGCACGGCACCGAAGCGTTCCAGCAGCACCAGCACCGCGATGCCCGAGAGCAGGGCGGCCGCCACGCTGGCCAGCGCCAGCCGCCGGAACTCGCGCAGCGCCTGCAACGCGGCACTGGGTGCGTTGTAGCAGGCGGCAAACAGCGTGATGATCGCCCACAGGGTGACGATCCTGGCCATCGGTGCGTCGGCGTAGCGTGCCTCGTACAGGGCTGCGTGCACCCACGGCCAGGCCAGCGCGAGCAGCACTCCGAGCACGCCCACGGCGGCGGCGGTGACGAGCGTGATGCGCAGCAGCTGAGCGCGCACCGCCTGCGCGCGGCCCTCGGCCAGCGCGATGGCCAGCTCCGGTTTCACCATGTTCTGCCAGGTCAGCAATGCGATGCGCACCGGTCCGAACAGCACGAAGCCCGCCGCCAGCGGCGCGAAGGCATCCGGTCCGATGCGGGCCGTGACCACGACGCTGTGCGCCTGTGCCAGGAACAGCGTGGTCAGGGAGCCCACCAGCGCCCAGCGGGTCTCGCGCCAGATGGCCCGGTAGGGCTCGAGGGACACCCGCATCGGCCGGGGCAGCGTCCCGTGCAGGGCGAGCCGCTCGACCAGCATGGCGCACAGGTTGGCCACCGCCAGCAGGGTCAGCACCGCACCGATCGGTGGTGTGCCGGCCAGCAGCAACCAGCCACCCACCAGCAACGTGCCGACGATGACGTAGGTCAGATCGCCGGCCGCCGGGATCAGCGGTCTCAGACGAGCGTAGCCGGTGGTCCGGCTGTACTGGCGGGCGGCATAGACGGCCACGAACGCGCTGGTGCCCAGCGCCGAGGCCCGCAGCTCGGGCGCGTCGAACAGCAGCGCCGCCGTGATGCCGATGCCGAGCAGGGTGAAGAACAGGGCCAGGTTCAGCGTGCCGAACAGGGCCTCGCTGCGACGCCGTTCCCGCTCGTCCTTGATGACCGGGGTCCAGACCGTGAGCGGTGTGGCGATCAGCGCGTTGTTGATCGCCGAGGCGAACATCGCGAGCACGAAGGCGAACGCGAAGCTGCCGTACTCGTAGGGGCTGACCAGGCGCAGCAGGACCAGGTTGAGCGCGAAGTGGAAACCGCTGACGCTGCCCTGGGCACCGACCGACCACAGGTAGCGCGAGCGCAGGGCGGCGCCGACACGCGCGACGAGCGCCCTCATCCGCGAGAGCGACGTCGTCCGGCGAGGGTCTCGCGCAGCAGGTAGCCGGCCAGGAACACCGGCTCCACCAGGTAGCGAAAGGCGAAGCGACGCGGATTCTCGCCCAGCCGGAACGCCCACTCCAGGCCGCACCGCCCCATCCAGCGCGGCGGCGTGCGCACCTCGCCCGCCACGTATTCGAAACAGGCGCCGCAGGCGTACACCGCCGGGGCTCCGATCCGCTCGCGGTGCGCGTGCAGCCAGGCCTCCTGGCGCGGTGTGCCGAAGCCCACCAGCAGCAGTCCCGTGTCGTTGTCGTTGATTTGCCGGATCACGTCGAGGCTATCGGCCGAGTCCGGCGATTGGTTGAAGAATCCGTCGTGACCGACGATGTCGATTCCCGGCGCCAGCTCGCGCACCCGCTGCAGCGCGAGCGCCTGCACGTCGGCCGACTGGCCCAGGTGGAACACCTTGATGCCCTCGTCACGAGCCATCTGCAGCAGCGGTCCGATCAGGTCGACGTAGGTCACGCGCTGAGATCGGTCGGCCGCGAAGCCCGCCAGGCGCAGCAGCGCGATCAGCGGCATGCCGTCGACCAAGGCCGTGCACCCGGCATAGTGACGCCGGAGTTCGGCGGAGCGATACCACAGGTAGAGCGAATGCAGGTTGTGATACAGCACCGTCACCGGCCGTTCGTGCCGGACGGCATCGCGCGCCAGCGTAACGTAATCCTCCAGCGTACCGGGGTGCAGCGTGAAGCCGAACAGGCGGTGCGGAACGGGTTCGTTCATGCCGGTGACGGCGATCGCCGCTTGGTGCGCGCCGATCAGTACGCGTTCTCGTGCGTCCAGCCGGTGATCACCGTGCGCAGCAGGATGCGGATGTCCAGGCCCAGGCTCCAGTTGCGAATGTAGTGGCGATCGTGCTCGATCCGTCCGAGCATGTCCGCCACGCGGCTGGTCTCGCCACGGTAGCCGTTGATCTGTGCCCAGCCGGTGATGCCGGGCTTGACGCAGTAGCGGGAGTTCAGCGCCGGGATGACGTACTTGAAGTCCTCGTCCAGCTTCAGCGGGTGAGGGCGCGGACCGACCAGCGACATCGATCCCTGCACCACGTTGAACAGCTGGGGCAGTTCGTCCAGGCTGGTGCGTCGCAGGAAGGCACCGATGCGCGTGATCCGCGGATCGTCGCGCGAGGCCTGCCGGAACTCGGCACTGCCGTTCTGGTACATGGTGCGGAACTTGTAGACGCGGATCACTTCGCGGTTGCGACCGTTGCGCGGCTGGCAGAAGAGCGCGGGCCCGGTGCTGTCCAGCTTGATGGCCACCGAGATGAGCACCAGCAGCGGTGCCAGCAGTACCAGCCCCACCGAGGCGAGCACGAAGTCCTCGAATCGCTTCAGGGCCGCGGCCGGCCCGGAGAGGGGCTTCAGGACGGCGTTTTCGCTGGTGGCGATCGCCGACCAGGAGGAGACTTCGGCGCTCGGCGGCGTCATGGTCGCCGCGTTGGCACTGCTGAGTTGCGTCACGGGCGTTCCGTCCGATTTGTTTTTAATTTTGGCGCTCGGCACCGGTCGATCCCCTTTTCATTCCGCGGAAGACCCCGAGATCGGAGTCCGTCAAAGTTCAGTCAGGCTACAGCGCGGTCACCGCCGGGCACGTGAAGTAATGTCAATTTTAGTAGAGCCGTTCGAGCCTGCCGTGTCGGCTGGTCCACAAGTACGAATGACAGCGAACATGGCCACGGTGCGGCGATATTCTCGGCTTGCGCTTTCAGCCGGCCTGCTCGTGGTAGTAGGCGTAGTGCCGCGGCGTCGGCCCGGACGAGCCGTTCAGGATGCAACCGCTGACCTTCACGCCGGAAAACATGAGGCGCTTGATCGCCTCGTTCAGCTGGGGCTCCTTCACCTGTCCCTCGCGCACGACCATCACGGTGGATCCGGCGTGCCGACCGACCGAGGCGGCCGTGGACACGCTGAGCACCGGCGGGGTATCCATGATGACGATGTCGAAGCGCGGGGCCACGACCTGCATGAAGGCGGCGAACTCGCGATCAGCCGGCATCTCGACCGCACCGGCGTTGCCGCTGAAGCCGCGCGGAATGCAATAGAGGTTCTCCACCGAAGTGGCCTTCACGGTCTCGCGCAGTTCCGACTTGCCCCGCACCACCTCGGGCAGCCCGGGACCCATCTCCAGCCCGAGTGACTGGTGCAGCTGGCCACGCTGGTAATCCGCATCGATCAGCAGCACCCGCCGTCCCGACTGGGCGATCAGCACCGCCAGGTTCAGGCTCAGGAACGACTTGCCCATGCTGGGCAGCGGGCTGGTGATCATCAGCACGTTGTTGTCGGCGTCGGCCATGACGTCCTCCATCATCGAGCGCAGGCCGCGCAGGTTCTCCACCGAGTAGTCCTCGGGCTTGGCGATCGCCAGCACGTTGCTGTCGGCGGCCTTCGCCGTGGCGGAGCTGCCGGGCAGCAGCCGCTTGGGATCCACCGTGGTGCCCGAACCGATGCGCCGCTGAGCCGCGCTCTTGGGAATGTTCATGTAGACCGGCAGTCCGGAGGCACGTTGCAGCGAGTCCTGGTCGGATATCGTGGTCGACAGGGCGGAACGCAGCGTCAGGTACACCAGGTACAGGAACAGCGTGCCCAGCGTGCCGGCCAGCAGCGCCAGCGTCGCGTTCGGCGATACCGGCTTGCGCGGCGCCAGCGCCGGATCGTAGATGTCGACGCTGCCCACGTTGCCGGCCTGGGCGATGCGCAGGCGTTGCAGCTGCGTGCTCATCTCGTTGAATACCGACAGCTTGGTCTCGACCGCCTGCTGCAGCACCGACAGCTCGCGTGCGCTGGCCGGCACGCTCTGGATGCTGGCCTGGATCTGGGCGATCTTGCGGGTCAGCACGCTGATCTCCTTGTCGAGCCGGCGCGTGCTCGGGTGCGCATCGGTATAGCGCTCGGTGAGCTCGTCGCGATCCAGCTGCAGACCGATCAGCTCGCTCTCCAGGACGTCCAGCTGACCCAGCCTGGAACGCGTCTGGGTATCCTGATCGTAGATGCGGGCCGTTTCGCGATAGTCGGCCAGGGCGACCTCGGCATCGCGCAGTTCCTGCTCGACGCGCGGCAGGCTCTCCTCGAAGAAGCTCAGCTCGGTCTGCGAGGCCAGGTTCTCGCTGCCCAGGCGTACCGCTTGGTACTGCGACACGATGGCGTTGGTCAGGTCCGCGATGGCGGCGGGGTCGTCCCCGGTCAGCCTGACGGTGATCATGCGCGACTTGCTGTCGCTGGTATCGGCGGACAATCGCGAGCGCAGGCCGCGGATCGTCTCCTCCAGCGATCGGCGGGTCACCGAGAACTCCACCCCCGGTTCGGCATCCAGCGAGGCGACCTCCAGGCTGATGGTCTCGTTCTCGTTCAGGTCGATCTGCACCCGCTCTTCGACGCGTGCGCCGTCGAGCAGCACCCGACCGTCGCGCTCGACGCGATAGGTGTCGCCCTCGGTGGCGATCAGCGTGAGCGGGCTGTCCTCCAGGCGCCTGGGCACATCCAGGGTGGCGATCTGCAACACGGTGTCGCGCCAGGCGTAGGCGCTGGCCGCGGACAGCGAGGACACCCAGTCCCCCAACGGCGGGATCCTCTGGGCCAGATCGGACAGCACCGGCACGCGGTTGGCCTGCACCGAGGTGCGCAGCGCGTACTCCTCGACCACCGGCTGCAGCACGCGGCGCGACCGGAGTCGATTGATCTCCTCCTTGACGCCGGGCGCATTCCAGTCGATGGCGGTCGGTTCGTCGTCCAGAAAGCCGCCGCGGTCGATGACCTCGACCAGGGCGGAGGTCTCGTACACCGGCTTGGTGCTGATCAGGTAGAGCCAGGCCAGCCCCAGGCCGAGCAGCGTGGCCAGCAGGATGCCGAGCTTGTGGTCGAGCAGCAGGCGCAGATAGGCCTTGGCATCGCTGGTCGCGGGCACCGTCGCGTAACCTTGCATGGGAGCACCGGCCGAAGCGGCATAGCCGCCCTGCCCGAATCCTGGTTCGGAGAAGGTCTTCATCGTCTGGTTCCGTGTCGGGTCGGGCGGCTGCCTGGCACCGGTGTTGCGAAGACAGAGTCCGACGCACCGTGCCCAGTCTAGGTCGCTGGCTAGAATCGTGCCCGCCAAGCGCCTGTTCCGCGATGCGCCGAAGTGTATCAACCGGCCCTGACGGGTTCGTGACGGTGTCACAAGTTCATCCGGCCGGATCGCCACGTTCCGGAGGATCCATGACGGACTTCAAGAAAGGCACGCGATGGTGCGAAAATCCAGCAGGAACAGGGTCGCACGGGTGACGGACACCGACCGGGCCGCACCGCTTTCGCGACACCGGCGTCGCTTACCGCATCTCGGGCGCGTGCTCCTGATCGTACCGCTGATCGGACTGCTCGCCTGGAGCGTGACGGTATTTGTACCGCCACCCGAGGCGGTCGGCGTGGCCGGGCCCGAACGCGTGGCGATCGAGCCGCGTTGGCTGGTCGATGACAGCTGGCGCGATCCACAGGGTGAGCGCCGGCTCTCGCAGTCGATCTTCGACGCCCTGTTCGCGCGCATCGACGCGGCCGAGCGACTGGTCTACCTGGACGTGTTCCTGTTCAACGACTGGCAGGGGCCGGCGCCCGAGCGGCACCGCGCGCTGGCCGACGAACTGGCCGAGCGGCTGGTGGCCGCGGCCGAACGTCCGGCCGGGCCGACGGTGGTGCTGGTGACCGACCCGATCAACACCGTCTACGGCGGGCTGGCCCCGCCGCGCTTCGCCCGGCTCGTCGATGCCGGCGTGATCTTGGTGCAGACCGACCTGACCCGCCTGCAGGACAGCAACATCGCCTGGTCGACGGTGTGGCGCTGGCTGATCCGGCCGTTCGGCAATAGCGCCGGCGCGCAGACCCTGCCCAATCCCTTCGGCGCGGGGCGTGTCTCGTTGCGCAGCTGGCTGGCGCTGCTCAACTTCAAGGCCAACCATCGCAAGCTGGCGGTGTTCGATGCGGGCAGCGATGCATCGGGACAGCCGGTGTGGAGAACGCTGGTGATGTCGGCCAACCCGCACGACGGCAGCAGCGCTCATCGCAACGTCGCCCTGGAGGTCGGTGGTGCGGTGGTGGGCGACGTGATGGACGCCGAGCGCCGGCTGCTGGAGCTGATCGATGCGCGCACGGCGTTGCGCGCACTGGACGCGGTGGACGGACTGTCGTCCTTCGTGCGGGGCGTGTCGACGGACGCTCCGCCGAGCGATGCCGGCCTGCGTGCGCCGACGGTCCGGCTGGTCAACGAGTCGGCGATCCGCGAGACGCTGCTGGACGAGTTCGCCCGCACCCGCTCCGGGGATGCGATCGATCTGGAAATGTTCTATCTGGCCGATCGCCCGCTGGTGGAGGCGCTGGTCGCGGCAGCGCGTCGCGGCGTCACGGTCAGGGCGTTGCTGGACGTGAACCGGGATGCGTTCGGACGGGCCAAGAACGGGGTGCCGAACCGGCCGGTCGCGGCCGAGCTGGTGGCCTCCGGTGCGACGGTACGCTGGTGCGCCACGGCGGGCGAGCAGTGCCACGCGAAGTGGGTGCACGTGCGGCGTGGCGCCGAGCACGCCGTGTGGGTCGGATCGGGGAACCTGACGCGCCGCAACCTGGCCGACCTGAACCTGGAGACGGACCTGCTCTACCGTGCCGGGCCGGATGACGCAACGCTTGCCGGGATGCTGCAACGATTCGCTCGTCTGTGGGACAACGAACCGGGACGAACGTATTCCACCGGGTACACCACCCACGCGGACGACAGCACGTTTCTGACATGGCAATACCGATTCATGGAGGCCACCGGCCTCGGCACGTTCTGAACGCGCTGGCCGGCACGCTGTGCGTGCTGGCCGTCGGGTGCACGTCCGATGGCGGTGCGGACACCCCGCCGGCGTCTTCCCCGAACGCGACGGCCGACACGTCCACGGCGGTGCTGGAGCTGGCCCGCTCGCTCGTCGCGCCGGCGCTCGTCGATGCCGACCGCCCGTCGGATCCGACCCTCGAACGGGGCGGTACGGCAAGGGTGCCACCGTTCGAGTCGCGCAGCTGGTACGTGCTGCTGGTCGAGGCCGACGGGGCGGTGCGCGCGGTGCGCCAGCGGTTCGATCGCGTGGCGCTGCACGATCAGGAGTGGGACGTCGGCGACTCCTCCTGGCGCTTCGGGGCGGTGATGCTGGCCAGCGGGGCACAGGCGTGGCGCGGCGCGAACGCGGCGTCCGACGAGCCTCGCCGGCGTCGCGACTGGCAGCAGCTGCAACGTGCCGCGCTGGGGCTGGCCGAGACCACCTGGTCGTCACCTGGCGACGACCCGGCGTACGGGGTCCTGACCCACCGGCTCGACTTCACGCCCGGTGCGGCGGCCTGCCAGGGCCGGTACCGATTGAGCGGCGCCGGCACCGGTGCGATCGAGGTGCGTCAGAGCCGCTGTCCGGTGGACGGGGCACCGACCGGCCTCGGGTTCACCCGCACCGATTCGTTTCCGATGCCGGCCCGTGACGAGAACGGGGCCGTCGGCGTCGCCTGGCAACGACACCTGCAGGGCGATGTGCCCGCCGTCTCCGGCGAGGCGGTGCGATTCGACCAGGCCCTGCTCACCCTGCGCGGGCTGGGCACGCTGGACCTGCTGCGCAGCCGGCGCAGCAGTGGCCGTGGCGTGCCGGTGGTGACCGGGCGCCTGCTCGGCCCCGAAGGGTGGCAAGCGATCGAGGAGGTCGAATGGACGATGCCGGTCGAGGGTCGGGACGAACGCGTGCGCATCGACTCCCTCGACGTGGTGGTCAGTCTGTCGCGTCTGCCCCTGCCGGGTCGGGCGGGGCCGCTGCCCGACCCGGTCGACTGGCGCGGTGCGGTGTTCGCGCACGGCACTCACCACGGCGCAGGCTTTGCCGAACTGGCAGCGCCCGGAGGTCGGGACGATGAGGCGTAGCGAACGGGACGGCCGGGTGCCCGGTGTGGCGGGGTGGCCGGTGCTGCTGGCCGCCGTGCTGCTGATCGGCGCCTGCGGCGAGGGGGGCGACCGGGCCGACGATGTCGATGCCGATGTCGAGACGGATCCTGCAAGCCCGGGCGTCGGAGGGTTGCGCCCACCGGCCGAGCGCGAGCGTTTCGCCACCGCCGGCCCGATCCCCGCCTACCCGCAGCGCCCGGGCGATCCGGTCCGCGGCTTCGAGGCGCTGCTCGGCGAGCCCTACGTGGCATGCGGGCTGCCCAGGCGCGCCTGGGAGGCACTCGGGGGTGCCGACAGCGGTCCGGCGCTGCCCGGTCGCACCGGGGCCGGCGCGCGGCTGCCGTATTTCAACAACCTGGCCACCGATGCCGCCGGTGTCGAGCAGGTGACCGGCAACTGCCTGAGCTGTCACGGCCAGTCGCTGTTCGGCGAGGTGGTGGTCGGGCTGGGCAATGCCTTCACCGACTGGACGGGCGATGCCTCGGTGGCGGTGGAACGTGCCGGCGCGCTGGTGCGCGGCGAGGCCGAAACGCTGGCGTGGGAGCGATACGCCGATCGCATCGCGGTCATCGCACCGCACATCCGCATGCGCACCGTCGGCAGCAATCCGGCCAACAACCTGACGTTCGCCCTGATCGCCCACCGGGATCCGGTCAGCAACGCCTGGAGCGAGACGCCGCTGCTGCCGCTGCCGACCACCGAGCCGCCGCCGGTCAGCGTGCCGCCGTGGTGGCGGATGAAGAAGAAGCACGCCATGTTCAACCTCGGCGAAGGCCGCGGGGACCATGCGCGCATCATGATGGCCGCCTCGGTGCTGTGCAGCGACGAGCTCGAGGAGCTGGACGCGATCGATGCCTACGCCCCCGACATCCGGGCCTACATCGAGTCGATCGAACCGCCGGCGTGGCCGTTCGAGATCGATCGGCAGATGGCCGAACGCGGTCGTGGCACATTCGAGGCGGTGTGCAGCGAGTGTCACGGGCGGTACGGCGAGGGAGCGGACGGGAGCTATCCGAACCTGCTGGTACCGATCGAGGCCGTCGGTACCGATCCGAGCCTGATGCGCCACGCGCTCGACGAGGGCGTCCCCTACATCGACTGGTTCAACGCGTCCTACTACGGCGAGCTGTCGCAGGCGCAGCCCGGCCCCGGCTACGTCGCACCGCCGCTGGACGGCATCTGGGCCACCGCGCCGTTCCTGCACAACGGGTCGGTGCCGAACCTGTCGCTGATGCTCGACAGCACGCAGCGTCCCGATCGCTGGCTGATGCTGGCCGAGAACGGCGATGACGTCGATGCGTACGACACCGGGCTGGTCGGTTGGCACCACCGGGAACTTGGATCTGGGACGGACGACGCGATCGATGCGGCGACTATGCTGCGCGTGTACGACACCACGCGTGCCGGTCACGACAACGGCGGGCACACGTTCGGCGACCACTTCACGCCCGCCGAGCGGGCCGAGGTGGTCGAATACCTGAAGACCCTATGAGGCCCGCTGCCATGCACCTGAACACCCCCTACCTGCTGTTCGTGGGCGATGCGCCCGATGCGCTGAGCGTGAAGGTGGCGCAGGGCATCCGCGACTGGCGCCCGGAGGCCTGCATCGGTCAGTTCCGCCTGCCCGGGTGCCGGCCGGACCTGGGTCTGTCCGACATGGACATCGATGCCGCGGTCGCGGCCGGCGCCCGGACGCTGGTGGTCGGCGTCGCGAACCGCGGCGGAAGGCTGTCCGCCGCCTGGCTGGACGTGTTCGTGGAGGCGCTGGAGAAGGGCATGGACATCGCCTCGGGCCTGCACGAGCGGCTGCACGCCGTGCCGCGGCTCGTGGAGGTGGCGCAGCGCACCGGGCAGGCACTGGTGGACGTGCGCATCCCCACCGAGAGCTATCCGATCGGCGAAGGCCGCCTGCGCACCGGTCGACGCTGCCTGACGGTCGGTACCGATTGCTCGGTCGGGAAGATGTACGCCACGCTGGCGATCGAGAAGGCCATGCGCGAACGGGGGGCGCCGGCGACCTTTCGTGCCACCGGCCAGACCGGCATCCTGATCACCGGAGAGGGGGTCCCGCTGGACGCGGTCGTGGCCGATTTCATGGCAGGCTCGATCGAATCGCTCACACCGGATGCCGACCCGGGACACTGGGACCTGGTGGAAGGGCAGGGCAGCCTGTTCCACGCCTCCTTCTCCGGTGTCACGCTCGCCCTGATCCACGGTTCCGCGCCGGATGCCCTGGTGCTCTGCCACGAGCCGACCCGCACCCACCTGCGCGGACTGCCGCACCATGGCCTGCCATCCCTGGGCCGGCTGCGCGAGACCGCCCTCGACATGGCACGCGTGGTCAATCCGGGTTGCGAAGCGGTCGGTGTGGCGGTCAATACCGCGGCCCTGGACGCCGCGGCGGCACGCGAACTGACGCAGCGCATCGAGGGGGAACTCGGCCTGCCCACGGTGGACCCGTTCCGCGATGGCGCCGATCGGCTGGCCGAGGCGCTGATCGATCTGCCGCCCGCTCCGGCCGGGGCGCCCTTGTCGACGGCCGAGCGATGAGCGCCGGTCCCGTCGCGCTCGACATCCACCGCGACCGCTTCGCCACCGACGGGGTGTTCACCATCGCGCGGGGCTCGCGCACCGCGGTCGACGTGCTGTCCGTGACCCTGCGGCGAGGCGATGCGCACGGGCGTGGCGAGTGCTACCCGTACGCACGCTACGAGGAAACGATGGACAGCGTGACGGCGCAGATCGAGACCGTGCGGGCCGCGTTGCTGGACGGCGCGGATCGTGCCGCGCTGCAGTCGCTGTTGCCGCCCGGTGCCGCCCGCAATGCGCTGGATTGCGCGGCGTGGGACCTGGAGGCGCGCGAGGCCGGCCTGCGCGTGTGGCAACTGGCGGGCCTGGAGGCGCCCGGGCCGCTGGTGACCGCCTACACGCTGTCGCTGGACAGTCCGGAGGCGATGCGCGCGAGTGCGCGGCGAGAGGCAACGCGCCCGCTGCTCAAGATCAAGCTCGGCGGGACCGGCGATCTGGCGCGCCTGGAGGCGATTCGACTCGGCGCACCCGACAGCACGCTGATCGTGGACGCGAACGAGGGGTGGAGCGTGGCGGACTACGAGGAGCTGGCGCCGCGACTGCTGGATCTGGGCGTGGCGATGGTGGAGCAGCCGTTCGCCGCGGGCGATGATGGGGCGTTGGCTCACGTGCAACGCCGCCTGCCGGTGTGCGCCGACGAATCCTGCCACGACCGGGCATCGCTGGACCGATTGGCCGGTCGCTACGACATGATCAACATCAAGCTGGACAAGACCGGTGGGCTGACCGAGGCGCTGGCCCTGCGCGACGAGGCGCGCCGGCGGGGACTGGGCGTGATGGTCGGCTGCATGGTGGCCAGCTCGCTGGCCATGGCGCCGGCGGTTCTCGTGGCACAGGGTGCCGACATCGTCGATCTGGACGGCCCGCTACTGCTGGCCGAGGACCGGCAATCGCCATTGGTGTACGAGGACGGTCATGTCGCGCCCTCCACGCCGGCCCTCTGGGGGTGACGACGCAGCACTGAGACGATCCCCCTCAGATCCCCGTACGACCCCCTTCCGGTCCGCGCCCGGCGGTACCGACCGGAGGGGGCGGGTGGCTACTTCCGGTCGGTGCCGTGCTGCGCACCGTCGCCGGTGCCGAGGACACGTTCCTCGATGTCGTTCACCCGTCGGCTCTTCTCGACGATCCGTTCATCGATCTCGTTGATCCTGCCGCCGACCTTCTTCGACATGCGCGAGAGCAGGTCCTCGTCCTGGTCGTGCGACTTCGACACCTGCGCCTCCAGCTTGCCGTCGACCTTTTCCATCTGGCCGCTGACCTTCTTGACGGCACGGGCGAACAGGGAATCCTCCTCGGCCAGCGAAACGCGCTCACCCTCGTGCGCCGAACTCCTGGCCCGCTCGGCCATGCGCTCGCCGACATCGCTTGTCTTCTGGCTGACCCAGGCGACGGCGCGGGGGAACAGTCCGTCCTCCTCGGCGATCGATCGTCCGGCCGGGGCCTCTTCGCCCTTCATGCGCTCGCGGCGCATGCGTTCGTCCAGCTTGCTGCCGATGGCTTCGGTGGCGTTGCGCACCTTGTTCACCGAACGGCCGAAGAAATCCGGATCGTCCGCGGCCGAACTGCCGCGCCGCGAATCGTCGACCCGGGCCGCCTCCGCGCGTGCCTCGATCTTCGCGCTCATCTTCGCGGTCTTCTCCTGCACCTTCGCCACGGCACGGGCGAAGCGCGTGTTCTCCTGCTCGATGGAGACCTTGCCGTCGCCATCGACGCGCCGCTTCTCGATCGCGGTCGCGAAATTCGGCAGGAACCCCTTGTCGGCGGCGACGGTCTCGTCGTGGCTGTGCGCCTGGACCCAACGGCGTTCGTTGATGCCGTTGAAGATCAGCCAGGCAGCGACGGCAAGCAGGCAGAGGGTGGCTATCCAGATCATCGGTACGTCTCCCGGGTAACGGCGGTGCGACGCATGATACGCGCGAACGGGCTGCGCGCGATCAGGTTCGACACGTGTACCCGCCCGTGCCCGTCGACGTCGGATCGCAAGGATCAGCTCGTCAGGGTGTCGGACGGTGTGGCCACCACCTTTAGCATGCTCAGGTGTCGCGCCAGGTAGATGCGCAGCCAGGCGGTGTAGCGCAGCGGGTGCGCGCGCACGTCACCGGCCAGTTCCAGCAGATCGCGCCATTGCATGTCCTGCACCTCGAGCGGATCGGGGTCGGCATCCATCGAGGGCCCCTGCACATGTCCCACGTAGCATTGCACCCGCTCGTTCTCGAACAGTTCGATCGGTGCGCCGTCCGGGCGTACCGGTGCCGGGCCCACCGCGGCCTGATAGTCGATGCGCCCGAACCGGCGCAGCGGCAGATCGATGCCCAGCTCCTCCGAAAGGCGACGGCGCGCGCAGTCCAGCGGCGATTCGCGCCAGCGCGGGTGGGTACAGCAGGTATTCGCCCACAGGCCGCCGGAATGGTACTTCTGCAGGGCCCGACGCTGCAGCAGCAGCTGACCGTTCCAGAACACGAACACCGATACGGCCAGGTGCGGCACGTTGTCCACGTGCGCTTGCCACTTGTCGATCGGGTAGGGCACGCCGTGCGGATCGAGCGCCACGATCATGTCCGCGTCGTTCGCGGCGCGACCGGCGGCGGACAGAGCGTCGAGGGTGCCGTTCGGGCTGACGAAGCGAGGGTCGTCTGAGGTCACCGCGATGCGTCTACGTAAGTTGACACTTCCATTATGTCAGAATAGCCTGACAGTACGTGGCGAGGGATCAACGACGATGGGTGACATGCGAACGTTCGACCGGTGTTTCGAGGCCGCCCTGCACCGGGCGGTCGACGCGCTCTGCACGATCGATTGCCCACCGCGCCTGGCCGCGGCGATGCGTCATGCGGTGTTCCCGGCCGGTGCGCGCGTGCGTCCACGCCTGGTGATCGCGGTGGCCGACGCGTTCGGGGCAGAGACCGGGCCCGGCGCCCTGGACGTGGCCGTCGCCATCGAACTGATGCACGGGGCCTCGCTCGTCCAGGACGATCTGCCTTGCTTCGATGACGCGGCCACGCGTCGCTCGCAGCCCTCGGTGCACGCCGCCTTCGACGAACGCCTGGCGATCCTTGCCTCCGATGGATTGATCATGGCCGCCTTTCAGCGCCTGGCCGAGGCGCCCGGTCTGGCCGCCGAGGTACGCACCGGGCTGGTCTCGCTGCTGGCGCGGCACAGCGGTGCCGCCGGCGGCATCACTGCCGGGCAGGGCTGGGAGAGCGAGGCGCACGTCGATCTGGAGCGTTACCACGCCGCCAAGACCGGATCGCTGTTCGCGGCCGCCACCGAGGCCGGTGCGCTGGTCGGCGGCGCTCCGGCCGATGCTCTGCCGGGCTGGGCCGCGCTCGGTGCACGGGTCGGCGCCGCCTACCAGATCGCCGACGACCTGAAGGATGCGACCGGGGATGCCGACCTGCTCGGCAAGCCGGTCAACGTCGATGCGCGGCTGGAGCGCCCGAGCGCCACCCGCACGCTGGGGCTCGAGGGAGCTACCCAGCGCCTGCGCGACCATGTCGCCAGCCTGCTCGAGGCGATTCCGCCCTGTCGGCAACCGGAGCGGCTGCAGACCGCGATACTGACCGAGGCGGCGCGCTTCATGCCCGTGCCGCCGAAGGATGTGCCGCCCAAGGATGCGCCCTCGAAGGAGGAGTCGGCGTCGCGACGCCGGTCCGGGGCCGACGCGCTCAGCGCACCTGCCGTCTGATGACGACGGGAATTCCGGACCGATGGTCACGGTCCGACCGGTCTCCCGATGCACCGCGCCCGCGCCCGGCAGGGGACGCCGCGCCGATTCCGACCGGCTGGAGAGGCCGTTTCCAGGACTGGCGCAACGGCCTGCTGAGCGATCCGGCCTTTCACCGCCAGGCGCGGCGCAATCCGCTGATGCGCTGGATGGCCCGGCGTCGCGCGCGTGACCTGTTCGATCTGTGCTCGGGGTTCGTCTATTCGCAGACGCTGTCGGCCTGTGTGCAACTGGGCCTGTTCCAGCGTCTGGCCGACGGCCCGATGAGCGCCACGGCCGTGGCCGATGCGTGTTCGCTGGAACGCGATGCCGCCGTGACACTGTTGCGCGCCGCCGCCTCGTTGCGTCTGGTGCAGCGACGCGCCGTGTCGGCGTCCGGCGGCGACGCCGACGAGGAGGTGTACGGGCTGGGGGTGCACGGCGCGGCGCTGCTCGCCAATCCGGGCGTGATGACGATGATCGAACACCACGCCTTCCTGTACCGGGACCTGAGCGATCCGGTCGGCCTGTTGCGGCGCGAGCCATCGGAGACGTTGCTGTCCATGTTCTGGGACTATCGCGGCGCGCGTCAGGGCGACGAGCGGCATCCCATCGGCACCGGACCGTACACCGAGCTGATGAGCGCCTCCCAGGCGATGATCGCCGAGCAGATCCTCGATTGCTACCCGCTGCGCTCGCACCAGTGCCTGCTGGACATCGGCGGTGGTGACGGCACCTTCCTGCGCACCGTGGCGGCCTCGGCGCCCGATCTGTCGCTGCAACTGCTCGACCTTCCACCCGTGGCCGCCGCGGCGCGGGTCCGGTTCGCCGATGCCGCCTTGCCCAATGCGGTGACGTGCGTGGGCGGCGACATGTTCGAGGATCCGTTGCCCGACGGGGCCGATGTCATCTCCCTGGTCCGCATCGTTCACGACCACGACGAGGAGCCGGTGCGGCAGTTGCTCGCGCGCTGCCGTGCCGCGTTGCCGCCCGGCGGCACCTTGTTGCTGGCCGAACCGATGGCGCGCGAACACATCGGCGATCCGGCCACCGATGCCTACTTCGGCATGTACCTGCACGCGATGGGGCAGGGTAGGCCTCGCACGGTCGCCGAATTGCGCGCACTGCTCGACGAGGCCGGATTCGCCAGGGTGAGCGAGGTGCGTACCCAGATGCCGATGCTGACCGGTCTGCTGGTCGCTCGCGTCTAGTGTCCTGTCCCAGAGATGCCCTGCCTCCCAGCGAGCCTGGCAGCGCCGAGGACAAGGCGTTCGAGTGAAGGTGTACTGGAGTACTCCGAACGAGAACAACGCAAGAATCGGCGCTGCCAGGCTCGCCCTTCGGGAGGCTGTGTGCGCCCACCCGCCCGCGTTGCCTCTGCTCGACGTGCGCCAGCACGCCTTCGTCGAGGCGCCTTGCCGGGCGGGCGCACGCAGCCTCTGGGAGGCAGGGTATCCCTGGGACAGGACACTAGGCAGCAGCGGACGAGCGCGCGCCGATCGTGCCCGGCGTCCCGGATCGATCGTGACGTCGCCCGACCGCTGCGGGCTGTCAATTTGAGTTGACAGTCAGGTGTGTCAGCGTAAAATGACGCCCATCCCACCTTGAACCGGCCGCCACCGTCTTTCATGTCCGCTCCCCTCATCACCGATGCCATCGTCATCGAACAGCCGGGTCGCCTGACCCGCCGTTCGGTATCGATCGCCGCGCCGACGGCGGGTGACGTGGTGGTGTCGGTGCAGAGTTGCGGTATCAGCACCGGCACGGAGCGATTGCTCTGGGACGGCACCATGCCGGTGTTTCCCGGACTGTCCTATCCGCTGGTGCCGGGCTACGAGGCGGTCGGCACGGTGGTCGATGCCGGCGACGGGGTCGCGCTTGCAGCGGGTGCCCGGGTGTTCGTGCCCGGAGCGGCCGGGTACCAGGACGGGCTCACCGGACTGTTCGGGGCCAATGCGGCCACGCTGGTGGTGCCCGAATCGCGGGTGACGGCGGTGGACGGCATCGAGGAGCTGGCCGACGAGCGGGCTACGCTGCTCGCGCTGGCGGCGACCGCCATGCACGCGTTGAGCGCCGATGCGCGGCGGCGCGGCGAGCCGGTCACGCTGGCCGGCCTGGCCTCGGGTGCGCCCGACCTGATCGTCGGTCACGGCGTGCTGGGTCGATTGCTGGCGCGCATCGTCGTGGCGATCGGTGCCGATGCGCCGACGGTCCACGAGACGAATGCCGGCCGGCGCGACGGTGTGAACGGATACGCCTGCGTGGATCCTGCCGGCGACGAATCCTCCCGCTACCGATGCATCGTCGATGTGTCCGGCGCCGGCGGTGATCACCTGGATCGGCTGATCGCAAGACTGGCACGCAAGGGTCAGCTGGTGCTCGCCGGCTTCTACCACGAACCGATCCGGTTCGAGTTCGCCCCCGCGTTCATGCGCGAAATCAACGTGGCCATCGCGGCCGAATGGGTGCCCGACGATCTGCGACTGGTGCTCGAGCTGCTGCAGGGTGGCGCACTGACATTGACCGGACTGATCTCTCACCGCGCGGCGGCCGCCGATGCGGACACCGCCTATCCCGAGGCGTTTCGCGATGCGACACGCCTCAAGACCGTACTGGACTGGAACCCGTAGATGAGTAGCAACGCCAGCGAGAAGGGATACGTCGACGCCGCCCGCGACGCCGCCGCCAAGATGGGAACCACGATCCAGACGATCAAGCTGGGCGACATCGGCACGATGACGCAGCGCCTTCGCGAGGAGGCCGCGCACGAGCCGGATGCCGCACCCAGCGGCGAGGTGACCAAGGAGACGCAGGTCATCGCGATCTACGGCAAGGGCGGCATCGGCAAGAGCTTCACGCTGGCCAACCTGTCCTACTCGATGGCGCAGCAGGGCAAGAAGGTCCTGCTGATCGGTTGCGATCCGAAGAGCGACACCACCTCCCTGCTGTTCGGCGGCCGTGCCTGCCCGACCATCATCGAGACCTCCAGCAAGAAGAAGCAGGCCGGCGAGGAGGTGGCCATCGGCGATGTCTGCTTCATCCGCGACGGTGTCTACGCGATGGAGCTGGGCGGTCCCGAGGTCGGTCGCGGTTGCGGCGGACGCGGCATCATCCACGGCTTCGAGCTGATGGAGAAGCTCGGCTTTCACGAGTGGGATTTCGACTACGTGCTGCTGGATTTCCTGGGCGATGTGGTCTGCGGCGGTTTCGGTCTGCCGATCGCGCGCGACATGTGCCAGAAGGTGATCGTGGTGGCCAGCAACGATCTGCAATCGCTGTACGTGGCGAACAACGTCTGTTCGGCGGTGGAGTATTTCAGGAAGCTGGGCGGCAACGTCGGCGTCGCCGGCATGGTGGTGAACAAGGACGACGGCACCGGCGAGGCGCAGGCCTTCGCCGACAAGGTCGGCATCCCGGTGCTGTCGGCCATTCCCCAGCACGACGACATCAGGAAGAAGAGCGCCTCCTACGAGATCATCGGCCACCCGGACGGCGATTGGGGTCCGATGTTCTCCGACCTGTCGCAGGCGGTCGGCGATTCGTTGCCGCAGCATCCGACGCCGCTGAGCCAGGACGAGCTGCTCGCCTTGTTCGATGCGGACGAGAGCGCCGAGCGCGTACCGATGACCCCGGCCACGGTGGCCGATCTGTGCGGCGTCAGCTTCGTCGAGAAGCCCTCGCTCGAAGTCGTCTACGACAACGCCTGAGGGTGAGCGTCCCCACCGACATGCCCACCGACACCTCGCCCGACGCCTCGTCCGATGCCGGCACCGCCGCGCCGCCGACGTCCGGCGGCCAGTGCGGCTCGACGCAGACGCTCAAGGAGGCGGCGCGCGCGGCCGGCAAGAGCGAGACGCTGGCCCGCTACGAGACCGACTACCCGGTCGGCCCGCACGATCAGCCGCAGAGCATGTGCCCGGCCTTCGGCAGCCTGCGGGTCGGATTGCGCATGCGCCGCACCGCCACGGTGCTCTCCGGCAGCGCCTGCTGCGTGTACGGGCTGACCTTCACCTCGCATTTCTACGGCGCGCGCCGCACCGTCGGCTACGTGCCTTTCGATTCGGAGACGCTGGTCACCGGCAAGCTGTTCGAGGACATCCGCGAATCGGTGCACGAGCTGGCCGATCCGGAGCGCTACGACACCATCATCGTCACCAACCTGTGCGTGCCGACCGCCTCGGGCGTGCCGCTCGACCTGCTGCCCGACCAGATCAACGGCGTGCGCATCGTCGGCATCGACGTGCCCGGGTTCGGCATTCCCACCCATGCCGAGGCCAAGGACGTGCTGGCGGGCGCGATGCTCAAGTACGCTCGCCGCGAAGTGCAGCAGGGGCCGGTGGCGGCCCCGGCCACACCGCGTTCCGACAAGCCGACCGTGACGCTGCTGGGCGAGCTGTTCCCGGCCGATCCGGTCGGCATCGGCATGCTGCTGGCGCCGATGGGCCTGGCTTGCGGGCCGGTGGTGCCGACGCGCGAATGGCGCGAACTCTACGGCGCACTGGACAGTCCGGTGATCGCGGCGCTGCACCCGTTCTACACCGCTTCGGTGCGCGAGTTCGAGGCCGCAGGCCGCTCCGTGGTGGGGTCGGCGCCGGTCGGTGTCGAAGGCACCGACGCCTGGCTGGAGGCGATCGGCCGGGCGGCCGGTGTCGCCCCCGAGCTGATCCAGGCGGCCAAGGATGCCGCGCTGCCCGCCATCGCGGGCGTGCTGGCGGCCGCGCCGATCGATGCCTCGCTGATCGTGTCCGGCTACGAAGGCTCGGAGCTGCTGGTCGCTCGCCTGATCATCGAGAGCGGCGGGCACGTGCACTACGTCGGCAGCGCCTGTCCGAAGACGCCCTGGTCGGCGGACGATGCGGCGTGGCTGAAGGCGCGCGGCGTCGAGGTGCGGTTCCGTGCCAGCCTGGAGAACGATCTGGCCGCGATGAGCGCCTACGAGCCCGACCTGGCCATCGGTACCACGCCGCTGGTCCAGGCGGCCAAGGCGCGCGGCATCCCGTCGCTGTACTTCACCAACCTGATCTCGGCGCGACCGCTGATGGGCGTGGCCGGCGCGGGATCGATCGCCCAGGTGATCAACGCCGCGTTGGCCAACAAGGCCCGCATGGCGCAGATGCACGAATTCTTCGATGGCGTGGGCCGTGACGAGACCGCCGGCATCTGGGAGAAGGCGCCGCTCGATCAATCGGTCAAGACGGTGCAATGGTCGAAGCAGTGGGCCCGCAAGCTCGAGAAGTCCATCGCCTCGAAGAAGAGCACCGCCCAGAAGGAAGGCGAGGGAATCACCTGATGCTGGTCCTGGATCACGACCGCGCCGGCGGCTATTGGGGTTCGGTCTACGCGTTCACCGCGATCAAGGGGCTGCAGGTCATCATCGATGGTCCGGTGGGCTGCGAGAACCTGCCGGTGACCTCGGTGCTGCATTACACCGACGGCCTGCCCCCTCACGAGCTGCCGATCGTGGTGACCGGCCTGGGCGAAGAGGAGCTCGGCCAGGAAGGTACCGAGAAGGCGATGCGCCGCGCGCACCGAACGCTCGATCCGGCGCAGCCCGCGGTCGTGGTGACCGGTTCGATCGCCGAGATGATCGGTGGCGGCGTGACACCCGAAGGCACCGGCATCCTGCGCTTCCTGCCGCGCACCATCGACGAGGACCAGTGGCAGAGTGCCGACCGGGCGCTGTCCTGGATGTGGAAGGAGTTCGGGCCCAAGCGCGTGCCCAAGGTGCGGACCCGGAAGGAGGGCGAGCCGCCGAAGGTCAATCTGATCGGACCGATGTACGGGCAGTTCAACATGCCCAGCGACCTGGCCGAAGTGCGTCGGCTGGTGGAGGGCATCGGTTGCCAGGTCAACATGACCTTCCCGCTGGGCAGTCACCTGGCCGACATCGCCACCCTGGGCCAGGCGGAGGTGAACGTCTGCCTGTTCCGCGAGTACGGCCGGGCCCTGTGCGAGACGCTGGAGCGACCCTACCTGCAGGCACCGATCGGGTTGCACTCCACCACCGCGTTCCTGCGCGAGCTGGGCGAGCTGGCCGGCGTGGATCCGGAGCCGTTCATCGAGTCCGAGAAGCACACGACGATCAAGCCGATCTGGGACCTGTGGCGCTCGGTGACGCAGGATTTCTTCGGCACGGCAAGCTTCGGCGTGGTGGCCCACGAGACCTACGCGCGCGGCCTGCGGCTGTTCCTCGAGGAGGAAATGGGCCTGCCGTGCCACTTCGCCATCAACCGCAGCGCCGGCAAGAAGTCGGACAACCAGGAGGTGCGTCGCCTGGTGCAGGAGAAGACCCCGCTGATGGTGTTCGGCTCCTACAACGAGCGCATGTACCTGGCCGAGGCCGGCTCGAAGGCCAGCTACATCCCGGCCTCGTTCCCCGGCACGGCGATCCGTCGTCATACCGGTACCCCGTTCATGGGCTACGCCGGCGCGACCTACCTGGTGCAGGAGGTGTGCAATGCGCTGTTCGACGCATTGTTCAACATCCTGCCGCTGGGCACCGTGCTGGACGAGAAGGCCGAGGCCACGCCCAGCCGGCTGGACGTGGCGCTGGACTGGTCGGCCGAGGCGCACGCACTGCTCGAATCCCTGGTCGAGCTGCAGCCGGTGCTGGTGCGGATCTCGGCGGCCAAGACGCTGCGCGATGCGGCCGAACGCGCCGCACGGATCGACGGTGCCGACACGGTCCGCGTCGAGCACGTGCGCGCACGGCTGGGGGGGCGGACCGGCGCGCACGGCACGCCGGCCAACTCGACTTCCTGAATCGGCCAGCCGAATCGGCCCGCTGAATCGGCGGGCCGAATCGAGGCGACGTCTCGTCTCGCCCCCGGATGGCGACGCGGCTCGGCGGTCAGTTCGCCGGACAGCCATGCCCGATCCGGCCCGCACCGCGGGCACGGTGCGGCGTGCCCCATCGCGTGCCCCGCCGCGTGCCCCGCTGAATGCCACGGTTGACGAACCAGCACAAAAAAGTTGCGCGAAACCTGTCAATTCAAGTTGACAGTATTAGGTGTCAGCGTAAAATGACACTCAGGCCGCAATTGCCCGCCCGGGCGCATCGGTAGCCCGGCCATCCCCGCTCACTGACAGGACCGATCAATATGGACAGCGCCATCCCGTTCGGAACGAATCGTCAGGCATCGCTCGAGCACGGCTCTTACAAGCGCTCGCGTTACCCGATCGAGTACCACGTCATCTGGGGACTGATGTTCGCCGCCAGCCTCATCACCGGCGTGCTGGTACGGGTCGTGGTGCGGCCGGCGGCCACGCTGCTGCGTGCGGCGATCGGCGAGCCGGCATCCCCGCCACGAGGCACCAGGCGTCGCGACGCCACGCTGTTCAGCGAGGCACGCGCTTGCGCGGACGCCGCCGCACCCTTCGTCTTCCAGGTGTCCTGATCGTCCGGATCCATCGCGACAGATGATCCGTCGATCACGGCATCGACCTCCTTGCATCCGGTTCAGCCGGGTGAAAGGTGTAGCGCAGCCCCATGGCGGGGCGATGCTGCACGTCCACGACGCTTCGTGCGTCATCCCGGCCGGCAGGCCACTCATACGAGGCTTATTTCATGGCTGACGCAACTTCCGGTGGCTCGCTCTCCGGTCTGAAGCAGAACGAGGCGCGTGAATTCCACGCGATCTTCGTGACGAGCTTCTTCTTCTTCACCGGCATCGCGGTGGTCGCTCACTTTCTCGTCTGGCTGTGGCGCCCGTGGTTCCCGGGTGTCGATGGCTACTCGATGCTGAACGATGTGACGAATGCCGTCACACCCGTTCTCACCGCTCTCGTTTAACAGGAGACAAGATCATGTGGCGTGTATGGCTTCTTTTTGACCCGCGTCGTGCACTGGTAGGCCTCGCCGCCTTCCTGTTCATTCTCGCGATCGTGATTCACTTCATCCTGCTCTCGACCAACCGCTTCAACTGGATCGAAGGTCCGGCCGTCGTGGTACCGGTAGTCGTTCCGGCCACCAGTGCGCTCGAGACCGAAGTCGACGTCCTGAAGCACCTGGGATAAGGCTGTCAGCGGCGCTGGTCCGGACGGGCCGATGTCGTGCAGTACCGAGGAGTGACGGACGGCTCGCAAGGCACAAGAACAATAAACGCCGCGAGCCGGTCTGATCCGGTGATGCGTCCCTCCGTTCGATCGAGGACGACGTCGCCTCTCGTCATGAGACAGGCCCGAGACAGCCGAAACGCAAGGGTGGTACCTGGCGATCCGGCCGATCATTCGTCACGGACAGCGCGTCACGCGCTCCGTTCATTGGAGCCACCACTGAGGATATTTGGCTGATGGCGATGCTGAGCTTCGAAAAGAAATACCGGGTGCGCGGAGGCACTCTGATCGGCGGGGACCTCTTCGACTTCTGGGTCGGAGCGTTCTACGTCGGATTCTTCGGTGTGACCACGATCTTCTTCTCCGTGGTCGGGACGTTGCTGCTGGTGTACGGCGCAGCGCTCGGTGACACCTGGAATGTCTGGCAGATCAACATAGCGCCGCCCCATATCGACTACGGGCTGGCTTTCGCACCGCTGAAGGAAGGCGGCATCTGGCAACTCGTGACGATCTGCGCCATCGGCGCCTTCGTCAGCTGGGCCCTGCGTCAGGTCGAGATCGCACGAAAGCTCGGCATGGGCTACCACGTGCCGATCGTGTTCAGCTTCGCGATCCTGGCCTACGTGACGCTGGTGGTGATCCGACCGATCCTGCTGGGCGCCTGGGGGCACGGCTTCCCGTACGGAATCTTGTCGCACCTGGACTGGGTGTCCAACGTCGGCTACCAGTACCTGCACTTCCATTACAACCCCGCGCACATGCTGGCGGTGACCTTCTTCTTCACCACCGCGCTGGCGCTGTCGCTGCACGGTGGCCTGGTGCTGATGGCCAGCAACCCGCCCAAGGGCGAAGAGGTCAAGACGGTCGAACACGAAGACACCTACTTCCGCGACATCATCGGTTACTCGATCGGCACCCTCGGCATCCACCGCCTGGGCATGTTCCTCGCGATCAACGCCGCCTTCTGGAGCGCGGTCTGCATCGTCATCTCCGGACCGTTCTGGACGCGCGGCTGGCCGGAATGGTGGAGCTGGTGGCTTGAACTTCCGGTCTGGGGCTGAGCGAGGAGAAATCACATGGCCGAATATCAGAACATCTTCACGCAGATCCAGGTCCGCGGCCCCGCCGAGCTCGGCGTGCCGATCGGGCGCGCCACCGGCAACCGGACCACATCGATCGCCTCCAGCCGTCTGCTGGGTGCGTTCGCCAACGCCCAGCTCGGGCCGATCTATCTCGGTTTCACCGGCACGCTGTCCATCGTGCTCGGGCTGATCGCCTTCGAGATCATCGGCTTCAACATGCTGGCCTCGGTCAACTGGGACGTGGTCGAATTCGTCCGGCAGCTGTTCTGGCTGGCCCTCGAGCCGCCGGCGCCCGAGTACGGCCTGTCGATTCCGCCGATGGCCGATGGCGGCTGGTGGCTGCTGACCGGTTTCCTGCTGACCTGCTCGATCGGGCTGTGGTGGACGCGCACCTTCCTCAGGGCCCGTGCGCTCGGGCTGGGCTACCACATACCGTGGGCGTTCGGTGCCGCGATCTGGCTGTACCTGGTGCTCGGCTTCATCCGCCCGGTGCTGATGGGCAGCTGGTCCGAGGCGGTGCCGTTCGGCCTCTTTCCGCACCTGGACTGGACCGCGGCCTTCTCGATCCGCTACGGCAACCTGTTCTACAACCCGTTCCACATGCTGTCGATCGTGTTCCTGTACGGCTCGGCCGTGCTGTTCGGCATGCACGCCGGCACCATCCTGGCGGTCGGGCGCTACGGCGGCGAACGCGAGCTGGAGCAGATCACCGATCGCGGTACCGCCACCGAGCGTGCCTCGCTGTACTGGCGCTGGCAGATGGGCTTCAACGCGACGATGGAATCCATTCACCGGTGGGCCTGGTGGTTCGCCGTGCTGACCCCGATCTGCGGCGGCATCGGCATCCTGCTGACCGGCACCGTCGTCGACAACTGGTACCTGTGGGGCGTCAAGCACGGTATCGCTCCGTCCTATCCGGCGGTCTACCCGCCATCCATCGATCCGAGCTTGACGGAGGCCATGCGATGAACCGTTCGATCCTGTCCAGCGCATTGCTGATCGGCTCGCTGACGTTGTCGGGATGCTGGGAAGCGCCCCCGATGGACACCGAGCAGATCGGTTACGACGGTGTCGGCATGCAGGTCACGTCCAACCCGGACCTGACCGATCCGTTGAAGCGGGCCAACGTGCTGCCCGAGCCGATCCCGGCTGCCGCCCAGACCGAAGGCGGTCCCAAGGCGGGCGACGTGTACCAGAACGTGCAGGTGCTGGGCGACCTGTCGATCCAGGAGTTCACCCGCACCATGGCGTCGATCACCGCCTGGGTGTCGCCGGAGCAGGGGTGTGCCTACTGCCACGTGGGCAACAACTTCGCCTCCGACGAGGTCTATACCAAGATCGTGTCGCGACGCATGATGCAGATGACCATGCAGACCAACACCGAGTGGTACGACCACGTCGGCGAGACCGGGGTCACCTGCTACACCTGCCACCGCGGCCTGAACGTTCCGGAGTACATCTGGTTCGACGAGCCCCCGGCCAACCGCACCGGCGGCATGGCGGCGAACAGCTACCAGCAGAACCATGCCAACGAGACGGTGGCCTACACCTCGATGGCGCGGGACGTGTTCGACCGGTACCTGGACGGGGAGCAGGAGAAGATCCGCGTGATCGCGCAGACGGCCTTGCCGATTCGCAACGTGACGCAGAACCAGTCGACCCAGGCGACCGAGAACACCTACTCGCTGATGATGCACATGTCCGATTCGCTCGGCGTGAACTGCACCTACTGCCACAACTCGCGCAACTTCTCCAGCTGGGAGATGAGTCCTCCGACGCGCGTCACCGCCTGGCACGCCCTGCAGATGGTGCCGTCGTTGAACGCGAACTTCCTGTCGCCGCTGCAGCCGGTCTATCCCGAGATTCGCCTCGGTCAGCTGGGCGATGCGCCCAAGGTGAACTGCACCACCTGTCACCAGGGCGTGGCCAAGCCGCTGTACGGGCAGAGCATGCTGGACGACTACCCGGTGTGGCGCGGCGAGGGGCTCGGCGGCGAGCGTCCGTACGTCGAGGCCTATGATCCGATGGTGCCGATGGACCAGCAACCGACCCTGGACGGTGACCAGCCGGTATCCGGACAGGATGCCGTCCCGGGCGAGGACGAGTCCGCCTCGCTGGACCCGGTCCTGCGTCACCTGATGACCGGCAGCACGCCGGCCGACGGCCCGGCAAGCGTCGTGCGATGAGCTCCCCTGCCACCGATCGACTGGTCATCGCGACCCGCAACAGCCCGCTGGCGTTGTGGCAAGCCGAGGACGTGAAGCGTCGCCTGCAGGAGCGGTTCCCGGAACTGCAGGTCGAACTGCTGCGCATGACCACGAAGGGCGACGTGCTGCTGGACAGCCCGCTCGCCAAGATCGGTGGCAAGGGATTGTTCGTGAAGGAGCTGGAGGAGGCGATGCTCGACGGGCGCGCCGACATCGCGGTGCATTCGATCAAGGATGTCCCCGCGATGCTGCCTGACGGACTGGAGGTGGGCGTGATGCTGGCGCGGGAGAATCCGCGCGATGCCTTCGTGTCGAACCGCTACGACAGTCCGGCGGACCTGATGCTGGGCGCGCGCATCGGCACCTGTTCGCTGCGCCGTCAGGCCCAGTTGCTGGCGCGTCGTCCGGACCTGGACATCGCACCGCTGCGCGGCAACGTGAACACGCGGTTGCGCAAGCTGGACGACGGTCACTACGATGCGATCGTGCTGGCCGCCGCCGGCCTGGTCCGCCTGGGCATGCCGGACAGGATCCGTGCCGAGTTTCCGATCGAGGACAGCCTGCCGGCGGCCGGGCAGGGCATCGTCGGCATCGAGAGCCGTATCGGTGACGGACGGGTGCGCCGGTACCTGGCGGTGCTGCACGATCCGTCCGCCGCATCGCGCTGTCGTGCCGAACGCGGCCTGTCGGCCCGCCTGGACGGTGGCTGCCAGGTACCGATCGGTGCCTACTCGGTGGTGCGTCGCGGTCAGGTATGGCTGCGGGGTCTGGTGGCGACGCCGGACGGGGCACGCGTGCTCAGAGCGCAGGCCAGCGCGTCGCCCGGCAACGCGCACGCGCTCGGCGTACGGGTCGCCGAGGACTTGCTGGCGCAGGGCGCGGATCGCATCCTGGGTGAGCTGGGACTGACACCGAAGCCTGTCGATGCCCTGTCGGCCGTGTTCGCGGAGCCGGCCGTGACGGCGGCGGATACCCTGGCCGCCCGGTGGGCGATCGAGGCCGCCGAGCGGGCACGTTCGATGTCGGCGGATGCGCTGAAGACCGCCTGAGGGTCCGCCCGAGAGCCGAACCCGAACGCAGGGTATCGCTTCAGCGAAGCCTGACCCGAACGCCGTCGGCCGCCCGCGGCAGACCGACACAGGCACCGGCGTACAGGGTGCGCATCACGTGCCCGTACCCGGCGCTGGCATCGCTGAAGGCCAATGTCGCCTTCACGCTGGTACGCGCGATCCTGGTGCCGTGACGGCGTGCAGCCACCGGATCACGCCGGATCTTGCGCAGCGTCAGTACGGACAATCCGATCGACCACAGGCAGAACACGCGCAGGCCGCGCTTCGAGCTGGGGATGCGCACCACGTAGCGCATGGCATCGTCCAGGTAGGCCCGGCACCGGCCGATCAGGCGACGGGTACCGGCGTCCATCAGCCGGATGGCATCGGCGTCGTCGTCCAGCGCCTTCTGCATCAGCCGCGGCAACGTGATCGGGCCGCCATCGGGCTGCTGGCCCGGGTAGGCCGCCAGGTCGAAGGCATCGGCCGGCAACCAGCACACGCCTCGCTGATGATCGATCCACATGTCCTTGAGGATGTTGGTCAGCTGCAGGCCGTTGCCGAACGCGACCGACAGCGGCATCAGCTCGTCGCGCCGACGCGCCACACCCTCGTCGTGCAGGCAGAACAGCTCGGTCAGCATCTCGCCCACGCAGCCTGCCACGTGGTAGCAGTAGCGCTCCAGCATCGCCACGTCGTTCAAGCCTCGTCCATTGGCGCCGAGCGTCTCGAAGGCACCCATGCCGTCGGTCATGACCGCCACGCACCGGCGCAGCACGCGACGTTCGTCGGCGCTGAAGCGGGCGGTCACGTCGAGCACCCGAGGGATGCAATCGGTCAGTTCGCGCTCGCCTTCAGGTGCATCGGCCGGCAGCAGGCGAGCGATGTCGGTCGCGAACTGCCGGCGCGTTGCCGGATCGGCCAGGGCGTCGTCCTGCAGGCAGGCATTGAAGCGCCGGTACAGGGCCTCGCGCCCGTCATCGTCCAGCGGCAGCTCGTCCTCGATGGTGTCGACGATCCGGCACAGCAGGTAGGCGTTGCCCACCACGTCGACCAGGGCACCCGGCAGACGGGGAATGGTCAGCGCGAAGGTGCGCGAGACCACGTCGAGAAGACGAGCCTGCAATGCGCGCGCCTCGTCATCGATCGGCTGGCGTTCGGTTTTCGGTTGTGCAGCGGCGTTCATCGCCCCCCAGTATAGGGCAGCCGCGGTGTGCGAAACGGCAGCAGCAACTGCGTGGAACGCTTGGTGAACCGGTCCATGTCCAGGCTCTCGTGGACCGTCTGGCGCTGCTCGCCGTCCACCGCCTCGATCAGCCGAGAGCGCGAGTAGAACGGAGCGTTCTCCAGCGTCTGCAACTGCTCGGCGCTGGCGCCGTCCGCCAGGCGGGTCGGTCGGGGCATGCCGAACCAGCGCGTGGGCGCCAGCGTGCACGGCTGCCCGGCCGGACCACAACGGGTCTCGCCGTTCGGCGCGATGTCCAGCGTGCGGGCGTATTCCTGCCCGTCCCGCTCGATCACGTCGTAGCGCACCCGGGTGCTGCCGTCGGCGGCGTGGCTGCGCGACCAGTGCCAGGTCCGGAACGAGTCCTCCAGCGGTATGTCGCCCCGGTTGCTGTCGACGTAGGCGGTGCCGTGCCAGCTCAACGCCGGATCGTCCATGGCGACCTGCACGCGCGTCTGCGGGGCGAGCGGCTGCCAGCGGTGTCGTTGCTGCTCGTCCAGATGCACGGATTCGGCGCGCATGGCATCGGGCACCTCGGCCACGATGCGTCCGCGCAGGCGGTGTGCAGGCGGCATGCAGCGTTCGTCGATGTCCAGCACCAGTTGCTCGCCGTCCTGCGAGAGTCGCGAGGCACCGATGCTCAGGCTGGTCGCGTCCGCACGGATGTTTCGTGCGGGACGCTCGGTCATGCACCAGCGCTCGATCGGCCCGTACAGCGCCAGGTTGACCGCGCAATGATCCAGCGCCGGTGCCGGGCCCCTGGATCGGGCGCGCCGGTACCATGGCGAGAAGACGCTGCCGACGAAGACGATGGCGGTCAGCGCATGGCGACCGTCGTCGCTGACCGCGTCCAGATACCACCAGCGATAGCCGCCATCGGGAATCGGGTCGTCGAACGGCGCCGGTTGGCGGAGCGTCTTCGTGTCGGTGTCTTCGGACATGTCGTTCAGGTGGGCAAGTCGAACGGATCGGGTCGGTCGGGTCGGTCGATCAGGCGTGCCGGTCGCGGTGCAGGGCCGAGAACAGGTCCACCAGCCATTCGATGCGCGGCTTGTGCGGCACGGACTCGATATCCTGGAGCAGGTAGCGCGTTTCGCTCAGCGGTGGCCAGGCCAGCGCATCCTGCTCGGCGTCCGATTCGCCCAGCGGGACGGTGAGCAGGGCACGGCCCAGCAGCGAGATCTTGCGCGACATCGGCACCACGGCGCGGGTGCCGATGTTGTCGTAACCGGCGCGAGCCACTTCGCGTCCGATGTCCGCATAGATCAGTCGCGCGGCCCGGATGCCGGGGCGACAGCCGAGCGGCAGCAGCCGCACGCCGGCCTCGGAACGGGCGTAGAGGACCTGCGCGTAGCCGAGCAGTCGGCGCGTCATCGCCGCCACGCGGGCATCCGGGCGGGGATCCGCCAGCCAGGCCTCCGCATCGAGCCCGGCCTCCGCGAACCAGTTGCGTGGCAGGTACAGGCGACCCATGCGAGCGTCCTCGCCCACGTCGCGGGCGATGTTGGTCAGTTGCATGGCGACGCCCAGATCGCAGGCGCGCGCCACTGCCCGGGTGTCGCTGGTGCCCATGATCAGCGTCATCATCGCGCCCACGCAACCGGCGACGCGGGCGGCGTAGTCGTACAGCTCGGACAGGCTGTCGTAGCGTCGTCCGGCCGCATCCCAGGCCAGTCCCTCCAGCAGCGCCTCCGGCATCGCGCGGGGCAGCGCGAAACGCTCGACCACCTCGGCGAGCGCACGATCCTCGTCGTGCTCGCCGGGCCGTCCGGCGTAGATCGCGTCGAGCCGCCGTCTCAGCAGCGCGACCGCGGCGTCACCCCCGCCGTTGCCATCCGATGCGCAGCCGTCGATCAGATCGTCGGCGACACGGCAGAACGCGTACAGCGCGGTGGCCGGCAGGGCGACGTCGCGTGGCAACAGCAGCGATGACAGGAAGAACGAATGCGAGCCATGGCGAATCAGCTGCCGGCAGGCCTTCAGCGCGTCGGCATCGTGCGAGAGTCGATTCATGTGCGTTCAGCTCTTGATCGGTCCAGGTGGTCCAGCACGGCGCCGGCCACCGTGTCGGGGTCTTCCTCGTGAGCCAGATGGCCCAGGCCCGGCAGCACGCGCAGGGTGGCCCGCGGCAGCCGCGCGCGCAGTCGGTGAGCGTCACGCAGCGGGATGGTTCGATCCGCATCACCTGCCAGCAGGTGGACCGGTACCCGCAGCGAGTCCAGCTTGCCTGCGAATCCGCGCAGGTCCCAGGCGGCCATCATGCGCAATACCCCGGCCACGTGCGCATCGTCCGCCAGCAGCGCACGATAGCGCGCCACCATGGCATCGTCGACCATCGAACCGGTGCTGCGCAGCAATCGCCTGACGTGGTCCGGTTCGCGCGCGGCGCGCAGCGCGAACAGGCGCGGCAGCCAGCCGATGCCGTTCGAGACCCGGGCCAGCGGCTGGAACAACCAGCCGGCCGGTCCCTCCAGCGGCAGCAGGGCACCGTTGAGCGAAATCAGCCGCGCCCCCGGGGACGTGTTCGCGCCGGCGCCAGCGTCGGCGGGCGCCGCCCGCATTGCCCGCGCGGCCAGGATCACGGCGCCGGCGGAATGGCCGATCAGCACCTGCGGCTCGCGACCCAGGCGCCCGATCAGCGCATCCAGGGCGCTCGCCTGCGCGTCGATGTCGAGCGCGGCTCCGCGCGGCGTGCGGGTGCGCGCGTGAGCGGGCAGGTCGGGGGCCACGATGTCCATGCAAGGCGCCAGGCGGCTCGCCAGTCCGTCCCAGGACGACGCCGACGCGCCGGTACCGTGCAGCAGCAGGCAGAGCGGGCGATCGCGACGTCCGGCGCCCGGATCATCGGCATCGCTCGCTTGCCGGTACTCGTCGAGGTGCCAGTCGTGGCCGCCGGCGTCCACTCGACGCTGCCGACGCTCGAAGGCGGGTGGCTGGCTGATCGGCATGGGCGTCGGCATGGGCGTCGGCATGGGCGTCGGCATGAACTTCGGCAAGGGCGGCTCGGCGTATCCGGCTGATCGCGGCATCGCGTTCATGCCGGTGCCCGACCCGCGTCGGGGGCGGCGGCAGCCAGCAGACCGGGTAACGCCTGCGCACCGCCACGCGATGGCAGCGGCAGATAGCGCGCCCGCATGCGTGCCGCCAGCTGGGCGGCGATCGGTCGCGGACGCGGGGCGGTATCGACGAACAGCAGGCGCGCACCCACGCCTGCCAGCCGTTCGGCCGCGTGCTCCGCATCGGCCTGCGCGGCCGGACGCCCGCCGAGCCCGTTGCGCGCCACGTTGGCACGTCCGTCGCTCATGATGATGCCGACCGCCCGCTCGCCGTTGCGCACGATGTCGTCGAGCACATCGCTCGCCAGGTCCAGGCCGGCAGCGATCGGTGTACCCCCGCCCGCGGCCAGTCCCACCAGCGCGCGCCGGGCGCGCGCGAGCGACCGGGTGGGCGGCAGTTCCAGCGTGGCGCCCGCGCCTCGAAAGCTGATCAACGCGACCCGGTCGCGACGCACGTAACACTCGGCCAGCACCGCTTCCAGCGCACCCTTGGCCTCGCCGATGCGGTGCATCGCGGCCGAGCCGGACGCATCGACGATGAACACCGTGGTGGTGCGCAGCGGCTGCACGTGGCGGCGCACCCGAAAATCGGACGGACGCACGGCGAGCCGAGCCTGCCCGGACGTCGAACCCGCCGCAGGCCCGTCGGTCGGGGTGCGCAGTCGCTGCCACGGCACCGCCGCCTTGAGCGTGGCCACGATGTCCAGGCGCCGGCCGTGATCGCCGGAACGCGGCCGGGTCACACCCGCGGGTCGGCCGCGCACGGCTCGCGTCGCACCGTTGCCGCGTCGCCCCGGGGTGCGGCCGGTACGCCCCAGGTCGCTGGCCAGCGAACCGAGCAGGTTAGGCGGCAGCGCAGCGCTTACCGCGGCCACCAGGCGTTCGGGCAGCGCCTGCGCCGATGGCTCGTTCATCGGCGCCGGTGCGTCCGCATCGGACGCCGGAGTGTCCTCCCGCACGCTCGGATCCGGATCGTGCTCGCCGGTGGGCGCGGGGGTGTCGGTCTCGGGCCGCTGCGCCGTTTCCGGTTCGGCCGACGGCTCGGCCACGGAGGCGTTCGCCGGGTCGCTGGCGGGGTCGCTGGCGGGGTCGTTCGCCGGGTCGGCCTCGGCATGCTCCTCGCCGGGATCGGCGGGCGCCGGCTCGGCATCCGGACGCTGCGCGGCACGCGGTGCCAGCACCAGCCGGGCGGCCAGCGCGCTGTCGTCGAGCGTGGCCGGGGAATGCCCGTTCAGCGATGCCAGTTCGCGCGTGGCCGCCAGTGCCGCGACCGGGGCGCGGGCCGAGCGGATGCCCAGCGCATGGGCCAGGTGCACCAGCTCCCTGATCCGTTCGTCCGGCACGTCCGGGCGCGGCTCGGGCCGGTCCGGGGCCGCCGGGTGACGCGGGGTGCGATTCGACGGCCCGTTCGCCGCCCCGTACCGCTCGTCGCCGGCGGCTGCCAGAGCATCGTCCGGCGCCGGGAGCAACGCACCACCGAGCAGTGCCTCGCCGCTGTGGGCCTGAAGCTCGGCCAGGGTCAGTTCCGGCAGGCGTACGTGCATCGCCAGCCGCTCGCCCAGCGCGCTCTCGATGAAGGCCGGCGCGTCCGGCGAAGACTCGTCGCCTTCATCCAGCGCGACGACCGGTACGCGACGGTCGCCGTCGTCCAGCCAGCGGGCCAGCCGGCTTCCTGCACGGGTCGACAAGCGCTCGGCGCCGATGATCAGCAGCACCGCCCCGGGGTCGGCATCCAGACGTTCCAGTACCGTCCTGCGCCGTACGGCACGGCCGGCGCCCAGCGTGCCGGCCACGTCCAGACCTTGCTCCAGCGCTTCGTCGGCGCTGCCGGCGGCGAGCCGCTCGATGCGATGGTGCCGGGCGATACGGGCCAGCAGCGCATCGCGAACCGGGCCGTGGCGGCCGCTCAGCACGACGCCGCCGAGCGAGCCGGGCGCCGCCAATGCCAGATCGATCGCGATCACCGTTGCCTGCCAGTCCTGCCGCGCCGCATCCGCGTCGTGCAGAGGTAGCGACATCAGGCGGCCAGGCCGAGCGTGTCGATCGCCCGCTGCACGCGCAGCTGCGAGCCGGTATCGTCCAGGGGATCACGTCGCAGCCGGTGGCGCAGCGCCATCGGGGCGACCCGGATGATGTGCGATTCGTCCAGCTGTTCGGCCTGCTCGAGCGCGGCCAGCGCCCGTGCCGCACGCAGCAGGGTGAGCTCGCCGCGCAGCCCGTCGGTGCCCAGCGCCAGGCACAGCTCGGTGATGCGGCGCAGCGCCTGATCGCTGACCGTGACCCGGTCCAGCCAGGTGCGGCCCATCAGGATGCGCTCGCGCACCGCCGCGTCCTCGGCGGCCCACTGCGCGACGAATCCTTCCGGATCGCGCTCGAAGGCGTCGCGGCGACGCACGATGAGCATGCGCTCGTCGATGTCGTCGGGCGTATCGACATCGATCGACAGGCCGAACCGGTCCAGCAGCTGCGGACGCAACTCGCCTTCCTCGGGGTTGCCGCTGCCGATCAGCAGGAAACGGGCGGCGTGCCGGATCGACAGCCCGTCGCGCTCGACCACGTTGATGCCCGACACCGCCACGTCGAGCAGCAGGTCCACCAGATGGTCCTCGAGCAGGTTGACCTCGTCCACGTAGAGAAAGCCGCGGTGCGCATCGGCCAGCAGACCGGGTTCGAACGCCTTCTCCCCCAGGGTCAGCGCACGCTCGATGTCCAGCGCGCCGGTCACCCGGTCCTCGCTGGCACCCAGCGGCAGGTCGATCACCGGGGTGGGGCGCTCCACCGCCGCCGGTTGCGGCTCGCGTGCGCGACAGGCATCGCACCACTGCGCGGGAGTGCCCGGGTCGCACTGGAACCGGCAGCCCTCGTTGACCGAGATCGGTGGCAGCAGGGCCGCCAGCGCGCGCATCGCCGTGGTCTTGCCGGTGCCGCGGTCGCCCAGCACCAGCACGCCGCCGATCCCGGCATCGACCGCTGACAATTCCAGCGCCAGGATCATGCTCTGCTGGCCGACGATGGCCGTGAACGGAAACACGGGGCGACTCATGGCGGGTTGTGGGCAGAATGGTGAGTGGACAGGCGGGTGCGTGCGGAACGGAACCAGCGGTTCCACAGCTCCAGATCCGGCAGGGGCATGGCGAGAAAGGCGTGCTCCAGGATGGCCAGCATCAACAGCACGGCGGGCAGGCCGTGGACCAGGCGCTGCGCATCGTCGCCGGTCGCGGCACGGTGCAGCATGGCCACCAGCACCAGCGCCGCCAGCGTCAGGGCGATCGGGTAGAACACGCTGACCGGCGCGCGGCGCACGTAGCTGGCCAGATGGCGCAGCCGTTCCGGGAACCACTCGGTGCTGAAATTGGGAACACCCAGGAACAGGTTCAGCTTGGCACTCCAGCGCATCAGCCACAGGACGGCGAAGGTCAGGGCACCGGTCGGATTGATCGATTCGATCAGCAGCACCGCTACGGCAAGCCCGGTACCGAGCACGCTGAGCTCGTGCCAGATCGTGGTGCCCAGGGCCAGCCTGAACCGGTGCCAGCCCCTTGCCCCGGCCGGGCAATGGTCGCTGTGCACGCCGGTGACCAGGCCCAGGTTGTGCGACAGCTCCAGCGAGCCCCACAGGAACACCGCCGCGGTGAACCCGGCAAGGCTTGCGGCGGTGCTCAAAGTGGCACCGCTGATCACCAGGGCGATGGTCGACAGCAATGCCAGCACGACCAGCACCACCGCGGCCGGGCGGCTGCCCGGCGTCAGCCGGTCCTGCAGCCACAGCACGATGCCGGTGCCCAGCCACCAGACGAGCAGGACGTAGAGCGCCGGCAGGAGCAGCTCGCTCATGCGTCCGGGAGCAATCGGGCAAAGGCGCGCACGTTGTCCACGCCGAACGCCGTGACCACCACTTGCCGGCCGGTGGCCGGGTCGTCGATGTAGAGTCGACCGTCGCTGTACGCGCCGAGCACGAAGGGATCCGCCGGGCCGATGCCGCGCGCCAGCCGCTCGCGCGCCAGACCGCGCATCACGCTGCGGATGAATCCGTCGTCGCCGGGCATCAGGCGCAGCAGTTCGGCGTCCCCGGAGCTGGGCGCCTCGGCATCGAGCACCCGGATCACCCCGTCCGGATCGTCGTGGAAGAACAGCGCGCGCTGAACGATCGGTTCGCCGCGCTCGAGCTGCGCATCCTCGCTGCTCATCGGTTCGGCCAGCAGCACGGTCAGCAGAGCGGCCAGCACGGTCGCCAGCACGCCGATGCGCAGCCAGAGCGGCAGGATCAGCCGGTCACCGCGACGCATGCCGTCGGGAGACATGCGCGAGTCGTCACGCCGCCTCACCTCGCCGGGCGAGGCGTTCACGAGGCGAGCGCGCCGTCGGTGCGCACGTTCGCCGGTGCCGGTTCGCCCCGGGTCCCGGCCACGCCGCTATCGGCCACGGCCCGGGCCAGGATGCCGGCCGGGGTACGGGCATCGTCCAGCGCCCGCATCATCGGTTCGGCCCGCGACGTGGTCCAGGGGCGCACGTGCGGCCACAGGATGAACCAGCTGGCACGCTCCTCGGCGACCAGCGCCAGCGCGATGTCGCCGGCCGGGGCGTCGCGCGCATCGGCGACGGAGGCGCTGGCGATGCGCCGGAACGGCAGGTTCATGGTCACCTGCAGGGCGATGCCGAAGCGGATCAGCACACGCTCGCTGGTGATCGAGTACACCGTGACGCGGGCGGTCAGCCAGGCCAGCAGCGCCAGCATGCCGCAGGCCAGGGTGCCCAGGAACACCGTGAGCACGAGCGCGGGCAGCGAGCCTGCCAGCGGCTGCCCCGCCAGCAGGTCGCTGCCGATCTGGTAGAGCACGATGGCGGTGAACCAGGCGGCTACCCAGGTGACCCGGAACGGACGGCGTGCCAGCCGGCGCCAGTTCGGCATCCCCTGCCAGAGCAGCGTCTCGCCGGGTGGCAGGGGAGCGGGAATGCCGCGCTTGGGTTCGAAATCGAAATCGGTGTCGTGCATGGTCGGATATCCGGTTCGGCGGCGATCGTCGTCGCGATCGCTCTTATTGGTGTCATGGAACGGTGGACGTGCCGTGAACGTACCCTGGACGTGCTGTTGCCCGCGCCCTCGCGGCGCAGGCGACGACCGGTCAGATCATCGACTCGGTACGCTGCGGCGTGGCCCAGACATGACCGCCACCGAAGTAGCCCTGGACGATGTCCTCCTCGCGCATGGTGATGCGATCGGGTGTGGCGAGTGCCGGTGCGTTGCGGAACTGCTCGGCGGTCACCGACGCGACGCGGATCTCGTACCCGCGCCGATCGATCAGGCGATCGAAGAACGAACCTTCGGCCGGACCGCGTCGCTGACGATGCACGGTGGACAGCGGCATCGGCACCAGGCGGTTGCCGCCCCCGTCCAGTTCCACTTCCAGGTAGCGCACGAACGATTCCATGTGATCGATCCACAGATCGCTCACGGTGCCCACGGTCTCGCCGTCCAGGGTGATCACCGGCGCACCGCGCGGATCGGTGCCGAAGCCTGCGATGTCGAAGTGCCCGTCCAGTGCGCGCATCGGGCGGATGCGATCGCCGCCTTCACGATCGTGCTCCGGATGCTCGGCACGCTCGGCCCAGGCGGAGGGCCCGAGGCCATCGGCCATCGGGTCGCCGGTCGGCACCAGCGGAGCGCCGGGAAAGCTGCCCAGCGGGACGGCGGCCAGCTCGCGATGGTCGTCGAACCGATCGCCGGGCAGTTGCACCGTGGTGCCTTCCTTGAGCAGGTAGGTCTTGGGCGCCGGCAGGATCGGCTCGAGCGGCTTGCCGCGTACCGGCCCGTTGGGCTTGAGCGGAAAGCCCTCGCGGCGGCTCTCCTTCTGCAGGTAGAACACCAGGGCGAAGAAGAAGAACCAGAAGCCGTACAGCACCAGCTGTGCAACGTCGATGTACTGGGTAAGGGCGCCTGTGAACATGTCGGGTCTCCGAAAAGGGGGCAGTGACTATCGGTGATGGGAAGGCCAGGCGAATCAGGTGGGAAAGTCGGCGAGGCCGAACGCTCGCTTTCCGTTCTTGTTCTGGGGTGCTGAGGTGGAATCGGACGACTCGACCGCATCGCGGCCGAGGGAACTCAGGGGGCCGAGCGCCGCCAGGGCGACGAACAGCAGGAAGATCTCCAGGTGATACACCACACTGTAACCGGTGGCCTGCGACATCAGCGCATCGCCCAGCACACCGTCCATGGCCAGCCGGTTGACGCCGTCGCGGATCAGGCCGCCGGCGGCCACGCCCAATCCGGCCGCGGTGGCCTGGGCGGCACCCCAGGCGCCCAGTGACAGGCCGGTGTGCTCGCGACCGGTCAGGGTCATGGCCACCGTCAGCGTGCCGACCGCGAACAACCCGCCGCCGAACCCGATCAGCAGGGTGCCGGCACGGAACAGCGTGGCCGAGCTCAGCGGGTCGGCGAAGATCACCATCGAGAAGGCCAGGATGCCGCACAGGGCGCCCACGGCGGCCAGGCGTATCGGGTGGACATCGCGCGCCAGCAGCAGAGCGGCCAGCACGAACGCCACCAGTCCGCCGAGCGCCAGCAGCGCGGTCAGTGCGGTGGTGGCGCCCACGCTCAGGCCGAGGATCTCGCCACCGTAGGGTTCGAGCAGGATGTCCTGCATGCCGAAGGCGGCGGTGCCGAGCATCACCGCGACCAGGAACCGCTTGCCGCGCGTGGCGCCGATGAAGGCGTTCCAGGCCTCGGTGAAGCGTGGGCGAGGTGTCGGGTCGGCATCGTTCGGACAGATCGATTCCTGCCGCCACAGCGCGACGATGTTCAGCGCGATGCTCACCATGGCGGCACCCTGCACGACCTGGATCAGGCGCAGCTGGCTGAAGTCGGCCAGCAGCCAGCCGAACACCAGTGCCGAGACCAGCATGCCGACCAGCAGCATGACATACAGTACCGCCACCACCTGCGGGCGCTTCTTCTCGGGTGCGATATCGGTCGCCAGGGCCAGGCCTGCGGTCTGCACGGTGTGCAGGCCGATGCCGACCAGCAGGAAGGCCAGGGCCGCGGCGCAGCGTGCCAGCCAGACCGGTGCGTTGCCGTCTCCGGACAGCAGCAGCAGGGCGAACGGCATGATGGCGAAACCGCCGAACTGCATCAGCGTGCCGGCCCACAGGTACGGCACGCGCTTCCAGCCGATGGCCGAGCGGTGGTGATCGGAACGATGACCGATCAGCGCGCGGAACGGAGCGAACAGCAGCGGCAGGGCGACCATCGTGGCCACCAGCCAGGCGGGCACGCCCAGCTCGACGATCATGACCCGGTTGAGCGTGCCGTTGAGCATCACCAGCGCCATGCCGACCGACACCTGGAACAGCGACAGTCGCGCCAGGCGGCCCCAGGGCAGCTCGTCGCTGGCAGCGTTCGCCCACGGGAACAGCGCCGGCAGCGCCGCCTGGAAACGCGCGCGAGCCGCGGCGGCGCGCGCGCGCGCGGAGGCCGTGCCGCCCATGCCGTGCGAGCGTTCCGAGGCGCCGGCGTTCATGCGCCGGCCCGCGGCGCGCGGCGCAGCTCGATCGCCTGCGAGGTGTAGAACCCGCGCGATACGCGTTGCGTGCGCCCGACGCTCAAGGCGCAGCAACGCGGATCGTCGGCCAGCAGCGTGCGCAGGCGAGCCTCCTTGACCGGTGCGAGCATCGGTGAACGATCGCTCTTGGGGAACAGGTTGCCGAGGGTGCGCCGCGCCTCGAGCAGGGCGTTGCTCGGCACGAAGGTGGCGATCAGGCGGGACGCGCCGGCATCGTCCAGGCGTTCGGCCAGTGCACCGTAGGCGGCGATCACGTCCTCGGTGCGGTAGTGGATGAGCGAGTCCATCGCGATGATGGCATCGAAGCGGGTACCGACACCCAGCACCTCGTCCGAGAGCATGTCGCCGGCGGCGAAGCGCACGCGCTGTGCCAGGTGGGCGGGCAGCCGCTGCTGTGCCACGCGCACCAGTTCGGGGCTGACGTCCACGCCCAGCACCGTGGCACCGCGTTCGGCCGCCTCGACCGCCAGCGAGCCGGTGCCGCAACCGGCGTCCAGCACGTGCAGGCCGCTCAGGTCGTCGGGACGATCGTCCGGCATCCAGGACAGCAGCAGCGCGCGCATCTCGTCGCGGCCGGCACGCACGTTCGCGCGCACCCGCGACACCGGTGCATCCGAGGTCAACGCCTCCCAGGCCTTGGCGGCGGTGCGATCGAAGTAGTGCTCGATGCGATCGCGCTGCGCGCCCCAGCGCGGTCCCTCGGACGGATTGGACGTCATGACCATGCCACCGGTGCTCGTGTGCCTATGCCGTTCGTTGCTCGCGGGCGCGCGCTCTCATCGGCTCAATCGAAGCCGAGCAGATCGAAGATGTCGCGATCCTGCATCGAGTGCGCATCGATCGGGTCGGTGCCGGCGTACAGCGCGGCGGCCAGGCGCAGGTACTCGTTCTGCACCTTCTCCAGCTCCGGCGAATGCTCCATCTCGAACAGCGTGGACTTCTTCAGCCGGCTGCGGCGGATCACGTCCAGGTCCGGAAAGTGCGCGACCGTCTTCATGCCGGTCTGCTCGTTGAACCGATCGATCTGGTCGGTACCGGCAGAACGGTTGGCGATCACGCCGCCGATGCGCACATCGTAGTTCTTGGCCTTGGACTGGATCGCCTGGATGATGCGGTTCATCGCGAAGATCGAATCGAAGTCGTTGGCGGCGACCACCAGTGCACGATCGGCGTGTTGCAGGGGGGCTGCGAATCCGCCGCACACCACGTCGCCCAGCACATCGAAGATCACCACGTCGGTGTCCTCGAGCAGGTGATGCTCCTTCAGCAGCTTCACGGTCTGGCCGACCACGTAGCCGCCGCAGCCGGTGCCCGCGGGCGGGCCGCCGGCCTCCACGCACATCACGCCGTTGTAGCCCTCGTACACGTAATCCTCGGGCTGCAGTTCCTCGGAGTGGAAGTCGACGCTTGCCAGCACGTCGATGACCGTGGGCATCAGCTTCTTGGTCAGCGTGAAGGTGCTGTCGTGCTTGGGATCGCAGCCGATCTGCAGCACGCGCTTGCCCAGCTTGCTCATCGCCGCGGACAGGTTGGAGGAGGTGGTGCTCTTGCCGATGCCCCCCTTGCCGTAGACCGCGAACACCTTGGCGCCCTCGATCTTCATCGAGGCGTCCTGGTGCACCTGCAGGCTGCCTTCGCCGTCGGCCTTGTGGCGACCGACGGCGGGCGCCACGCCGGCGGCGCTGCGCAGCGCCTCGGCGGCCGGCGAGGTTCCTCGGAAATCCTTGATCGGACTGACCGTGCTGGCTGCGCTCATGCGGCGGCTCCTGTCATGACACCTTCGAGTCGGTCCTCGAGCTCGTCGCCGGCATCCTGCAGGGCCTGCAGGACATCGTCGCTCGGGGACCAGTAGTTGCGTTCGCTCGCCTCGATCAGACGGTTGGCGAGTCGCGCGGATGCGGTCGGGTTGAGACTGGCGAGTCGTTCGCGCATGTCGCCATCGAGCACGAACGTCTCGGCGACCTGCTTGTAGACCCACGGCGAGACCTGGCCGGTGGTGGCCGACCAGCCGAGCGTGTTGGCCAGCGAGGTCTCGATCGTGCGAACGCCTTCGTAGCCGTGCTTCAGCTGGCCTTCGTACCAGATCGGGTTGAGCATGCGCGTGCGGGTTTCCAGCGCGACCTGCTCCTGCAGCGATCTCACCGTGCCGCCGCCCGTGCCGCTCTGGGTCTGGTCGCCGATGTAGGTCGGCAGCGCGGTGCCGCGCGCACGCTTGACCATCGAGCCGATGCCGCCGAGCGTGTCGAAGTAGTAGTCCAGCTGAGTGACGCCGAGTTCGACGCTCTCCAGGTTCTGGTAGGCCAGATCGACCTCCTCCAGCGCCGCTTCGAGCCGGGCGGCCTGACGTACCGGGTTGCCGTCGACACCGAACGCGTAGCATTTCCGGTTCGCGTAGGTCTCGGCCAGCTCGTCCTCCTCCTGCCAGTTGCCCGAATCGATCAGCAGGTTGACGTTGGCCCCGTAGGCGCCGTCGGCATTGCTGAACACGCGCAGCGCGGCGGTGGCGAAGTCGCCGCCGTGCTTCTCCAGCCAGGCCAGGGTGTGGGTGCGCACATGGTTCATCTCGGCCGGCTCGTTGGCCCGGGAGGCCAGCACCGCCGCCTCGGCCAGCATCTTGGTCTGCAGCGGCAGCAGGTCGCGGAACACGCCGGACAGCGTGGTCAGCACGTCGATGCGCGGACGGCCCAGTTCCTCCAGCGGGATCAGCTCGGCGCCGACCAGCTTGCCGAAGGCGTCGAAGCGCGGGCGGGCGCCCATCAGCGCCATCACCTGCGCGATCGGCACGCCTTCGTTCTTCATGTTGTCCGAGCCCCACAGCACGAAGGCCACGGTGCGCGGCATGCGGCCGGTGTCGGCGACGTGCCGTTCCAGCAGCAGCGCGGCGGCCGCCTCGCCCTGGCGCTGCGCCAGGCGGGTCGGCATGCGGAACGGATCGAAACCGTGGATGTTGCGCCCGGCCGGCAGCGTGGCCGAATCGCGCAGCAGGTCCCCGCCGGGGGCGGCCGGGACATAGCCTGCGTCCAGCGCGCGCACCAGGCCGGTGAGTTCGGCATCGGAGCACATGTGCCGGTCCATGGTCAGCAGCTCGGACGCCCAGTCCGGATCGCCGTCGATCAGGTGGCCGCGCTCCAGCACGCAGCGGATGCGCTGCTTGTCCGGTGCGCTCTCGTTGCTCCGGGTGTCGGCGCAGCGACCGAACGCGTGCAGCACGTCGACCCGCTCCTCGATCGAGGGCACCTCGCCGACCACGTGCAGCCCGGCCGGGATCAGTTGCAGCTCGTACTCGTGCAGCAGTTCGTTCAACCTGGCCAGGCAGGCGTCACGGTGCCCGATCGAGAGATCCAGCTCGACCTCGATCTCCAGCCGTTCGCTCTCGGTGCGCACGATGTCCAGCAGCACCTCGGCCTCCTCGCCGTCACGTCGCTCCAGCGCGTAGTATTGATTGATCGAGGTGCGGATGTCGGCCAGGCCCTTGTACAGCCCGGCCTCGGTGACCGAGGGGGTCAGATAGCTGATCAGCGTGGCGCTGCCGCGTCGCTTGGCGATGGTGGCCTCGGACGGGTTGTTGGCGGCGTACAGGTAGTAGTTGGGCATGTCGCCGATCAGCCGGTCGGGCCAGCAGTCGCCGCTCAGTCCGGATTGCTTGCCGGGCATGAACTCCAGCGCGCCGTGCGTGCCGAAGTGCAACAGGGCATCGACCTTCGCGGTTTGCGACAGGTAGCGGTAGAACGCGCTGAACGCGTGCGTGGGGGCGAAGCCGCCTTCGAACAGGAGCCGCATCGGATCGCCCTCGTAGCCGAAGCCCGGCTGCAGGCCGATGGTGATCTTGCCCAGCTGCAGGCCGAGCACGTGGATGCCGCGCCCGTCGCTCAGCTGCTGACCGGGAGAGGGGCCCCACTGCGCCTCGATCTGCTCCAGCCACGGCGTGTGACGCACGTGATCGTCGTTCGGCACGCTCGCCAGCACGTTGGCATCGGTGCCGAAGGTGGTCGCGTTGCCGACCAGCAGCATCTCGCGCAGCGTGTCCGCATCGTCGGGAACGACGACGTCGTAGCCTTCGTCCGACAGGCGCCCGAGCGTGTTGACCAGCGATTCGAACACCGCCAGGTAGGCGGCGGTGCCGATCGCGCCGGCATTGGGCGGGAAGTTGAACAGCACGATCCCCAGCCGTCTCTCGAAGCGCTCGCTGCGGTGCAGGCGCACCAGGCGCTCGGCGCGCGCGGCCAGTCGCTCGACACGCTCGGCGATCGGCAGCTTGTCCTGCTCGTCGCCACCCATGTGCTTCTGGCCGGCGTACAGGATCGGACCGGTCGCACCGTCCAGCTCCGGCAACGCGATCATCAGCGTGGTCTCGATCGGCGTCAGTCCCCGCGCATTGCCGGCCCATTGGTCCAGCGACTGGAACTCGCTCGGGTGGGCGGCGATGTACGGCACGTCCAGCGAATCGAGCGCGGTGATCGCGGCCTGCGCATCGTTGTAGGCCGGCCCGCCGACCAGGGAAAAGCCGGTCAGCGAGATCAGGCAGTCGATGTCGGTGCGCTCGCGATCGCGAAAGAACGCATCGATGGCCGGACGGGCGTCCAGGCCGCTGGCGAACACCGGGATCACCTTCAGGTGGCGCGCTTCGAGCGCCTCGATGACGGCATCGTAGTGGCGGGTGTTCTCGGCCAGCACGTAGGAGCGCAGCATGACCACGCCCACCGTGCCGACGGTGTCGCGTCGTACCGGCAGCTCGGCCAAGGTGGAACCGATGCGCTGCGGCATGGCCGGGTGGTAGACGCCGGTTTCCGGGTATTCGGTCGGCTCGCGGTCGCGCAGCGCACCGCGCAGCGCCGCCCGTTCGCCGTTGGCGTAACGGTGCACCAGCGAGCGCACCATGCAGGCGATGTTCTCTTCCGAGCCTGCCAGCCAGCATTGCAGCACGATGAAGTACAGGCGCAGGTCCTGCGCTGTGCCGGGCAGCCACTTGAGCAGGCGGGGCAGGTTGCGCAGCGTCTTCATCTGGGCGGCGCCGCTGGTCTGGCCCGGCTTCTTCGAGCCGCGCAGCTTCTTCAGCAGGGCCATCGGACCCTTCAGCTCGCCACCCATGGACAGCTTGCCCATGCGGGTCAGCTTGACGACGTCGGCACCGGACATGGCGCAGATCATCGCGTCGCAGTGTTCGGCGCGCGCCTTCAGGGCCGGCATCACGGCATCGATGTGCGGCTCCAGGAACAGCATGGTGCAGATGACGATGTCGGCACGACCGATCGCACGATTGCAGCGCTCCAGTGCGTCGGCATCGTCGCCCCAGTCGCTGGCCGGATGGATCGACAGGGACAGGCCGGGCAGCTCGCGCTGCAGGCGCCGCTCCGCGTGGCGGACGGTACTGCCCAGGTGCCCGTCCAGCGTCACGATGGTGACGTTGATCGGCGCGGCGGCGGCGTTGCTGGGCATGTCAGTACGCATGGTGGGCTTCAACGCGCATAGTGGGCTTTCGCGTCATACAGCGTGTCCAGTGTTATGGCCGACAGGCCTGCCTCGGTAGCGTAGGCCTCGGTGTTGCGCTTGGCCTTGCCACGCACGAAGAACGGGATCTTGCGCAGTTCGGCCAGTGCCTCGGGCGTCCACGGGTCGGCCTCGTTCGCAGCGGTGCTCCCCACCGCGACCGGATTCGCGGGCGTGGTCGGTTCGAGCGGCGCCGTCGCTGCGCCACTGTCCGAATCGTTGGCCGGACGGGCGGCGGCCAGACCGTGATGGTGCGACGGACCCGCCTCGTCGTTGAACTCGAAGTCGTCGCGGAACATGTGGATCAGGTGCTCCTCCAGACCCATCATCAGCGGGTGCACCCAGGTGTCGAAGATCACGTTGGCGCCTTCGAAGCCCATCTGCGGGGAGTAGCGGGCCGGAAAGTCCTGCACGTGCACCGGCGAGGAGATGACCGCGCAGGGAATGCCGAGCCGCTTGGCCATGTGGCGTTCCATCTGCGTGCCCAGCACCAGTTCGGGCTGCAGGGTCTGCACGGCCTGCTCCACGTCCAGGTAGTCGTCGGTGATCAGCGCCTCGACGCCCAGCTCGGTGGCCAGCGCGCGAACCTCGCGGGCCAGCTCGCGGCTGAAGGTGCCGATACCGACCACATCGAAGCCGAGTTCCTCCTTGGCGATGCGGGCGGCCGCCATCACGTGCGTGGCGTCGCCGAACACGTACACCCGCTTGGCGGTCAGGTAGGTCGAGTCGATCGAGGCGGAGTACCAAGGCAGGCGACCGCATTCGGCGGCGATCATCGGCTCGGCATCGATCCCGGCCAGCGCACCGACCTCGCGCAGGAAGTCGCGTGTGGCGCCCACGCCGATCGGTACCGTGGACACGAACGGCTGCGCGCAGCTCTTCTCCAGCCAGCGGCACAACGTGCGGGCGATTTCCGGATACAGGCAGACGTTGAAGTCCGCATCCGGCAGACGCTGCAGGTCCGCGCAGCAGGCGTTCAGCGGAGCGACGACCGACACGTCGATGCCCAGGCGCGTCAGCAGGCCGCTGATCTCGACGATGTCGTCGCGGCAGCGAAAGCCGAGGCTGGTGGGGCCGAGCAGGTTGCAGCGCGGCCGGCGCCCGGCCGGCTCGGCCCGCGGCGCGCGGGCGGGGGCCGCGGCCAGGACCGAGCGCACCAGCGCGTAGAAGGTCTCCGCGGCACCCCAGTTCTCCTTCTTGGAGTAGGAGGGCAACTCCAGCGGCACCACCGGAACGGGCAGGCCGAGACCTTTCGCCAGGGCACCGGGCTGGTCCTGGATCAGCTCGGCGGTGCAGCTCTCGCCCACCAGCAGGGCATTGGGGCGAAAGCGCTCGAAGGCGCTCTTGATCGTGTCCTTCACCAGACCGGCCGTGTCACCCCCCAGGTCACGCGCCTGGAAGGTGGTGTAGGTGACCGGCGGGCGGTGATCGCGCCGCTCGATCATGGTGAACAGCAGGTCCGCGTAGGTATCGCCCTGCGGTGCGTGCAGCACGTAGTGCACGTCGGTGAACGAGTTGGCCACGCGCATCGCGCCCACGTGCGGCGGTCCTTCGTAGGTCCAGACCGACAGTTCCATCAGCGACGCTCCGTGACGGCGGCGGTGGCTGCCGGATCCAGGCCGGTCAGGCGCGCCCGTCGGCCCAGCGGACGGGCGAACAGCTCGGCCAGGTCACCGGCCTGCTCGTAGCCGTGCACCGGCGTGAACACCAGCTCGATCGCCCACTTGGTGGCCAGGCCCTGCGCTTCCAGCGGATTGGCGAGCCCCAGGCCACAGACCGTCAGGTCCGGTTGCTCGGCGTGCAGCCGATCCAGCTGCGCATCCACGTCCTGCCCCTCGACGATGTGCGCCCCGTCCGGTACGCGCTCCAGCTCCAGCGCCATCGTCTGGCGATCCAGGTAGGGCACGCCGATCTCGGTGACCCGCATGCCGCATTCCTCGGCCATGAAGCGGGCCAGCGGAATCTCCAGCTGCGAATCCGGCATGAACCACAGCCGCTTGCCTTCCAGCGCGGGCCGGTAGTGTTCCAGCGCGCGCCGTGCACGGGCGACCGGGCCTTCGATGGCGGCATTCAGCGTGGTCCGGTCGGAACCGACCGCATCCGCCGCCGCGTCCAGCCAGGCGGTGGTGCCGTTGATGCCGAACGGGAACAGCGCCGGGACGTGTTCGGCGCCGCGTGCGACCAATGCGCGCCGTGTGGCGTTCAGGAACGGCTGCGCCAGCAGGAACCGGGTATTCGGCCCGATGGCCGGGGTGGCGGCGGCGGTGCGTGCGGGCAGGAACACCAGCGAGCCGGCCGCGGCCGCGATCCCGCTGTCCTCGAGCAGGCGGCGCAGCTGATCCTCGACCACATCGGGCAGCGCGCCGATCACGGCCAGCTGTATCGCCTCGGTGTGCGCGGCGTCCTTGACCAGTGCCTCCAGGCAGGCATCCTCGCCCTCGGTGAAGGTGGTCTCGATGCCGGAACCGGAATAGTTGAGCACCTTGACGCGTCCGACGTGCCGTTCGCTCAGTCGCTCGGCGGCGCGGCCCAGGTCCAGCTTGATGACCTCGGACGGGCAGGAGCCGACCAGGAACAGCGTGCCGATGTCCGGACGACGCTCGAGCAGCTGGGCGACGATGCGGTCCAGTTCCTCGTTGGCGTCGGCCAGGCCCGCCAGGTCCTTCTCCTGCATGATCGCGGTGGCGAAGCGCGGCTCGGCGAAGATCATCACACCGGCCGCGGATTGCAGCAGGTGCGCGCAGGTGCGGCTGCCGACCACCAGGAAGAAGGCATCCTGCATCTTGCGGTGCAGCCAGACGATGCCGGTCAGGCCGCAGAACACCTCGCGCTGACCGCTTTCGGTGTGAACCGGAACGCCGATCGGGCGGCCGGGAGCGCGGCTTGCTCCCGGAGCCGACGCGAGGGGCGCGGAGGTCGGTGCGGACGGCACGGCGCTCGTCACGAGGCGGTGACGCCGGCCGGTGCGAGCCCTGCGCTGCGCCGTGCGGCGCGCAGCTTGAGCAGGAACTGCAGCGCGTTCACCAGATAGAGCGAGTAGGCCGCCAACGCGACGCGGAACTGCAGGGCCAGCGGCGCGTCGTTCACCCACAGCACCAGATAGACCAGGTGCAGGGTGATCACGAACAGGCTGACCACGTCTTCCCAGAAGAAGGCCGGCGCGAACAGGTAGCGCCCGTACACGTCGTGTTCCCACAGGCAGCCGGTGATCATGATCAGCATCAGCAGCACCGTCTTGAGCAGCACCGAGGCGGTGGCGACATCGCCACCCGCGCCGGTGGACAGCCAGCGCGACACCAGCACGATGCTGGTCAGGCACACCAGCAGCTGGAGCGGAGCGAGCACGCCCTGCCAGAAGGTCCAGCGCGACGCATCGCGGCGAGCACGCTCGGCGGGCGTGTACAGAGGCTGCGGAGATCGGGGTGCGACAGGCATGGCGCAGTCTAGAACGGGTTAAACGAAAGTGTCAACTAGACTGGACACTCTTGAACTGTCATGTTTCAGCTACATTTAGGAGTAGGATGGTTTACACCCGATCCGGCCGCACGTCGCTGACCGATCCTCGGTGCCGGACATTCTCCCGTCCGCCTCGATCAGGACTGCAGAGACTCGCTCTATATATGTCACTTCGCCCGACTCGCTCGTCACCGTCGCCGCGTGGCCGGATGCCGTGCCGCGTGCGGGTCTGGCGTGCCGGTGCGACGTTTGGTGAGTCCGGAGCGATCCGTTATGCTGCCTGCGGAGCGCGCGCGTTCGATACCTCGGTACCGCATCCGGGCGGCACAGTATCGACAGGTAGCAGGCGCCTGGCTAGCGAACACGTTATGAGCGACTCGGACAGCACGACCACGCGTGGCCTTTCGGTCCAGCAGCTGCTTTGCGCGGTCGAGAACGAACTCATCCCCCGATTGCTGTGCGCGCATGCCAGCGAGGTCAGCGAGGGCAACTCGCCGGCACGGCTTGCCACGCCGCTGGCAGGGCCATGGGCCGACGAGCCGGAAGTCTCGCGTTTCGCGACGCTGTGCATCGATGATGATGGCGAGGCGGCCTCCCGGCACATCTCCGGGCTGGTCGGCCAGGGCATCGGCCTGGATGCGGTCTACCTGTACCTGCTCGCGCCGGCCGCCCGTGAGCTGGGCAAGCGTTGGGGGGATGATGACCTGTCGTTCGTCGATGTGCAGTTCGGGCTGACCTTCCTGCACAACCTGGTCTGCGACTGCGGGCCGATCGGCTTTCATCATGCGGTGGCATTGCCGCATTCGGTGCTGCTCAGCTCGGTGCCGGGCGACCAGCACACGTTCGCCATCGCGATGGTCACCGATTTCTTCCGGCGATTCGGCTGGCAGGCCAGCAACCTGTGCGGTCTGTCGGCGGATTTCCTGTTCGAGCGCATCGCCTCGCGACATTACGACGTCCTGGGGCTGTCGGCGAACAATACCGATTCGCTGATCGAACTCGAGCGACTGCTGCCCAGACTGCGCAAGGCATCGTTCAACCCGCGGCTGGTGGTGATCATCGGCGGCGATATCGTGCATGAACAGCGCCGCCGTATCGAGGCGCTCGGGGTGGATCTGGTCGCGGCCGACGCCCACGTTGCGGTACACGAGGCGGAGCGTCTGGTCGCTCTGGCTCGTGCCTGCGAAGCCGATGCGGATCGTATTGTCGAGGGGCGTTTCGCCATGGTCGAATGAGAGCTTCAAATGCTGCCACGACGCAGGACTTCGCTGCTTCGCTAGGCGACCTGACGGCGGCTGCCGCCGCGGCACTGGTATCGGCGGTCGCCGACATCGCGCTGCTGATCGACGCCGACGGAGTGATCCGTCACGTCACCGTCGGGCAACGTCGATTCGACGGGATCGATGCGTTGCGCGACAACGACTGGGTCGGGCGAGCATGGACCGAGACGATCGCCGAGGATTCGCGCGAGAAGATCCGGCTGCTGATCGCGGAAAGCGACGGCGAGGCGCGGGGCAAGGAGCGGCAGATCAATCATGTGCTGCCCGACGGTGCGCCCCTGCTGGTCGCCTACAACGTCATCCCGCTGGACGATTCGGGCATGCGCGTGGCGGTGGGCAAGGAGCTCGGTACCCTGACGCGCCTGCAGCAACGTCTCGTCGGCGTGCAGCAGTCGATGGAACGCGATTACAACCAGTTGCGCCAGTTCGAGACGCGCTACCGCCTGCTGTTCCAGACGGTGCGCGAGGCGGTGCTGGTGGTCAGGGCCGACGATGCGCGCATCGTCGAGGCCAACGAGGCGGCCTGTTCGCTGCTGGGCGCCAGCGAGCGCAAGCTGGTGGGGTCGGGCCTGATGCGCTGGTTCAGCCAGCCGCTGCAACGCCCGCTGGAAGATGCTTTCGCCACCGTGCGCAGCGGGCGCAAGCTGTCGGCGCTGACGCTGGACGACGGTGACGATTCGCTGGTGGCAAGGCTCTCCCTGTTCAAGTCCGAGAATGCGCCGCTGGTGCTGCTGCGCCTGCAGGCCTCTTCCGACAGCGTGCAGGCGATGGATGCCGACGAGGGCCGCGCCCGCCTGAACGCGCTGGTCGAGCACGCGCCCGATGCGCTGGTGGTGGTCGATCCGAAGGGGCAGGTGCTGACGACCAATACCGAGTTCCTCGATCTGGCGCAGGCCGCATCGGCCGAGGTCGTGGTCGATCAGCCGCTGGCCAACTGGCTGGGACAGGGTGGAATCGATTTTCAGGTCATCATGAGCAGCGTGCGCGAGCACGGCTCCATCCGCCTGTACAGCACGCAGATGCGCGGTCAGTTCGGATCGGTCACCGATGTCGAGGTGAGTGCCACCTGCCTGGGCGAGGGCGCGCAGGAGTGCATCGGTTTCGCGATCCGCAACATCAGTCGGCGTGTGGCCGCCAACGACGAGGTGGCCAGCCTGACGCCACGCTCGATCGATCAGCTCACGCAGCTCGTCGGGCGCGTGCCGCTCAAGGAGCTGGTGCGTGAATCCACCGAGCTGATCGAGCAGCTGTGCATCCAGGCCGCGCTCAAGCTGACCGGCAACAACCGCGCGTCGGCGGCGGAGCTGCTCGGGCTGAGCCGTCAGAGCCTCTACGTGAAGCTTCGCCGGTACTCGCTCGCCGACGAAGACGATCCGGCTGCCTGAGGGAGCCCGCGGTCGGCCTCGAAGGGCTCGGCTTGTCCGGATCGAACGGTCCCCGGCAAAACGGCGATCGATCAGTGTAAGGAAGGCTTGACAGTTCGTTGTGTCAGGTTTAGTTTACATCCATGAACGAGCCAACTCCCTCGATCGATGGTGTGGCGCCCGGTGCCGATCACGATGCCGATCACGGGCGCGACGCCGCGCGGTCCTGGCCATTGCCCGGCGCGGTGCTCGAGCTGCTCAAGCCCATCACCTGGTTCCCGCCGATGTGGGCCTACCTGTGCGGGTTCGTCTCCACCGGCCGGTCGATCGACGGGCATGGCTGGTCGTTGCTGGCCGGCGTCCTGCTCGCCGGACCGCTGGTGTGCGCGACCAGCCAGGCGGTCAACGACTGGTTCGACCGTCACGTCGATGCGATCAACGAGCCGCAACGGGTCATTCCGAGCGGACGCATGCCGGGTCGCTGGGGACTGTACGTCGGCATCGCCTGGAGTGTCCTGTCGTTGCTGGTCGCCGCCTCGCTCGGGCCGGTCGTGCTGCTGGCAGCCGTCGTGGGACTCCTGCTGGCCTGGGCCTACAGCGCACCGCCGCTGCGACTGAAGGGCAACGGCTGGTTCGGAAACGCGGCGGTCGGGCTGTGCTACGAAGGGTTGCCCTGGATAACCGGCGCGGCCGTGCTGCTCGGTGGTGCCTGGCCGGAGTCCCGGATCCTGTGGGTGGCGCTGATCTACAGCCTGGGGGCGCACGGCATCATGACGCTGAACGATTTCAAGGCGCTGGAAGGTGATCATGCGCAGGGGGTGCGCAGCCTGCCGGTGCAGCTGGGTGCCGCCCGTGCAGCGCGTCTTGCCTGCCTGGTCATGGCCGGTGCGCAGGTGCTGATCGTGGCGTTGCTGATCGTCTGGGGACAGCCCTGGCATGCGACCGGCGTGGCGCTGCTGCTGGCGCTGCAACTGGTCGCGATGCGACGCCTGCTGTCCGACCCGAAGCGCTTCGCCCCCTGGTACAACGCCACCGGCGTCTCGCTGTACGTGCTCGGCATGCTGGTGTGCGCGTTCGCGCTGGGCGCCGGCGGCGACACGGGCGTGGCCGCCGTGAGCGCGATCGTGACAGCGGCCAGCTGAATGGCCACCGCATTCACCCACCGGTCGAGCCCGGTACCGACCCCTCGGCAGGGACCGCAGCGATGAACTCCACCTCCCCGCGCTCGACCGGCTGCCTGGGTTGGCTCGGCATCGTCCGCCTCGGACTGGTGCAGACCGCGCTGGGCGCGATCGTCGTGCTGACCACCACGGTGATCAACCGCGTGATGGTGGTGGAGCTGGCGTTGCCGGCCCTGCTGCCCGGACTGCTGGTGGGTATCCATTTCGGTGTGCAGTTCACGCGCCCGCACATGGGCCATGGCTCGGATCGCGGTGGTCGCCGGACTCCCTGGATCATCGGGGGAGTGGCGGTGCTGGCCATCGGTTCGGTGCTGGCGGCGATCGGTACCGCGACGATTCCGGATAGCCTGTCGCTGGGCATCGGCCTGGCGCTGGTCGGATTCGTGCTGGTGGGCCTGGGCGTGTCGGCCGCCGGCACCTCGTTGCTGGTGCTGCTGGCCGCCACCGTCGAGCCGCGCTACCGCGGCTCCGCCGCCACCACCGTGTGGATCATGATGATCGTCGGCTTCATCGTCACCACGATCGTCGCCGGTGCGCAGCTCGATCCCTACACCCATTCGCGGTTGGTCGTGGTGACCGCCGTGGTCTCGGCGCTGGCGTTCATCGTCGCCACCCTGGCGGTGAGCGGTATCGAGCGTCGCTATCCGGGCCCGGGCGCCGCCTCGACGAGGCAGGCGGACGCGTCCGACACGGATGAGGCGCCGCAACGCTTCGCCGATGCGCTGGCCTCGGTGTGGGCCGAGCCGGCGGCGCGACGCTTCTGCCTGTTCGTGTTCGTGTCGATGCTGGCCTACAGCGCGCAGGACCTGGTGCTCGAGCCGTTCGCCGGTGCGGTGCACGGATTCACGGTCGGTCAGAGCACGACGCTGTCCGGCACGCACCACCAGGGCGTGCTGTTCGGGTTGCTGCTGGTGGCGCTGGCGACGGCCCGCTTCGCCCGACGCGACTCGATACGCGATTCGATACGCGATTCGATGCAGGCCAGGGTGCGCAGCGTCACCGCACCGCTCGGATCGCTGCGCTTCTGGACGCTGTTCGGTTGCTGCCTGTCGGCACTGGCGCTGGCACTGCTCGGCACCGGCGCCTTCGTGCCGACGCTGGCCCCGTTGACCGCGCTGGTGTTGCTGCTGGGCCTGGGCAACGGCCTGTTCGCCGCCGGCGCCATCGGCTCGATGATGGCCCTGGTGGGCCAGGGCGGGCGCCGGCGCGAAGGCGTGCGCATGGGGCTCTGGGGTGCCGCCCAGGCGATCGCGTTCGGACTGGCCGGGCTGGGTGCCACGGCGGTGGTCGACCTGGCGCGCTATGCCACCGGCGATGTCCGACATGCCTACGCACTGGTCTTCGTGGTGCAGATGGCATTGTTCCTCTTCGCCGCGTTGCTGGCCCGCGGGGTCTACCGACCGGCGCAGCCCGAGATCCCGCAGCCGTTCGATCACCGCCGTGCGGCGCTCGAACTGAACACCTGACAGTCCCCGAACGATTCGACGCTCGATCCCGAACGTGCGCAGAACCCGATCCTCACCTGACGACAAGCCGAACGCATGAACGCACAGACGATGTCATCGATCCCTTCGCGCTGCGACGTGCTGGTCGTGGGTGGAGGGCCGGCCGGTGCGACCGCCGCCAACGATCTGGCCCGGGCCGGCGTGAACGTCGTGCTGCTCGATCGTGCCGGCCGGATAAAGCCCTGTGGCGGCGCGGTTCCCCCGCAGGCACTGGTGGACTTCGATCTGCCGCGCAGCGTGCTGGAGGCCGAGATCGGCTCGGCGCGCATGGTTTCGCCCACCGGACGCGGTGTGGACATGCCGATCGACAAGGGCTTCGTCGGCATGGTCGATCGAGGCAGCTTCGACGAGTGGCTCAGAGCGCGTGCAGCCGACAACGGCGCGCAGCGAATCACCGGCTCGTTCGTGTCACTGGGCGACAGCGACGGCTCGCGGGTAGCGGTGCGCTACACGCTCAAGGGCGAGCGCGAGGAGCGCACTCTGCACGCCGGTTACGTGATCGGGGCGGACGGGGCCAATTCACGGGTCGGCCGTGCGGCGATACCGGGCAGCGACCAGATGAAGCGGGTGCACGCCTATCACGAGATCGTCGAAGCGCCGACGCACGGGGCCACCGCGCAGGACGAGATGGCCGGCGCCGATATCGCCGGCGCGCCGGATACCGATCCCACCCGCTGCGACGTCATCTACGACGGTAGCCTGTCGCCCGACTTCTACAGCTGGGTGTTCCCGCACGGTGGCGTGATCAGCATCGGGACCGGTACGGCGGTGCAGGGCTTCGGCATTCGCGGTTCGGTGACCGAACTGCGCCGACGGGTCGGACTGGACACCGCTCGCACCGTGCGTCGCGAAGGCGCGCCGATTCCGCTCAAGCCGCTCAAGCGCTGGGACGATGGCCGTCACGTGGTGCTGTGCGGGGACGCGGCCGGAGTGGTGGCGCCGGCTTCGGGCGAAGGCATCTACTACGCCATGGCGTGCGGGCGCATGGTGGCCGAAACGGTGCGCGAGGCGCTGGCCGGCCAGGGTGCGACCCACCTGAAGCGTGCGCGCAAGCGCTTTCTCAAGGCGCACGGCAAGGTGTTCCTGGTGCTGGGCATCATGCAGCGCTTCTGGTACTCCAGCGACAAGCGGCGCGAGCGCTTCGTGACGATGTGCGAGGACCCGGACGTGCAACGCCTCACCTGGGAGTCCTACCTGAACAAGAAGCTGGTCAGGAAGGACCCGATGGCGCACGTGCGCATCTTCTTCAAGGACACGCTGCACCTGTTCGGGCTAGTGCCGGCCGACGAGCGCTCGGGCGGCAAGTAGCCACGATGGTGCAGGTCGGTGCGGCGGTGATTCGGGTGACGGTGTCGGCGGCGATGCGCCGCCTGGAACACGCATCGCGGTAGTGGCCCATACTGCGACGACCTGTCCGGTGCGGAGATGCTGTTCATGTGGGAACCCTATGCCGTCACGGCCGGTGCGCTGATCGTGATGGCGGTCATCGGCGCACGCGCCACCGAGATCGGCCCGTGGTACCGGGCGCTGCGAAAGCCGACGTGGCAACCGCCCGACTGGTTGTTCGGCCCGGTCTGGACGACCATCTACCTCTTCATCACCTGGTCGGTCGGACGAGTCTGGCCGGAACTGTCGGGTGGCGAGCGCTGGCAGCTCATCGTGCTGCTGGGCGTGAACTTCGCGCTCAACATCGCCTGGAGCGTCCTGTTCTTCAGCGTGCGTCGGCCGGTGTGGGGTCTGATCGAGATCGTGCCGCTCTGGCTGTCGATCGTGGCTCTGATGGCGTTCATCGCGCCGCACGACACGGTGGCCGCGTGGATGCTCGCTCCCTACGTGGTCTGGGTCGCGATCGCCGCCTGGCTGAACCTGACGATCGTGCGGCTCAACCCCGATGCTCACCGCCTGGTGCCGGACGGCGAGCCGCCCGGCACTTCGCCCTCGACGTCGCCCCGAACGACGGATGTGTCACGGGACTAGGGCCGGCGTTTAGGGGGTGATAAGCTCGGCGCGGTTTGTTCCGCGACGAGGTCCTGCACAGTGCTCATCGGTGTACCCAAGGAAACCCACCCGGGGGAGCAGCGCGTCGCGCTGACCCCGGAAACCGCCGGGCGGATCGCCAAGCTCGGTCACGAGCTGATCCTGCAGTCCGGCGCCGGCGTCGCCGCCGACTTCAGCGACGAGGCGTATCGCGAAGCCGGTGTGGAGGTGGTCGACGATGTCGCCGCCGTGTACGAACGGGCCGGCCTGGTGATGAAGGTCCGCGGTCCTGCCGAAGACGAGATCGGCCTGTTGCGCCAGGGGCAGATCCTGGTGAGCTTCATCTGGCCGGCGCAGAACGAGGCCTTGATGAGCTCGCTGGCCGAGCGCGGCGTCACCGCGGTGGCGATGGATTCGGTACCTCGCATCTCGCGCGCGCAGAAGCTGGACGCACTGTCGTCGATGGCCAACATCGGCGGTTACCGCGCGGTGGTCGAGGCGGCCAACCGCTTCGGTCGCTTCTTCACCGGGCAGGTCACCGCGGCCGGCAAGGTGCCGCCGGCCAAGGTGCTGGTGATCGGTGCCGGCGTGGCGGGGCTGGCGGCGATCGGAGCCGCTCGCGGCATGGGGGCCGTGGTGCGCGCCTTCGACACCCGCCCAGAGGTGGCCGAGCAGGTCGGCAGCATGGGCGGCGAGTTCCTGATGCTGGAGTTCGAGGACGACGGCTCGGGCGAAGGCGGCTACGCCAAGACCATGAGCGACGAGTTCATCGCCGCCGAGATGGCGCTGTTCCGCGAACAGGCCAAGGAGGTGGACATCGTCATCACCACCGCACTGATCCCCGGCAAGCCGGCCCCCGAGCTGTGGACCACCGACATGGTGGAATCGATGAAGCCCGGCAGCGTGATCGTGGACCTGGCCGCCGAGCAGGGCGGCAACTGCAAGCTGACGCGCGCCAACGAGGTCATCGAGCACGACGGCGTGACCATCATCGGCTACACCGACCTGCCCAGCCGCATGGCAGCGCAGTCCAGTCAGCTTTACGGCACCAACCTGCGCCACCTGCTGACCGACCTGACGCCCGACAAGGACGGCCAGGTCAACGTCAACATGGAGGACGAGGTCATCCGCGGTGCCACCGTCGTCAAGGACGGCGAGATCACCTGGCCGCCGCCCGCGCCGAAGTTGTCGGCACAGCCGAAGAAGCCACCGGTGGTCAAGCCTGCGACCAGCGAGGCGGCCACCGCGGCCGAACCCAAGCCGAAGAGCGTGTTGGTGCCGATGGCGATCGGCGCGGTGGCGCTGTTGCTGGTCGGCTCGGTCGCCCCGCCCGACTTCATGCAGCATTTCATCGTGTTCGTGCTCGCCTGCTTCGTCGGCTACCAGGTGGTGTGGTCGGTGTCACCCGCCCTGCACACGCCGTTGATGAGCGTGACCAACGCGATCAGCAGCATCATCGTGGTCGGTGCGCTGCTGCAGGTCTCCTCCACCAGCGGTTTCGTGGTGTTGCTGGCCGCGATCGCGGTGCTCATCGCCAGCATCAACATCGTCGGTGGGTTCATGGTGACCCAGCGCATGCTCAAGATGTTCCGGAAGGGATGAGCGCCTTGAGCAAGCCCGGGAACCTTCTTCTCAGTATCAGGACGACCATCCGATGATCGAGCAGGGCACGGTCACCGCCGCCTACATTGTCGCGGCCATTCTCTTCATCCTTTCGCTGGCGGGCCTGTCCCGTCAGGAGACCGCTCGGCGGGGCAACCTGTTCGGCATCTGCGGCATGGCCATCGCCGTGCTGGCCACGGTGCTCGGCCCCGGCGTCACCAGCTACGGCGTGCTGATCGTGGTGGCGGGCCTGGGCGGCGTGGTGGGATACCTGGCGGCCCAGCGCGTGGAGATGACGCAGATGCCGGAGCTGGTGGCGATCCTGCACAGCTTCGTCGGCATGGCCGCGGTGCTGGTGGGCTTCGCCACCTACCTGGACCCCGAGTCGAACTACTTCGGGGTGGAACGCACCATCCACGATGTCGAGATCTACCTGGGCATCCTGATCGGTGCGCTGACCTTCACAGGCTCCGTGATCGCGTTCGGCAAGCTGTCGGGCAAGGTCGGCAGCAAGCCGCTGGTGATCCCCAGCCGCAGCCTGGTGATCGGCGGCATCGGTGCGGCCTGCCTGGTGCTGCTGTTCGTGTTCCTGGGCACCGGCCCGGACATCGACGCCACCGGACTGGCGGTGGCCGGCACCGAGGCCAAGGGAACCGGGACCTTCGTGCTCGTGGTGATGACGCTGCTCGCCTTCACGTTCGGCGTGCTGATGGTCATGGCGATCGGCGGCGCCGACATGCCGGTGGTCATCTCGATGCTGAACAGCTACTCCGGCTGGGCGGCGGCGGCGACCGGCTTCATGCTCTCCAACGACCTGCTGATCGTGGTCGGTGCGCTGGTCGGCTCCTCGGGCGCGATCCTGTCCTATATCATGTGCCGGGCGATGAACCGCAAGTTCCTGTCGGTGATCGCGGGTGGCTGGGGCGAATCGGCGCCGGCCGCGGCCTCCGGCGGTGACGGCGAGCCGCAGGGCGAAGCCATCTCGATCCAGGCCGACGAGGTCGCCGAGATGATGCGCGATGCGGATTCGGTGGTCATCGTGCCGGGCTACGGCATGGCCGTGGCGCACGCCCAACATCCGGTGTCGGAGCTGGTGCAGAAGCTCAAGGGGGCGGGCAAGGAGGTACGCTTCGCGATCCACCCGGTGGCGGGGCGCATGCCGGGGCACATGAACGTGCTGCTGGCCGAGGCCAACGTGCCCTACGACCTGGTGCTGGAGATGGACGAGATCAACGACGAGCTGGGCGACACCGACGTGGTGGTGGTGATCGGTGCCAACGATATCGTGAACCCGTCCGCAGCCGACGATCCCACCAGCCCGATCGCCGGCATGCCGGTGCTGGAGGTGTGGAAATCGAAGAACGTCATCGTCTCCAAGCGCGGCATGGCGACCGGCTACGCCGGCGTGGAGAACCCGCTGTTCTTCAAGGACAACACCCGCATGCTGTTCGGGGATGCCAAGGACAGCGTGCAGGCGGTGCTGGCCGCCTTGTAGGCGGGGCATCGCCGCCGACACGCGCACCCGGTCGTCGTTCCGGGGGGGGGCGCGTGTCGGCGGGATCATGCGAACGAATCGTGCGATTCGTTCAGGCCTGCCCGCCCGGGATGCGGATCTTCTGGCCCGGGTAGATCAGGTCGGCATCCTTGATCACTTCCCGGTTGGCTTCGAAGATCGCCGGATAGGCCATCGCGTCACCCAGGAACCGCTTGGCGATCTTCGACAGGCTGTCGCCCGACTCGACCGTGTAGTACATGACGTCCGCGGCCGGTGCGGGACTGTCCACTGCGCTGGCATCCACATCGCTGACGCCCTCGACGTTGCCGGCGATCAGCACCGCTTTCTCCATCGCTTCGGCCGATGCCGCCTCGCCGGTGAGCACGACCTTGCCATCGGCGTACGTGACGTCCAGGTTGTCGATGCCGGGATTGTCGGCGGCCAGTGCCTCCTTGATCCTGGCCGGCGCATCGTCGTCGTTGTCGAACAGCTTCTTGCCCATGCCGCGGGCGAAATCGAATAGTCCCATGCTTGTCTCGCTGGTGATCGGTCGAGGAAAAGGCTGCCGGAAGGCGCCAGGCGGCATGGTCGCACGCCCGTCGGCCCGGCGCGACGATCGGAACGCAGCCGCCCGTGCGAACGATCCGTCGGCTGCGCGCTTTACGGAACGAAGGGATTCGGCGATAGTGCATGCCGAGAACCATCGCTTCCGCGTCAGCACAGGAGACATGTCGGAATGATCAAATCGGTCGAGACGAAAGAACAGGGCAGGGCAGGCAGGCGGGCCCGCGTGGCGGCAAGCCTGGTCATCGGTGCCGGCATCGGGCTGAGCTCCACCGTTCCGGTGCAGGCGGCCGAGAACTGGGACATGCCGATGGCGTATCCGGCGGACAACTACCACACCGAGAACGCGCAGCAGTTCGTGGATGCGGTACGCGAATGCAGCGGTGGAGAACTGGACATCACGATCCATCCGGGTGGTTCGCTGTTCAAGGGCAGCGAGATCAAGCGCGCCGTGCAGATCGGTGAGGCGCAGATCGGTGAACGCCTGCTGTCGGCCCATGCCAACGAGAACGCGGTGTTCGGCTACGACTCGGTACCGTTCCTGGCCACCTCGTTCGAGGCTTCGGATGCGCTGCGCGAAGCCGCCATGCCGACCTTGACGAAGGTGCTGAACGACCAGGGCGTCACGCCGTTGTACTCGGTGCCCTGGCCGCCGCAGGGCCTGTACTTCGACAAGGCGGTCGAATCGACCGACGACATGACCGGGACGAAGTTCCGCGCCTACAACGCGGCGACCGCCCGCGTGGCGGAGCTTGCCGGCATGGTGCCGACCCAGATCGAGGCGGCCGAGCTGAAGCAGGCGCTGGCCACCGGCGTGGTGTCCTCGTTCATCTCCTCCGGGTCCACCGGTGTGGACGAGAAGGTCTGGGAGGACCTGACGCATTTCTACGACACCAAGGCCTGGCTGCCGCGCAACACCATCTTCGTCAACGACGAAGCGCTGGAGTCGCTCGAACAAGCATCGCGTGACTGCCTGCTGCAGGAGGCCGAGGCGGCCGGTGTGCGCGGGCTGGATACCGCCGAGTCGCTGGCCGGCGGATTTCTCGACACACTGGCGGAAGGCGGCATGACGGTGGCAGAGCCGGGCGAGTCGCTGGCAGCCGACCTGGCGAGTATCGGCGAGACCATGACCGGAGAGTGGCTGGAGAGTGCCGGCGAGGACGGGCAGGCGATCGTCGATGCGTTCCGGGGGCAATGAGCGACCAGTCCTCGACGACGTCGAACGCGTAGCGAGGCGGTCGAGCCGCATGTGGACCGTGCAGGAAGGGTGAGCGTTCGCGCGCTGCTCGATGGCACCTATCGGGCGGCGGGCCTGGGCGCCGCCATCGGGCTGTGCACGATCCTGTTGCTGGTCACCGCGCAGATGGTGGCGCGCTGGTTCGGTCTGGTGTTCAACGGAGGCGCCAGCTACGCCGGTTACGCCATGGCGGCGACCTCGTTCCTGGCCCTGGCCTACACCTTCGATCACGACGCGCACATTCGCGTATCGCTGTTCTTGCAGCAGGCGGGTCGATGGCGGCGAGGTGCCGAGCTGTGGTGCTACACGCTCGGCTCGGCGGCGGCCTGCTTCCTGGCCTGGTACGCGGTCAAGGCGACACGCCTGTCCTACCGCATCAACGATGTGTCGCAGGGGCAGGACGCCACGCCGCTGTGGATGCCGCAATTGTTCATGGCGGTCGGTGCGGTGGTGTTCGCCGTCGCCGTGGTCGATCATCTCGTCCGTCTGGTCGTCTCCGAACACCAGGGGGTTCGTGCGCAGAAGTCCGCCGCGTCCTGGGCCGAACAGGCGTTCTCCTCGCCGCGCGCGCGGGCGCTGGTGGTGGCCGGCGTGTTGCTGGTGGTGTACGCGGCCATGATGCTGATGACAGGCTTCGACCGTGACGCGGTCGGCCTGAAGATCGGCATCTTCCTGTTCGTGCTGTTCTTCCTGCTCGGCACCGGTCTGTGGGTGGGGCTGGCGCTGATGGGTGTCGCCTGGATCGGCATGATCGGCTTCACCACACGCGATCCGGGCAACGCGATGATCATCACGGTGTGGACCGGCGCGTCCAGCTGGACGCTGACCGCCTTGCCGCTGTTCATCTGGATGGGCGAGATCCTGTATCGCTCCCGCCTGTCCGAGGACATGTTCCGAGGCCTGGCGCCCTGGCTGGCGCGAATTCCCGGCGGCTTGTTGCACACCAACGTGGTGGGCTGCACCGTCTTCGCGGCGGTGTCGGGCTCGTCGGCGGCCACGCTGACCACGGTCGGCAAGATGTCGATTCCCGAGCTCAGGAGCCGGGGCTACCCCGAATTCATGATCATCGGCACGCTGGCGGGTTCGGCCACCCTGGGACTGATGATTCCGCCGTCGCTGACGCTCATCGTCTACGGCGTGACCGTGAAGGAGAGCATCACCAAGCTGTTCATCGCCGGTGTGCTGCCGGGTCTGGTGCTGGCCGGCATGTTCATGCTTTACATCGTGGCCTGGTATTACGTCAAGCCCGGTCAGCGACCCGCGCCCGAACCGCGCATGCCGGTCGGTGCGGCACTGCGCAACTCCAGTCTGCTGTTGCCGGTGATCGCGCTGGTGCTGCTGGTGATCGGTTCGATGTACACCGGCTACGCGACCGCGACCGAAGCGGCCGCGTTCGGGGTGATCGGTGCGTTGGCGCTGGCCACGCTGCAGGGGTCGCTGACCCGCGAATCGTTCGTGCAGAGTCTGCTGGGTGCGGTGCGCACCTCGGCGATGATCGCGCTGATCCTGATGGGGGCCGCGTTCCTGTCGCTGTCGATGGGGTTCACCGGGCTACCGCGAGCGCTGGCCGGCTGGATCGCCGGCTACGAGCTGTCCCCGATCGCGCTGATCGCGGCACTGACCGTGTTCTACATCGTGATCGGCATGTTCCTGGACGGCATTTCGGCGGTGGTGCTGACCATGGCGATCATCGAACCGATGATCCGGGCCGCCGGCATCGACCTGATCTGGTTCGGCATCTTCATCGTGGTGGTGGTGGAGATGGCGCAGATCACGCCGCCGATCGGCTTCAACCTGTTCGTGCTGCAGGGCATGACGAAGCACGACATCGCCTACATCTCGAAGACGGCGGTGCCGATGTTCCTGATCATGGTGCTCATGGTGGTCATCATGACCGCGTTCCCGGAGCTGGCGACCTGGTTGCCGGAGCAGGTGCGTCAGGCGCCGGGCGGCAGCTGATGTCCTGACGGGTCCTCGCAGCGCGACGGCAGGCGTACCCGGCTGATCGACGGGCGCCGCGGCGGCCCCTTGCCGCGGCCCCCTTGGCCCGGGATATTGCAAAAGCGACAAGCTTTCCATGCAGTAGCGCGGCGGTGCGCCCCGCTGCAGGGGAAGTTGCGCACACTGGCTCGGTCGACGCCGATGTCGGCGTCCACATTCGGCCCTTTCAAGGAGATCGACATGATGCCATCGACCATGAGACCCAACACCCCACGCCTGCCGCTCGTGCTGGCGGCCTCGTTCGCCATCACGCTCGGCGCGTGCGGCGGGGGCGGCGAGCAGACCGACGCCACCATCGAGGAGACACCCGAGGTCGTGACGATCGAGCCGACCACCGATGCCGCGACGACCGATGCCACGCAAGGTGAGGCCCTCGACGTGGTCACCAACGAGGACGCTCCGGTCGTGGGTGGCGGTTGGCAGAGCCTGCAGGACGACTGGATGTCGTCGGTGCCGAGCGTGCAGGCACGCTTCGGGGAGCTGACCGAGGAGGAGCTGATCGCCACTGGAGGGGATCGAGAGCAGCTGGTCGTGCTGGTTCAGGAGAAGTACCGGCTCGAGCCCGCCGAGGCGGAACAGCAGGTCAGCGATTTCGAAGCGACGCTGTAGTCGGCTGACCGATTCGCGGGTTGGTCCGTTCGCCTGACGGGCGTGGCTGCAGGGCTCGGCTAGGGCTCGGCTAGGGCTCGGCTGACGGTGCGCAAGCACCGCCAGCCCTCGCTCGTCACGCGTAGAACAACGACTTGCCGTCGGCGAAGACGTGCACTTTCGACGGGTCGGCCGACATCTTCATCGATTGGCCGCGCACGTTGCGATGGATGCCGGCGAGCTTGGCGATCACCGGATCGTGCTCAGGCGTCTCGCGCTCGAAGTACACCTGCGTCAGCTCGCCAAGCGCTTCCGAAATCTCTACCCGGCTCTCGAAGGCGTAGTCGGTGCCTTCGACCGGCACCATGTCCTCCGGGCGAATGCCGACCTTGACCGCCTTGCCCTTCATGCCGGCCTGCGAGGGCACGTTCGAGACGATGTGGCCGCCACCGTTGTTCACCGACAGCACCGTGCGATCGCCGGTCTCGACGATCGTGCCGGCCAGCAGGTTCATGGCGGGCGAACCGATGAACTGCGCCACGAACTCGTTCTCCGGCGTCTCGTACAGCTCCAGCGGCGTGCCCACCTGGGCGATCCCCCGGTTGGCGAGCACCACGATGCGGGTGGCCAGCGTCATCGCTTCCACCTGGTCGTGGGTGACGTAGACCATGGTCGACTCCGGCATGCTTTCCTTGAGCTGCGCGATCTGGATTCGCGTGGCCACGCGCAGGGCGGCATCCAGATTGGACAGCGGTTCGTCGAACAGATAGACCTTCGGGTCGCGCACGATCGAGCGGCCGATCGCGACGCGCTGCCGCTGTCCGCCGGACAAGGCTTTCGGCAGGCGATCCAGGTAGGGCCCGAGCTGCAGCTTGTCGGCCACGCTCTCGATGGCCGCATCGATCTCCTGCGGTGTCTTCTTGGCCAGCTTGAGCGCGAACGACATGTTGTCGCGAACGGTCATGTGCGGGTACAGCGCGTAGGACTGGAAGACCATCGCGATGCCGCGCTGAGCCGGGGGCATGTCGTTCATGCGCTGCCCGTCGATGGTGAACTCGCCCCCGGTGATGGTCTCCAGCCCGGCGATCATGCGCAGCAGTGTTGACTTGCCGCAGCCGGACGGGCCGACGAAGACGATCAGCTCCCCGGTCTTGATGTCCAGGTTGATGTGATTCAGCACGTTGACGTCGCCGGAGTAGGTCTTCTCGACGTCGGTCAGTTTCAGATTGGCCATGGTTGCTGCCTGCGATTATTTGACGGAACCGGCCAGCAGGCCGCGGACAAGGTATTTCTGCATAGCGAAGAACACCGCGAGCGGTACCGCGATGGAGACGAACGCCGAGGTGGCGAGAATCTCCCAGTCACCGCCCCGCGTGCCCAGCAATTCCACGATCTGCTTGGTCATCACCGTGGTTTCGCCGGTGGAGTCGATCAGGAACACCAGCGCGACCAGCAGATCGTTCCAGGTCCACAGGAACTGGAAGATGGCGAAGGAGGCGAGTGCCGGGAACGACAGCGGCAGGATGATCTTGGTGAAGATCTGGAAGTCGGAGGCACCGTCGACCTTGGCGTTCTCGATGATGTCGCGTGGCAGACCGACCATGTAGTTCCTGAGCAGGTAGATCGCCAGCGGTAGCCCGAAGCCGGTATGCGCAAGCCAGGCCCCCAGGTAGCCCTTGCCGATGCCGATCTCGTTGTGCAGCTTCAGTAGCGGGATGAGCGCCAGCTGCAACGGCACCACCAGCAACCCGACCACCGCCGCGATCAGCAGCGCCCGGCCCGGAAAGTCCATCCAGGCCAGTGCGTAGGCGGCGAAGGCGGCTACCAGGATCGGGATGATGGTGGCCGGTATGGTCACGGTCAGCGTGTTGAAGAAGGCTTTCTGCAGCCCCTCGCTGTTGTTCTCGTCGAGCAGCACCGTTTCATAGTTGTCCAGCGTGAATTCGGGAGGCGAGAGTGCGGTGACGAACATGCGTTGACCGCGCCGACCCTCGAACTCCGTCGGACTCTGCATCACGTAATTGCCGTCGACATCCAGCGTCACCGTCGCGCCGTCGCCCAGATCGGCCACCTCACCGGGCTGGTAGGCCTTCACATCGCGCGAGCTGGTGCCCCACGCGGAGATCTCTCCCGGCGCGGCCTGTTCGTAGAGGTTGCCCTCGATGACGAAGACCCCGTCGCGCTCGACCTGTGCCTCCGGCGGATCGGCACGCAACGTCACGTTCTGCTCCTGTGCGGTCAGGGACGACCACCAGCCGCTGGTGGCGATCTGATCGGAGGTGCGGAACGAGGAGATCAGCAGTCCGGCGGTGGGGAACAGCCACAGCAGCACCAGCGCTGCGAGCGACAGGTGAACCGCCCAGGTGAGGCTGGACTTGGTTCCGGCGATGGCGCTCATCTACTTCATCTCCTTGCGGGCGCTGTACACGTTCCAGACGAGGATCGGCGAGACCAGCAGCATGATCACCATGGCGCTGGCCGACCCGACGCCCCAATCGTTGGCGACGAACATCTTGGTGTACATGTAGTTGGCCAGCACCTGGGTCTCCCACTGGCCGTTGGTCATCGCGAACACGATGTCGAATACCTTGAGCACCACGATGGTGATCGTGGTCCAGACCACCACGATGGTGGGCATGATCTGCGGCACCTTGATCTTGAAGAACACCTGGTAGGGGCCGGCGCCGTCGACGATGGCGGCCTCGACGGTCTCCTCGGGAATGCCGCGAAGGGCCGCCGACAGGATCACCATCGCGAACCCGGTCTGGATCCAGATCAGCACGATCATCAGGAAGAAATTGTTCCAGCCCGGCAGCGTCAGCCAGGTGATCGGCGCATCGCCGCCGAGCGTCAGCCACAGCGCGTTCAGGATGCCGATCTGGTCCTGATCTATCGGACGGACGTCGTAGATGAGCTTGAAGATGACCGCGGCCCCCACGAACGAGATGGCCATCGGCATGAAGATCAGCGACTTGGCCAGGTTGCCCCAGCGCACCCGGTCCGACAGCTGCGCGGCGAGCAGACCGAAGGCGGTGGACATGGCCGGCACGATCAGCAGCCACAGGAAGTTGTTCCTGAGCGCCTCCCAGAACTTCGGTTCGTTGGCCATCTGCTGGTAGTTGGCCAGCCCGACGAAGACCGAGCCTCCGCCCGGCTGACGTTCCGTCAGCGACAACCGGATGGTCTCGATCACCGGGTAGGCCAGGTAGAGCGACAGTGCGGCGAACGCGGGAAACACGAACAACCACGGTCGCACCATGTTGGCGCGAGTGATGTTGCGACCCGCGTTCGGCCCCTCCGGCTTGAACAGCACCTTGTCCAGCAACTGGTTCGAAAAGTAGAAATAGCCGACGCAGCCGCCGACACCGATCAGGATCGTGAGCAGTCCCTGAAGCGCTGGATGCATGAAGCGATGTCCTTCCAGGTGAGTGTTCGGCACACGTCGGATGTCGACGGGCCGGTTCGATCTGACGGTGTCCCGGGCCGCCGAGCACGTGCCGTTCAGCGCGGACCGAACTCCCTGCGTCGTACACTTCTGACGCTACGGACTAGGTAAGTGTCCGCTCATGCAACTCGACCTGTCAACACCCCGTCGACACACCGGGCAACGCCGCGGGGGAAGTTCCGCAACCGAACGATCGTTTCAGAAGTGTGAACGTGTGACGATTCGTCACGGATCAATTGACATCTGCTCCGGGTCGCCGCTAGTCTGCCGGGGTCTGCGCTGAAGATCGACGGCCTGCCGGTCGCCATCCGGCTGCCGGAAATCCCGGGCGCCTTCACCCCCGCAAATAATCCTTCAAGCCCAACAACGGAGTCCAGACCGGATGACCTCGACGCGCACGCGCTTCGCACTACGACCGACGGCCATCGCCGCGGCCCTCACGCTGGCAGGGGGCCTGGCCCCTGCCCATGCGCTCGAATTCCCGATCGGCGAAGGGGATTTCAACTGGGACAGCTACAACGCCTTCGCCGAGCAGCACGACCTGAGCGGTCAGTCGCTGACCGTGTTCGGACCCTGGCTCGGGCCCGACCAGGAGCTGGCGGAAAACATGATCGCCTACTTCGAGGAGGCCACCGGCGCCAACGTCAGCTACGTCGGGTCCGACAGCTTCGAGGCGCAGATCCGCATCGATGCCGAAGCCGGGTCCGCACCGAACATCGCCGTGTTCCCGCAGCCGGGACTGGCGGCCGACATGGCCCGGCAGGGCTTCCTGTCGCCGTTGCCGGAAGGCTCCGACACGTTCCTGCAGGAGAACTACGCGGCCGGCCAGTCCTGGGTCGATCTGGGCAGCTTTGCCGGTGCGGACGGCGAGGAGCAGATGTACGGGTTCTTCTACAAGGTCGATGTGAAATCGCTGGTGTGGTACTCGCCGGAGAACTTCGAGGATGCCGGCTACGAGGTGCCCGAGACCATGGAGGCGCTCAAGGCGCTGACCGAACAGATGGTCGAGGACGGCGAGACGCCGTGGTGCATCGGGCTGGGTTCGGGCGGCGCGACCGGGTGGCCCGCCACCGATTGGGTCGAGGACATGATGCTGCGCACCCAGCCGCCCGAGGTCTACGACCAATGGGTGACCAACGAGATCAAGTTCGACGACCCGGCGGTCATCGGTGCCATCGAGGAGTTCGGCTACTTCGCGCGCAACGACGACTTCGTTGCCGGCGGTGCGGGGGCCGTGGCCACGACCGATTTCCGCGATAGCCCCAAGGGCCTGTTCGCCTCGCCGCCGCAGTGCTACCTGCACCATCAGGCCTCGTTCATTCCGAGCTTCTTCCCGGAAGGAACCGAGGTGGGTGCCGACGCCGACTTCTTCTACATGCCCGCGTACGAGTCCCAGGACCTGGGTCGGCCGGTTCTCGGTGCCGGCACCATGTGGTCCATCACCAGCGACAGCGAGGCGTCGCAGGTCTTCATGCAGTGGCTGCAGGAGCCGATCGCGCACGAGGTCTGGATGGCGCAGAGCGGTTTCCTGACGCCGCACACCGGGGTCAACACGGATCTGTTCGGTGATCCGACCCTGGGGGCGATGAACGACATCCTGCTGCAGGCCACCACGTTCCGCTTCGACGCCTCCGACCTGATGCCCGGCGGCGTGGGTGCCGGTGCCTTCTGGACCGGCATGGTCGACTACGCCGGTGGTCAGTCGGCCGAAGAGACCGGTCGACGCATCCAGGCCAGCTGGGACAACCTGAAGTAACGACAGGGCTGGCACTTCGTCCGTCACGTCTGCGGCGTGGCGGACGATCTGCAGCGAGGGGCGGGGCCATACGGTCCGCCCCGTCGAATCGGCGAGGTGCCGGGACGTCCCGAAGGACACCGTGCTGCCCCGATTCATCCTCCACGCCGGCAGGCCGCAAGCGCCGTCGTACCCGCCGGAGACCGCTTGCAGGGCAGGCGCGATCGAATCCGTCCCGACCTGCCGGTGCCTCGGCAGAACTGACAGGGGACGTGAAAGAATCTTCAACCGCGAAGCGCGGTCCGCTCCCCGATGATGAACGTAGGAGGCTGAAAACCAAGAGACTCAAGGCAAGTGACGACATCCCAAGTGACGGTCATCGGTGCCGGACCCGGTGGTCTGGCAACGGCGCTGCTGTTGAAGGCCGCCGGTCACGACGTGACGGTACTCGAGGCGCGCACGGAGGTCGGCGGCCGTACCAGTGCCCACGAGGCCGAAGGGTTCAGATTCGACAACGGTCCGACCTTCTTCCTGTACCCGGAGGTGCTCGAATCGGTCTTCGAGGCGGTCGGGAGGAACCTGCGCGACGAGATCGAGCTGCTGCCGGTGGACCCGCTGTACCGGGTCCAGTTCGGTGACGGAACGCGCTTCGATGCGACGGCGGACATCAACGAGCTGTCGCGCCGGATCGGCGAGATATCGCCGCAGGACGCCGCCGCGGTGCCGCGGTTCTTCGCGGACAACGACAAGAAGCTCGCCGCCTTCCTGCCGTTCCTGCAAAAGCCGTTTCTTTCCTCGCTCGATCTGGCCGATCCGAAGCTGATCGCCACGTTGCCCGAGCTTGCGCCGTGGCGCCAGCTCGAGGCGGAACTGGAGCGCTACTTCGTCGACCCGCGAGTGCGCATGGCGTTCTCCTTCCAGGCGCTGTACCTGGGAATGACGCCGAGAACCTGTCCGAGCCTGTTCTCCATCCTGCCGGTGATCGAGTATCGATACGGTGTGTGGCACCCGCGCGGTGGCTGCAGCGCGATCATGGAAACCATGGCGAGGGTGGCGCGGGAGATCGGCATCGAGATCCGCACCGACGAGCCGGTGACCGGCATCGAGTTCACGGGTCGTCGGGCGCGCACCGTCTGCACCGCCCGTCGGCGCTACGCGAGCGACGCCGTCGTCATCAACGGCGACTTCGCCAACACCATGCGCACGCTGGTGCCCAATCGGCTGCGAAAGCGCTGGTCGAACAAGCGGATCGAGAAGCAGAAGTTCAGCTGTTCGACGTTCATGCTCTACCTCGGCCTGGACGGCACGATGGAAGACCAGCCGCATCATACGGTGTACATACCGAGCGACTACAGCCGCCACCTCGACGACATCGATGCCGGGCAGAGCATGACGCCCGACCCGGCCTTCTACGCACAGAACGCCTGCATCACCGATGCGACGATGGCCCCGGAAGGCATGTCGACCCTTTACATGCTGATGCCGGTGGCGCACGAGGATCCGGCACACTCGATCGACTGGGGACGCGAGCTGCCGCGTTACCGGCAGCTGGCGATGTCGCAACTGGCGCGAGTGGGGTTCGACGATCTCGAATCGCGCATCCGCTACGAACGGGTCGTGACGCCGGACACCTGGCGAGACGAGTTCCACGTGCACAAGGGAGCGACGTTCAACATGGCGCACAACTTCGGCCAGATGCTCAACTTCAGACCGAAGAACCGCTTCGAGGACCTGGACGGGGTGTACCTGGTCGGAGGTGGCACGCATCCGGGAAGCGGTCTGCCGACTATCTTCGAGTCGGCGCGCATCAGCGCCCGGCTGCTGACCGAGGATCTGGGCGGTGCATCGATAGCCGCCAACCGGGAGGAACGTCTGGAACCCGCCACGGCGACCTACGCCGCCTCGCGCGCCACGCTCGAGGCATCGGCCATGCCCGGCAGGCAATCGTGACCCCGCCGACGAGAACAGCGAGGTGGTTCCCGCGGAACACCCGAACAACCCTGGAAACCGATCGATGAACACCGCCGTTGAAGCCACTCCGTCCGCTGCTGCCGAAGCGAATCGCGCAGGCGTTCCAGCCGAGGGGGCCGGTGCGACAGATTCGCTGGACGTCGGTATCGTCGGTGCGGGTCTGGGCGGGCTGAGCGCGGCCTGCACGCTGGCCGCGCGTGGTCACCGCGTGACGCTGTTCGAACGCAACGACTGGGTCGGCGGCAAGGCGGCGACCCTCGATATCGAGGGGTACCACTTCGACATGGGGCCGACCATCCTGATCATGCCGTCGGTGCTGCGGCGGGTCTTCGCCGAGGCGGGCCGCCGGCTGGAGGACTACCTCGAGCTGCTGCCGCTGGAGCCGCAGTGGCGTTGTTTCTACGAGGACGGCAGCGTGCTCGACCTGGTGTCCGACGAGGCGACGATGCAGACGCGGCTCGAGGAGATGGCCGGTGCCGATACCGCGGCGGGGTACAAGAAATTCCTGGCCACCTCCAAGCGACTGGCGCGCATCAGCGACGATTTCTTCTTGTGGAAGTCGGTCGGTTCGGTGGCCGACACGTTGTCGCTGGGCGAGACGTTCACGCCGGCGGTGCTGGGCGACCTGATCGCGATGCGCTTCGGGCGGACGGTGGCCGCGACGGTACGACGCGACATCAAGGACGAGCGCGTCGCGCAGATGGTCGATCATTTCACTCAGTATGTCGGCTCCTCTCCGTCCGCCTCGCCCGCGGTGCTGTGCGGCATCGCCCACATGCAGGTGGGCGAGGGCATCTGGTATCCGCGGGGCGGTACCGGTGCGGTACCCGCGGCCCTGGCGCGGCTCGCGGATGAACTCGGCGTCAAGACGGAAACCGCGGCGATCAGCGGCATCACCAGCGACAACGGGCGCGCTCGCGGCGTCGTCACGGACGCCGGTGAGCGACGCTTCGATGCCATCGTGTCCAACGCCGACTCGATCCGGACCTATCGCGAACTGCTGCAGGGCGCCGACAAGGTCAGCGCGCGCTACCGGCGCAAGGACGTGGAGCCGGCCTGCTCGGGCGTGGTGCTGTATCTCGGCCTGGACCGTCGTTACGATCAGCTCGAACATCACAACTTCGTGTTCTCGGAAGATGCCGAGGTGGAGTTCCGGCAGATCTACCGTGAAGGCGTTCCGGCGGATGACCCGACCTGCTATGTCTGCGCACCGGCGCGTACCGAAGCGAGCGTGGCGCCTGAAGGTGGCGAGGCGCTGTACGTGCTGGTGCACACCCCGTACCTGCGCGAAGGCCAGGACTGGTCGACGATGTTCCCGGGCTACCGGCAGGTGATCCTCGACAAGCTGAAGCGGGTCGCCGGACTGGAGGACATCGAGTCGCACATCGTGGTCGAGCGGTACCTGACGCCTCAGGACATCAATGATCGCTACAGCGTGCTGGACGGGGCGATCTACGGGCTGGCAAGCCATGGCCGCTTCAACGGGGCGTTCAAGCCTGCCAACCGCAGCCCCGATCTGGCCGGGCTTTACCTGGCCGGCGGATCGGCCCATCCCGGTCCCGGCATGCCGATGGCGACGATGTCCGGCTGGATCGCCGCCGACTCCCTGCACATGGACCGCAAGGCCCTGTGCGCGGGGGGGCGTGCCCGTTGACACCCGCGCCGCGCATCTCGGCAACGGCGATCCGCTGGTTCGCCCGGTACAACCGGCGCTACCTGGCGAAGCATTTCTCGCGCGTCACGGTGGCCGGGCTCGAGCGGGCGGTGTCGATCGTCGGCGCGGACGAGCGGGCGCGCCGTGCGCCGCTGATCGTCTACCTGACGCATGCCGCGTGGTGGGATCCGCTGATCGGGGTGTTGCTGGCGACCGGACCGTTCGCCGATCGACATCACCGTGCCGTGATCGACGCCCGTTCGCTCGAGCGCTACGCCTTGCTGGCACGACTCGGCTTCGTCGGGCTGGATCGGGAAGGGCCTGCAGGGGCGCGCTCGATGCTGCGACTGGTGGACACGCTCTCGACGGTGGATCGAGCGACGCTGTGGTTGACGCCGCAGGGGCGCTTCACCGATCCGCGGGTACGGCCGGTCGTGCTGGCCGGTGGATTGGCCCACATCGCGAAGCGGTTGCCGCATGCGCATTTCCTGCCGATGGCGATCGAGTATCCGATGGCCGGCGAGCGCTTGCCCGAGGCGCGCGTCCGGTTCGGTGAACCGGAGATCGTGTCGAGTCTGCTGCCCGGGGACGCGGCTGCATTGTCCAAGAGATCCACCGGGGCGCTGCAGGGCTTGACCGAACATTTCGCCGTTCGCCTGGCCGACGTGGCCGATCGGCTGGCGGACGACGTCATGCACGATTCGGATGACGATCACGTGACGCTGCTGGACGGTGCGCACGGAGTCGGCGCGTGGTACGACGTCGGACGTCGGCTCAGGGCTCGGGTCACCGGTCGGGAATTCGATAAACGCCACGGAGGCAATCTGCGAACCCGATGAACCTGCTCGGTATCCTCGTCGTGTCGTCCCTGGTGGGCGCCTCGATCCCGGCCCTGCTGATCGCGCGCAACCTGATGGTGTATCGGCGTACCGCCCGGACGCCGCTGGACACGGCGCGCGGTGGCAGGCCCTGCGTGTCCGTGCTCATACCGGCGCGCGACGAGGCGGGCAGCATCGGCGAGTGCCTGGACAGCGTGTGCGCCACGGTGGGTGCCGACATCGAGGTGCTCGTGCTCGACGATGGATCGACCGACGGAACCGCCGGCATCGTGCGGCGGCACGCCGAGTCGGACAGGCGCATCGCACTCGTGAGCGCACCTGTACTGCCGCCCGGCTGGTGTGGCAAGCAGCACGCCTGTGCCACGCTTGCCGAACTGGCGAGGCACGATCTGCTGCTGTTCATCGATGCCGACGTGCGCCTGGAACCCGACGCCGTGACACGCATGGCCGCGGCGCAGGATCGGGTGGCGGCGGACCTGCTGTCCGGATTCCCACGGCAGGTGACGGTCGGCCTGGTCGAACGGCTGCTGATTCCGCTGATCCATTTCGTGCTGCTCGGGTTCCTGCCGATGGACGGCATGCGGCGCAGCCTCTTGCCGGCGTTCGGTGCCGGCTGCGGTCAGTTGATGCTGGCGCGGCGCGGGGCCTATCGGGCGGTCGGCGGGCACGGGGCGATCCGCAGCAGCCTGCACGACGGCCTGAAGCTGCCTCGCGCCTTTCGTCAGGCCGGGTTCCGATCCGATCTGGTCGATGCCACCGATCTGGCACGCTGTCGCATGTACAGGAGTGCGCGTGCCACCTGGGACGGGCTGGGCAAGAACGCGACCGAGGGTCTGGCGGCACCGGGCACGATAGGGCCGATGAGTGTCTGGTTGCTGTTCGCTTGCGTGATGCCGCCCATCTGGCTGATCGCATCGTTGGCCGCGTCGGCGGAACCCTGGATCGTCGTCGCGGCCGCGACCGCCACCGCGCTTGGCCCGGCGTCCCGGGCGCTGCTGGCGATGCGGTTCGAGCAATCGTGGCTGTCGGTGCTGCTGCATCCGGTCGGGGTCGCCCTGCTGCTCGGCGTGCAGTGGCAGGCGGCGATCGCGCGAGCGCGAGGCGGGTCCGCCGACTGGAAGGGTCGCCACTACGCACGAGCCTTCTCCGACGCCGAGTGATGCCGCCCCTGCGTGCGGCATCGCTGATCGGGAACGCGCTGGGCCTGGTGCTGCTCGTGGCGTTGTGCGTGCGCGCGGTGCCGCTTCTGGCGGTGGATCGAGCCGGGCCGGTACAGCGGGGCGATACCGGCGAGGTGGCCTGGTCCGCTCCGCAGGACGAGCGGGCGGTGCTGCTGATCATCATCGATGCGTTGCGGCTCGATATCGCGCTGGATCCGCGCATCATGCCCACGCTTGCCGAGCTGGCGAGGCAGGGCAAGGTTCGGCGCCTGCAGGTCATCCAGCCGGTTCCCTCCACCGTCGGTGCGCTACCGGCGATGGTGGAGGGCAGGGCGGTGCCCGCCAACGCGGCACTGCTCGATCTGACACCGCGTCCGGCACCGCGAGGTGGTCTGCTGGAGACGCTGCACCGGGCGGGGCAACCGGCAGAGGTCGGCGGAACGGCGCTGTGGGAAGGTCTGTACGGCCGGTGGCTCGGCCCCGGCGTGTCGATCCCGGGCATGCCGAGCGCGATCACCGACGAGGCGGTGCTGCGCTGGGCCGCCCGGCGCCTGCAGGCGCTGGATGCGCCGCCCCTGCTGGTCGTGCACCTTGGGCGGCTGGACGCGGTCTCGCACCGCCATGGCGCCGGCGAGACCTACCGCCGCACCGCTCGGCAGATCGATGACGATGTGGCGGCACTGCTCGATGTCGCCGGCCCGGCGGGTCGGGATGTGCTGATCACCTCGGATCACGGGGTCACGGACGATGGCGGGCACGCCGGCGGAGAAGCGTCGGTGCGTGCCGTGCCCGTGTTCGCTCCCGATGGCGCGCCGGACATCGAGGATGACGCGCCTCAAACCCGGTTCGCACACCTGCTCGCGAGCCGGCTGGGGATCGTGGCGGAGCGATCGACGACCTCCCGTGCCAACGCACCGTCGCGAAAGAGCGATGCGCAGGCCGCCTCGATCCGACTGGCCCCCGCGGCGGCCCTAGCGCTCATCGCGCTCACCGGCGCACTGGCCTGGTCCGGGCTGGCACGTCTGGCACCGTTCGGTGGTGACCGGCTCGTGGCAAGCGTCTGGTCGGCGGCGCTGTGGGTCTGCGTGGCCGTGGCGGTGCTGGCCTCGCCCGTGATCGCGGCCGTCATGGCGACCGCCGCGCTCGCCCTTGCGCATCTGCTGCACCGGGGCGCTCCGCGACCCGGGCGCGCTCCGGACCGGAAACGTCTGGCCGCGATCGGCTGGCCGCTGTTGGCGGGGGCCACCCTGGCGGGTGTGGAGATCGCCGACCTGAGGTTCGGCATCCCGGTTCTCGTGCCGGGTGCGCTCATCACCCTGCTGGCGGTGATGTCGCGGGGAGCGATACGTCCGGCGACCGGGATGCCCGGGCGCAAGCGTACCGAGCCGGCGGCCGTCCGGGCGGCGCGGCGCGTAGCGTCCGGTGGTTCGGTTTCGGCGTTGGCCGTGGGAGGCCTGGCGGCCGGTGCCCTCGGGGGAGTGGAGCTGGCCATCGCGACGGTGCTGGCGGCGCTGGCGGCCATCGGGTTGGCCGCCCGTGGTGATTCGGTGCGACTGGGCGTGGCGTGCGTGGTGTGCTTGACCCTGCTGTCGCACCTGTCCGGAGACAGCGCCAGCCTGTCCAGCCTGGATGTTTCGCGGGCGCACCATGCCGCTGCCTCGCCCGGCGGCGTCGCCAGCGCCGTGGCGGTAGCGCTGCTGCGCCTGTTCTGGCTGCCCGGCATCTGGATCGTCGGCTGGTACCACGGGCAGTCCGTGCGTGCGAACGGCCCGGTGCTCCCCCTGGCGACCCTGCGCGGCGCCGCACAGACCTCCCTGGCCAGCATGCTGGTCTTCGCGGCGCTGACGGTCTTCAGCTGGCCGTCCGACACGCGGGTGTACGGTGCCTCGCTCGGCGGTCTGTTGCAGGAGGCCGGCCTGTGGATCGGGCTGCTCGCCACCCTGTCGCTGATCGCCGTGACGAACCGGTCAAGGGACCGGCAGCCGAGCTAGGGAACCTCTGCACCATGCACCACCCCCTGCACGAGCCGCTCGGCGCCCCGGGCCGCGTTGGCGCCCTCGACGGTGGAACCCCCACCGCGCTTCGGGCGCCGCCAAGCCCTGCACGCCGAGCGGCTCGTGCAGGGAGTGGCGCGTCATGCAGAGGCTCCCTGGCGCACGTCGGGCGGTCATCGGCGCGCGCTACGCGATCCCGGCCAGGCAGACGTACTTCATCTCCAGGTAGTCGTCGCAGCCGTGGCTCGAACCTTCGCGCCCCTGACCGGATTGCTTCATGCCGCCGAACGGTGCCACCTCGGTCGAGATCAGGCCGGTGTTGACGCCGACCATGCCGTACTCCAGGGCCTCGGCGACGGTCCAGACGCGGGCCAGGTCGCGGGCGTAGAAGTAGGCGGCCAGACCGAAGATGGTGTCGTTGGCCTGCTCGATCACGTCCTCGACGGTGTCGAAGCGGAACAGCGGAGCGACCGGGCCGAAGGTCTCCTCGCTCGCCACGCGCATGGTGCGATCCATGCCGACCAGCACGGTGGGCTGGTAGAAGGTGCCGCCCAGGGCGTGACGTTGCCCGCCCGCCATGACGACGGCGCCCTTCCGGATCGCATCGGCGACGTGCGATTCGACCTTGTCCAGCGCCGCCTCGTCGATCAGCGGACCGGCGGTGACACCCTCGTCGAAGCCTGCACCCACGCGGATGTCCGCCACGGCGGCCGCGAGCCGTTCGGCGAACGCATCGTGGATGCCGGACTGCACGTAGATCCGGTTGGCGCAGACGCAGGTCTGGCCGTTGTTGCGGTACTTGGCGACCATCGCCCCCTCGACCGCCGCATCCAGGTCCGCATCGTCGAACACGATGAACGGGGCGTTGCCGCCGAGCTCCATCGAGGTACGCATGACGCTGTCGCTCGCTTGGCGCATCAGGATGCGACCGACCTCGGTGGAGCCGGTGAAGGTGAGCTTTCGTACCCGCGGGTCGTCGCAGAAGGCCTGGCCTAGCGTTTTCGCCTGCGTGGACGGCAATACGCTGAGCAACCCGGCGGGCAGTCCCGCCTCGGTGGCCAGCATGGCCAGTGCCAGTGCCGACAGCGGTGTCTCGGCCGCAGGCTTCGCCACCACCGCGCAGCCCACCGCGAGCGCCGGCGCCAGCTTGCGGGCCAGCATCGCGTTCGGGAAGTTCCACGGTGTGATGGCCGCCACCACGCCCACCGGCATGCGTTGCACGATGATCCGCTTGTCCGGCTGATGACCCGGAATGGTCTCGCCGTACACCCGCTTCGCCTCTTCGGCGAACCAGGCGACGAAGCTGGCACCGTAGCGGATCTCGCCGAGCGCCTCGGCCAGCGGCTTGCCCATCTCGGCGGTCAGGATCGCGGCCAGGTCATCGGCGTGCTCGAGCATGAGATCGTGCCAGCGGCGCAGCGTGGCCGAGCGCTCGGCGGCGATGGTCGCCGCCCACGCCTTCTGCGCCTCGTACGCCAGCCCGATCGCGCGTTCGGCCTCCTCGACGCCCAGGTCGGGCAGCGTGGCGATGACGGCTCCGGTGGCCGGGTCGCTCACCTGGAAGCTGGCGCCGTCGGCGGCCTGCGCCAGGGGTTCTCCACCCAGCCAGCCGGCGCTGGCCAGCAGGTCGACCCGTTTCAGCCGTTCTTGCAATGTGGTCACGCATGCCTCCCGAGGCGATGGTCATCCAGAAGTCGTCGCGGCCAGTGTACGGGGAGTTCCCGAGCGCGCTCGCCCGAACCCGCCGGTCTAGGATCGGCCGTGAGACAATCCACAGGGTCCGATTCGCGGGCGCGGGCCATCGGTTCGCGCTGCTCCGGCGAAGCCACGACGGGGTGACGATGACCGACACGACGAGGACCCGATGACCGCCTTCGATACCCTGTTCGCCGGGGTCTGCGACCTGAACGGCACGCTGCGCGGCAAGCGCTGTGCGCCGGGAGCGGCGAGCAAGCTGCTGAACGGCAGCGTCCGCATGCCGTTGTCGCTGGCAGGCCTGGACATCTGGGGCGAGGACGTCAAGGAGGGCGAGATGGTGTTCGCCAGCGGGGATGCGGACGGGATCTGCCGCGCCACCGGGCGGGATCCGCTGCCGGTGAGCTGGACGAGCCGCCCCTCGGCGCTACTGCCGATGTGGCTGTTCGAGGAGGGCGGCGAACCCTTCGAGGGCGATCCGCGGCATGCGCTGGCACGCATCGTCGAGCGCTTCGCGGCACGAGGCCTGACGCCGGTGGTGGCCACCGAGCTGGAGTTCCACCTCGTCGATGCGTCGGAACGCGTGCCGCGTCCGCCGCGCTCACCGGTCACCGGGCGCCGCCTGGGCTCGGACGATGTGCTCTCGCTCGACGAGATGGAACACTTCGGCGCCTTCTTCGACGATGTCTACGCCGCCTGCGAGGCGTCCGGCATCCCGGCCGACACGGCCCTGTCGGAATGCGGTGCCGGCCAGTTCGAGATCAACCTGCAACATGTCGACGATGCGTTGCGGGCCGCGGACGACGCCGTCTTCTTCAAGCGGCTGGTACGCGGCATCGCGCGCCGGCACGGCTGGGCCGCCACGTTCATGGCCAAGCCCTACGGCGAGCGTGCAGGCAGCGGCTTTCACGTCCATTTTTCCCTGGTGGACGAGGACGGCCGCAACGTCTTCGACGACGGTGGCGATGCGGGCAGCGAGTCGCTGCAGCACGCCGTGGCCGGCACGCTGACGACGATGGCCGAGCACACGCTGATATTCGCACCGCACCTGAACTCGTACCGCCGCCTGTTGCCCGGCGGGCATGCGCCTTCCAGCGCCGCCTGGGGCTACGAGAACCGTACCGTGGCGGTACGCGTGCCGGGCGGGGACCCTCGCGCCCGGCGCATCGAGCATCGCGTCGCCGGCGCCGACGCGAACCCCTACCTGGTGCTGGCCGCCGTGCTCGGCGGGGCGCTGCTCGGCCTGGAGGAGCGCTGGACGCCGCCGTCGCCGGTGACCGGCGATGCGTACGCGCTCGGCACCGACCTGCCGCCGTTGCCGCCAGGATGGGGCGAGGCCATGGTGGCCTTCGAGGCCGGCGAGCACGTGCGCTCGGTGTTCGCACCGCGCCTGCAGACGATGCTGCTGGACTGCAAGCGCCAGGAGCGGGCCCGCTTCGATGCGCACGTCACCGATCTGGAATACCGCAGCTACCTGGAGACCGTCTGACTCGATGCCCGCACCGATGTCCTCACCGATGTCTTCATCCCCGACTTCCGCATCGCCCGCCTCCTACGCCGGCGACGGGCGCCACACCACCAGCTACTACGCGGCGTCGGCGAACCCGTCTCCGGAACGCCCGCCGGTGCGCGGCGACGTCGAGGTGGACGTGTGCGTGGTCGGTGCCGGCTACAGCGGCCTGTCGACCGCGCTGCACCTGGCCGAGAAGGGCTTCGAGGTGGCCATCGTCGAGGGGGCGAGGGTGGGGTGGGGCGCATCGGGTCGCAACGGCGGGCAGATCGTCAACGGACTCAACGCCAGCCTGCAGACCATCGGCAAGCGCTACGGGCACGATGCGGCGACCTTCGTGGCCGGTCTGGTGCAGGAGGGCGGGCAGATCATCCGCGACCGGGTCGCCACCTACGCCATCGACTGCGACCTGAAGGACGGCAACGTGTTCGTCGGGCTGACCGACGTCCACCTGCGCGAGCTGGAGGCGCGTAGGGTGCTCTGGGCCGGCTACGGCATCGGTCACCAGCGCATGCTCGATCGCGACGAGCTGCGCGAGCACGTGCGCTCGGACCTGTACGCGGGCGGTCTGCACGATCCGACCGGCGGGCACCTGCACCCGCTGAACCTGGCGCTCGGCGAGGCGGCCGCGTTCGAAAGCCTCGGCGGTACCGTGTACGAGAGATCGGAGGTGGTGCGCATCGATACCGAGCCGACGCGCCCGACGCTGGTCACGCCCGAGGGCTCGGTGCGCTGTCGCACGCTGGTGCTGTGCGGCAACGCCTATCTGGGCGCCGTCTGCGCGCCGCTGGCCTCGCGGGTGATGCCGGTGTCCACCCAGATGATGGCCACCGAACCGCTGGACGAGGCACTGGCGGCGTCCCTGCTGCCCGGCGACAGCTGCGTGGAGGACGTTCGCTACATCCTGGATTACTACCGGCTGTCCGCCGACCGGCGCCTGCTGTTCGGTGGCGGCACGGTGTACGGCGGCACCGATCCGAAGGACATCGAGGCGAAGCTGCGCCGCAACCTGGACAAGGTCTTCCCCAGCCTTGCCGGCACGCGCATCGACTACGCCTGGAGCGGCAACTTCGCGTTGTCGTTCAGCCGCGTGCCGCAGCTCGGACGGCTCGGCGACAACACCTATTTCGCCCACGGCTACAGCGGTCACGGCGTGACCGGCTCCCACACCTTCGGGCGCATCCTGGCGGAGGCCATCGCCGGCGACCTGACTCGCTTCGACACGTTCGCGAACCTGCCCTGGATGCCGTTTCCAGGCGGCCGGGCGCTGCGCGTGCCGTACTCGGTGGCAGGCTCCTGGTGGTACGGGCTGCGCGATCGGCTGGGCGTCTGAACAATCCCCTTCATCCCGCACACGTCATCCAGGAGGTGCCCATGACCGACTCGCTCGCCGAGCGTGACAAGCGCTATTCGCTGCACCCGTTCACGCACCTGAAGAACCATGCCGACACCGGCCCCTTCGTGATCGAGCGCGGGGACGGCATCCACGTGTTCGACGAGGCCGGCAAGCGCTACATCGAAGGGGTGTCGGGCTTGTGGTGCACCTCCCTGGGGTTCAGCGAGCAGCGCCTGGTGGACGCCGCCACGCGGCAGATGGAGAAGATGCCCTATACCCACCTGTTCACGCACCGGGCGAACGTGCCGGCCATCGAGCTGGCCGAGAAGCTCGTCGCGATGGCGCCCGAGGGCATCGAGCGGGCCTTCTTCGTGAACTCGGGTTCCGAGGCGGTCGACACCGCGATCAAGTTCGCCTGGTACTACTGGAACGCGAAGGGGCGGCCCGCCAAGAAGCGCTTCATCGCGCGTCGGCGTGCCTATCACGGCGTGACGGTGGCCGCGGGCAGCCTGACCGGGCTGCCCTACGCGCAGGACGGCTTCGACCTGCCGGCGATTCCGGTCACGCACGTGACCCCGCCGCACGCCTACCGCGAGGCGCACGAGAACGAGCGCGACGAGGACTTCGCCACGCGGCTGGCGAAGGAGATCGATGAGGCGATCGTGGAGGCGGGTGCGGAGAACGTCGCCGCCTTCATCGCCGAGCCCGTCATGGGTGCCGGCGGCGTGCTGATTCCACCGGCCACCTACTTCGAGAAGGTGCAGGCGGTGCTGAAGCGGCACGAGGTGCTGATGATCGCCGACGAGGTGATCTGCGGCTTCTGCCGCACCGGCAACCTGTGGGGCTGCCAGACCTACGGCATCCGGCCCGACATCGTGACCTGCGCCAAGCAGCTGTCCTCGGCCTACCAGCCGATCGGCGCGGTGCTGGTGACCGGCGCCCTGTACGACGCCTTCGTCGAGTACAGCGCCACCCTGGGCACGTTCGGCACCGGCTTCACGTACGGCGGCCACCCGGTGGCCTGCGCGGTGGCGCTGGAGACCTTGCGCATCTACGAAAGCGATGGCGTGCTGGAGCGGGTGCGCGCCACCAGCGGCCGCTTCGCCGAGCGCGTGCAGGCGCTGCAGAACCATCCGCTGGTCGGACACGCCCGTTCGGTGGGGCTGATCGGGGCGATCGAGCTGGTGGCGGACAAGGGGTCCAAGGCGCCGTTCCCGGCCGAGGAGAAGATCGCGTTGCAGGTGTTCGCCGCCGCCCGCGAGCACGGCGTGATCGTGCGCGCGGCACCCGGCGACGCCATCGCCTTCTGCCCGCCGCTGATCATCGACGAGGACGGCATCGACGCGATGTTCGACGGCGTGGCCGCAGCACTGAACGATGTGCAGGGCGCTCTGGACGGCAGGCGGTCCTGACGTCGAGCGGCTCGGGGTGGCGGGATTGTTCCCCCGGCCGTGAACCGGCCAGTGGACCGGGTTGCGATTCGAGCCGTGCGCTCAACCGTCGCGAGCCGGATCCTGGTGAAGCAGACGCGGGAGTTCTTCTTACAGCCGTTCGTCGAAGCCGTGGCCCGGCACGAAGCCGCGGCGTCCGCCACGCCGCCGGGCGGTGTACGCGATACGCTCGAAGGCCTTGCCGCGAGCGGAGCGTGACGGCTCGCTCGACGTCGTTCCGGCCGAGCTGCGCGTGCCGGTCGGTGAGGTGCTCGCCGGTCGGTGACCGGGTTCGCGTGCGGGTTCGCGATTCATGGCGGCTCTCCGGTCGGTTGTGTTGGCAGACGTTCAGTGTCGGACCGTGACGGTCGTGTTCACATTGATGCAGATCAATGCCCAACAATGCCCAACGCGGCGGACAGCTCGTCATTCATGTTGATGGTTCTGACCGTCCTGCTCATCGTGCGCTTCGGGCGATCCGGCATCGTGATTCGCCTTCGGCGTCGATGCAGGAGCCCCCTTACACGCGCGCCTTCTCGAACGCGGCCCACGCCTGCTCGAAGGCTGCGAAGTCGAAATCTTGCCGCCTGGCGGGTTCCAGGATCAGTGCCTCCATGGCGAACAGGCGATCCACGGCCGACGCCAGACCCGGTATCACGTCCGGCGGTATGACCACGGCACCGTGACGGTCGGCGTGCACCAGATCGCCCGGTGCCACGTCGAGACCGAACACGCTCACGGGCGCATCGAAGTCGAGCACGTGCACGAAGTCATGGCTGACCCCGATCGATCCAGCCACGATCGGAAAGCGCTCCGGCAGGTCGCCCAGGTCGCGCAGCAGCCCGTTGGTGAGCACGCCGGACAAGCCGAAGCCGTCGTGGACCACCGCGTTGATCTCCCCCCAGAACGCCCCGACGCATTCCGGATGATCGGCATCCTCGATGACGGCAATCGACGGACGTGCGCCTTCGGACATGTAGCGGTAGTACGCCATGCGTCGTCGGCGAACGGTCGGCGGCGCATCGTCCGGGGGCAACCGTGCGCGGATGCGTGCCGTGCGTGCGTAGCCGACCATGGCCTTCGTTGCCGCGGCGCTGGAGACGGGTGCGATGCGCGTGAAGCCTGCAAAACCTCTCATGCCCTGCACGACCTCGATCGCGTTGCACACGGTCGGGGTGTCCAGTTCGGACAGTCTGGACAGCAGGTTCACGTCCGGAGTCATGGGCATTTCTCGCTACGATGCGGGTGGTGGCTCGACAGGCGTCCGTCTCGCGCTCGTGCATCCGCCGGCACACGCAAGGGCGAAACGTCGTTCCGCGCCGCGAGCGTGCCGAGCGCACAGCTGTCGTCGATGCGCCGTCCTGTCGATACACCGTCATGATGACACGACCGCTTCTTCTCACCGGCGTCGTGACTGGCGCAAGGGGCACGCTCCGGCAGACGACACCTTGCATGGGTGAAGCGCTCAGCGCTTCGCCATGATGACCCACAGCAGTGTCACCATCAGGATCGGCAGCGACGACAACGCCAGCGGCACCCATCCGAAGCCTGTCACGATCGCGCCGGAGGCGAACACGCAGACCGTGGAGGCGAGCGCGATCAGCGTATCGTTGGTGCCCTGCACGACGGCCCGCTCCTGCGGCGCCACGGCCCCGGCGAGCAGGTCGGTCGCGCCGATGAAGCTGAAGTTCCAGCCCACGCCCAGCACGATCAGCGCGCCGTGGAAGTGGTGCACCGACACGCCGCTCGCCGCGACGAGGGCGGCACCGATGAGCAATGCAAGACCGATCGCGATGATGGGCGCCGTGCCGAAGCGCTTGATCAGGAAGCCGGTGAAGAAGGAGGGCGCGAACATCGCCACCACGTGCCAGCGCACCACTTCGCTCGCCGAGGCTTCCGAATGGCCGAGGCGGCCGGTCATGGCGAGCGGGGTGGGTGCCATCAGCAGCACCATGATGCCCTGCGACACCGCGCCGGCGAGCACGGCC
>ENA-ORXU01000105-ORXU01000105.1-marine-metagenome-genome-assembly--contig:-NODE-105-length-106860-cov-7.024929_pt1 | contig 106860 bp, 94 predicted proteins | sample MGYA00237869_ERZ511484 | MGnify/ENA metagenome assembly ERZ511484 | reverse complement strand
CGTGACCGTCTTCGTGACCGTCTTCGTGACCATCGCGCTGGTCGCACCGACGCATGCGCTGGGCGACGACCTCGACATTCATGCCCCACCACTCGATGCCGGCTTCACGCCGTCACTGATGTTCATAATCGACACCTCGGACTCGATGCGTTTCGAGGACCACGGCTACCTGACCGGCTGGCGCCCGGACCGGCTGTACCTGCTCACGCTCGGCCCATCGGTCCCGGCCACCTCCGGGCCCACGTCGGCCAGCCTGCGAACCGAGCAGGACCTGTACGACGCGAGCGACCCCTCCGCGCAACCGGGCAAGCCAGCCGTGTTCGCCGGCCTGGAGCCGGTGGACGCACTCAGGGCGATGCGCTACCGCCACCAGACCTACTGGATCACGGATTGAGAGGAATCGACGCTTGAGCATTGCACGAAACGAATCGTTCCCGCCTGTCATCACGACGGAGCGTCGCCACACCCGCTCGATCTGTCGTGCGTTCACGGTGGCGACCATCGCCGCCACTGCCCACATCGCCCTCGTCCTGCCGACCTTGACGCTCGGCGACGACACCGACATCTACTCCCCGCCGCTGGACCCCACGTTCCAGCCGACACTGATGTTCATGGTGGACACGTCGGGGTCGATGAAGATCGAGGACCACGGCTGGACGGCCGGCTGGCGCCGGGACCGGCTGCTGGGCCCGCTGGTCGATTTCATCGGCACGGCGAAGGACGTGCGTGCGGGCCTGTCGAGCTTCAACGGCTCGCGGCGTGGCGGTGCGGTGCTGCACGCCGCGCAAGACCTGGATCACGATCTGTGTCCGGACGCCGGCTGCGGGGAAATCACCGTGCGCACACCGATCATGAGGGATTCGGATGACGGCTACGAGGATCTGCGAACAGGACGCACGGCGCTGTTAAGCAGCGTCACCGAGGCAGGAGAACTGCTGAACGACATCCGCACGGTCGTCAGGGACAGCCGGCCGCTGGACGGCAGCACGGTGATCGAAACCGATGGCGGCGTCATGATGGCCTCGGACGAGCTGACCTTGTTCCGCAACGAGGCCGGCAAGGTCACCAGGATCGGCTTCCACTTTCCGAACTTCCCCGTGCCCCGGGACGTGGACGTCTTTTTCGCCCGACTGGAGATGCCCTGGTTCGGCAACGCGTACCTGGATCCCGACGCCGGCGAGGGTTCGGGGACCGCACGGGCGCGCATCACGTTCGACAGCCGCGCAAGCTCCCCGCCCTTCGCCGACGCGAACGGGCAGCGGGTCAGCGACCGGCCCAGGGCGCCCGGCCACATCGACTGGAACATTCGCCGGCCCAGCAACTGGCGCACGGCGGACAGCGACTCGCGACCGATGCTGCACAGCCCGAACCTTGCCAGCCTGTTCAACGCCGTGCGATCACCCAGCTCCAACGGCACGGTCACCCTCATGCTCGAACCCGCCCCCGGGATGGTGGTCGACAAGGAGAACATGGTGGCGCTGCTCGGGGCACACGATCGGGGCGCGGACTACCGCCAGCCACGGTTCTACATCAGGGGTCACGACCCGCACAAGCCCACGCCGGCCTACCAGAGCGCCTTTCGCTTCGACGGGCTGAACGTGCCCAAGGGCGCGCGCATCACGGGCGCGCACATGGTGGCGCTGAACTACAACGCGGCACGTGGTGGCCCCATGAACCTGCGCATCCGCACCGAGGCGACCGGGCACGCCCGCCCGTTCGAGCACGGCGGGAACGGAACACACGACTTCAGCAAGCGCACCACCTTCACCGGCGACTCCGTGCAGTGGCAGACCTCGCGCCGCTGGCTCCACTACGAGCGTGTGCAGACACCGGACATCGCCGCTCTGGTGCAACAGGTCGTCTCGCACCCGGACTGGTGCGCCGGCAACGCCCTGGCGCTGCACCTGGACGGCGAGGGCGAAGCGCGCTTCTTCGCCCACGAGCGCAGCCCGCACGAGGCCCCCGCCCTTTACGTCACCTACGACCCCGCCTCGGTGGACGCGGCCGACACCTGCCGGATCGAGGGAGGTCAGGACACGTTGCTGCTCGCTTCGGAGGGTGACGTGGTGCAGCGAGAGGGTCGCGCCCTGCAGGAAGGCCTCGCCACCTGGGACACCGGCGCCGGCGTGCCGCGCCTCGGACTGCGTTTCAGCGACGTGAACCTGGCGGCCGACGACGAGATCGCCAGCGCGCGGCTCGATCTATCGACCGTGGATCTGGACGTATCGGCGAGAACCCGACTCGTCGTGAGGATCGACAGCGACACCGCCGCCATGCCGTTCGACGGGCCGCTGAGCCTGGCCGACCGGGAGGCCGGCGAGCCGCACGTGCGCTGGTACACGGACCAGATCGCCAACGGGGCCCAGATCCGCTCCATCGATCTTGCGCCACTGGTACGGCGGGCGCTCGCCGATCCGAGCTGGGAACGCGGTTCGGATCTGGTGTTCACGGTCCGGCGCGCCGGCAACCATCCCGTGAAGTACGCGACCTCGCATTCCACCGAAGCCGGGGGCCCGACACTGCGCATCGCCCGCAAGCTGCGCGGCCAGGCCGCCGTGGATCTGCCGCTGCTGACCTCGCGCGACGTCCTGATCGAGCGCCTGCAAACCTTGCCCGCACTGGGCGAGACGCCGCTGCTGGACGCGTTCTACGAGACGTCGCAATACATGCTCGGCGGCGAGGTCGTGCACGGCAGGCGCCGCGGCGAGCAGGCGGACCACAACCGGTCTCATCGGTTGTCCGACCCGGCCAGCTATACCGGTGGCCTCGTCTACCGCCCGATGGGCTGCGCGGCCGACGACCCGGAAGACCCCGCGTGCGCGGGGGAGACGATCGAGGGCAACGCGACCTACGTCGCCCCTCCTGGCTCGGAGTGCCGCCCCAACCAGATCGTGCTCGTCACCGACGGTGACCCGTCCCAGATGGCGACCAGCACGCCCGAGCGCATCCGCACGCTGACGGGAGAGGCATCCTGCGAGTCGGGCTCCGCGTCCGAGGCCTGCGCCACCGAGCTGGCGAGCTGGCTCGTCGCCGGCGGCGAGGATCGCGCACCCGTGCGCGTCAACACCGTCGGCTTCGCGGTCGATTCGCCGTTCCTGGACCAGGTCGCCAACGCCGGCGGCGGGCGTGCCTTCACCGTCAGCACCGGCGCCGCCCTGACCAAGGCACTGGTGGCGATCGGCCAGTCGGCCACGCACGAGTCGGCCACGCTCACCGGCCCCGCCATCTCGGTGTCGCAGTTCAACCGCTCAAGCCACCGCGACGACGTCTACCTCGGGCTGTTCCAGCCCGACGACACCGGCACCCTGTGGCCCGGCAACCTCAAGCGCTACGCGTTCGGTCCGCTGCCCGACGACGGCTTCGGTCTGATCGATACCAACGGCCAGCCGGTCGTCGATCCGGACACCGGCCGCTTCGCCTCCAGCGCCCGCTCGTGGTGGTCGGCCACCGCCGATGGCGCCGCGGTGACCGAGGGCGGCGCGGCCTCGCGGCTGCCCACGAACCGACGCCTGCTGACCTGGCCGGCCGCCTCAACCGGAGCGGCCCACGGGCTGCGCACGCTGGTGGATTTCGAGGAGGCCAACACCGACATTCGCGCCGCGGACCTGGGCGTCGACGAGGCCGTGCGCAGCGACACCATCCGCTGGATGCGCGGGTTCGACGCGCTGGACGAGGACCAGGACGGCGTCGTGGACGAGGCCCGCCGCAGCATGGGCGCGGCGATCCACACCACCCCGGCCATCATCGACTACGCCTCGAGTTCTCCGGATGGCCGTTCCGTCGTCTTCGCCGGCACCCAGGAGGGCTTCCTGCACGCTGTCGACACCGACAACGGGCGCGAGCTGTTCGGCTTTCTGCCGTTCGAGCTGTACGCCGACGCCGCAGCGTTCATGGAATCGCTACCCGGACCGATGCGCTACGGACTCGATGGTCCGGTCACCAGCTGGACCAGCGACGAGAACGGCAACGGCGTGGTCGATGCGGGCGAGACCGCCTACGTCACCGTGGGCATGCGCCGCGGCGGGAAGCACTACTACACGCTCGACGTGAGCGATCCGGACGCGCCGTCGCTGGCCTGGACGATCGATCCGAGCCGGGCGGGATTCGAGCAGCTCAGGCAGAGCTGGTCGGCGATGACGCCTTTGAACCTGCGCGCCGACCCGGACGCGAGCCCCGACGGGACCTCCGTGCGCCGGGCGCTGGTGTTCACCAGCGGCTACGACCCGAAGAACGATGATCGGACCCCGGACCGGACCAGGACGAGACGCCGCAGCAACGGTGGCGCGGCGATCTACCTGGTCGACCCGCACACCGGGGACCTGCTGCACGGCATCGCCCATCCTCAGATGTCCTACGCGATCCCCTCGGACGTGGCCGTCGTGGACGTCGAGCTCGACGGCCTCGACGACCTGCTGCTGGTGGGGGACCTGGCCGGCAGGCTGTGGCAGGTCGAGTTGACGGCCACCGGGTCCGGCGGCGAGGTCGAGCCGGTACCGGACATCGCCTGGAACCTGTCCCTGAACTCCACCCGTACCTCCCGGAACGGCGCCGAGACCGACCGGCGCTTCTTCCACGCACCCGACGTGGCGCTGATGAGCCGCGGCTCGGAGCCTCCCACCCTCGCGGTCGCGATCGGCTCGGGGCGGCGCGACCACCCGCTCGAGCTGACCACCCGGGACCGGCTGTACATGCTCTCCGTGGATCCGGGGAACTTCAGGAGGAACCTCCGTCACCATCGGCTGTACGACGTGACAGACACCCCGAGCGAGCCGGGTCCGGGCTACCTCGGCTGGTACATCGACCTGGAACGCCCCGGTGAGAAGGTCCTCGGCACACCCATCATCGTCGACGGCCGCGTGCTGGTCACCAGCTACGTGCCGGGCGACGGCACGGGCGACCCGTGCGACCCGGACCTGGGCACCGGTCACCTGCACGCGCTCGATGCCTTCACCGCGGCACCGGCCCTGGCCGACCCGAGCAGCGGCGGCAACCCGGTACGCTCGGTCGAACTGGCCGCTCCGGGCATACCGCCGCCGGTGACGGTGATGCTCGACCCGCAGGGCAAAGGTGGGTTGAGCGTGTTCGCCGGCCTGGAGCAGATCGATGCGGTGGACCCGATCGTCCTTCGCCAGCAGACGTACTGGATCACCGATTGATCCTCCCGGTTCGCCGATCGGGGATTCATCACCTTGATCGGTGACGGCCCGTCGCACCGATCCGGTAGTACGCTGTGGGCAGACGACGACACGCCCAGACCATGACCCTCGCCTTCGGCCGTGACCACCTGGCCATCCCCGGCCCCTCGATCATTCCATCGAGGGTGCTGCGCGCCATGCACCGTCCAGCGCCGAACATCTACGCCGGCGAGCTGGTCGCCATCACCGAATCGATCCTGAGCGATCTGAACCGGCTGGCAGGCTGCAGCGGCCAGGCGGTGATCTACATCGGCAACGGTCACGCCGCCTGGGAGGCGGCGCTGGTCAACATGCTGGCGCCCGGTGAACGGCTGCTCGGCCTGTGCAACGGGCGCTTCGGGCGTGGCTGGGCCGGCATGGCGAGCGCGCTGGGCATCGATGTGCGGACGCTGGAGTCCACCCCGGCCGAGCCGGTCGATCCGGCCCGCCTCGAACAGGTGCTGCACGACGACACCGGCCACCGAATCCGCGCGGTGTGCACCGTGCACTCCGACACCTCCACCTCGACGCGCAACGACCTGGCCGCGCTGCGCGGCGCGCTCGATGCGGCCGGGCACCCGGCCCTGTTGATGGTGGACGGCATCTGCTCGTTCGGCTGCGAGCCGTTCGACATGGATGCGCTGGGGGTCGACGTGTACGTGACCGCCTGTCAGAAGGGACTGATGACACCGCCCGGCCTGGCGCTGGTGTTCGTCGGCGAACGGGCGGTCGCCGCTCGCGGCAATGCGCCGCGCAGCCCCTACTGGGACTGGCGGCCACGCATCGCGCCGCGCCTGTTCCCGGAGCGCTTCTGCGGCACCCCGCCCACCCACCACCTGTACGGCCTGCGCGAGGCGCTCGACATGCTGTTCGAGGAAGGTCGGGAGGCGGTCTGGACACGGCACCGGGCGCTGGCAGGCTGCGTGTGGGCAGCGCTGGACGCCTGGGCGGTGCACGGCGACATCCGGCCGCTGGTCGCGCAGCGCGCGCACCGTTCCCTGGCGGTGACAGCGGTACGCCTGACGGATGGCGATGCCGAACGGTTGCGCGACTGGTGCGAAAGGGAGGCAGGCGTCACGCTGGGCATCGGCATGGAACTGCAGCATGTGGACGACTCGGGCGCCGCCACCACGCGGGTGCCTGGCAGCGCGCAATTTCGCATCGGACACATGGGCCACCTGAACCCGCCGATGCTGCTGGGCACGCTGGCCAGCATCGATACCGGCTTCAAGGCACTGGGCATCGCCCATGGCGAAGGCGCGGTGTCGGCGGCCGGCTCGGCGCTGGCGGCAGCCCGTTCGGTACCGGCCGCCGCGCGCTGAGCGACATGGACGACACGGCCATCCAGCGCCTCGGCCACTGGCTGCGCGATGCGCTGCAGGCACGCGCATTGCGCATCGACGAGATCGTGCCGTTGAACGGCGGCGCCATCCAGGAAAACCTGTCGCTACGGGTCGATGTCGTCGACGGAACATGGCAAGGCCGGCACCACTGGGTATTGCGTCGCGATGCGCCCGCCAGCATTGCCGAGAGCCATTCGCGCATCGCCGAGCACGCGCTGCTGGTCGCCGCACACCGGGCGGGCGTCTGCGTGCCGCGGCCCATCGTCGCCTGTGCCGATGCCGACGTGATCGGCACACCGTTCTCGGTCATGGTGTTCAGGCCCGGCGTCGGCTACGGGCCCAAGCTTGTCAAGGACCGCAGCCTGGGTGGCGATCGCGAGCGGCTGGTCGAACGGCTCGGCCAGGAACTGGCCGCCATCCATGCGATCGACCTGCGGCACGCGGGGCTCGACGTTCTCGGGCCTGGCCCGGCGGATCCATCGGACCCGGCAGGCGGGGAGTTGCAGCGGGTGCGCGACGGCCTGGATGGGCTCGGTGCCGCGCGACCCGGACTGGAACGCGCGCTGCGCATCGCCGCCGCCACCCGGCCGGATGCGCACGAGATCACGCTGGTGCACCGCGATTTTCGCAGCGGCAACCTGCTGGTGGACGAGCATGGGCTGAGTGCGGTGCTGGACTGGGAGTTTGCCGGCCCGGGCGATCCGATGAGCGACCTGGGCTGGTTCTGCGCGCGCTGCTGGCGGTTCTCCCGCCCGGACCTGGAAGCCGGCGGCCTGGGGAGGCGCGACACCCTGTACCGATCCTACGAAGCCGCATCCGGGCGCACCGTCGACGACGCCTCGGTGCGCTGGTGGGAGCTGTTCGCGCACCTGCGCTGGGCGATGATCGCGTTGCAGCAGGGTGCGCGCCATGCCAGTGGCGACGAGCCGTCACTGGCGCTGGCGCTGACCGGACGCATGGCCGATACGCTGGAGCGCGATGCGCTGGGGATGGCCCTGTCATCGATCGACGGCGCACACGATGAGCGACCGGTCGACAGTCGGGGGCCAACTGCGGGTGCGTCTCCAGGCACGTTCACCCCCCTGCCGGACGCGCACCTGCTGCCCAGTGTCGCCCGGGTGCTGGTACCGCTGATCGGTACGTTGGCGGGCGAGCAGGCCATGACCTTGCGCTTGGCGGTACGCGCACTGCGCGTTGCCGGCCGTGATGCCGCCACCCACGAGGCGATCGAACGCGACCGCCGCTCGCTGCTCGAACGTGCCGGAGCGCACGACATGACAACCCTGGCACGGGGAATCCGTACCGGTCGGTACGAACCTGGTGCCGTTCTGGACGGGGCCCTGCTGGAGCTGTGCGAGCGGGTGGCCGCCAGCCTCGACGACTGAAACGTGATCGTGTCGGGATAGACGCAGCTCACTATTCGGGCAGAGCGCAAGAAAGTACCGAAACAACCCCGTGCCGTACCGTCATCTTTCTTGTGACGGGCGTAGGATGCACGCGTTGCACCACCAGCAGCATTCACTCGGACAGGAGGAATTCCCCGATGAAGTTGATGAAGAAGAGCGCCATCGCGCTGGCCATCGGCGCCGTCACCGGCGCCGGCGCCATGAGCGCCAGCGCCGAGACACTCACCATCGCCACCGTGAACAACGGCGACATGGTCCGCATGCAGAAGCTGACCGACGACTTCACCGCGAAGAACCCGGACATCGAACTGGAATGGGTCACGCTGGAAGAGAACCAGTTGCGCCAGCGCGTCACCACCGATATCGCCACCAAGGGCGGTCAGTTCGACGTCATGACCATCGGTACCTACGAGGTGCCGATCTGGGGCGCGAAGGACTGGCTGGTCAGCCTGAACGACCTGCCGGCGGAGTACGACGTGGACGACCTGCTGCCGGCCATCCGTGGCGGCCTGACCGTCGACGGCGAGCTGTACGCGGCGCCGTTCTACGGCGAGTCCTCGATGGTCATGTACCGCACCGACCTGATGGAGGCGGCCGGCCTGGAAATGCCGGACGCACCGACCTGGGAGTTCATCGGCGAGGCCGCTCGTGCCATGACCGACAAGGAGGCCGAGGTCTACGGCGTGTGCCTGCGCGGCAAGGCCGGCTGGGGCGAGAACATGGCTTTCCTGACCTCCATGAGCAACTCGTTCGGCGCCCGCCTGTTCGACATGGACTGGACGCCCCAGTTCGACAGCCCGGAATGGGCCGAGACGCTGAACTTCTACGTCGACCTGATGAACGATGCCGGTCCTCCGGGCGCTTCGTCGAACGGCTTCAACGAGAACCTGACGTTGTTCCAGAACGGCCAGTGCGGCATGTGGATCGATGCCACGGTCGCCGCCTCGTTCGTCACCAACCCGGACGACTCGCAGGTGGCCGACAGCGTCGGTTTCGCGCTGGCACCCGACAACGGCCTGGGCAAGCGCAGCAACTGGCTGTGGGCCTGGTCGCTGGCCATACCGGCCGGTACCCAGAAGGAGGAGCCGGCCAAGAAGTTCGTCGCCTGGGCGACCGGCAAGGACTACCTGGCGCTGGTCGCCGAGAACGAAGGCTGGGCCAACGTGCCGCCCGGCACCCGTACCTCGCTGTACGAGAACCCGGAGTATCAGAAGGTGCCGTTCGCCGCCATGACGCTGGAGAGCATCAACTCGGCCAACCCGCAGGAGCCGAGCGTGCAGGAGGTTCCGTACGTGGGCGTGCAGTTCGCGGCCATCCCGGAGTTCCAGGGCATCGGCACCTCGGTCGGCCAGCAGTTCTCGGCGGCACTCGCCGGGCAATCGACCGTCGAGGAGGCGCTGGAGGCTGCGCAGAACCTGACGCAGCGCGAGATGAACAAGGCCGGCTACTGATCGGCTGATCCGCCCGATCCGATCGTCGCCCGGGCAGGGATGCCCGGGCAGTCCTTCCGACCTCTCATTGCCCACGCCCTCTTCCGGGAGCACACAGGATGTCAACGACCCATTCGCGCGCCGCGGCGAAGACGATGCTCTCGCCCGCCGTCGTCCTGCTGTTCCTGTGGATGATCGTGCCGCTGGCGATGACGCTGTACTTCTCGCTGCTGCGCTACAACCTGCTTTCCCCGGGGACCGAGTCCTTCACCGGTCTGACCAACTACCGGTACTTCCTCACCGACCCCGCCTTCTTCGAGGCGCTGGGCAACACCCTCACCATCGTGCTGGGCGTTCTGACCATCACCGTGGTCGGCGGCACGCTGCTGGCGCTGCTGCTGGACCAGCCGATGTTCGGCCAGGGCATCGTGCGCCTGCTGGTCATCGCGCCGTTCTTCGTCATGCCGACCGTATCGGCGCTGGTGTGGAAGAACATGTTCCTCAACCCCACCAACGGCCTGTTCGCGTGGGTCTCGCGCACCATCGGCACGACGCCGATCGATTTCCTGGGCCACTACCCGCTCGCCTCGATCGTGCTGATCGTGTCGTGGCAGTGGTTGCCGTTCGCCACGCTGATCCTGCTGACCGCCATGCAATCGCTGGACGGCGAGCAGATCGAGGCGGCGGAGATGGACGGGGCCGGCGCCTTCGACCGCTTCTTCCACATCATCGTGCCGCACCTGTCGCGGGCCGCGACCGTGGTGATCCTGATCCAGACCATCTTCCTGCTGTCGATCTTCGCCGAGATCCTGGTGACCACCGCGGGCGGGCCGGGCTACGCGTCCACCAACATCCCGTATCTCGTCTACCTGCAATCGCTATTGCAGTTCGACGTCGGCGGCGGTTCGGCCGGCGGCATCATCGCGGTCATTCTGGCCAACATCGTGGCGATCTTCCTGATGCGGATGGTCGGCAAGAACCTCGACCTGTAAGCGACGCACCGGGAGAAAAGACGATGGCCAGACACGTCACGCTCAACCGCCGGCTGATCAACACCGGCATCGCCTGGTTCTTTGGGCTGCTGATCTTCTTTCCGATCCTCTGGACGATCCTCACCAGCTTCAAGACCGAGGCCGAGGCGATCTCGCGCACCCCGTCGCTGTTCGGCTTCGACTGGACGCTTGCGAACTACGAGGAGGTCAACAGCCGTTCCGACTACCCGCGCTACTTCATTAACTCGGTGATCCTGGCGTTCGGCTCGGTGATCCTGGGGCTGATCATCGCGGTGCCGGCCGCCTGGTCGATGGCGTTCGTGCCCAGCAAGCGCACGCGCGGCATCCTGATGTGGATGCTGTCCACCAAGATGCTGCCGCCGGTGGGCGTGCTGATCCCCATCTACCTGATCTTCCGTGACTGGAACCTGCTGGACACCCGCTTCGGCCTGGTGATCGTGCTCACGATGGTCAACCTGCCGATCATCGTGTGGATGCTGTTCACCTACTTTCGCGAGATTCCCGGCGAGATCCTGGAGGCGGCCCGCATGGACGGTGCGTCGTTGAAGAGCGAGATCCTGTACGTGCTCACGCCCATGGCCCTGCCGGGCATCGCCTCCACCATGCTGCTCAACCTGATCCTGGCCTGGAACGAGGCATTCTGGACATTGGTCCTGACGACCACCGACGCCGCGCCGCTCACGCAGTTCATCGCCAGCTTCTCCAGCCCCGAAGGGCTGTTCTACGCCAAGCTTTCCGCCGCCTCGACGATGGCCATCGCGCCGGTGCTGATCCTGGGCTGGTTCAGCCAGAAGCAGCTCGTGCGCGGGCTCACCTTCGGCGCCGTCAAGTAAACACCGGGAAGAAGATCATGGGAAGCATCACGCTCAAGCAGGTCAGCAAGCGCTTCGACGAGATCCAGGTGATACCGCCGCTGGACCTGAGCATCGAGGACGGCGAATTCGTCGTGTTCGTCGGGCCCTCAGGCTGCGGCAAGTCGACGCTGCTGCGACTGATCGCGGGGCTGGAGGACGTCTCCGGCGGCGTCATCCAGATCGACGGCAAGGATGCCACCGCGCTGGCACCGGCCAAGCGCGGCCTGGCGATGGTGTTCCAGTCCTACGCGCTGTACCCGCACATGTCGGTCAGGAAGAACATCGCCTTTCCGCTGAAGATGGCCGGCATGGAGAAGAGCGCGATCGATGCCAAGGTCGACTACGCGGCCCGCACGCTCAATCTGACCGACTACATCGATCGTCGCCCCGGGCAGCTGTCCGGCGGTCAGCGCCAGCGCGTGGCGATCGGTCGCGCCATCGTGCGCGAACCGTCCGCGTTCCTGTTCGACGAGCCGCTGTCGAACCTGGACGCCGCCCTGCGCGGCAACATGCGCCTGGAGATCAGCGAACTGCACCAGACGCTGGCCACCACCATGGTGTACGTCACCCACGATCAGGTCGAGGCGATGACCATGGCCGACAAGATCGTGGTGCTGCGCGCCGGCTTCATCGAGCAGGTCGGCTCGCCGCTGGACCTGTACCGCGAGCCTGCCAACCTGTTCGTGGCAGGCTTCATCGGCAGCCCGGCGATGAACCTGATGAAGGGCGCGGCGGCCGCCGAGCAGGGCGCGACGACGATCGGCGTGCGCCCCGAGCACTTCCAGCTCTCGCACGAGGGCGGCCAGTGGCGCGGCCAGGTCGGCGTGTCCGAGCACCTGGGTTCGGACACCTTCCTGCGGGTGGACGTGCCGGACGTGGGCACGCTCACCGCCCGGGCCGACGGCGAGTTCCCGGCGCGGCACGGGGATACCGTCGGACTGACACCCGAGCCGGACCGGGTGCACCGGTTCGACGCGGCCGGATTGCGCATGCGCGCCGGTTGATCATGAATACCGGACGTCTGCAAGACAGGATCGCCTTGATCACCGGCGCCGCCCGTGGCATCGGACTGGCCTTCGCGAAGGCCTACGTGGCCGAGGGGGCGCGCGTGATCATCGCCGACATCGATCTGCCCGGGGCCGAGAAGAGCGCGTGCGAGATCGGCGATGCCGCCTCCGCGGTGCGCATCGACGTTGCCGACCAGGCATCGATCGATGCGGCTATCGCGAGCGTGCTGGAACGGCACGGGCGCATCGACATCCTGATCAACAACGCGGCCCTGTTCGACCTGGCCGGCATCGTCGACATCACGCGTGAATCCTACGACCGGCTGTTCGCCATCAACGTGGCCGGCACCCTGTTCACGCTGCAGGCGGTCGCCCGCCACATGATCGAGCGCGGCGAAGGCGGTCGCATCATCAACATGGCCTCTCAGGCGGGGCGCCGGGGCGAAGCGCTGGTCGGGGTCTACTGCGCCACCAAGGCGGCGATCATCTCGCTGACCCAGTCGGCAGGCCTGGACCTGATCAGGCACGGCATCAACGTCAACGCCATCGCGCCCGGCGTGGTCGACGGCGAGCACTGGGAAGGGGTGGACGCGAAGTTCGCCGCCGCCGAGGGGCTCGCCCCGGGCGAGAAGAAGCGTCAGGTCGGTGCGGCGGTACCGTACGGTCGCATGGGCACCGCCGAGGACCTGATCGGCATGGCCGTGTTCCTGGCGTCCCGCGACGCCGACTACATCGTCGCCCAGACGTACAACGTCGATGGCGGCAACTGGATGAGCTGATGATCACGCCCTCCCCCGTCCCGTTGTCGCTGGCAACGCTGGGCGCGCTACCCGCCGCGGTGCAGGTGCCCGCCTACGATCGCGCAAGCCTGTCCCCCGGTATCGTGCACGTCGGGCCGGGCAATTTCCACCGTGCCCATCAGGCGGTCTACCTGGATGCGCTGATGCGTGACGGGCTGGCGCACGACTGGGGCATCGTCGGTGCCAGCATCATGTCCGGCGATGCACGGCTTCGCGAGATGCTGCTCGCGCAGGACTGCCTGGGCACGGTGGTATCGCAGTCGCCGGCCGGCAACCGGGCCCGCATCACCGGCTGCCAGCTCGACTACCTGCCGGTGGGCGACATCGAGACGATCCTGCAGGCCATGGCGGACCCCGCCACCCGCATCGTCTCGCTGACCGTCACCGAGGGGGGCTACTACCTGGACGCGACCACCGGTCACGTCGATCTGTCGCACCCGGCGCTGGTCGCCGATGCCACCGCCGCCCTTCCGGCGACCACCTTCGGCATCCTGGCCCACGCGCTGGCACGCCGGCGCGCAGCCGGCGTTCCCGCCTTCACGATCATGAGCTGCGACAACCTGCCGCACAACGGCCGGGTCGCGCGCGAGGCGACCGTGGGCACCGCCCGGCTGATCGATGCCGGGCTGGCCGACTGGATCGACACGCATGCCCGCTTCCCGAACGCGATGGTGGATCGGATCACGCCGGCCACCGGCGAACGGGAACGGCGACTGGTGCGCGAGGAACACGGCATCGACGATCCGGTACCGGTGTTCTGCGAGACCTTCATCCAGTGGGTGCTCGAGGACGACTTCGCGCTGGGCCGTCCGCCATTCGAACGCGCCGGCGTGCAGATCGTCGACGATGTCACCCCGTTCGAGACGATGAAGATCCGCGTGCTGAACGGCGGACACGCCCTGCTCGCCTACCCGGCCGCGCTGCTGGACATCGAGTACGTGGACACGGCCATGCAGCACCCGCTGATCGGCACCTGGCTGAAGAAGGTCGAGGCCGACGAGGTGCTGCCCACCCTGCAGCCGGTGCCGGACACCGACACCGCGATCTACCTGGACACCATCATCGAACGGTTCGCCAATCCCGCGATCGGCGACACCGTCCAGCGGCTTGCCTTCGACGGCTCCAACCGGCAGCCCAAGTTCATCGTGCCCACGCTGGCGGACCGGCTGGCAGCCGATGCATCGATCGACGGACTCGCCATGGGCTCGGCCTTCTGGTGTCGCTATTGCGCGGGCACCAGCGAATCGGGCAAGCCGTTCGCCGAGAACGACGGCGCCAGCGCACGGCTGCGCACCGCTGCCCTGCAGGCCAGGGAAGATCCTTCCATCTGGCTGGCGATGCACGAGGTGTACGGCTCGCTGGCCGAGGACGAGCGTCTGCAGAAAGCCTTCGCCGCGGCGCTGCGGGCGATCTGGCGCGACGGCACCCAAGCGGTGCTCTCGCACCACCTCGACAACTGACGATAGGCATGTCGGTCGCCCACCGCTTGCCGTCCGACCGGCCGGAACTCGAACTCGTCGCCTACGACCAGCGGGCGGTGCACTACCTGGAGCATGGCTTTCCCAGCGAGCTGGTGCGCTGGCACTACCACGACGACTACGAGATCCACCTGATCGTGGCGAGCACCGGGCGGATGTTCATCGGTGATCACGTCGGCCAGTTCGGGCCCGGCCAGCTGGTGCTGACCGGACCCAGACTGCCGCACAACTGGATCACCCAGATCGAACCCGGCAGCAGCCTGCCACTGCGCGACCGGGTCATCCAGTTCCGGGAGCGGCTGATTCCGGCGATGGCGGCCGAGGCACCGGAGATGCGCTCGCTGCTGCCGCTGCTCGATCGCTCCCGGCACGGCATCGAGTTCGGTGCGGATACCTCGCAACGTCACGCTCACCTGTTCGAATGTCTTCGAGATGCACAGGGCGCGATGCGCGTGGCCCTGCTGATCGACATCCTGCAACGCCTGGCGGCGGAGCGTCGGTACAGCCTGCTGTCGACCATGCCGATCACCTCGCGTGCCGATGATGCGCAGCTGGACAAGGTGGAACGCATCACCCGCTACGTGATGGATCACCACGCCTCCCACATTCCGCTGGCCGACGCGGCGCGGCTGGTCGGCATGGGCGAAAGCGCGTTCTCGCGCTTCTTCACCAAGGCCACCGGCAACGGGTTCACCCGCTTTCTGAACCGGGTCCGGGTCGCCAAGGCCTGCGAACTGCTGGCAGGTACCGAGGAACCGATCACCGCGATCTGCTACTCGGTGGGGTTCAACAACGTGGCGAACTTCAACCGCCGCTTTCGGGACATCAAGCAGGTGACGCCGCGCGACTATCGCAAGCAGACGCGACTACGGCACACCGCCGTGCTCGGAGACGCCTCCAGCCGGTGAGCCCGGACCCCGCTCCGTGTCAGCGGAACGTTCCAGCAAGCGGGTCAGGTCACGCGACAGCTCACCCAGTTCGTCGCCCGAACGGCTGAACGGAAGGCCGTCGGCGCGCACGCGCCCATCGGTGGATACCGCTCGCCGGGCCACGCGCGCCAACCGGCACACGCGCAGCGACAGACCGGCCGCCCAGCCGAACACCAGCCAGGCGATCGACAGTCCGCTCAGCAGCAGCAGGCTGAAGGCGCGCGCCACGCGGCTGCCCGCGTACGCGGAGGAATGCTCCTCGTTGTTCTCGTACCAGAGCCATCCGCCACCGCCTTGCGGGCCGATGGCGCGCACGGTTCCGATCACCCGGTCCAGCTCGGGGGTGACGTAGCGCCGGGTGAGCGACAGGCGCTGGAACGTCGGGTCGCCCGGCTCGATCGGCGTCGGTCCGGTCGCGTCGAGCCGAGGAACGCCCGAACCGCCAGCGGGCAGCGGCAAGTCTCGGGCCAGCAGGAACGAGAACAGCCGGAACAGGATCGCATCGGCGATCGAGGCGAACGGTGTGCCATCGCGCACCGGACCCCGGTTGAGCCGGTCCACGTCCGCGAGCAACCGCCCGACCGGATCGAGGATCCGGGCGCGTGCTCCGTCGGGTACGCGCTCCAGCAGGAGCCTCTGGAGCGGTCGGCTGCGCTGGTACAGCCCGGGCACGTACGGCTCGAACGGCCTGTCGGCGCGCGCGTGCAGCAGGCGCATGGTGCGCGGGGTCAGCGTCGCCCGCACCCGCGCCGGAGCGCCGGGCGAGGGCACGTCGATCGCCGCGATGCCCAACCGGTTGCCGCCATCGGCCGTCGGCGGCAGCGGCATCGACACCTCCACCCGATAGCCCTCGGCGCGTTCCACCCAGGCGGCCTGCCAGTCGTCGAGCGCCATGCCGACCGTCGATCCGCGGGCACCGCCGGCGTTGCCCGCGTCGCCGGGCGAAGCGACCAGCACGCTCGACGGTCCCGGCGCGATCGGCGAAAGCAGGACGTGATGCCGCTCGTCGCTCGTTGCCAGGAAGAGCTGCAGCGCATCCCCGTTGGCCAGGCGTGTCTGCGCGTCGGGCTGCTCGCCCTCGCCCGCTTCGGGCGAGAGCCGGGGGGGACGGTGGTAGACCCGGGTACGGTCCGACAGGTCGATCATCAGGTAGAGCCTGTCGCCGTGCTCGGCGGCACGTACCGACATGCCGCCCGCCTCGTCCACGATGCGCACGCCGGGTCCGGGCAGCTCGCGCCAGTCATCGTCGTAGCCGTCGATCTCGATCGGTGCCGGGGCGTGGGCGGCGTACACGTCACCCGACGTGCGCGGCGGCGGACGCGGTGGTCCGGCGGACGTACCGCCGCCGACCGGGCCGGGCATCGAGAGCTCCAGCTCGGCCAGCGCCAGACGCTGCGCCGCGATGCGCCCTTCGCGCAGCGAGGCGTCGAGCGCCTGGACGCCGTGCCACCCGACCAGCGGCAGCAGCAGGCTCAGCGAGCCGAGCGCCAGAAGCTGTCGGCGCAGCCTCACGCGGCGCCGTGCTCCGGACGAAAATCGGACGTTCTGACGCTCACATCGCTTGCCGATCGACTAACGCGGGCCACGCCCGGATGGCGTGGCGCGAACGATGACGAGTGTAGCGGCCACCACCGAGAGAGCCTGCGCGCCGCGCGTGCAAAACGCGCGGTCCGCCCGCGATCGTGCGCAACGAGTGTGGTAGACAGGAGTGCCGACGATCCGGATCCCCCGCCATGCGCCCGTTCTCGCCATCGCCCCACCCGACGCCGCGCTCGACCCTTGCCTATCGTCTGGCAGCATTGCTGCTGTTCGGAGCGTCGTGGTGCGCCACCGCGGCGATCGCCGACGAGCGGACACCGATGCCGTCGATCGACCTGGCACCCGGCGAGGTGGTCGAGATCGTGGTCGATGCGCTGCAGGAGAATCCGCGACTGGGGAACGATGCCGGCATCGCCACCGTGTTCCGATTCGCATCGCCGGACAACCGCGCCATGACCGGACCGCTCGAGCGGTTCGCCACGATGATCAAGCGCGGCTACCGCGACATGCTCGGCTTCGCGGCCAGTCGCTTCGAGCCGATCGAGGTGGAGGAGGACACCGCCGTGCAGGTCGTCTGGCTGACGCAGCCGGACGGTCGGGAGAGCGGCTACGTGTTCCAGCTAGGCAAGCAGTCGAGCGGTGAATACGATGGCATGTGGATGACCGATGCGGTGTATCCGCTGGGGCGGGGTCCGCGCAGCGGTACGTCCATCTGAGCCCGGGCACGGCCTGCCGTGCACTGCCCGCTCCGCACGCTCAGGCATCCAGACCGGCCAGATAGCGTTCGGCCACCCGCTGGTGCGCCCGCCGCTTCTGTTCAGGCATGCGACGGGCGTTCGCCACCATCATCGACCAGCGCGGATTGCCGGCCAGTGCATCGGATTGCTTGATCACCCAGCGCCAGAACAATCCGTCCCAGATGTCGCACCAGTCGCCCTTGGGGTGATCGCTCATCTTGCGCACGTAATTGGAACCGCTGAAGTAGGGCTTGGTGGTGATCGCCCCGCCATCGGCGTGCTGGCTCATGGCGTACACGTTCGGCACCATGACCCAGTCGTAGCTGTCGATGAACATCTCCATGAACCAGGTGTAGATCGCGTCCGGGTCGATCTCGCACAGGAACATGAACCCGCCCAGCACCATGAGGCGCTCGATGTGGTGACAGTAGCCGGTCTTCAGGATCCGCCGGATGGTGTCGTCGATCGGCTCGATGCCGGTGGTGCCGTCGTACAGGCAGGCGGGCATCGGCCGGGTGTGGCTCCAGTGGTTGGTGGTGCGCATCGCCACGCCCAGGTCATCGTAGGTGGCGCGCATGAATTCCCGCCAGCCCAGGATCTGGCGCACGAAGCCTTCGACGCTGTTCAGCGCGATCCCGTTGTCGCGTCCCGCCCTCAGGGCGGCATCGAGGACCGCCCTCGGCGTCAGCAGGCCGGTGTTGAGCATGGGCGTCAGCACACCGTGATAGAGCCAGCTCTCGTCGGCGACGATCGCGTCCTCGTACGGGCCGAACTTCTCGAAACGCTCGCTCAGGAAACGCTCCAGCCAGGCATTCGCCGAGGCGCCATCGACCGGGTAGTGCCAGTCCTGCAGTGAGCCCGGATTGTCGGCGAAATCCCGTTCGACGCTCGCGATCGCCGCCTCGACGAACTCGTCGCGCGCGATGGCGGGCAGCGTCGGCAGATGGGCACGCTCCTTCTTCGGCAGCTTCCGGCGGTTCTGCTCGTCGAAGCTGAACTGGCCGCCGCGGGGCTCGTCGCCGTCCATCAGGATATCCAGACGGCGCCGCTGCCAGGCGTAGAAATCCGCCATGAACCAGCGCTTGCGGGATGCGCGGTAATCGCGGTTGTCCAGCGGATCGTTGATGAACGCCGGCGTGCCGCGCGTGTTCACCGCCACGCCGGCGGCACGACCCGCGGCGGCGAGCCGACGCGACAGCATCAGGTCGTGCGGATCGGCCAGCACCACCGTGTCGATGCCGTCGGCGGCCAGCGAGCGCATCAGGGGTCCGAGTGCGGAGCACGGCCCGTCGTACGCATGGATATCGACCCGCAGGCCCGCGCGTCTATGGTGCTCGGCCCAGTGCGCCATCGTCGCCCGGTGGTAGGCCAGCTTCTGCTTGTGAAAGCGCGCCGGGTATCGCTCGTCGCCGAAGAACAGCGTGTCCTCGATCATCACGACCCGCTCGGGCGCACCCTCCAGCGCCGGCGAGGCGGCGAACAGCTGGTGGGGGAAGACGAGGGCGGCAGTGGACATGAATCGAACGTGTTGCGGGGCCGCATCGCGGCGGGGAGCGCAAAGCTTACGGATACCGATCGGTCGCGACGCGCGCGCGGCAGACTCTGCGCACATGAAAGCACCGGACCTTGCGCACTTTCTCGTCGACCACGCCGCCCTCGTGGCACGTCTGCACGAGATCGACCCGCGCGCCTACGATCGCACCAGGAACCACCTGGACGGCGCCACCACCTGGCTCGGCCCCTTCCTGACGCACGGGGTGATCGATACGCTGGACGTGGCCGAGGCGGTGCAGCGCCGCTATCGGGTGAAGTCCTGCTACCGGTTGATGTTCGAGCTGGGTTGGCGCGAGTTCTTCCACCGTACCTGGCAACTGGAGGGTCGAGCGATCTTCTCCGACCTGCACGGCCCGCAGCGGGCGGTGCGCCACGAGGAGCCACCGGTCGCGCTGCTGTCCGCCGACACCGGCCTGCAGACGATCGACGCCACGGTGCAGCATCTGCTGCAGCAAGGCACGATGCACAACCATGCGCGCATGTGGTTCGCGGCCATCGCCTGCAACCTGACGTACACCGCCTGGCACTCGCCGGCCCGATGGATGCACTACCACCTGCTGGACGGGGACCTGGCCAGCAACACGCTCAGCTGGCAGTGGATCGCCGGTACCGCCAGCACCAAGCGCTATGTCGCCAACCAGGACAACCTGAACAAGTTTTCCGGCACCCGTCAGCACGACACTTGGCTGGACGTACCTTATGAGGCGCTCGACGACTTCGCACCGCCCGATCACATGAACGAACGGGCGGCTCCGTCCCTGCCGGTGACCAGCCTGCCGGGCCGGCCGATCACCGAATGGACCAGCGCGGGCGATGCGCCACTGGCCCTGCGCTCGATCTGGAACCTGGATCCTCGCTGGCGTGCCGATATCGACGATCACCTGGTGTTCATCGATCGTGCGACCGTGGACGAATGGCCGATGAGTGCCAATCGCTGGCGGCTGATCCGGCACTGGGCCGATCACTGCGGCGCCAGCATCGTGCATGGCAGCCTGTTCGAGCTGCAGGCCGCCCTGGAAGGGGTGAACGTGCACCGTGTCGAGTACCCGGCCTGCGACGACTGGCCGGGCACGGTCGAAGAACGTCGCTGGTTGTACCCGATGCCACCGGATGCGTTCCCGAGCTTCTCGCGCTACTGGAAGCAGGTGAAGAGGAGCGTCGGCCTTTGACGATGGGCGTGACGGCATCTCGGGCATGAGCAGGAAGCCGAAGCAGACCAAGACCTGCCCCGCCTGCGGCCTGCCGTTCGAGAACCGCCGCAAGTGGGAGTCGCGCAACCTGTGGCCGAGCATCGTCTATTGCTCGGAGCGTTGCCGGCGACGCGGCAGGAACCCGAACGACTCGACGGATCGGTCGTCGGGCGATTGAACCCGACTACAGCAACTGCGCCGCCCCCACCAGCGCCGGGTACGGTGAATGGATGACATAGGTCGGCACCCGGTCCAGGTAGCCCGACATGCGTCCCTTCGCCTCGAAGGCGGCCCGGAACCTGGATTCGTGAAAGAAGCGTCCGAGTCGCGGCACCACGCCCCCGCCGATGTAGCAGCCGCCCTGCGCGCCCAGCGTGAGCACCAGGTTGCCCGCCACCTTGCCCAGCAGGTGGCAGAACAGTTCCAGCGCCTCGCGAGCGCAGGGATGCTCGCCGGACAGGCCGAGTCGGCTCACGTCGGCCGGTGACCAGGACACCGGTTCACGGCCGTCGATATGGCACAACGCCTGCGCGATGTTGACCAGCCCCGGCCCGGACAGGAACCGCTCGGCGCTGACGTGCGGGTAGCGGGCCGACAGGTGCGCGTGCACGGCCTGCTCGCGAGCCTCGCTGCCGCCCAGCGTGACATGCCCCCCCTCCCCCTGCAGCGCGGTCCAGCCGGAGCCGCAGGGCACCAGCCCTGACACGCCCAGACCGGTGCCCGGACCGATGATCGCCTTGGTGTGCCCGGGCGCCGGTGCGCCACCGCCCACCGCATCCAGCTGGTCCGGGGGTAGGTGCGGTACCGACAAGGCCAGCGCGGTGAAATCGTTGACCAGGTGCAGGGTCTCCACCCCCAGTGCCGTACGGGTTTCCTCGATCGACCACGACCAGTGGCTGTTGGTCAGCTTGATTCGGTCACCGATCACCGGTGTGGCGACCGCGATCGCGGCAGCGTGCAGCGTGCCGGTCGAACGCTCGCCGGTGGCCCGAGCCTGCTGTTCGAGAAAGTGCCGAATGGCGGTGACGAGATCCGGATGATCGGCGACCCGCAACGTGACGGGCGTCATCGGTACGCCGAACTCGTCCAGCAGAGCGAAGCGTGCGTTGGTGCCGCCGACATCGCCGACCAGTCGTGGGGGAAACGTCATGAAATCTGTGCAGGCGTGGACGTCATCCGGCGCATGGTACCGCGCACACCCGAGCGTGAACGCATATAATGACCAGCGCGGCCAAGCCGCTGACCCGCACCGGAGAGGTGGCAGAGTGGTCGAATGCGCCGGATTCGAAATCCGGTATACGGGTCTCCCGTATCGAGGGTTCGAATCCCTCCCTCTCCGCCATGCGATCACCCGGCATCGAAGGATCTCGGCGGGCGGCAGGACGAAGCGCTTCCCCATGCCAACGAGTGGCCAACGAGTGGCGAAAAGATGCCAGCTGGCCGGCACCTGCCCGAACGATGCTTGGCCTACGCCTGAACGATGCCCGGCAGACCGTCGCGAGGCAGCTGATGTGCGGCCTTTCGAAATGAATCGGGCGAAATGAGCCGGGCGAAATGAGCCGGGAATGGAGGGCGGCAAGCCCGGACGGTTCGCCGCCAAGCGCTTTCGACGACCGCTGTCCGCCACGGATTCCTGCGGCACGCCCAGGGTAGCACCGACGAAACGCGATCGGTCCCGGTGGGCACGACAAGGGCTGGCCGGGAAGATGGCGGAGAGAGAGGGATTCGAACCCTCGATACGTTTTACCGTATACGCCCTTAGCAGGGGCGCGCCTTCAACCACTCGGCCACCTCTCCGTACCGCGAACATTCACCCCGGTCCAGCACCGGATGACGCACGCCGATCAGGACCGGCGATCCGATAACTGCGAGGAGGTTGCAGATGGCGCGCCCGGAAGGATTCGAACCTCCGACCGCCTGGTTCGTAGCCAGGTACTCTATCCAACTGAGCTACGGGCGCGGCGTGCTGCAACCGAGCGAAGTATGGACAATGCGTATCCGCGAGTCAACCGTTCCGCGAATAGATTTGCCGATGCCGGTGACCGGAAATCATCGTTGCGCCATCGTTGCACCGGTCGACGTGCCGACGCACGTTTCCGGCACCGCCCTCGGGGCCGGCCGGTCCGGATTCAGGGTCTCGGAAGGTGTCGTCAGGCGTTGTCCAGCGCGGCCGCACGATCCGGATCACCGGCCGCCGAGTCCAGCCGCTTCGCCGGCATGTCCGCCGCCGCGGGCTCACCCTCCTGTTCCCGCTGGATGCGCGCGTAGATCTCCTCGCGGTGCACCGTCACATCCTTGGGCGCGTTCACCCCGATCCGCACCTGATTGCCCTTCACACCGAGCACCGTCACGGTGACCTCGTCGCCGATCATCAACGTCTCGCCGACCCGTCTGGTCAGAATCAACATCCGGACACTCCTTTAATCGATGCGTGCATCACCGTCGCACGCATTGCTTACGGTCGCCAGGCCGCCGAAGATCCGGAAGAATCGTATCGGGCACGATTTCGTGCCCTTCGATTTCGCAAGCCGGTCCCCGTCACCCTGACCCGCAGCCCCTGACCCGGGCGCGAAGTATGGCAGTTCCTTGCCGGCGCCCCGGCTGGCGGTCCACGCTTCGACGAGATTTAACACTGTGGTGACACCGTGCCGGAAAACAGTCGTCCGCGCGGCGACCGTTCGAAAAGCCCCTTCCTAGGCGGGCCGGCGTGCCGAGTTCAACGGGCTGTCGGGGGTGCCCAGGTCGAATTCCTCGTGCAGCGCGCGCACCCCCAGTTCCAGGTAATTTTCCTCGATCACCACCGATATCTTGATCTCGGAGGTGCTGATCAGACGCAGGTTGATGCCCGCTTCGTACAGCGCCTTGAACATGCGGCTGGCGATGCCGGCGTGCGAACGCATGCCCACGCCCACCACCGACACCTTCACCACCCGATCGTCGCCGGACACGCGGGCACCGCCCAGCTGATCGCTCGCACGGGCCTGCAGGTGCGCCAGCACGCGTGCGTACTCGTCGCGATTCACAGTGAAGGTGAAGTCGGTCAAACCGTCCGCACCGATGTTCTGGATGATCATGTCGACCTCGATGTTCAGCTCCGAAATCGGTCCGAGAATGCCGTACGCCACCCCCGGCCGGTCCGGCACACCGGTGATCGTCACCTGCGCCTCGTCGCGCGCGAACGCGATGCCGGATACCAGGGCCTGTTCCATCGAATCGTCCTCGTCGTCGTAGGTGATGAGCGTGCCGTTGTCGGGTGCGAAGCTTGACAGCACGCGCAGCGGCACGTTGTACTTGCCGGCGAATTCCACCGCCCGGATCTGCAGCACCTTGCTGCCCAGGCTCGCCATCTCCAGCATTTCCTCGAACGTGATGCGATCCAGCCGACGCGCCCGGCTCTCCACGCGAGGATCGGTGGTGTAGACCCCGTCCACATCGGTATAGATGCGGCACTCGTCGGCCTTCAGCGCCGCGGCCAAGGCCACCGCCGAGGTGTCCGAGCCACCGCGCCCGAGCGTGGTGATGTCGCCCTTTTCGTCCACGCCCTGGAAACCCGCCACCACCGCGACCCGCCCGGCGGACAAGTCGGCGAGCAGCGGCCCGGTGTCGATTTCCAGGATGCGTGCCTTGGCGTGACTGGCATCGGTCAGCACGCGCACCTGAGCGCCGGTCCACGAACGCGCATCGCAATCGATCGACTTGAGCGCCATCGACAGCAGCGCGATGGTGACCTGCTCGCCGGTGGACAGCAGCACGTCCAGCTCGCGCGTATCGACCGCCGCGGGCTGCACCTCGCGCGCCATCGCCACCAGCCGGTTGGTCTCGCCGGACATGGCCGACACCACCACCACCACCCGATCGCCTGCCCGGTGGTGTTCGGCCACCAGGCGCGCAACGTTCTGGATGCGCTCGACGCTGCCGACCGAGGTACCACCGAACTTCATGACGAAGAGGGCCATCAGCCCAGTCTCTCGTCGCTCAGACCGCGCGCCTTGTCGAACGCCGCCTCCAGAGCGTCGAGCGAGGGGGCCCCCCCCTGTGCCATGTCGGCCCGCCCGCCGCCTCGCCCGCCGAGCGCCTTCGCCACCTCGCCGAGCAGCTCGCCGGCCTTGAGCCGATCGTGCAGCGACTCGGACACCGAGGCCACCAGGGATGCCTTGCCGTCCTTCTCGGAAGCCAGCACGATCAGCGCATCGCCCAGCTCCTGGCGCAGCCGGTCGAGCAACGTGCGCAAGGCGCGTGCGTCGGCATCCGGCACCTTCGCGAACAGCCGCTTCGCACCGGCCACCCGTTCGGCCGAGGCGGCCAGATCTCTGCCCGCCCCGGTCGCCAGCTGCGCACGCAGCTGCTCCAGTTCGCGCGTCTGCTCGCGCAGCTGCGCCTGCAGGGCGTCCACCCGGGCGACAAGCTCTGCGCGCGGTGCGCGCAGCTTCGCCGACAGACCGGACAGCAGCTCGTCCTCATCCTGCAGCTCGTCGAATGCCGCCTCGCCGCCGACCGCCTCGATCCGACGGATACCGGCCGCCACCCCGCTCTCGGCCAGCAGCTTCACCGCGCCCAGCTCGCCGGTGGCGGACACGTGCGTACCGCCGCACAGCTCGATCGAGTCATCGCCGAGCTTCACCACGCGCACCCGGCTGCCGTACTTCTCGCCGAACAGCGCCATGGCGCCCATCGCCTTCGCCTCGTCGATGCCGGTCTCGATCGTCTCGCACGGGTGATTGGCGCGAATCGCCGTGGCGATGTGCCGCTCGATGCGACGCAGCTCCTCCGGCTCGATGCTGCCGGTGTGCGAAAAGTCGAAGCGCAGGCGCTCGTCGTCCACCAGCGAGCCGCGCTGCTCCACGTGCGTGCCCAGCACGTCACGCAGCGCGGCGTGCAGCAGGTGGGTGGCCGAGTGGTGGCAGCGGATGCGCCCCCGCCGCGTGGCGTCGATCGAGGCGGTGAGCGTATCGCCCGCACGCAGCGTGCCGCTGCCGACCGAGCCTGCGTGCAGGAATGCACCGCGCCGCTTCTGCGTATCGGTCACGTCGAAGCGTGCCGCATCGCCTTCCAGCACGCCGGTATCACCGACCTGGCCGCCCGACTCGCCGTAGAACGGAGTGCGATCCAGCACCACCCAGCCGCTCTCGCCCTCGCCCAGCGACTCGACCCGCTCCCCATCGCGCCACAGCTCGGTGATCGCGGCGCCGGCCACGTTCTTGGCGTAGCCCAGGAATTCGGTGTCCGAATCGCTGGCCGGCACCTGCTGCGCATGGCCGAACTTGCTGGCGGCGCGCGCTCGCGCAACCTGCGCCTTCATCGCGCTGTCGAATCCGGCCTCGTCGACCCGCAGCCCGCGCTCGCGAGCGATGTCGGCGGTCAGGTCCGCCGGGAACCCGTAGGTGTCGTACAGCTTGAACACCACCTCGCCCGGGATCGTGGTGCCGCTCATGGAGGCGATCTCGGTGTCCAGGATGGAAAGTCCCGAGGCCAGCGTGCGCGCGAACCGCTCTTCCTCGTCGCGAAGCTCCTTGCGCACCGTTCCGGCCGCGGACGCCAGCTCCGGGTAGGCCTCGCCCATCTCCGCCACCAGCGGATCGACCAGTTCGTGAAAGAACGTGCCGGTCGCGCCCAGCTTGTGACCGTGCCGAGCGGCCCGACGGATGATGCGCCGCAGCACGTAGCCGCGCCCCTCGTTGCCGGGACGCACCCCGTCGACGATCAGGAACGCGCACGAGCGGATGTGATCGGCGATCACCTTCAGCGACGCCGATGCAAGATCCTCGGTGCCGACCGCACGGGCCGCCGCCGCGATCAGACGCTCGAACAGATCGATCTCGTAGTTCGAATGCACGTGCTGCAGCACCGCGGCGATGCGCTCCAGACCCATGCCGGTGTCGATCGACGGCTGGGGCAGCGGTGTCATGGTGCCGTCGGCGGCACGCTCGAACTGCATGAACACCAGGTTCCAGATCTCGATGTAGCGGTCGCCGTCCTCGTCCGGCGAACCGGGCGGCCCGCCGGCCACGTCCGGCCCGTGGTCGTAGAAGATCTCCGAGCACGGTCCGCAGGGTCCGGTATCGCCCATCGTCCAGAAATTGTCCTTGGCGCCGATGCGGATCACTCTTTCCGCCGGCACGCCGATCTCCTCCACCCACAGCCGTTCGGCCTCGTCGTCCTCCTCGAACACCGTGACCCACAGCTTCTCCTTCGGCAGGCCCAGCTCCTCGGTCAGGAAACCCCAGGCGAAGCGAATGGCGTCGCGCTTGAAGTAGTCGCCGAAGCTGAAGTTGCCCAGCATCTCGAAGAAGGTGTGGTGCCGCGCGGTGTAGCCGACGTTGTCCAGGTCGTTGTGCTTGCCGCCGGCGCGCACGCAGCGCTGGCTGGTGGTCGCGCGCACGTAGTCACGCCGCTCCTCGCCGGTGAACACGTCCTTGAACGGCACCATGCCCGCGTTGGTGAACAGCAGCGTCTTGTCGTTGCCCGGCACCAGTGAACCGGAGGCAACGGCGGTGTGCCCGTGGGCGACGAAATAGTCGAGAAACCGCGAACGGATCCCGGAAGTGGTCAACATGTCGGGCGGTACGCTGAGCGGGCGGGTCGGCAAGTCTATGGAAGCGCCGCCCAACTATCCACCCCTTGCATCATCGGTCGTCCCGGCGAGAAAGCCGTGACGCATCCGTTTCCGGGTTCCTGAAAGCGGCCAGCGTCCGCCCGGGCGGCCCTCGGGCACGCGGAACGGATATCGCACCCGGTTCGCCGTCGGCGGCGCGGGCGAGCGCGCGCTACTCTCGACATCGCCGCAGCAACGCGCCCCCTGGACCGATCATGCAACGCTGGCTGTTCAAATCCGAACCGGATGCCTTCTCGATAGACGACCTGGCCGCGCGCCCGGGGCGCACCGAGCCCTGGGACGGCATCCGCAACTACCAGGCGCGCAACCTGATGCGCGATGCCATGACGGTGGGCGACGAAGGGTTCTTCTATCACTCCAGCTGTGCGGTACCGGGCGTGGTCGGCACGCTGCGCGTCGTGCGCGGCGCCTATCCGGATCACACCGCTCAGGATCCGGCGTCCCCGTATCACGATCCGAAGGCCACGCCGGCCGAGCCGCGCTGGCTGATGGTCGATGTGCAGCTGATCGAGCGCTTCGAGCGCACGGTCGCCCTGAAGACGCTCAAGGCCACGCCGGCGCTCGACGGCATGGCCTTGCTGCGGCGCGGCAACCGGCTGTCGATCCAGCCGGTGAGCGATGAGGAGTGGGCGATCATCCTGGACATGGCTACCGGACGCTGAACCGGCCGCGCACGGCCTGTCGGTCAGGGCTTGCCGGTCACGGGTGCCTGATCGCTCCTGCGCGCCGGGACCGATGCCGCCTCGCGCAGCAGCCCGGGCAGGTACACCGCCAGCCCACCTGCCCGTGCCACCAGCATCAAGGTGAAGGCGGCCCACAGGCCGTGATTGCCGAACACCGGAATCAGCAGCGACGAGGCACCCAGGAACAGCAGCAGCGCCAGGATCATGCTGTCACGCATCGCCCGGGTGCGCGTGGCGCCGATGAAGATGCCGTCCAGCAGGAAGCTGCCGACGCCTGCCACCGGCAGCGCGATCGCCCAGCCCAGCCAGATCCGCGATGCCTCCCGCGTCGCCTCGTCGGTGCTCATGGCATCGATGAACGCACCGCCGCCGATCGCGAACAGCACGCTCAACCCGATGGCCACCGCCACCGACATTTCGGTGGCGGCTCGTACGGCCGCACCCAGCGCCGCGGGTCGTCGCTGGCCGATCGCCTGACCGACCAGCGCCTCGGCGGCGTGCGCGAATCCGTCCAGGAAGAAGCTGGTGAACTGCAGCAGCTGCATCAGGATCGCGTTGGCCGCCACCACCGTCACGCCCAGCCGGGTACCGGCCGCGGTGAACCAGAAGTAGGCACCGGTCAGGCACAGCGAACGCACGAACAGGTTGCCGCCGATCGAGAACAGGCGCACCGCTTCGTCGCGATCGAACAGCCACCGTCCGAGCAGCGGGCCATCCCGCGTGGCGGGCTCGCCGCGCAGCAGCGGCCCCAGCCAGGCCAGCGCCACCAGCAGGGCGACGATGTCGGCGATCACCGTGGCCAGCGCCACACCGCGAACGTCCAGATCGGTGAACGTGAACAGGGCGATGTTGAGCACTACGTTGAGCACGGTCTGCAGCAGTTGCACGCCCAGCAGCGCGCGCATCGACTGGCGACCCACCAGCGCACCGTGCAGCACGAACAGCAGCAGCACCGCCGGCGCCGACCAGACGCGAACGCCCACGTACTCGCGCACCAGCGCGTGCAGTCCGCCGGCATCCCGCATCGGCCGCAGCGCCAGCTCCAGCAGCGGCTCGCGCAGCACGATCACCGTCAGTCCGACCAGCACCGCCAGGCCGCAGGCGCGCCATACGATGCGTCGCTGCCGTTCCGGCGACTCCTCGCCGAACGCCTGCGCCACCAATCCGCCGGTGGACATGCGCAGGAATCCGAAGGCCCAGTACAGCGTGGAGAAGCAGGTCGCGCCGATCGCGGTGGCCGACAGGTACACAGGCTCCGGCATGCGCCCCATCACGGCGGTGTCGGCGATGCCGGACACCGACACGCCGATGCTGGCGAACATCACCGGCACGGCCAGACGGAGCACGGTGGCGCGCGAGCGGCCGATATCCGGGTTGTTCAATAAGTCAGGCCTATCGGTTGATTGGATGTTTCATAAAGAAGGGGTGGATATCGATGGATCGGCGACAGGAAAACTTATAGCCTCGAACCGTTCCCCAACAGCCGCGAGTCTCCCATGAGAAAGCTCACCGCCTGCACGCTGATCGGCGTCTCCCTGCTGCCGCTCGGCACCGTCCTGGCCCAGGACAGCTACAAGGTCGCGCTGGACGGCACCTTCGCTCCGCACGCCATGCCGAAGATGGGCGGCGGCATCGAAGGGTTCAACGTGGACCTGGCCAACGAGATCGGCGCACGCCTGGGGGCCGAGATGGACATCGTGGCCACGCAGTTCTCCGGCATCCTGCCCGGACTGCAGGCCGGCACCTACGACTTCGTGGTCGCGCCCACCACCATCACCGAGGAACGCGCCGCCAACCTGCTGTTCTCGGAGGGCTACCTGAACACCGACTTCCAGTTCGTGGTCAAGCAGGACGCCCCCGAGATCACCGACATGGAGGATTTCGCAGGCCAGGTCATCGCCGTCAACAAGGGCTCGGCCTACGACAGCTGGGCGCGGGAGCTGGCCGACGAGATCGGCTGGACAGTGGAAAGCTACGGCACCAACACCGACGCGGTGCAGGCGGTGCTGTCCGGACGCGCGTTCGCGAACGTGGCCGGCAACACCGTTTCCGCGTGGGCGGCCAAGCAGAACACCGCCATCAAGCTGAGCTACCTGCACGAGACCGGCCTGGTCTGGGGCATGCCGTTCCGGCAGGGTGACGAGGCGCTGCGCGACAAGGTCGAACGCGTGATCGAGTGCATGAAGGAGGACGGCAAGTTGGCCGAGCTGCACCAGACCTGGTTCGGCACCTCGCCGGCCGAGGGCTCGGCGGCGATCACGCCGATGGAAGGGTTCGGGCAGCCGGGCTTCGACGGCTTCGTCGAGGACGATCACGAGCCCGGCTGCGCCTGAGCCGCCGACCGACACGCGCATCGGACGAGGTGACGCTTGCGATGGGGCAGACCTGTCCCGCCCTGGAAGTCACCGGGCTGTGCAAGTCCTTCGCCGGCACGCCGGTGCTTTCCGGGGTGGACCTGACGGTGGCCCGGGGCGAGCTGGTGTTCGTGCTCGGCCCGTCCGGTTCGGGCAAGTCGACCCTGCTGCGTTGCTGCAACCGCCTGGAGGAACCCGACGCGGGGCAGGTCGTGCTGGAGGGCGAGACGATCACCGATCCGGGGATCGATCTGAACGCGGTGCGTCGACGCATCGGCATGGTGTTCCAGCATTTCAACCTGTATCCGCACCTGGATGTGCGCGCCAACGTCACGCTGGCACTGAGAAAGGTGCTCAAGCTGTCCAGGGGCGAGGCCGACGAGCGCGCCATGGCTTCGCTGTCGCGCGTCGGCCTGGCCGACAAGGCCGTCAGTCGCCCGAGCGAACTGTCCGGCGGGCAGCAGCAACGGGTCGCCATCGCCCGCGCGCTGGCACTGGAACCGACCGTGATGCTGTTCGACGAACCGACCTCGGCGCTGGATCCCGAACTGGTGGGCGAGGTGCTGAAGACCTTGCACGACATGAAGGATCGCGGCATGACCATGCTGGTGGTCAGCCACGAGATGGGCTTCGCCCGCGAGGCGGCCGACCGGGTGATCTTCATGGACCAGGGACGGGTGGTCGAGCAGGGCACGCCCGACCGGCTGTTCGGTGCCCCGCGCCATGAGCGCACCAGGGATTTCCTGGCCCGTTTCACCGCCGCGCACCGATGAGCGCCGGCGGTCGCAGCGGCTTCATCGAGACCTTCTTCAACACCGAGGTGCTGGCCAGATATGCCCCGTCGATCCTGGACGGGGTGCGCGTCACGGTCGAGCTGTCGGTGCTGATCGTGATCGCCGGCACCGCGTTGGGCATCGCCCTGGCGGCGCTGCGCGCCTACCGGATCCGGCTCGCCTCGTTCGCCATCGTGCTGTTCGCCGACGTGCTGCGTTCGCTGCCGCCACTGGTGCTGATCCTGATCGCCTTCTTCGGACTGCCCAGTGCCGGACTGTACCTGTCGAGCTTCGTGGTGCTGTTCTCGGTGCTGGGCCTGGTGCTGGCCGCCTTCACCGAGGAGATCGTCTGGGCCGGCATCACCGCGGTGGACGCCGGCCAGTGGGAGGCATCCCGCTCCACCGGCCTGGGGTTCGGCCAGACCCTGTTCCACGTGATCCTGCCGCAGGCGCTGCGCATGGTGATCCCGCCGCTGACCAACCGCGCCATCGCGATCACCAAGATGACGGCGCTGGGCACCGTGATCGGCGTGCCGGACATCCTCAACCAGGCCACCACCGCGCAGAGCTTCTCCGGCAACGCCTCGCCGCTGATGCTGGCCGCGATCGCCTACGTGCTGCTGTTCCTGCCGCTGGTGGTGTTCTCGCGCTGGCTGGAGGGACGCTACGCATGGCGGCGCGCATGAGTCCGCCGGTGGGGGCGGAGCCCGGACGATGAGCGAGCTGACGCAACAGTTCTTCAACCTGGAGATCATGCGCGCCGCCTGGCCGACGCTGATGGACGGGCTGGCGATGACGCTGCTGCTGTGCCTGGCCGTCATCCCGCCGGGTCTGGCGGGCGGTCTGTGCGCCGCGCTGGCCTCGCTGGCCAGGTCTCGCTGGCTGCGCTGGCCGGCCATCGCGCTGGTCGACCTGTTCCGCGCCATCCCGCCGCTGGTGCTGCTGATCTTCGTGTACGCAGGCCTGCCGTTCGCCGGGCTCGACATCGAACCGTTCACCGCGGTGGTCATCGCCTTCCTGCTCAACAACTCGGCCTACTACGGCGAGGTGTTCCGTGCCGGCATCCTGTCGGTGGGCACCGGCCAGAACGAGGCGGCGCGCTCGAGCGGCCTGAACGCCGTCCAGACGCTGCTGCACGTGGTGCTGCCGCAGGCGGTGCGCAACGTGCTGCCGGACCTGCTTTCCAACACCGTGGAAGTGGTCAAGCTGACCTCCCTCGCCTCGGTGGTCTCGCTGGCCGAACTGCTGTACAGCGCCGACATGGCGCGCTCGATCACCTACAACGCCTCCCCCATCGTGCTGGCCGCCCTGATCTACCTGGCACTGCTGTGGCCGCTGGTTCGACTGGTCAGCCGCTTCGAGCACCGGCTGGTTCGCTGAGCGGCATCACTGAAATGGACTGCTAAACGGAACATGCGCGAGATCGTCATCGGCGGCGCCCAGCTGGGTGCCATCCAACGCAGCGACAGCCGCGCCTCGGTGGTGGCGCGCATGCGGGTGCTGCTGGAACGCGCCGCGGCAGAAGGCTGCACCTTGGTGGTGTTTCCCGAGCTGGCGCTGACCACCTTCTTTCCGCGCTGGTACCTTCGGGAGCAGTCCGAGGTCGATACCTGGTTCGAGCACGACATGCCGAACGAGGCGACCGCATCGCTGTTCGCGACGGCCCGTGAGCTGGGCGTGGCGATCAGTTTCGGCTATGCCGAACGCACCGAGGACGGCCACCACTACAATGCAAGCGTGCTGACCGATCGGCAGGCGCGCATCGTGGCCCGATACCGCAAGGTGCATCTGCCCGGACATGACGAGTACGATCCCGAACGTCGGTTCCAGCACCTGGAGAAGCGTTACTTCGAACCGGGCGACCTGGGCTTTCCGGTCACCCGCGTGCAGCAGGCCTGGATGGGCATGTGCATCTGCAACGATCGCCGCTGGCCCGAAACCTACCGGGTGATGGGACTGCAAGGCGTCGAGCTGATCATGCTCGGCTACAACACGCCATCGGTGAACAGCCAGAACGGCCTGGAGGGGCCGAAGGAGCGGTTGTACCACTCCGAGCTGTCGATGACGGCCGGCGCCTACCAGAACAGCACCTGGGTGGTGGGCGTGGCCAAGGCGGGCATCGAGGACGGGCACCCGCTGATGGGCGGCAGCATGATCGTGGACCCGAGCGGTTTCGTGGTGGCGCGCTGCCACACCGAAGAGGACGAGCTGATGGTGCACGCCTGCGACATGGACGCCTGCCACTTCGGCAAGCGCACCATCTTCGACTTCGCGCGGCACCGGCGCATCGAGCACTACGGCCTGATCACCGAGACCACCGGGGTGCGCCTGCCCGATGGCGGTGGCAACTGACATGGATTACCTGGACCTGGAGGCGCTGCCACCGAAGACGCGCTACAAACTGCTGACGGCGATCGTGATCCCGCGTCCGGTGGCCTGGATCACCACCGTCGGCCACGAAGGCGTCGTCAACGCGGCGCCCTACTCGTTCTTCAACCTGTTCGGCGAGGATCCGGCCACCGTCGTGCTGGGCCTGGAGCACCGCGCCGACGGGTCGCCCAAGGACACCACCCGCAACATCGCCGCCACCGGCGAGTTCGTGGTCAACATCGTCACGCCGTCCCTGCTCGATGCCATGATCAACAGCGCATCGGCCTACGATGCCGGCATCTCGGAACCCGCCGCGCTCGGCCTGCCGCTCGCGCCGTCGATCAAGGTGGCCCCGCCCAGGCTGGCCGATGCGCCGGCGGCGATCGAGTGCCGCCGGCTGATGAACCTCTCGTTCGGCCCGACGCGCGAGATACTGATCGGCGAGGCGATCGGCCTGGCCGGTCGGCCCGGACTGATCGACACCGAACACCACCACGTCGACTGGCAGGACGAATGGCCGCTGGCGCGCCTGTTCGCCGATCGCTACGCCTCGCTGGTCGAGCTGCCACGCCGTTCGATTCCGCCCGTACCGGTCTCGTCCGGTTCATCGGCCGCCGCTCCCGGATCGGCCACCGCCCCCCGCCCCGCCATCCCGGACACCCGTTCATGAACGCCCTCCTCGATCGACAGGCCGCCGGCGTGTTCATCATCGCCGCCACGCCGTTCACCGATGGCGGCGAGCTGGATCTGGCCAGCACCGACACGCTGATCGATTTCTACCTGGAACGCGGCGTGTCCGGCATGACCATCCTGGGCATCATGGGCGAGGCGCCGAAGCTTGCCGACGACGAGTCCACCGCGTTCGTTGCACGCGTGCTCGAGCGCGTGGACGCCCGCGTGCCGGTCATCGTCGGTGTCTCGGCCGCCGGCAACGATCGGATGGCGCGGCTGGCGCACCGCTCGATGCAGGCAGGCGCTTCCGGCGTGATGGTCGCCCCCTTGCGCGGCCTGGGCACCGAGGTGGCCGTCACGCGCTACTTCGCCGCGGTGTGCGAGGCGCTGGGCCCGGACGTGCCGGTCTGCCTGCAGGACTACCCGATGACCACCGGTGTACAGTTCTCGGTCGACACCATCGTGGCGCTGGCCGAGGCGCACCCGCAGATCGTGATGCTCAAGCACGAGGACTGGCCGGGGCTGAACAAGCTGTCCGCGGTGCGCGCCCGCACCGGCACCGCAGCGGTGCCGCGCCTGTCGATCCTGACCGGCAACGGCGGGCTGTTCCTGCCGCAGGAGCTGGCACGCGGGGCGGACGGCGCCATGACAGGCTTCGCCTACCCGGAGATGCTGGTGCAAGTGGTCCAGCGGCACGCGTCCGGCGATGTGGATGGCGCCGAGACGCTGTTCGATGCCTACCTGCCGCTGGTGCGCTACGAGCAGCAGCTCGGGCTGGGGCTGGCGATCAGGAAGGAGATACTTCGAAGGCGCGGTGCGATCGCCTCGTCTGGCGTGCGAGCACCGGGAACGGTGCTCGGCGAGACCGATCACGACGAGATCACCCGCCTGATCGATAGACTGGCCCACCGACTCGAGGAATTGAACTGATGGACATGGGACTTACCGGCAAGCGCGCCCTGGTGCTCGCCTCGTCGCGCGGCCTGGGGCTGGGCATCGCCGAAGCGCTGGCCGCCGAAGGCTGCCACGTGCTGCTGTGCGGCCGATCGGCCGATCGGCTGGCCGAACTTTCCGGCACGATCACCGAACGCGGCGCCGGCACCGCGCACCACACGGTGACCGACCTGACGGATCCGGCCTCGGTCGATCACCTGGTCAGCGAGGCCGAACGCCTGCTGGGCGGGGTGGACATCCTGGTGAACAATACCGGCGGGCCGCCACCGGGGCGCATGGTCGATGCCGACATGGCGGTGCTGGCCGCCCAGTTCGACACCATGGCGCTGCGCATCATGACGCTGACCCAGCGCCTGCTGCCCGGCATGCGCGAACGGGGCTGGGGCCGCGTGCTGACGGTCGCCTCCTCCGGCGTCATCCAGCCGATCCCGAACCTGGGCCTGTCGAACGCGATTCGTTCGGTGCTGGTCGGCTGGTCGAAATCGCTGGCCAACGATGTCGCCGCCGATGGCGTCACGGTCAACCTGCTGCTGCCCGGGCGCGTGCACACCGAACGTCTCGACGAGCTGGACGCGGCCGCCTCCAAGCGCACCGGCAAGGACATCGAAGCGGTGCGCAGCGCCTCGCGCGCCACCATCCCGGCCGGGCGCTACGGCACGGTCGAGGAGTTCGGAGCCGTGGCTTGCATGCTGCTGAGCGCGCCGGCCAGCTACGTCACCGGCAGCGTGGTGCGCTGCGACGGCGGTGCCATCGCCTCGGTCTGAGCGGATCGACGAACCTGACCGGACAACCGAGGCGGAGAACCGTTCACATGCCAGCACTGGACCTTCTGATCCGCGGCGGCACGCTGGTCACCGCCAGCGACACCATCGACTGCGATGTCGGCATCCGCGACGGGCGCGTGGCGTTGCTGGGCCGTGGCGACGACATGCCGGAGGCTGCCGACACCATCGATGCCGCCGGCAAGCTGGTGCTGCCCGGCGGCATCGAGGCGCATTGCCACATCGCGCAGGAGAGCGCCACCGGCGGCATGACCGCCGACGACTACACCAGCGGCAGCATCAGTGCCGCGTTCGGTGGCAACAGCTGCTTCGTGCCGTTCGCCGCCCAGCACCGCGGCATGGGCGTGACCGAAACGCTGGACCTGTACGACAGCCGCGCCGGCGGCGCCTCGGTGATCGACTACTCCTACCACCTGATCATCGCCGATCCGACCGAACAGGCGTTGAACGAGGAACTGCCGGCCGCCTTCGCCCGCGGCATCACCTCGTTCAAGGTGTTCATGACCTACGACCTGATGCGCATCGACGATGCGCAGTTCCTCGACATCCTGAGCGTGGCCAAGCGTCACGGCGCGCTGACCATGGTGCACGCCGAGAACAGCGGCATCATCAAGTGGATGTCCGAGCGGCTGGTGAAAGGCGGCCACACCGCCCCGCGCTACCACGTCGTCAGCCACCCGGCCCTGGCCGAGGTCGAGGCGATCAACCGGGCCATCACGCTGGCCCGCCTGGTCGATGCCCCGCTGCTGATCGTGCACGTCTCCACGCCCGAGGGCGCCGAGCTGGTCGCCAGGGCTCGTCTGGAAGGCGCGAAGATCTACGGCGAGACCTGCCCGCAGTACCTGTTCCTGACCCGCGAGGACCTGAACCGGCCGGACATGGAGGGCGCCCAGTACATGTGCTCGCCGCCGCTGCGCGACGATCGCACCCGCGATGCGCTGTGGCGGCACCTGGAATCGGGCACCTTCTCGGTGTGCTCCTCCGATCACGCGCCCTATCGCTTCGACGACAGCGGAAAGCTTGCCAACGGGCCGGACGCCACGTTCAAGCAGATCGCCAACGGCATGCCCGGCATCGCGTTGCGCTCGCCCTTGCTGTTCAGCGAAGGGGTCGGGCGCGGACGCATGACGCTGCAGCAGTTCGTCTCGCTGACCAGCACGGAGGCTGCGAAGCTGTACGGCATGCACCCGAGAAAGGGCACGATCGCGGTCGGCAGCGATGCCGACATCGCGATCTGGGACCCGCAGCTCACCCGCACGGTCACCCTCGCCGACCAGCACGACGCCATGGACTACACCCCCTACGCGGGCATGGAGCTGACCGGCTGGCCGATCACCGTGCTCGGCCGCGGCCGACGCATCGTCGATGCCGGACGACTGGTCGGCAAGCCCGGCGACGGACACTTCGTGGCGCGGGCGCCGATCGACCTGACCGGGCGTCGCGGCACGCGGGTGCCGGAGCTGGACCCGGACACGAACTTCGGGGCGGACATCGCCGTGCGGGCGCCATCGTGAGTGCCCTGCCAAGCGGCGGTGCGAACACCATCCACGTCGTGAATCCGAACGCCAACGCGGCGGTGACCGCAGGCCTGGATACCGCGCTCGCCTCGCTGCGCTTCGCGGACGGACCGCGGATCGTGTGTCACACGCTGGCCGACGGACCGTTCGGCATCGAAAGCCAGGTCGACAGCGACGCGGTGGTGCTGCCGCTGGTGCGCCTGGTGCAGGAGCTGCCCGGTGCGGCCGCCATCGTCATCGCCTGCTACTCGGACCCGGGACTGGACGCGTGCCGCTCGATCAGCGCCGCACCGGTGTTCGGCATCCAGGAGGCCGGCGTGCTGAGCGCGCTGGGCATGGGGGACCGGTTCGGGGTGCTGGCGATCGCGCCCGCCTCGGTGCAACGCCATCTTCGCTACCTGCGCCGCATGGGCGTGATCGAGCGGCTCGCCGGTGAACGCGCGCTGGGCCTGACGGTGGACCAGAGCGCGCGCGGTGACGGCACGTTCGCGCGTCTGGAGACGGTGGGGCGCGAGCTGATCGAGACCGACGGCGCCGATGTGCTGATACTCGGTTGCGCCGGCATGGCGGTGCACCGTGCACCGCTGGAACGTGCGCTCGGCCGGCCGGTGATCGAACCGACCCGAGCCGCGGTGGCGATGGCGCTGGGTCGCGTGCCCATCGACTGACGCATCGAACACCGTCTCGCTTTCCATGCGCATTCAGCGCCGCAACGACCTGTCGCTCCGGCTGCTGGAGATCTTCGGCACACTGATGCTGCACCAGACCACGGTGGACACCGCCACCGAACTGGGCATCTCGCAGCCGGCGGTCTCCCTGGCCATCAAGGAACTGGAGAAGCAGCTCGGGTTCGCCTTGTTCGAGCGCGTCAAGCGGCGCCTGCACCCCACCGGCGAGGCGCGCAGCCTGTTCGTGGAGATCGAGCCGCTGCTGTCGATGATGCGTTCGGTGGAGAGCCACGTGCGCGATCTGCGCGATGGCACCGAGGGCAAGCTCCGGCTGATGGCCACGCCGCCGCTGGGCAACGCGGTGGTGCCCGCCGCGCTCAAGCGCTTCGTGACCGATCGGCCGAACGTGGCGGTGCAATACGATGTCGGCCGGCTGGACGATGTCGTCGAGGCGGTCGAGACCGGCGGGGCGGAACTCGGTCTGGTGCTGGCGCTGGAGCACCATCCGGCGGTGCACGTTCGCACCCTGAAACGCTACCGGCTGTGCGCGCTGATGCCCTCGGGCCATCCGCTGCGTCGCTCGGACGCCATCGATGCGGCGGCGGTCGCGGCCCACGGGTTCGTCGGCCTGGACCGCAAGTCGCGACTGGGCCTGTTGCTGGAGACGGCCTTCGCCCGCAGCGGCGTGCCGCATGAGCCGCGCGTGGTGGTGCGCAACTGCCACACCGCGGCGATGCTGGCCGATGCCGGCATCGGCATCGCGATCGTCGACCCGTTCACCGCGGCCTTCGTGAAGGACCTGGACCTGATCGTGCGGCCGTTCGAGCCGCAGGTACCGTTCGCGGCCTGCCTGCTGACGCGCCCGGGCGTGCCGCTGTCGCGCATCGGTGCCGGGTTCGTGACCGATCTGGAAGCGGTGCTCGACCAGTGTGGCGTGCAGGCGATCTGAACCGATGGCAGGGCGAGGCGGTGGCGCCGCAGAACTCGCACCGGTACGCCACGACCCGCCTACGACGAGTCGCCAGCCGCCCCGTCGGGGACCGGTTCCACCAGCGCGTCCAGGTCGTCGTACAGCGCCTGGCTGCGCTCGTATATCCGATCGAACACCGCCTGCATGCGCCGGTAGCGCTCCGCCCATGCCGGATCGGGCAGGACTTCGCGCGCATGACGCACCAGCCGGGAAGTGGCATCGGCCAGGTCGGAGGCACCGCCGGTGGCCACCGCGGCCAGCGCGGCGCAGCCGATGAGCCCGCACTCCGGCTCCTCGGGCACCAGGATCGGGCGATCGTATATCGAGGCCTTGATGCGCAGCCACAGGTCGGCCCTGGCACCGCCGCCGGAGGCGACCAGGGTATCCGGAACGGTACCGGTGGCACGCTCCATGATCGCCAGGTGCCGATTCACCGCGAAGCCGACACCCTCGAGCACCGCGCGGTGCAGTTCGTCGATTCCGTGCCCCGCCGAGAGCCCGAAGAACTGCGCCCGGGAATTGCCGTGCGCGCCGAGCCGCTCGCCGACCAGGAACGGCAGGAAGAACAGGCCATCGCTGCCGGGCGTGGCCGAGGCCGCCAGGTCGACGATCTCGGCGTAGGAGGCCTGGTTGCCGTGAAAGGTCCGGCGGGCCCAGCGTGCCGCGTCCCCGCCGGACTCCAGCAGCACGAACGCGCCCCAGTGGCCCTCGGGCGTACCGACGTTGCAGATCCTCGGGTCGAGCACCGGACGTTCGGCCACCAGCGTCACGATCGAGGAGGTGCCGGCCACCTCCGAGGCGAGCCCCGGCCGCGATACGCCGGAACCCAGCAGCGCCACGGGATAGTCGCCCCCGCCCACCAGCACCGGCGTGCCCGGGCGAAGCCCGGTGGCCGCCGCCGCCTCGGGCGTGACCGGCCCGAGGATGTCGGTCGGCAAGCGGATCGGCGGCAGGCGCGATGCGTCGAGTTCGAGCTTGGCGAGCACCCGTGTCGACCAGGCGCCGGTGCGTGGGTCCATCAGGAAGGAGCAGCCGGCGTCCGTCCAGTCCATGCAGCGCTCGCCGGTCAGCCGCAGGTTCACGTAGTCCTTGGGCATGAGCACGCACGTGGCGCGCTGCCAGGCAGCCGGGTCGTTGTCACGCAACCACTGCAACTTGAACGCCGGCCAGGCGGGGGTCGGCGGATTGGCCGTGTCCGGCAGCCAGTCCGCGGTGCGCTCGCTCGCCTCGAAGGCCCGCACGTGGGCGAGCGTGCGCTTGTCGTTCCACAGCGGCACCGTGTCGCGCGTCGGGAAGCCATCGTCATCGATCAGCACGGTGCCGTGCATCTGCCCGCAGGCCGCCACCGCCTCGATCGTCAGCGCGGCATCGCGAGCGTGGGCCGTCACGCGCTGCAACGTCTCGCGGGCCGCTGCCCACCAGTCCGCCGGCCGCTGCTCGGACCAGCCGTGGGCCGGCACGATCTGCTCGTACTCGCAGGCGGCGACGGCCAGGACCCGGCCCTGCGCATCGACCAGCGCGGCCCGGGTCGACCCCGTGCCGATGTCCAGGGCCACGGTGCAGGTCGCGTTCACCACGTCGGTTCTCGCACGCTCGACGGCATGATCCTGGCCCATTCGCGACAGACTAGAATAGCCGATAGTATCCAGATTCCACGGGAGGTGGGCAGCGTGAACGAGCTGGACAGCAGACTGGACGAGCCGCGGCCATGCCGCGTGTCGATCGACGAAGGCCGGCTGGACAACGCCGATGGCCACTACCGGAAACGGTTGCGCGACCTGGCCGGGCTGTACGCGGACACCGCGGCCTTCGCCACCCTGGCCGATGCGCACGGCGAGGACATCGTCTACGACGTCACCTCGTACACGCCCGGCTCGAAGACCAGCGACCTGATCACCGGTGTCACGCGGATGAACCCCGGCAAGGTGGGCGAGGAATACTTCATGACGCGCGGCCACATCCATGCAAGAGGCGATCGTCCGGAGATCTACTACGCGCAGGCCGGACACGGGCTCATGCAGCTGGAGAGCCCGCAAGGGGATGTGCGCATCGTCGAACTGGCCGCCCAGTCGATCTGCTACGTCCCGCCGTACTGGATTCACCGATCGGTCAACGTCGGCCAGGACGATCTGGTCATGATGTTCGCCTACCCGGCCGACTCCGGGCAGGACTACGGCATCATCGAGCGATCCGGAGGCCTCCGGGTGCGCATCGTCGACGATGGCCGGGGCGGCTGGAAGCGGATCGACAACCCGGCCTGGCGCCAGCGCGATGCCGAGCAGATCGCCGCCATCTTCGATGCGCAAGAGCACGTCGGCGGCCTGCCCGGATGAGCGCCCCGTCGGCGGCCCGCTACCGGCCGGCCCGGGCGCCCACGCTGCACTTCATCGGCGTCAGCACGTCCGGCAGCTCGATCATGCAGGTCTTCCCCGCCTGGGCCCGATACCTGGGACTGGACGATGCGCGCATCGGCGGCATCGACTTCCCGCTGCAGGCCGAACCGGCCGCCTATCGCGAGGCGGTCGAATACATCAAGCACGACCCGCTCTCGGTGGGCGCGCTGATCACCACCCACAAGCTGGACCTGTTCGATGCCGCGAAGGCGCTGTTCGACCAGATCGACCCGCTGGCCGAGATGATGGGCGAGACCAGCTGCCTGTCCAAGCGCGACGGTCGCCTGGTCTGCCATGCCAAGGATCCGATCACCTCGGGCCTGGCCATCGACGGCTTCCTGGAGCCCGGACACTTCGCCGATACCGGCGCGGAGCTGTTCTCGATGGGCGCCGGTGGTTCGACCATCGCGCTGAGCTGGTACCTGATGCGGCCCGAACGCGGCGCGGACCGTCCGTCGCGCATCGTCGTCTCCGATCCGGTGGCCTCGCGCCTGGACGTGATCCGGCGCATTCATCAAGGCATCGGCGGCGACGTTCCGGTCGAGTACGTGCTCGCCGACGGCACGCACGCGAACGATGCCGTGCTGGCCACGCTTCGGCCCGGTTCTCTGGTGGTCAACGCCACCGGCCTGGGCAAGGACGGACCCGGCTCGCCGCTGAGCGATCGGGCGACATTCCCCGAAAGCGCGGTGGTGTGGGAACTGAACTACCGGGGCGAGCGCCTGTTCCTGGCCCAGGCGCGGTCGCAGGCCGAGACGGGCGCTCTGGCCGTGCACGATGGATGGAGCTACTTCATCCACGGCTGGACGCAGGTGATCGCCGAGGTGTTCGACATCGAGATCGACGCATCGCCCGACAGCGTCCGCCAGCTCACCGAGATTGCGCTCGAGGCGACCGGCACAGCCTCGACCGGCCCGATCATCAACCCGACCGCCCCGGTCACCACGGATCCGGGCTGAACGGTCGGTGGCGACAGGAGCGCTTCGGGTCGTCCCGCTCGACGGCGAGCTGGCCGACGTGCTGGCCGCACGGCCCGATTCGGCCGTGCAGCTGTGGTGGCTGGGCCAGGCAGGGTTCGTCATCGATGGCGCGGGCGTGCGGCTGGTCATCGATCCGTACCTGTCGGACAGCCTGGCCATCAAGTACCGCGGCACCCGCTTCGATCACGTGCGCCTGATGCCGGCACCGGTCGCACCGCACCGGATACGGCACGTCACGGCGGTGCTGGTGACCCACGCGCACGGCGATCACATGGATGCGGGCACGCTGCCGGAGCTGCTGGGTGCGAACCCCGAGGCGGTGCTGGTGGCCCCGTCGGCATCCCGCGCGCAGGCGTTGCAGCGATCCGGGATCGAGCCGGAGCGCTGCCTGCCGATCGATGCCGGTGAATCGCTGACGCTGGGTACCGGCGCAGGGGTGCGCATCAGCGCCGTGCGCGCCGCTCACGAGACGCTGGAGGTGGACGGGCACGGTGCTCATCGCTGTCTCGGCTACGGCATCCGGCTGGGCGCGCTGAGCCTGCTGCACACCGGCGACACCGTCCCGTTCGAGGGGCAGGTGGAGGAGCTGCGCGCCCTGCGCCCCGACATCGGCCTGTTCCCGGTCAACGGTCGGGACGCGTACCGGCGCGCGCACGGCGTGCCGGGCAACATGGAGCTTGCCGAGGCCGTGACACTGGCGCGCACGCTCGGGCTGGCCGCGCTCATCGCTCACCACTTCGATCTGTTCGGATTCAACACCGTCGATCGCGCCGACATCGAAGGGGCCGCGCGCGTCACGCGCGACGTGCAGATCGTTCCGGCGCGTACCGGAGCGAGCTTCCGTCCGGCCTGAGCGCGATGCGGCGGTGACACTACTCGGTCAGCGTCACCTTGCTCAGGTTGGGTGGCGAATCGGGCGAGCGCCCCAACGCCCGCGCCGCCGCTTCCAGGGCCGGGTAGAGACCCGCCAGCACCACGGTAGAGGCCAGATCGTCCGTGCGAGGCGCCTCGTCCAGCAGCAGCACGTCGGCACCGAACGTGACGAGCCGCGCGGCGCACTCGCGCACCGACTCGCGCTCCGGACCGACGGCGAGGGCGAGCACCGCGAACCCCTCGCTCACCACGCCCGCCGGGCCGTGCAGCACCTCGGCGCTGGAATAGGCCGCGGCCGCACGCCCCAGAAGTTCCTGGCACTTGAGGGCGATCTCGCAGGCGATGCCGTGACCGGTCCCGCGCCCGATCACGAGCAACGGCCCGTTCCTGGCCAGGAAGGCGACCAGCTCGGTCGACCACCCATCGCCCTGGACGGTGCGAATGTCCGCTGCCAGCGTGTCGAGTCCGAACGGCGGTGCCCCCCAATGCTCGGCCAGACGCGCACCGGCGACGATCGAGCAGATCACGCTCTTGGTGGCGGCCACCGCCACTTCCGATCCGGCCCGCTGGTGCACCGTCACGCTGGCCAGCGACTCGAGCCGGGAGTCCGGCAGGTTCACCAGCGCGATGACGGTGGCGTTGCCCACCACGCAGGTCGACACCGCCGAGCACAGGTCCGGACTCGCACCGCTCTGGGAGATCGCCAGCAGCGTGGCACCCTGGAGTCGCAGTGCGGGCTGCACCAGGCCCAGGGCCATCGTCGAGGCGGGCACGCCGGCCGATCCCATGAACCGGTGCACGACGGTGGCGGCGTGCAGCGACGATCCACGTGCGAGGGTGTACACCGGTCCCGGTGGTCCCGGCACCGTTCGCGGCAGCGCGGCATCCAGCGCGCGGTCCACGGCATCGGCGATGCCCAGCGCCTCTTCTCGCAGCTGGCTGAGCGGGTGATCGCTCGATGCACGATCGGCTTCGGGCGGCGTGCGTCCTGCCGGTCGTTCGTTCATGCACTGACCCCGGATCCGTATGCCTTGCGTGATCAGTATAGGAGCCGACTCGCCATGAGGTTCATCTTCGGGCCGCGCTCGCACCCGTCCCTGAGCGAACGCGCACGTTCCCGCCCACTCTGCCAGACTCGGTGTCGCGCCGCGTGCGCACTTGTTCCGGACAGGGCGCGGCCTGTTCATCGAGAAGAAGCAGGAGGCACTTCGACGTGAAATCCGATGCATAGGATCCTGCTCGCGCTCGCTCTGATCGTGCTGATCGCGACGGGTGCCCTGGTCGGCTGGTCGTCCTTCGGCACCGCGGACAGCGTCGCGGTCGACACGGTCATGCCCCAGCGCCGCTCGCTCGCCTCCACGCTGGAGCTCACCGGTACCGTCATCAACGACCGCACCGTCACGATCACCGCGCTGCTGGATGGCGAGATCGTCGCCATCGGCGCGCGCGAAGGCGACACGGTGGCGAAGGGCGCCATGCTCGCCACGCTGGACAACCGCTACGCTGCCACCGAGCTGGACAAGGCGCGCGCCGAGCTCGAACTCGCCCGCCGGCGCCTGGCGGGCGCGGAACGCGAGCGCGAGCGCACCCTCGCCACCCGATCGAACCTGCCCGGGCGTGCGATGGACGATGCCGAGGACGCGTTCGCCGATGCGACGCTGGAGACCCGCGTGGCCGAGGCGAGCGTGCGCCTGGTGGAACTGCGCATCGAGAACGCGACCGTCAGCGCGCCGTTCGCCGGCACGCTGACCGACCGCACCGCCGAGACCGGGCAATGGATCGAGGCAGGCACCAAGCTGTTCACGCTGGTCGCCGACGATGGCGACGTGATCGAGGCGCGCGTGGACGCGGGCGATGCGGCCCGGGTGGTGCTCGACGCACCCGTCACGCTGTCCAGCGATGCTTGGCCGGAACGCACCTGGACCAGTGCCGTCACCTGGATCTCGCCCGACGTCACACGCGACGACGGGGGCGCCAACCGGTTCGCGGTGCGCGTGCCGCCGGGCGACGCTGCACCGCCGTTGAAGCTCGGCGAACGGGTCGATGTCATGCTGGAGATCGACCGGGTGAACGAGGCGCTGGTACTCGGGCTGGACGCGCTCGACGAGCACGCGCCGGGGAGCTACCGCGCACTGATCATCGAGAACGGTACCGCGCGCGCGGTGGACGTCGAGGTCGGACTCGTCACGGTCGAGCAGGCACAGATCACGGACGGAATCGGGGACGGTGCTCGCATCATCACGCCGGCCGGCTCGGTCGAGCCCGGCACGGCGGTCACGCCACGAGACAGGGGTCCCGACACGAATTCCGACTCGCCATGATCGAGCTAACCGGCGTGACCAAGCGCTACGCCGGCGCGGGGCCATCGCTGACCGTGCTGCACGGCGTTTCGCTCGGCGTGGAACGCGGCGAGTTCGTCGCCATCATGGGGCCGTCGGGTTCGGGCAAGAGCACGCTGCTCAACGTGCTCGGCTGCCTGGACGGTTTCGACGAGGGCGTCTACCGCTTCGCGGGCGAGGACGTCGGTGCACTGGATGGCGAGTCGCTCGCCCGGCTGCGCGCCAGACGTCTGGGTTTCGTGTTCCAGAGCTTCAACCTGATCTCCCAGCTGGATGCGCTGGGCAACGTGGCGCTGCCGCTGGTCTACGCGCGCGGTGCCGATCGGGACGAGCCTGCCTCCCGGCTCGCCGGCGGCCGAGCCAGGCGCCAGCGGCGCCTGGACACCGCGCGACGGCAACTGGCGGACGTGGGTCTGGCGGACCGGCTCCACCACCGTCCGGCCGAACTCTCCGGCGGGCAACGCCAGCGGGTGGCGATCGCCCGGGCGCTGGTGAACGATCCGGACGTGATCATCGCCGACGAGCCGACCGGCAACCTCGACAGCGCGACCGGCGAGGAGATCATGGCGTTGTTCGAGGCGCTGCACGCACGAGGTCGCACGATCCTCATGGTCACGCACGAGCCGGACATCGCGGCCCGCGCCGGGCGGCGTGTCACGCTGCGCGACGGTTGCATCGTGGAGGACGTGCCGGCATGACGGGTCATCGCACGACGGGTCATCGCACGGCGGCTCGACACATGACAAGCCTGGCCGACACCTTCGCTCAGGCGGTGCGCGCGCTGGCCGATCATCGCCTGCGCACTTTCCTGAGCGTGCTCGGCATCACCATCGGCATCGCCGCCGTCATGGCCGTCAACACGATCAGCAAGGGCGGCAATCACCTGGTGTTCTCGGAACTGGAGACGTTCGGCCTGAACTCCGCCTGGGTGTATCGGGACTGGCGCGGCGCACCGCCCGGCGAACCGCAGCGCCAGGGCAGCGGCATCGATGCCGAGGATGTCGCCGTGATCCGGGCGCGCGCCGCACGGCTCGGCGTGGCCAGGCTCACCCCGCAGGTGTATCCCGACGACGATCCGGCCATCACGCAGGGCAACCGCCGCGTGAACGCGAACGTGTCGGGTGTGGGACGCGATTTCCCGGATATCGTCAACGACACGCTGATCGCGGGGCGCAGCTTCCACGCAAGCGACATCGACAATCGACACGCCGTCGCCCTGCTCGCCCCCGATGTCGCGGCCGATCTGCTGGATCCTGCCCGTGCCGGCGTCGGCCAGGACATCCGCATCGACGGCCGTCGGTTCCGCGTGATCGGCCTGCTCGGTGCCAAGAGCCGGGACTTCCTGTCCAGCATCGGGTCCGCCGGTGGCCAGAGCGCCAACGATCGGCTGCTGGTGCCGTGGACGACGCTGGCCGGCATGTCCGCCGATGCCGATGCGGTGGACTCGCTGCAGCTGGAGGTGACCGACTTCGACTCGGCCCAGGCGAGCGCCGAGGCGGTGCGCACGTTGCTGGAACGACGCCATCTCGACGGTTTCGACTACGGGGTGGAGACCATGGCCAGCTACATCGTCACCACCGACCGGATCCTGACCGGGGTGGCCGTCATCGGCACGGTGGCCGCCTCCATCTCGCTGCTGGTGGGCGGCATGGGCATCATGAACATGATGGGCACCGCGGTGCTGGAGAGAACGCGCGAGATCGGCGTGAGGAAGGCGATCGGCGCGACCGAGCGCGACATCCTCGCGCAGTTCCTGGTCGAGGCGGCACTGATCAGCCTGGCGGGCGGACTGCTCGGGCTGATGATCGGCACGCTGGCAAGCGTTGCGCTGGCGGCGATGACAGGCTTTGCGCTGGTGCCCTCGATCGGCGTGGTGCTGGGCACGCTGGCCGTCTCGATCCTGGTGGGGGTGCTGTCGGGGTGGCTGCCGGCGCGGCGGGCGGCGCGGATGCACCCGGTGGAGGCGCTCAGAGCCGACTGAGCGCCGCCAAGCGGGTCGATCCGCTCGAACGCCTTCAGCCGATGCTTTCCTTCAGCGCATCGAAGAACCGGGCGATATCGATCCGCAGGCCGAGCGGCTCGATCTATCGGCAAGACTCATGTCGTTCCTGTTCCCATCACTGCGCGGGTTCGGTGTACGACACCGGTCGAGTCGATCAGTCCGCCGCCGAGGCCTTCATCGTGCGCACCAGCTCGACCAGGACCGCGGTCATCGCCTGCGTACCCATGTCTCCGCCGAACTCCATCGGACGCAGCCGCCCGGTCGCGAAACCCGTCTCCACCGCACGCTCGACCAGACGGGCGGCCGTCTCGCACGCCGCATCGTCGTGGCGGTCGGCCAGGTAGTCCAGCATCAGCGCACCGGACAGGATCGCGGCCAGCGGGTTCGCCCGATCCTTGCCCATGATGTCCGGCGCGCTGCCGTGCGCGGGCTGGAACAACGCGTGCGCGTCTCCTATCTCGGCGCAGGCGGCCATGCCCATGCCGCCGACCAGCCCGCCGGCAAGATCGGACAGGATGTCGCCGAACATGTTCTCGGTCACCAGCACGTCGCACTCCCAGGGCTTTCTCACCAGGTCGAGCGCCTGGGCATCCACGTACTGGTAGCCGCGTTCGATGTCCGGAAAGTTCGCCGCGCGTTCGTCGAAGATCTTGCGAAACAGCGCCATCGAGCGAAACACGTTGGCCTTGTCCACGCAGGTCAGCTTGCCGCGGCCGCCACGCGCCTTGCGCTTTCTTGCCAGCCGAAACCCGAAGTCGTGCAGCTTCTCGGTGGTGGCGCGGGTGATGCGCAGCACGTCCTGCACCTCGACGTCGTTGCAGACGGTGTCGCGCCGGTGCACCGCGGCCGAGTAGAACAGCCCCTCGGTGGATTCGCGCAGCACCACGAAGTCGATGTCGGCGGCCCGCGGATCGGCCAGCAGGCGCGGCGCGTTCGGATAGGCCTTGATCGGCCGCACCCCGGCATACAGGCCGAACCGGTCGCGCAGCCGCAGGTGCGGGGAGATCTCGGTACCGTCGGGATGGCGCACGCTCGGCAGGCCGATGGCGCCGAGGAAGATCGCGTCCGCACGGCCGGCCGCCTCCTCGGTACCCGGCGCGACGTCCACGCCGTGCTCCCGGAAATAACCGGCACCCGCGAGCAGCTCCTCCTGCTCCAGCGTGAATCCGCCGATGCGCCGGCGCGCCGCGTCGATGACCGTCATCGCCGCATCGGTCACGTCGACGCCGATGCCGTCGCCCTTGATGACGGCGATGCGATAGCTGTTGGAGGTCATGGTCGACGGGTACGGTGCGGAGGGGTGAAACCGGATTCGGGAACGTGGCGCATCAGACGCGCTTGAGCCCGTGGCGTTCGAGCAGTCCGGTCAACAGCAATCGAGCTTGGGTGCGGTGCTGCCAGTGGATGTCGTGAGCGCGGTCCGCATCGCCGCGGGCGATCGCGTCGTACAGCGCCTGGTGATCGGCATTGGATTGCTCGGGCAGCGGACGCATGTACAGCGTCATGGCCCGCGCCCGCCGTACCTGATCGTTGAAGTTGGCAACGATCGCGCGGATCCGCACGTTGCCGCCGAGGCGCACCAGCTCGTCGTGGAAGGCCTCGTCGGCCACCGCCCAGCCCTCCCGATCCTTGCGGGCGAGCGAGGCGTTCATCTTGGCGATGCCGGTCGCAAGGGCCGTCAGCTGTTCCACGGAGTAGTTCGCCTGTGCCGCGCGCCGCGCGGCCAGGCTCTCCAGCTCGGTGAGCACCTCGTAGATCTCGTGCATGTCCTCGACCGAGACCGACAGGATGCGCACGCCCTTGCGCGGACGCACCTCCAGCAGCGACTGCGCCTCGAGCATCAGCGCCGCCTCGCGCACCGGCGTGCGAGACATGCCGAGCCGCAACGCCAGCTCGGTCTCCAGATGATCGGTGCCGGCGGCCAGCTCGCCATCCAGGATCAGGTCGCGCAAACGCTCCATCGCGCGACGGGACTGCGACATCGGTCTCGTGTCCTCGTCGATGATGCTCACAGCCTCACCTTGCAGCCGCTTTCGGCCGACCGGTAGACGCCGGCCTCGATCTCGATCACCCGCAGGTAGTCGCGCGCCTCGTTCTCCAGAGGGGCGCCCCTGACCAGTCCGTCGATCACGTGAGACTGGAGCGCGTGCACGCAGTCGCCCCCGAAGCCTGCCCATTCGCGATCCGCCAGCACGATGGTGGTGTGCGATGCGCCGAAGCCGCGCAGACTGACCGTCCCGGCACCATCGAGCGCAAGCGTGCCCTCGGTGCCCTCGATCAACGCCTCGCCCAGCGTGAGCCGGGTATTCCCGGCAGCGTGGTCCAGGTGGCGGTTGCCGTCGAACAGCGCGCGCACCCCGTTCGCGAAATCGAACAGCACATGACCCGCATCTTCGCCGGCAATCGCCGGGTTCAGGCGACGAAGATCCGCGTACACCGCCTCCACCGGACCGAGCAGGTAGCGGAACGTATCGATGAAGTGCACACCGGTCTCGTGCACGAGCAGTCGTGGCATCGTCTGGAAATAGGGTTGACGGTCGAGGTAGGCATCCGGCCCTTGACCGTCCCCGGTTCGCAGCCGGAAGGTCGCCTGCTGGATCCGACCGATGCCGCCTGCGCGCAGCACTTGCGCGATGGCCCGGTACCAGGGCTGGAAGCGAAAGTTCTCGTGCACCACGAGCGGGATGCCGGCGGCTTCGGCGAGCGTCACCGCACGGCGCGCCTCGTCCAGCGAGCGGCAGAACGGCTTCTGGCAGACGATCGCCCGAACGCCCGCCGCGATGCCGGCCGCGATCGCGTCGAGGTGGGTCGGCGGCGGCGTGGCGATGTCGAGCAGGTCCGGGCGAACGGTTCGAAGCATCGTCTCGAGGGCATCGAACGCGGGCGCGCCGCACCGACCGGCCCGCTCCGGCCGGGTGTCGGCGACGCCGACCAGGTCGGCCTCCGGCAGGCGATGCCACGCATCATGATGAAAGCGGGCGAAGTAGCCGGCGCCCAGGCACGCCACGCGCACCGGCGCCCGCAGGCGCGTGCCGTGTTCGACGGGCGTCTGCACGTTCAGAACGGAAAGCGGCCCACGGGGCCGCGATCGAGTCGGAAGGCGTAGTCGGGCCCGTCGCGCGGAAAGAGCTCGGTGACCAGCGGATCATGGCCCGGCACGACCAGGCTCGGGGCATCGGCCAGACGCAGCAACCGGCGGAACCCGTCCAGCATGTCCTGCACATCGACCACGATGGGGAACGGCACGCCGCGCAGCGCGTTCTCGTAGAAATGCGTGGCATCCGACGCCAGGCACAGCCAGCCGGCCTCGGTGCGCACGCGCACCGCCTGCAGTCCGCGCGAGTGCCCGCCGATACGGTGCACCGTGACCCCGTCGGCCACCTCCCCGTCGCCGTCGTGGAACACCACGCGTCCGGCGTGCACGCGGCGCACCGCATCGCACACGTGACCGGCGGTGTACGGCGCCCGCAGCACGTCGTGACACATGCAGGGACCCACGGCATAGGTCATCTCGGCCGCCTGCAGGTGCAACGTCGCCTCGGGAAACGCGGCCAGGCCGCCGGCATGGTCGTAGTGCAGGTGCGTCACCACGATCGTGGAGATGGTCGACGGATCGATGCCGATGCCGCGCAACGCCTCGATCGGCTCGCGCAGGATCGGTCGACCGCGCCCTGCCGCCTCGGACCCGTCGTAGCCGGTATCGACCAGGATGGTCTCGGCGTCGCGCCTGAGCACCCAGACGAAGTAGTCGATCGGGTGCACGGCGGCATGATCGTCGTCGAACGTGAAGCTGTCCGCCCGCGTGCGATCGCTGCGTTCGGCGTACTTCAGCGCGTGCACCCGCCAGTGGCCGCTCACGCGATGGCCCCCATCCGCCCGCCCCTGCCTGCCCTCACTGGTATGCCCTCACCTGAAGATCTCCACCATCGTCATTGATACCGCCGGAATGTAGGTCACCAGCAACAGGGCCAGGATGGCCGCTCCGTAGATCAGTCCCATCCGCGAGGCGATGGTCAGCACCCCGACCCCGGAGATCCGGGACGCCACGTAGAGCGTCGCCCCGACCGGTGGCGTGAACAGGCCGACCGCCACGTTGCACGTCATGATGACACCCAGATGCACCGGATCGACGCCGAAGCTCAACGCGGTGGGCAGGAACAACGGTGCGGTCAGCAGGATCGCCGGCACCGGATCAAGCACCAGCCCGAGCACCAGCAGCACCACGTTGACCAGCATCAGGAACACCCAGGGGCCCGAGGACAGCTCCTGCACGAACGTGACGAGGATCTGCGGCATCTGCTCCAGCGTGATCAGCCAGCCGAGCACCGTGGTGGCGCCGATGACCACCATCACCACCGCGCTGGTGACGAACGAGTCGATCATCAGCGACGGCAGGTCGCGCAGATGAAAGTCGCGGTAGACCAGCGTGGTGACGACCAGCCCGTACACCACGGCGAGCGCCGCCGCCTCGGTCGGCGTGACCCAGCCGGTGAAGATGCCGCCCAGGATCAGCACCGGCATGAACAGCGCAGGGGCGGTGCCGAGAAACGAGGACCACAGCTCGGCCCGCGTGGTGGTGCGCCCGCCCGGATCGCAGCCGGTGGACTTGCCCACCCGGTAGCACACGATCATGAACATGATGCCGAACAGCAGTCCGGGCACCATGCCGGCCAGGAACAGGTCCGCCACCGAGACGTTGCCGACGAAACCGTAGATCAGCATCGGGATGGAGGGCGGGATGATGATGCCGATGGTACCCGCGGCCGCCACCAGGCCCGCGGCGAACGCCTTGTCGTAGCCCTCCTTCGCCATGTTCTTGATCATCACCGAGCCGATGGCGGCGCTGTCGGCGATGGCCGAACCGGAGATGCCGCCGAAGATCATCGACGCGCCGACCACCACCATGCCCAGCCCACCGGGCATGAACCCGAAGGCGGCACGTGCGAAACCGATGATCCTGAGCCCCACCCCGCCGCGGCTCATCAGCTCGCCGGCCACGATGAACAGCGGTATCGCCAGGAAGTGGTTCGGCTCGACCCCGCCGATGAAGTTCAGGTACAGCGCCTGCAGCGGGAAGCCGAGATCGAACACGAAGATCGGCAGGATGGCGGTCAGCAGGATGGCCCAGACCAGCGGCACGCCCAGGAACACCGTCGTCAGGAAGACGAACACGACGAACAGCAGGATCATGCGACGGTCTCGGCGTCGGTGGCGGGAAGATCGTCATCGGTGGACCTGTCGGACGGGAACGGACCGGACCTGAGCTCGATGACGGTGTTGGCCAGATGGAACACCAGCGTGCACAGCATGCCCGTCGGCATGGAGGCGTACAGCAGGCCGATCGGCCAGTACAGCACCGTGGTGCGCTGTGCCCAGGTGTGCTCCGATATGGAGGCGCCGACGATGACCAGGCTGAGCAGCACGGCCGCCACCAGCAGATCGATGAATCGTGCAAGCAGCCGCTGTGCCGTCTGCGGCAACAGGTTCTCGACGATCTCGGTGACGCGCATGTGCGCGCCACGCGCGATGGCCGCCGCGCAGCCGAGGAAGGTCACCCACAGCAGCAGGAACGCGGTGATCTCGAGCGACCAGGGAAAGTCGAAGCCTGCAGCGCCTCGCAGGAAGGCGTTGACGAACACCAGGACCACGATCGAGATGCCCGCGACCGCCAGCCACAGATCGATCAGCGCGCTCAGCCAGCGCAGCGGTGCGGGATAATGCGGGCGATAGTCCATCGTGTCGGGCCCGTGACCAGAAGCGGTGTCCGGACGCCGCTACCGGCATCCGGGCAACGCTTCGATCACCGGTGGCTCATTTCTCCGGCATGGCCTCGCGGATGGCCGCGGCATCGTCCAGGATGCGCTGTACCGGCTCGTCACCGTAGACGCCGCGCGCCTTGTCGTAGACGGAGGCGACCGCGTCGCGGAACGGACCGATGTCCGGCACGCTGACGGTGGCACCCGCCCCTTCCATCTGCTCCAGCTGGCTGTCGACCGAGCTCTGCACCCGCTCGCGGCTGAACGCGGCCGCCTCCTTCGCCGCGCGCATCACCGCCTCCTTGTCCTCGTCGGAGAATTCCTGCCACGTGGACTCGGCTATCGCCAGCGGCAGCGGGCTGTACACGTGGCGGGTCAGCGTGATGTGGGGCGCCACCTCGTAGAAGCGCAGCGACTGGATCGTGTCGACCGGGTTCTCCTGCCCATCGACCGTGCCTTGCTGGATGGCCAGGTACACATCCGTGATCGGCATGACGACGGTCTGGAAGCCGATCGCCTCCATCGACCAGCGGACCATGTCGTTGGGATAGACGCGCATCTTCATACCGGCCGCAGCCGCCGGGGAGGCCAGCGGCTCCTTGGTGGTGAAGCTGCGAAAGCCCGCCTCCCAGGTGGCCAGCATGCGGAAGCCCTTCTCCGGCAGCTTCTCGAACTCGCCCTTGAGCCATTCGGAGTCATCGTACAACGCCCAGCCCTGCTCGTAGGTATCGACCAGGAAGGGCATGGCCGTCAGGTTCAGCGACGGCAGGTGGGTGGCGTAGGAGCCGGTGGCGGAGACGGTGAAATCCAGTCCGCCGAGCTGCAGCTGCTCGATCGCCTTCGGGTCGTTGGCCAGCTGGCCGGCCGGAAAGATGCGCAGCGAGTAGCGCCCGTCGGTGTACTGCTCCAGCTTCTTGCCGAATTCCTCGGCCGCCGCCTGGCGCGATCCGCCGGGATTGTCGGTATGGCTGAACTTCAGCGTGGTGGCGGCGCCGGCGGTGCCGCAGAGCAGTGCCGAGACGGCGGCGGCGAGAGCAAGCGATTTCAACGAATTCGTCATCGTGGGTCTCTTCTTCGAGGAAAGAAGGCGGGCCCGGCATCACGCAGTTCGGCTGCGTGCCGCGAACACCGCTCACGATTAACGTATACGTTAATCAATCCACCGTCAAATGCCTTGTTCCGGAAAGGACAAGCGTGACGAGGTCTTGCCCACCCCGGACCGCACGCGGCCGAGCGCGCGCGACCAGGCGCGACCAGGCGCGACCAGGCGCGATCAGGCGCGATAGCGATCCTCGCGATGATTGATGGCGATGAACGCGCCGAGCACGGCGACGCTGATCAGCGAGAAGAACACGGCATGAGGCTCGATCACCAGCAACGCCAGCCCCAGCACCACCGCATCGAAGATCAGCAGCGTCAGACCGGCCCGGAATCCGAAGCGACGCTGCAGGTAGACCGCGACGATGCCGGCACCACCGAACGTTGCGCGGTGACGGAACACCGACAGCGATCCGTAGCCCAGCAACAGGCCGATCAGCAGCGCCGCCAGCACCGGATCGATGGTCGCGATGTCGAAGGCATCTTGGATGACGTCGGTCATGATCGACAACCCGGCGACCGCGACCAGCGATCGCAGCGCGAACCCGCGACCCATCGTCACCCAGGCGAACACGTAGAACGGCACGTTGACCAGGAAGAAGGCCATGCCGACCGACAGGGGCGAGACGTAGTGCAGCAGCACCGCCAGGCCCGAGGTGCTCGCCGAGACCAGGCCGGCCTGCGTGCACAGGCTGAGGCCGAGCGCGGTGACGACGATGCCGCAGACGATCCCGAGGGCGTCCTCCCAGACGGCGTGCGGGTGCACCTCGTCCACGCTCGTGCCGGCGTGCGCCTGGTTCGCGCTGGTTCGCATCGTCATCGCCCGAGTCTATCGACGGCATCCCCACGCACGCGATGCGTTCGGGCAAGACAGCTGTGAACCCGAGATCCTCCGGCCCGCGTCAACCGCCGCGGCTCAGCCATCACGTTCCGAGCGGCCCGGCCGGCACGATGAACAGGAAGCGCGCACCGGGCACCAGCGCCACCAGCCCGGCATCGAGCCCGAGCGCCAACGCCACCAGGCTCACCTCGGCGATACCACCGGGCGCGAAGGCCAGGAACAGCACGAGGAACGGAGCATCGACCCGGGAGGCCAGGCCGAATGCCGCCATCGCGCCGAGCGCCATCACGACGAGGGTGTAGGCCGTGGAACTTGAGAAAGTCGCCAGGTACCGGCCACGCTCGCCCTGCGCCACCTCGATGCCGAGCACGACCCCCAGCACCAGCATCGCGATCGACTTCAGCAACTCGGGCTCGTGCACCGCCAGCGGCGTCAGCCCGACCAGCAGCCCGGTCACCCCCATCGTCAGGATGACGTGCACGCCAGGAAACCGCAGACGTTCGCATACCGCGAAGAACAGCCCGATCAGCCCCACCACGACCGGCCAGTCGCCGGCACGGCCGACCTCCAGCGTCGACAGCACCGTTCGCGACTCGGGCGGCACACCGAGTGCGCGCGCCAGCAACGAGATCGACACGATCACGATGACGACGCGCACGGTGTGCACGAGCAGCACCAGCGTGCGATCGCTGATGCCGTCGGCCATCGACAGCAGCATCGACAACCCGCCCGGCATGGCGGTGAGACAGGCGGCGGCGCGCGACAGGCCGAGCCGGTGCACGAACCACCATGTGCCACCGAGAACGGCCACGGCCACGAGGGCGACGGCCGCGAACACGATCGGACCCAGACCCGTACCGGTCGCCGTCACGCTGGCCGCGATCGACGGTCCGAGCGAAACACCGATGACCCCACGCATCTGACGCTCGGTCCAGGCGGGCGGCCTGGCGACCGGCAGGTCCGCGAGGGCGGATGCCCATCAGGCGGATCACCGGTGGACAATGCGGCACCATCGACGCGGGCCGACCGCCCGCCCTTCGTCACGCAGGAGAATGTCATGAATTTCCAGAACCGGACCGCCATCGTCACGGGCGGCGCCCAGGGCATCGGCAGCGCCGTTGCCGAACGGCTATCGAAGGCCGGCGCACGGGTCGCGTTGTGGGACATGGACGAGGGGCTGGCGAACACCTGCGCCACCGAGCTCGGAAACGGTGCCATCGCGGTGCACGCCGACATCGCCGACTGGGACAGCGTGCAGCGCGCGTACGCCTCGACGCTCGATGCGTTCGGGCACGTGGACATCCTGGTGAACTCGGCCGGCATCGCCGGCAGCAACGCACCGTTGGCCGACTACCCGGTGGACGAGTTCAGGCGCATCGTGGACATCAACCTGATCGGCACCTTCCACGTCAACCGGGTCGTGGTGCCCGGCATGCGCGAACGGGGTTACGGACGCATCGTGAACATCGCCTCGGTGGCGGGCAAGGAGGGCAATCCGAACGCCTCCGCCTACTCCGCCTCCAAGGCCGGCGTGATCGGGCTGACCAAGTCGCTGGGCAAGGAGCTGGCCGACCTGGACATCGCGGTGAACTGCGTGACGCCTGCCGCGGCGCGCACCCGGATCTTCGACCAGATGGCGCAGGAGCACATCGACTACATGCTGTCCAAGATTCCGCGCGGGCGCTTCCTGGAACTGCACGAGATCGCCGCCATGATCGAATGGCTGTGCTCCAGCGAGAACAGCTTCACCACCGCGGGCGTGTTCGACCTGTCGGGCGGGCGGGCGACGTACTGATACGGGCTTGCAATGAAAGGATGAAATATCGATCGGTCGGTTGCACGCGACGACTCGTCAGGCCGCGCCGCGATCGATTGCCGCTCGAAGGGCGGCGACTCGCGATGCCTCGCAAACCAGCACCTCGTCCGCGCAGAAACCGAGCTGGCCGAGCACGGGATCGGCAGGCTCCGACCGCCGACAGGATCCGTGAAACGCATCGACCCCGAACCCGGATGACAACATGCCGACGTGTCGGTGATCGAGGCCGCCACCGGCCATGACCCGCGATCGACCGTCCGTGCGGTTCACCATCTTCCCCAGCATCGTCCGGCCATCGATCGCCCGCGCCTGCCCACCCGAGCTCAACACCCGCCCCATCCCCAACCCGACCGCCCGGTCCACCGCCAGCAGCGGATCGATCACCGTATCCACCACGCGATGCAGCGTCGTCTGCAGCCCCTCGGCCGCCCGCATCAGCCGCTCCATCAACGCCATGTCCAACACACCGTCCGCGGTGGCCGCCCCGATCACCACGCCGGCAAGCCCCGCATCGGCCACCGCCGCGATGTCGTCCAGCATCACCCGCGCATCCCGCTGGCCGTAGACGAAGTCCCCATCCCGCGGACGGATCAGCACGTGCACCGGCAGCGAGGCATCGCGCAGTTCACGCATCGTGCCGCGGCTCGGCGTGACGCCGCCGATGTCCAGCGATGCGCACAGCTCGACGCAGTCGGCCCCGCCCCGCACGCAGGCATCGATCGCGTCCACCCGGTCGATGCAGACCTCCAGCATGCCGTTCATGGCCGGGCCGACCGCGCGTACAGCGCCGCCCCGATCAAGGCCTGTCGAGTCGATGCCTCGGTGCAGCGCAGCAACCCTGCGGGCGCCTGTCCGAGCACGCGCTCGCATAGCTCGCGATCCAGCGCCCGCATCAGCGCCTGGTCTCCACCGAGCCCACCGCCGACCAGGATCGCCGCCGGGTCCAGCAGGTTGACCACCCCGGCCAGCGCACCGGCCGTGATGTCCAGCCACACCTGAACGGCTCGCACCGCCGCCCTGTCGCCCGCTCGCCAGGCGTCGACGATCCTGCGACTGTCCGACGATGCCGGTTCGGCACCCGGATGCAGGTGGGCGTGCAGCCGCTCCAGCCCCCGTGCGCCGCACAGCGTATCGATGCAGCCGACCTGACCGCAGTTGCAGCGCACCGCAGGCAACGCCGTACCGGTTCGCATGGCCACCGCCGGATGGTGCCCCCATTCACCCGAACTGCCGCGCGCACCCTCCAGCAGCCGCCCGTCGATCACCACGCCGCCGCCGATGCCGGTCCCGATGATCGCGGCGAAGACCGTACCGGTCACCTCGGCCGCGTGCGAGCAGGCCAGCGCGAACGCGTCGGCATCGTTCAGCAGGTGCACCCGTCGGCCCAGACGAGCGACCAGATGCTCGCTCAGCGCGATGCCGTCGATGGCCGGAATGTTCGCGCAGTGCACGATACCGTCGGCTGAACGAATGACGCCGGCGATGGCGATCGAGAGCTCGGTCGCCCGGCTGCTTCCGAGCGCCTCGCCGATGAGCGATGTCAAGGCCTCCAGGTCTCGCGTCGGCGTCGGAATCTGGCGCACGGTACCGACCTGCAGGCGTTCATCGACCTCGGCGAACCTGACGCCGGAGCCGCCGATGTCGAAGCATGGCAGGGGAACATCGCTCACGTCAGCAGGTTCGCCATCAACCGGAACGCCCCCGGCACGCCCATCGCCATCTGGTGATGCAGGATCAGGGAGGTGTGCACATGCCGCCCCGCTCCGATGTCGGCCACCAGCAGCGCTCCCTCGTGCGGTGGCTCGCCCGGATCCGCCATCGACAGCAGCGGCCGGTACGCCGCGTCCCAGGACTTCGCGAAATACAACCCGCGCTCCTTGTGCCAGCCGGTCCAATCGTGTGCGCCGATCCGGTTGGGACTATTCAGCAATGCGTGATCGGGGGCCAGCACGCCGACCTCGGCCTTCTCGTCGGTCACCCGCCAGCGCAGCGACGGCTGCCCGATCTCCAGACGGCGTGGTGGCGTGCGCTCGGCATCCCAGTCGTCCCACGGCCGGTGATACAGCGTCACCAGATGCCCGCCCGCCTCGATCCAGCGATGCACCCTCGGCATCGCCGCCGCGAGCGCCGGTCGGGTGCGCATCGCGAACAGGCCGACCAGCAACGTGTCCAGCTCGTCCAGACCGGTCGCGGTGGCCAGGCGCGCATCGTCGATCGGTTCGACCGTCAGCCCGATCGAGGCAAGATCCTGCACCACCCGGTCGTTGCCACCGCCCACGTAGCCAATGCGCCCGGTCGGCAGCACCACGTGCATGACGTGTGCGTGCAGCGCCGCCGGTTCGCTGCGCACCCGCGGGGTCACGTGCGGCTGATCGATCAGCGTCAGGGCGGAAGCGGCACACCCGCCGATCGACAGCGCGAGCGCATGGTGCCCGGGGGCCGCATCCGGGGCGGGCTCCACCGAGAAGCCGTTGTCGATGCGCGCTACTTGCCACCCGTCGGGCGCCGACAGCTCCGGCTCGCCATCCGATGGCACCGGGTCCAGCAACGACACGTTCGCTGCACGTCGCTCGATCGCGGTGTTGAACAGCAGCCGGCCAGGCGCAAGCCCGGCACTGACCGCCGGCAGGATGATCGGCGGACGATCGAACGGCACGTGCGACCGGCTGATCACCCCATCGAGCGCGATGCCGACCTGCAGGTACGGTGTCTCCGGCTCGTCCGGCAACCAGTGCGGCGGATACGCACGGGAGGGCGGCGCCTCCTCGTCGATCCGGTAGAGCAGATCATTCCCCTCGACCGACATCGTTGCCCGCGGCGCGGCGATCGGCTCGACCGTCACGATGGCACCCGGTGCGACCAGGTCATCCTCGTGCCGCTCGATCTCCAGCACGCTGCGCTCGCCCGGGCGCAGCACGTCCCGTCGCAAGCGCGCTCGCACGTCCACGCCGGCTGCCAGGCGAATCACTCGCCCCAGCTGGGTACGCTTGCGCCCAAGACGGTGCATCACTTCGTCACGAGCCGATTCGGGGCAGTCACGCTCGGCGTTCTCCAGGTGAGAAAGCGCCTGCACGGCGCTCGACAGCACCACCCGGGTGTCCCACGGCTGCCGCATCGCTCGATCGATCGCTTCCTGGCACCGCCCCAGCGAGGCGGCGATCCGCGGCGCACCGGCCCACGCCGCCAGTTCACCCAGGTTGGCTGGCAGTCCACCGCACAGCGACTCGTCGCGCCCGGACAGGCGGTCGGGCACGCGACTGTCGGCCAGGTGCAACGGCCAGTTGCGCTCATCCCCTGCCGCCACCCAGCGCCCCATGCCCTGCGTGCGGTGCCAGCGGCGCGAGCGTTGGCCGAGCCGCTCGTAGCTGGAGCCGGTCACGGGATCCCGACCGGACGCCTCGATGGTCAGCGTGGTCGGTGGTGGCGGCACCTCGTCGTCATAGGCCGAACCGCCACCGCCGAACGCCGGCAGGTAGAGCTTCTTCGGTTGCCACGGGGCAAGACCGGGCGTGACCAACGCCGGGTCGGCGGCCAGGTCCATGACCTCGTGCGCCGCGGCGGTCATGGCGCGGTGATGACCGTGCTGGCCGGGCACGTCCAGGAAGGTCGGGCACAGGATGTCCGGGCGTTCGGTGCGCACCACCGTGGCGAACCGCTGCAGCGTGTGCTCGCGCCCCCATCGGCCCAGCGTCTCCTCGCCGCTCTTGGAGAACCCGAAGTCGAACAGCGGATCGTCGGTGGCGTGCGACAACCAGTACAGCCTGAGATCCAGCTCGGCGGCGGCGCGTTCCATCTCGGCGGTGCGCAGCGTGCCCAGGTCACGACCGCTCTGGGTACCGATGTCGTTCTGCCCACCCTCGCCGCGCGTGGAACAGGCGTACGACAGGTCGTACCCGTCACGCCGGCCCAATGCCGCCAGCATCGCCGAGATCTCGTCGTCCGGGTGCGCCCCGGTGCTCATGAACGAGACGGCGCAGCCCAATCGCGCCAGGGCGGCGTGCAACATGACCAGACGTGGCTGCAGGGCTTCGTCCAGCAGGCGATCCGAATCGGATGCGGGCATGGGAATTCTCCGAAGGGCGTCACTGAAAGGCCGCCAGTTGCGGCGTGAAGGCGCGATTGATGACCAGCGCGGCACCGCCGACCGCCGCGGTCAGTCGTCCGGAGGCACCGCGCAGCACCCGTGGCAGGACACGATCGGCACGGCAGGCCACCGAGCGGCGCGACAACGGCAACGTCGCGACCAGCTCGTCGAGCAGCGCATCCGGCAGGGCACCGCCGAACACCACCACCTGCGGATCGAACAGGTTCTCGAGCAGCTCCACGGCGTGGCCCAGGGCGGGTGCCGCATCGGCAAGCCACGACAGGATCGACGGATGCCGCTCACGGTGCAGCACCGCGATCTCGTCCGCCGTACCGATCTGCAGTCCGCAGGCGCGCAATCGAGTGACCAGGGCGAGTCGGCTGGCCACCCGTTCCAGCGGTTGCACCGCGCCTGCGTGCGCAATGCCGACGTGACCGATCTCGCCGGCGTTGCCGAACGCCCCGCGCAGCAGGCGCCCCTCGTGCACGATGCCCAGGCCCAGCCCGGCACCGAAATACACGAACGCATAGTCGTCCAGCTGCTGGGCGACGCCTGCCACCCGCTCACCCAACGCGGCGGCATTGGCATCGTTCTCCACCAGCGTCTCCAGGCCCAGCGCCTCGCCGAGCAGTCGCGAAGGCTCTACCCCGTGCCAGCCGACCAGATCCGACGGTGCGCCGGCAAGCCCCGTCGGGCCGAACGGTCCGGGCATCACCACCCCGGCGCCCATCAGCCGCTCGATCTCGATGCCCGCATCGCGTCTCGCCCTGTCGGCCAGCGCAGCCAACCGGTCGGCTACCACCCCGGGCGCGTTGTCGGCAAGCGGCTCACGTGCGGAGAAACGCGTCTGCCCGGCCAGGTCCAGCACCGTCACCAGCAGTGCATCGGGCCGTACCTCGGCACCGATCGCGAATCCACCGCACGGGTTCAGCGCGTACTGCATCGCCGGCAGGCCGCGCCCGATCACCCGCCGCCCGGCCTCGCACAGCAGCCCCTCGGCGTGCAGCTCGGCGATGATGTTGCTGACCGCCTGCGTCGACAGGCCGGCCCCGCGCGCGATCTCGGCGCGCCCGCGCGTTCCGGCCGCACGCACCTGGCCCAGGACCAGGCGCCGGTTGTGCGCGCGCGTGCGCTCGGCGTTCGAGCCCGCGGGACGGAAGCCCGGCAACGCGGCAGCATCGAGCGGCCGGGGCCTGAAGGAATTCGGGGAATCGACGGGACGGCGCATCGTGAACTGATTAACTCAAACCACTTGATAACTCAAGCGGATCGCGTTAGAAACGCTCAACGCCGGGTCGATCGACCCTTGGCACCGACGAGGATCTCGCCATGTCGACACCCCGCAGCGCTCGGCCCGTCCGCGCGATTCGTCCATTTCCCGGCAAGCTCCGCGCACTCGCGGCCACCCTTGCGCTGACCCTGGCCGGCCCGGGCATCGCCTCGGCGGTGGAAATCGAGTACTGGCAGTACTTCTTCGAGGCACGCGTGAGCGCGATGGATACGCTGATCGAGAACTTCGAGGCGGCCAATCCCGACATCACCGTCGTCACCAACCAGTTTCCGTACGCCGACTACCGCACCAAGGTGGCCGCCGCCATCCCGGCAGGAGAAGGCCCTGACGTGGTGCAGCTGTTCTACGGCTGGCTGAACGACTACGTGGATGCCGGCCTGATCACGCCGCTGCCGGCCGAGCACTTCGATCCCGCCATGATCGAGGCCGAGTTCTTCCCGATGGTGCAGGCGATGAAGCGCGACGGGCAGTACATGGCGCTGCCCACCGCGGTGCGATCGCTGGCGCTGTTCTACAACCAGCGCCTGTTCGACGATGCCGGCATCGAGGGCCCGCCGGCGACACTGGACGAGCTGGTCGACATCGCCGAGAAGCTCACCGTTCGCGACAACGCCGGCAACCTGACCCAGATCGGCATCACCTCGGGCATGACCGCCCAGGATCACCACTGGTTCCGCGAGATCCTGGTCCGGCAGTTCGGCGGCCAGCCCTACGGCGACGACGGCGGCACGGTCGCCTACGACAGCGATGCCGGCCGCGCGGCGCTCGCCTGGTACACCGACCTGGAGCGGACGCACGGCGTCACCGACTCCACCTTCATGGACGAGCCCCAGGCGGCGTTCAAGGCCGGACGCGCCGGCATGCACATCGACGGCTCGTTCCGCATCGGCGCGCTGGAGGAGACGCGCGGCCTGAAATGGGGCGTGGCCGAGCTGCCGGCAGGCCCCGACGGCCTGCAGTCCAACTACTCCTCGTACTGGGTCAACGCGATCACCTCGAAGGCCGAGGGCGAGAAGCGCGACGCGGCGGTGAAGTTCATGCAGTACATCACCTCGGACGAGGCCATGCAGATCTGGCTGGAGACGGTCGGGGAACTGCCCGCCAAGCAATCCGCGGCACTGACCGAGGAGAACCGCAGCGATCCGGTGTACGGCCCGTTCGTGGAAGGGCTGGGCTATGCGCACTCCACCGAATTCGTCGACGAGAGCGGGCAGCGCCAGCTGATGGTCGACATGGTGTCGCGCATCGAGCTGGAAGGCCAGTCCGTGGCCGACAGCCTGAAGGTCGCCGCCGAGGCGGAGCAGAAGATCCTGGACGAAGGCACGGCGCAGTGATGAGGGCGGCACGGCCGGCTTGGGAAGCGGGAACGCGTCCGGTGACGGGACCGGGCTTGTCATGAGCTTCTACGCCGACCTGCCGCTCAGGCAGAAGCGCGTGGTCTGGGCCTGGGGCTTCCTGGCCGTGCCGATCGTGTTCTACGTGACGGTGCGCTTCTACCCCACCGCCAATGCGGCGCTGATCTCGTTCCAGGACTGGAACCTGCTCGGTTCGCGCACCTGGACAGGACTGGACAACTACCGCACGCTGTTCGCCGATCCGGTGTTCTGGCAGGTGCTGGGCAACACCTTCCAGTACCTGTTGATCGGCACCCCGCTCAGCCTGGTGGTGTCGTTCTTCATCGCCTACCACCTGGACAAGGTGCGCTTTCTGCACGGAACCCTGCGCGCACTGTACTTCCTGCCCTTCATGACCAGTGCGGTGGCGATGGCCTGGGTGTGGCGCTGGTTCTACCAGCCGGTGCCGATCGGCACGTTCAACAACCTGATCGCCTCGTTCGGGTTCCAGCAGATCGCCTTCCTGAACTCGACCACCAATGCGCTGCCGGCGGTGCTGGCACCGGCGATCTGGGCAGGTCTGGGCTTTCAGGTGATCATCTTCATGGCGGGACTTCGCGCCATCCCGAAGACCTACTACGAGGCGGCACGCATCGACGGCGTGTCCTCGTGGACGATCATGACCGCGATCACCCTGCCGCTGTTGAAGCCCACCATCGTGTTCCTGGTGGTGTTCAGCTCGATCGGCTTCCTGCGCATCTTCGATCACGTGTTCAACATGACCACCAACAACCCCGGTGGTCCGCTGAACTCGACCAAGCCGCTGGTGCTGATGATCTACGACACCGCGTTCAACACGTTCGACATGGGCTACGCGGCCGCGCAGACCGTGGTGCTGTTCGTGATCCTGCTGATCGTCAGCCTGCTGCAGCTTCGGCTGCTGCGCGATCGCTGAACCCGGAGCGAAGCTCGCAACATGGCAACCGTGAACCCTGCGGCGGACCCTGCCGCCGCGCTCGCCGTCAAGCCCTCCTCCGAGGCGCTGCTGCGCGGCGGCCCGGCGGCATCACCACCCGCGCTGCACAAGCGATCGGTCAAGCGCCGCTGGGGCCAGACCCTGCGCTGGCTGCTGCTGTTCGCCGGCGGCGTGCTGATGGTCATGCCGCTGGTGACCATGCTGTCGACCTCGTTCAAGTACCCGTTCGAGGTCTACGACCTGAACCTGATTCCCCAGGAGCCCACGCTTGCGAACTACGCCTACGTGCTGGGCGACGGGCGCTTCCTGACCTGGCTGTGGAACTCCACCCTGATCGCCACGCTGACCACGATCTCGAACGTGCTGTTCGACAGCCTGGTCGGCTACACGCTGTGCAAGTACGATTTTCGCGGGCGCGGCATCGTGTTCATCGCCATCCTGTCCACGCTGATGATCCCGACCGAGATGCTGGTCATTCCCTGGTACCTGATGAGCCAGCAGTTCGGCTGGCTGGACACCACCTGGGGCATCATGTTCCCCGGATTGATGACCGCCTTCGGCGTGTTCCTGATGAAGCAGTTCTTCGAGAGCGTGCCGGACGACTTCATCGAGGCGGCGCGCATCGACGGACTGAACGAGCTGCAGATCTGGTGGACGGTGGCGATGCCGCTGGTGAAGCCTGCACTGGCGGCGTTGGCCATCTTCGTGTTCCTGGGCAACTGGACCGCGTTCATCTGGCCGTTGATCGTCACCAACAGCCAGGAGATGTACACGCTGCCGGTCGGCCTGACCACGTTCAGCGTCGAGCAGGCGGTCGAGTGGGAGCTGATCATGACGGGGGCCGCCATCTCCACGCTGCCCACGCTGATCGTGTTCCTGATCTTCCAGCGCTTCATCATCCGCGGCGTGGTCATGGCGGGGCTGAAGGGGTGAGCAGCGTGCCCGAGGCGCCGTTCCCGGACCCCGCCTACCGCGACACGGTGCTGGCCCCGCTGTTCCACGGCGTGGCGGCGCACCACGCGGCGCTGATGTCGATGATCGATCGCGCCCACCTGGTCATGCTGAGCGAGACCGGCATCCTGGAGGCCGATCACGTTGCCACCATCGCCCGCGCACTGGTCGATATCGACGACGAGCTGGACCCGGCATCGCTGGTCTACACCGGCGAGCACGAGGACTGGTTCTTCCAGGTCGAGGCCGAGCTGAAGCGACGCGTCGGCGCGGATGTCGGCGGTCGGCTGCACACCGCGCGTTCGCGCAACGACATCGATCACACCGTGTTCCGGCTGGCGCTGGGCCAGAAGCTGGACGACACGATCGGTGCCGCGCTGATGCTGGCCACCACGCTGCTGGACAAGGCGCGCACCGAGGCCGGCACCGCGATCGTCGCCTACACGCACGGCCAGCCGGCGCAGCCGTCGACCTTCGGACACTACCTGGCCGCCGTGCTGGAGACGCTGCTCGGTGACATCGAGCGGTTGCTGGCGGCGCGCGACACGGTCGATGCCTGTCCGATGGGCGCGGCGGCCATCACCACGACAGGCTTCGCGATCGACCGGCATCGCACAGCCATGCTGCTCGGGTTCAGCCGTCCGAAACGCAACAGCTACAACTGCATCGCCTCGATCGACTACATCAGTGCCAGCTACGGCGCGCTGAAGCTGCCGTTCCTGCACATCGGCCGGCTGGTGCAGGATTTCGCGTTCTGGTCGGCCTTCGAGGTCGGCCAGCTGCACGTGCCGGACGCGCTGGTGCAGATCTCCTCGATCATGCCGCAAAAGCGCAATCCCGTCCCCATCGAGCACCTGCGCCACCTGTCCAGCATGACGGTCGGACGCTGCGATGCACTGCTCGACACGCTGCACAACACCCCGTTCACCGACATGAACGACAGCGAAGGCGAGGTACAGGTGGCAGGCTACGCCGCCTTCGACACGGCTGCCCGGGTGCTCGCCCTGCTCGATGCGTTCGTCTCGGCCGTATCGATCGATGCCGACCGGGTCGCGCGCAACGCGGATGCGGCCTGCGTGACCATCACCGAGCTTGCCGACACGCTGGTGCGCGACGAGGCACTGTCGTTCCGTCAGGCGCACGAGATCGCCGCGGCCACCGCGCGGGCGGTGATCGCCGATGCCCGGCCCCTGCGGGACGGGTTCGACGCCTTCGACGCAGCCTTTCGCGCCGAGTGCGGGCGCGCCTCGATCCTGAGCGCCGGCACCTTCGCCGACACGGTGTCGATGCGCACCTTCATCTCCCGACGTGACCGCTTCGGCGGTCCGGCACCCGCAGCGCTGGACGAGGCGCTCGGTGCAGGCGCCCGGCACCACGAGGTGCTGGCGGCGCGGGCCTGGTCGCACCGCACCCGGCGCGACCAGGCGCAGCGCCTGTTGAACGAACGTTTCGCCACCCTGTCCGATCGTCGCTGAACCACCGGAACCGACCATGGCCACCCTCGCCCTTCACGACCTGGTCAAGCGCTACGGCCGCACCGAGGTGCTGCACGGCATCGAGCTGCAGGTGGAGGACGGCGAATTCATCGTGTTCGTGGGCCCGTCCGGCTGCGGCAAGTCGACCACGCTCAGGATGATCGCCGGGCTGGAGGACATCAGCTCCGGCACCGTCGAGATTGACGGCCGGGTGGTCAACGAGATGGAACCCAAGGAGCGGGACATCGCGATGGTGTTCCAGAACTACGCCATCTACCCGCACATGAGCGTCAGGAAGAACATCGGCTTCGGGCTGCGTACCGCGAAGATCCCGAAGCAGGACAAGGCGGCGCGCGTCGAGGAGGTAGCCCACCTGCTGGGCATGAGCGAGTACCTGGACCGAAAGCCTGCCGCGCTGTCCGGCGGCCAGCGCCAGCGCGTCGCCATCGGCCGGGCGATGGTGCGCGATCCGGCAGTGTTCCTGTTCGACGAGCCGCTGTCGAACCTGGATGCTCAGCTTCGCACGCAGATGCGGCTGGAGATCAAGAAGCTGCACCAGCGCGTCGGCAAGACCATCGTGTTCGTCACCCATGACCAGGTCGAGGCGATGACCATGGCGGATCGCATCGTGATCATGAAGGAGGGCACCATCCAGCAGGTGGCGACGCCGGCCGACGCCTACCACCGGCCGGCCAACACCTTCGTGGCAGGCTTCATCGGTGCGCCGGCGATGAACATGCTGAGCGCGGCCACCGTCCAGGGTCATGCGCAGCTGTGGAACGGCGTACGACGACCCTTCGTCACGTTGATGTCGGAAACTCCGCCCGACGGCACCGCCCTGATCGTCGGTGCGCGGCCCGAGGATCTGGTGCCCACCGATGCGGACCCGCTGATCCAGGGCACCGTCTCGCTGATCGAACCGCTCGGTGGCCAGACCTTGCTGTACGTCGATGTCGACGGGCACGAGATCATCGCCTCGGCGCCCGGCAGGAAGGCACCCAAGCCTGGCGATCGCGTGTCGCTGGGAACCGATGCGCGCAACCTGCACGTGTTCGACGCCGCCACCGGCCGCTCGCTGCTGCGCCAAGACGCGGTGCCCGTCGAGTGAGGCCGATCCCGTCACCTCGCTCGTGAGCGATGGCGTGCTGTGCGCCGGTCGCGTGTATTGCGACCTGGTGTTCTCGGGGATCGAACGCCTGCCCACGCTGGGCACGGAGGTGTTCGCCGACGAGCTGTCGCTGCACGGCGGAGGCGGTGCCTGGATCACAGCCGCCTGGCTGGCCGGACTCGGCCGGCCCGCATCGGTCTGCGCCACCCTGCCCGCCCCGCCGTTCGACGCCCTGCTGCGTATCGAGGCCGAGCGAAGCGGCGTGTCGCTGGCCCACAGCTGCACGGCACGATCGAAGGAGCCACAGCTGACGATCGCCATGGTGGCCGGCGGCGATCGTGCCTTCCTGAGTCGTCGACCGGGACCCGGCCTGCCGGACGACCCGGTCACGGCGTTGACCGGCAGCGGATCGACCCACCTGCACATCAGCGAGCTGGCCACGCTGCTCGAGTACCCCGAACTGCCCTCGGCAGCCCGACGCGCAGGCCTGAGCGTGTCGCTCGATTGCGGCTGGGACGAGGCCGCCCTGAATCGGGACGATCTGGCGACGCATCTGCAGCACATCGACGTGTTCCTGCCCAACGAGGCGGAACATGCCGCGCTGGCACCGGCCGCACTGGCCCGGCTGCCGCTGGTGGTGATCAAGCGCGGCGCCGCCGGGGCCACGGTGCTGACGAACGGTGAGTGCCTGGAAGCGTCGACCGAGGCGCTCGAGCCGCTGGACACCACCGGTGCGGGCGATGCGTTCGATGCGGGTTTCCTGCATGCCTGGCTCGACGGTCTGCCCCTGCCGGACGCGCTGGCGCTGGGCAATCGCTGCGGAGCCCGCGCGGTGATGCAGCGTGGCGGGGGATGCCGCCGGTAGCTTCTGCCAGATTCACCCGGTCGATCGATGTCCGTGTGACGCTGGGTGGTCAACCCGAACCGGAACACCCACGTGCCCGAATCTTCGCTGGACAGCCTCATCGACGACGTCAAGCGGCGCCCCGCACCCTATGCCACCCTGGCAGCGATCGGCGTGGCCGGTGCCCTGCTGCTGAGCGTGCGCGCAGCGCCGATGCGCGGCGGCTCGCTCGAACACCGCGCCCGGCGAGCACTGGGCTCCGGACTGCATTCGGCCAAGCGTGCGCTGCACGAGGGCGCAGAGCGCCTGAACGACGGTACCGACTCGGTGCACGGCGGCGTCGACACGCTCGGCGAGCGCCTGAGCGAGCTGCTGAGCGATCACCTGGGCCGGCATGAACCCACCCTGGGCGAACGCACCCGCCAGGCGGCCTCGAACGTCGGCATGAGCCAGAGCGCGGTCGCCGTCTTCGCCGGCACGCTGCTGACCAAGGCGGTGACCGGCTACCTGCGCCTGCGCGCCGAGGAGCGGGCTCGCTCGCAGTCGCAATCCCTGAGCGCGGCGCAGGATCGTGACTTCGAGGAACGCCTGAACGCGCTCAGCGAGAGCGAGCTGCGCGCCATCGCGAGCGATCGCGGCGTCAGGAATGCCGACGCGCGCGACAAGCCCGAGCTGATCGAGGCGTTGAACCGGGCGTAGGGAGCGAGGCCGACGTGGTCCCGGACAGGGACTATCGCCGCTCCAGCACCGCCTCCGCCCGACCCACCAGGTCGGCCGCGTGCTCCATGACGTGAAAGATCACGTGCTGCTCGTTGGTGCCCTGCAGCAGGGAGGCACCCGGGCCTTGCGCATGGATCGCGACATCTTCGCCCGAGTGCGTCTCGGCCGGTAGCGGCACCAGCACCTCGCCGTGAAAGCCCGACGAGGTGGTGTCCACGGACGACAGGTCCTTGCGCCCGGCATCCGGACCCTCCTGATAGGCCTCGTACGGGTCGGCCCCCACGTCCAGGTCCCGAAAACCGAGACCGTTGCGATAGGCGAGCGTGGTGTACGGCAGGCCGTCACCGGCCAGGCTCGGCCGGCTCGAACCCGGTGCCCGGACCAGGCCGAGTATCGGATTGCCGCGGGCCGCGAACCCGGACAACGTGAACACGTGGCCGTGATCGGCGGTGACGATCAGCAGGGTGTCCTCGCTGACCAGCTGGCGTGCGGTGGTCACCGCATCGGCCAGTGCCAGCGTCTCCTGCAGGGCGGCCTCGGCGCTGTTGACGTGATGAGCGTGATCGATGCGTCCCGCCTCGACCACCAGGAAATACCCCTGCTCGTCGTTGTCCAGCCGGCGGATGGCGATGTCGGTCATCTCGGCCAGCGACGGCTCTCCGCCGACGTCGTTGAAGCGCTGCTGCTCGAACTGCATGTGCGATTCGCTGAACAGTCCCAGCAGCCGCTCGTCACTCTCCGGATCGAAGGCGTCGAACCCGGCCTCATCGTAGGCGACGCGTCCGTTCGGGTACAGCGACTGCCACTCCTGCACCAGGTTGCGCCCGTCCAGTCGATCGCCCTCGATCTCGCTGAGCGTATCGTCGCTGTTGAAGCGCGCCTCGGCCGGCAGGAAGTGACGTCGGCCACCGCCCAGCGCGATCTCGATGCCATCCACGTCCACCCCCGGGTACAGCGCTTCCAGCCGGGCCTCGAACGCCACGAACTGGCTGGCGATATCCTCGCAACCGCCCTCGATCGCACGGGCCGGCATGTCCGAATCGTCCTCCCAGTCCCGCTCGGCCGACACCGCGTAGGTGGCCGCCGGCGTGGCATGCGTCAGCCGTGTGGTGGTCACGATGCCGGTCGCCCGGCCGCCGAGCTCGGCCAGGCGAAGCGCGCTGACCATCTCGTTGAACGGCACGCTGCCGCAGCGACCGCGCGAGCCGCGTTCTGCCAGGCCGATCAGCCCGGAATCGGTCTTCACACCGGTCATCATCGCGCTCATGGTGGCGGCGGAATCCGCGGTCTGCTCATCGACGGTGTAGGTGCGTGACAGACCGGCATACGGCAACGCCTCGAACGACAGCACGTGCTCCTCGCCACTGCCGCCGAGCTGCTGCCCGGCAAAGATGCGCGTGGCCGTCTCGGTGCTCAGCCCCATGCCGTCACCGACGAACAGGATGACGTTCCTGGCAGCACCGCGGCGCGTGTTCACCGGCGGTGCCTGTGCCACCCGCGCAGCACCCGCCTGGCCCCAGTCGCTGTCCAGCGTGTTGCCCAGGGCCCCATTCGAGGAGCCGTCCGGCACGTTGCCCGCGACGCCGCCGTCCGTCGCTCCATCGGTGGATGGGCCGTTCCCGCCGCCGCCACCACAGGCCGCGAGCAGCAGAGCGCAGGCGACAGCGAGTGCCGAGCGACTCATCGTCCCGCCTCCACCGTCGCCCGATCCAACAGACCCAGCGCTCGCTCCATGACGTGGAACACCACGTTCTGCTCGATCACTCCGTTGACCCGACCGGCTCCCGCCCCGGTGGCGTGCAGCACCACGTCCTCGCCGGCCGCCGCGACCGCGTCGAGCGGCACCAGCGCCGTCTGGTGAAAATCCGGCCCCGTGGTGTCGATCGAGCGCAGGTCCACGCGCCCGGCCGAGCCGCTCCCGCCCCGCCCGACACGAAACCCGCGTCCGTTCGCGTAGCCGAGCGTGGTGTACGGCAGAGCGTCGGATGCCTGGAACGGATCGCTCTTGCCGCTGGCCACGACCTTGCCCAGCACCGGGTTGCCGCGCCTCGGATAGCCGGCGATGGTCAGGGACTGGCCCTGATCGGCGGTCACCAGGATCAGCGTCTCGTTCGGATCGGTCTGCTCATCGGCCGCGCGCACCGCCCGCGACAGCTCGATCGTGGCGTTCAGCGCCGCCGATGCGTTGCCGGCGGCGTGCGCCTGACCGATATCGTCGGCCACCACGATCAGCAGGTACCCGTCCGGATCCGGCGCCAGCAACGTGATCGCCCGACGCGTCATCGCGGTCAGCGACGGCCTGTCGGCCGAGTCGTCGAACACGCCCAGCACCGGAACGCCCGGCACCGCCGCCAGGGACGACGCATCGCTGACCAGACGACCCTGCGGATACGATGCCTGCCATTCATCCAGCAGGTGACGGCCGTCCCGACGCAGGCCATCGGCCTCGCGGGGCAGGAAATGCCCTCGCCCGGAACCGATCGCCACCTCGATGCCGTCGATCCGGCGCGCGTGCCGCGCTTCGACGCGCGACTCGAACGACACCAGCTGGCTGGCGATGTCCTCGCACCCGTCGGCAACGGCCTCGGCGGACAGCCGCGCATCGTCCTCCCAGTCGCGCTCGACGCTGCTGGCATAGGCCGCCGCCGCACCGGCCTGGGTCAGTCGGGTGGTGGTCAGGATGCCGGTGGCGATACCGCCCAGTTCGGCCAGCTCCAGCGCCGAGACCAGTTCGTTGCCCACGCCCGACGCGCAGCGTCCGCGTTCGGCATCGGCGTCGACACCGAGCAGACCGGCATCGCTCTTCACCCCGCTCAGCAGCGCGGTCATCGAGGCGGCGGTATCGGCTACCTGCGCATCGATGGCGTAGGTCTTGACCAGCGCGGTGTGCGCGAACCGCTCGAACGACAACCGATTCTCCTCGCCCGGCTCGCCACGCTGCTGGCCTTCCAGGATGCGTGCGGCGGTCTGCGTGGAAACCCCCATGCCGGTGCCCACGAACAGGATCACGTTCCGGGCATTGCCCGACCGGATCGGTGCGTCCAGCTTCTCCTGCAGGGACCGGGCGGCACTGATGAACCAGGCATTGCCGGTCTGCGTGTCCGGCAGCGCCTGGGCACCGGACGGAACGGGTACCAACGCGCCTGCACAGGCCACCAGGTAGGCCACCGGGCAGGCAAGACGGGCCGCCCGCACGAAACGGGTCGACGCGGCGGACGAAGGACGCGACATCGCGGTTGAGCATCGACGAGTGAATCGAACAGTATGCCCTGTCGATCTGCCGGCGATGCGGTCGACCGACCGTTCGACGCTCGCGCCACATTCGCACACGCTGCAGGCGTTAACTGTGGGAACCTGTGTTCCACCTGCCCGGAACCCCTCCCCGTCCCGATGATGCACGTGTCCGCGCTCCCCTTCCCGAAGGGTACGTCAGCGCACCGCAGGCTCCGCGCCCTCCTGTCGGGCGCACTGCTGGTGCTGGTCGCCACATCTGCTCTGGCCGGCGTGGCCGGCGCGGCCGGCGCGGCCGAGCCTGCGCTGGAGCGTGTCGGACCACTGACGCAGCGACCGATTCCCGGCGGCATCGCCCTTGTGCCACTGGAGCAGGCGGCGGCACGGATCGAGGCGGTCACGCTGGACGGGCGGCGCATCGCGGTGCACGCGGATGGCGAGCAGGCGATCGCGCTGGTCGGCATCGCGCTGGACAGCCCGATCGGTGAACGGCAACTGCGAGTGACGACCACCGACGGCGGCGGGCACACCATCCCGTTCACCGTCGAACCGCACGACTACGAAGAGCAGCGCATCGTCATCGCCGATGATCGCAAGGTGAACCCGGCCCCGCTGGACATGCAGCGCATCCGTGCCGAGAACCGTCGCCTGGCGGTGGTCAAGAGTCGCCACGCCGAACGCCTGCTGGCCACCGAGCGGTTCCTGACCCCGGTGACCGGCGTGCGTTCCAGCTCGTTCGGCCTGCGCCGCTTCTACAACGACCAGCCGCGTCGTCCGCACGGCGGCATCGACATCGCGGCCCCCACGGGCGAACCGGTCCGGGCTCCGGCGCCGGGGCTGGTGATCGATACCGGCGAGTACTTCTTCAACGGCAACAGCGTGTTCATCGAGCACGGCCTGGGGCTGCAGACCTTCTACGCCCACCTGTCGCGCATCGACGTGAACGAGGGCGACATCGTCGAGGCCGGCGACATCATCGGCGCGGTCGGTGCGACCGGACGGGTGACCGGGCCGCACCTGCACTTCTCGGTCGGCCTGAACGGCACCTGGGTCGACCCGGACCTGCTGCTGGAGTGAGCGAGGCGCTGCAGGGCCTGCTCGAACCGGTCACGCTCGATGATTTCGCGGCGCGCTGGCGCGATGTTCGGCCGCTGCACATCGCTCGAAACCAGGCCACGCGTTTCGCCGATCTGCTGAGCACCGAGGACGTGGAGCGGCTGCTGGTCGAGCGAGCGCTGTCGTTTCCCGACCTGCAGCTGTCCCGTTTCGTCGATCCGATCGCACCGCGCGACTACACCGACGAGGCAGACCGGATCGTGCCGACGCGGTTGCTGCAGCACCATGCCGACGGGGCCACGATCGTGCTGGCGCGTGCCCAACGGCACCTGCCGGCGCTGGGACGGCTGTGCTCGGCGCTGCAGCGCCAGACCGGCGTACGTTGGCAGGCGAACGCCTACCTGTCCCCGGCCGGCCAGCAGGGATTCGGACCGCATTACGACTCGCACGACGTCTTCATCCTGCAGGTCTCGGGGCGCAAGCGCTTCGCCTTCTATCACGGCGGCCCCGAGCTGCCGCTGGCCGATCAACGGTTCGATCCGGTGGACTGGCCGGCAGGCGAGAAGATGCTGGAACGCGACATCGATGCCGGCAGCACGCTGTACATTCCGCGCGGCGTGATGCACGACGCGGTGGCCGACCACCGGAAGCCCTCGCTACACATCACGCTGGGCTGCTTCGCGCCGACCGTGCTCGATGTGCTGCACACGGCCCTGCAGCGCAGCGCCGAGCAGGACGTGCGCCTGCGCCGTTCCCTGCACGGGCAATCTCTCGGTTCGCCGGCGGCACTGCAGGACCTGCTCGAGACGACGCTGCTCAACACCACGGTTCTCGACGCCGCCCTGAGCCGGCTGCTCGACGAGGTCGCGCTCGGCGAGCGGGCGCAGGTCACGGGCCTGGGTCGACGGCTGGCCGAGGCAGCCGCGCTCGATCCGGACGCCGGCGGCATCGAGCTGCGTTTGCGCGATGGCGAGCCCTGGCAGGTGACCCGGGACGAGGCGACGTTGCACCTGCGATGTACCGGTTCGGTGCTCAGCTTCGACGGCGCGCACGCCGAGGCGGTGGACCGATTGCTGCGGGCACGCCGACTGCCCGTGACGGCGCTCGACATGCTGGAGGCGACGCAGCGTCGCGTCCTGATCGACGGGCTGGTGGCGCAGAACATTGCCGAACTGGTCATCGTGCCCGCCGCCTGACCTGGTCGTGATACGCCTCACGCTTGACGCGCGGCGAGCGACGCGATACACCGACAGCCTCACTCACGCCCTCGACAGCATGATGAGCGACAAGACCCGCGAACCCACCGACATGCGCATCACCGATGCGGCGGGCCGACGCCGTTTCATTCGTCGCGGTGCCGCGCTGGTCGCGGCCGGCGCACCGCTGCTCGCTTCCGGCCAGGCGCTCGCCGATTGCGATCACGGTGATACCAGCGCCGAGGCCAAGCAGGCCGCCGCGGCCACCTCCGACAGCGACCAGGGAGCCGGCGCCGATCCGGTCGGCTGCGGGCGCAAGGAACCGCCCAAGATCACGCGCGCCGTGCCCTCGGCCCCGAACGAGAAGCCGCCGGGACTCGACACGATCGAAGGCTGATCGACGCGGCGGCAGGGATCGCGCACCGGAACGAAGGCGGCAACGAGCGCCGGCATGAGCACCGAGCAACCATCGGCATCGTCCGTGCGCCTGGGTGTCGACATCGGCGGCACCTTCACCGACACGGTGCTCGAGGTCGGCCAGCGGCTGTTCTCGACCAAGGTCCTGACCACCCACGATGCCCCGGACGAGGCGATCCTCGTCGGGCTCCGTCAGGTGTGCGCGCAGGCGGGCATCGCCCCGAGCGCCATCTCGCAGGTGATCCACGGCACCACGCTGGCCACCAACGCGCTGATCGAGCGTCGGGGCGCGAAGACCGCGCTGGTGACCACCGAGGGGTTTCGCGATGTCATCGAGATGCGTACCGAAAGCCGGTTCGAGCAATACGATCTGAACCTGGAGCTGCCGGAACCGCTGCTGCCGCGCGAGCGTCGCTACACGTTGCCCGAACGGCTCGCCGCCGACGGCACGGTGCTGCGCCCGCTGCAACGCACCGATGTCGAGGTGCTGGCCGTTCGTCTGGCGAACGCCGGCTACCGGAGCATCGCGATCGGCTTCCTGCACGCCTACGTGGACGATCGGCACGAGCGCCTGGTCGCCGAGGTGTTCGCCGAGCGCCTGCCCGGCGTGGAGCTGTCGCTGTCCAGCGCGGTGTCGCCGCAGATGCGCGAGTACGAGCGGTTCAACACCACGGTGGCCAACGCGTACATCAAGCCGCTGATGAAGCGCTACCTGCAACGACTCAGCGAGCGCCTGGCGGGTCAAGGGGTTCGCTGTCCGGTGTTCCTGATGCACTCGGGCGGCGGCATCCTGTCGCTTCGGGATGCGGCGCGGTTTCCGGTGCGTCTGGTCGAGTCCGGCCCGGCGGGCGGTGCGGTGTTCGCCGCCGACATCGCCGCCCGCCACGGCCTGAGGCGGGTGCTGTCGTTCGACATGGGCGGCACCACCGCCAAGATCTGCCTGATCAAGGATGCCCGTCCGCGTACCGCGCGAAGCTTCGAGGTCGCGCGCAGCTACCGGTTCAAGAAGGGATCGGGCATGCCGATCTCCATACCGGTCATCGACATGGTCGAGATCGGTGCCGGTGGCGGCTCGCTCGCCTGGCGCGATGCGCTGGGGCGCATCCGGGTCGGTCCGCGCTCGGCAGGCTCCGAACCCGGTCCGGCCTGCTACGGACGCGGCGGCACGCAGGCCGCGGTCACCGATGCCGATCTGCTGCTCGGCAAGCTCGACCCGGAATCGTTCGCCGGTGGCGCCTTCACGCTGGACCGGCAGGCGGCGCACGATGCGCTGCGCCGCTCGCTCGGCCAGCACGGAGACACCGGCCCAGATACCGATGGTGCGACGGCGCAGGCGGCGGCGCGCGGCATCGTCGAAGTGGTCGACGAGAACATGGCCAACGCGGCCCGCGTGCACGCGGTCGAGAACGGCGAGGACCTGGCCGACTACACCATGATCGCGTTCGGCGGTGCCGCGCCGTTGCACGCGGCCAGGCTGTGCGAGAAGCTCGGCATCGATCGGTTGCTGGTGCCACCGGGTGCCGGCGTCGGTTCGGCGATCGGCTTCCTGCGCGCCGGTGCCCGGTTCGAGGCGGTGCGAAGCGCCTGGACGAAGGTGTCGGCATTGCAGCCCGAACAGGCCCGTGCCGTGATCGATGCCCTGGCCGACGAGGCGACAGGCTTCGTGCGCGCCTGTCGGCCGGACGAGCCGGTCCGCACCCGTCTCCGGGCCTTCATGCGCTATTGCGGCCAGGGCTGGGAGATCCCGATCGAGCTTGACGAGGCGACGCTGGATGCCGATACGCTGAGCACTCGGTTCGAAGAGGAATACTCGGCGCTGTTCGGTCGCACCGTGTCCGGGCTGGACATCGAGATCACGCTGTGGTCGGTCGAGGCGGCCACATCGGCCACCGCTGTCGAGCGAGTCGAACAGGTCGGGCGAGCCGGCGCTGGTGACGCGGTGGCGATCGCCGGCCACCGCCGCCTGTTCGATCCTGCCGAAGGCGGCGAACGGGAGGCTGCCGTGGTGCACCGCGATGCGCTTCGGCCCGGCCAGCGGATCCAGGGACCGGCGGTAATCGTGGAGGCCGAGACCAGCGTCATCGTGCCGGGCGGCATGACGGCGCTGGGCAGCGCCGACGGCAGCCTGGACCTGACCGTCGACGACGGTGCGACGCGGCGCGGCGAGGGAGCATCGGAGGTGGCGCGTCAGGTGATGTGGAACCGCCTGATCTCGGTGGTCGAGGAACAGGCCCAGGCGCTGATCCGCACCGCGTTCTCCACCTCGGTGCGCGAAGCCGGCGACCTGTCGGCCGGCGTCTACGATGCCCGGGGGCGCATGCTGGCCCAGGCGGTCACCGGGACGCCGGGGCACGTCAACGCGATGGCCGAGGCGGTGGCCCACGCCGCCCGGCGGATCGGGCTCGGCACCCTGAGACCGGGCGACGTGATCGTCACCAACGATCCCTGGGAAGGTACCGGACACCTGCACGACTTCACCATGATGACGCCGGTGTTCCGCAGCGATGCGTTGATCGGCTGGTTCGCCTGCACCGCGCACGTGGTCGACATCGGCGGGCGCGGCTTCGGCGCGGACGCGAACTCGCTGTACGAGGAAGGGCTGCAGGTTCCGACCATGCGCTTCGCTCGCGCAGGCACCGTGGACCGCACGCTGATCGATATCGTGCGCGCCAACGTGCGTGAACCCGATCAGCTGATCGGCGACCTGCACGCGCTGGCCACCTGCAACGAGGTGGGCGAGCGGCGACTGGCCGACATGCTGGACGAGTTCGCGCTCGACGATCTGCAGGAGCTGTCGACCTTCATCCTCTCCCGCTCCGAGCGGGCGACCCGCGAGCGCATCGGAGCGCTGAGCCCGGGCAGCGCGAGCGGCTCGATGACCATCGACGGCTTCGACTCGCCGATCACGCTGAACGTGCGGCTGGACATCGAGGCCGAGCGCATCGTGTGCGACTTCGCCGGCAGCTCGCCGGTGGACGAGAAGGGCATCAACGTGCCGATGGTGTACACCCGCGCCTACGCCTGCTACGCGCTGAAGTGCGCCATCGCACCGGACATCCCCAACAACAGCGCATCCCTGGCCCCGTTCGAGGTCACGGCACCGCCCGGCAGCATCCTGAATGCCGAACGGCCCGCACCGGTGGCGCTGCGCCACATCATCGGTCACATGGTGCCGGATGCGGTGTACACGGCACTGGATGTGCTGCTGCCCGATACCGTGCCCAGCGAGGGGGCCGGCACGCTGTGCAATTTCCAGCTGTCGCTGCGACCGGTCGGTGACGGGCCGAGCGGGCGCGCCGAGGTGCTGACCTTCAACTCCGGCGGCGCCGGTGCCAGGCCGCGGCTGGACGGCCTGTCGGCCACCGCGTTCCCGTCCGGGGTGATGACCATGCCGGTGGAGGCGACCGAGCAGATCGGCCCGGCGGTGATCTGGCGCAAGGAACTGCGTGTCGACAGCGGCGGTGCCGGACGCCAGCGTGGCGGGCTGGGCCAGTGCATGGAGGTCGGCGCCCGTGAAGGTCACGCGTTCGACCTGCAGGCGATGCTGGACCGCGTGCATCACCCGGCGCGCGGTCGGGCGGGGGGTGGCGACGGCGCGCCGACCACGATCGCACTGGACGACGGCACGCCGCTGGCCGGCAAGGGAAGGCAGCAGGTGCCGCGCGGGCGCACCGTGCTGTTCGCCTTTCCCGGCGGCGGCGGCTACGGTCCGGTGCACGAACGCGATGCGCTCGCGCTGCGGCGGGACCTGATCCGCGGCTACATCAGCGAACGGGCCGCTCGGGAAGACTACGGCATGGACGAGGCACGCATCGCCCAGGCAAGGACGTTGCGCGAGCGCGGCCCGAGCGAGCCCGACGAGGCCACCGGCGCCTCCGATCGATGAGTGCGCCGGTGTCAGGGCAGCGCCCCGAACGCACGCGCTACGACGTCATCATCGTCGGCGGGGCCATGCTGGGCAGTTCGGTCGCCTGGTTCCTGGCCACCGACCCCGACTTCGACGGCCGCGTGCTGGTGGTCGAACGCGATCCGAGCTACCGGCACAGCTCCACCGCGCACACCAACAGCTGCATGCGACAGCAGTTCTCCAGCGAGATCAACGTGCGCATCTCGCAGTTCGCCGCCGACTTCGTGAAGAACCTGCGCCGCTACCACGGCGATGACGAACGGGTGCCGGAGATCACCTTCGACAGCTACGGCTACCTGTACCTGGCCGACTCGGCAACGTTCGCCGACGCGCTGCGCGCTGCCTGCACCGTGCAGAACCGCTGCGGCGCGGCCACCCGGCACCTGATCCGCGAGGAAGTCGCGCGCGACTACCCGTTCTTCCGGCTCGACGACATCGTCGCCGCCAATCACAACCGGGTCGACGAGGGGTACTTCGACGGCAACACCGTGTTCGACTGGTGGCGCCGAGGCGCGCGCGAGCACGGTGTCGAGTACCTGGCCGACGAGGTGGTCGGCGTGCACCGCAATGCCGCCGAGGATCGGATCGAGGGCGTGACGCTGGCCAGCGGCGAACGAATCGCCTGCGGCACGCTGGTCAACGCCTCGGGACCGCGCGCGGCCCTGACCGCGCGCCTGACCGGCATCGACGTCCCGGTCGAGCCCAGGAAGCGCTACACCTTCGTCTTCGAGGCCGAGCGCCCACTGGATCGCGCCCTGCCCCTGACCATCGACCCGAGCGGCGTGCACGTGAGAAGCGATGCGCTGATCGGCCGCCGGACCTACCTGGCCGGCTGTCCGCCGGATGACGATCCGGCGGTCGATCCCGACGATTTCGTCCAGGACCACAGCCTGTGGGAGGAGAAGGTCTGGCCGGCGTTGGCGAACCGGATACCGCAGTTCGAAGCGATCCGGCTCATCAACGGCTGGGTAGGTCACTACGCGTACAACACCCTGGACCAGAACGCGATCGTCGGCCCGCACCCGCGCCTGGTCAATTTCCTGTTCGTCAACGGCTTTTCCGGCCACGGCTTCCAGCAGTCCCCGGCGATGGGACGCGGCATCAGCGAACTGATCGTGCACGGTGCCTATCGCACGCTCGATCTGTCACCGTTCGGCTACGAACGCGTCGTGCGTGGCGAGCCCTTCGTCGAGCAGGCCGTCATCTGAACCGTCCCACCGATCAACCCCGTCCCTGCGGAACCCTCACCCATGAAGATCGTCCTCACCGGCGCCGCCGGTCGCCTCGGCTCGCACCTGCGCGCACCGCTGGCAGCCCTGGCCGACACGCTGATCAGCTCCGACCAGGTCGAGGCCCTCGACCCCCTGGCCGACAACGAACGCTACGTGCGCGCGGACCTGGCGCAGCTGGCCGACATGGAGGCGCTGCTGGAGGGTGCCGACGTGGTGGTGCACTTCGGCGCGATCGGCGACGAGGCGCCGTTCGACGACATCCTGCAGGCCAACATCATCGGTGCCTACAACGTGTGGGAGGCCGCGCATCGCCGCGGCGTGCGACGCGTGGTGTACGCCAGCTCCATCCACGCGGTCGGCATGCACGATCGAACCGGCATGATCGGTGTGGACGCACCGCACCGCCCCGACACCTACTACGGGCTGGCCAAGTGCTTCGCCGAGGATCTGGCGCGGATGTACTGGGACAAGCGGCGCATCGAGGCGGTGTGCCTGCGCATCCTGTCGGCGGCCCGGGTGACCAGCGCCCGGGCGCTGGGCACCTGGCTGTCGACCCGCGACCTGATCCAGCTGGTGACGCGGGCGATCGACACGCCCAGCGCAGGCTTCACCGTGGTGTACGGCGTATCGGCCAACGACCGCGCACCGGTCGACAACGCGGGCGCTGCGTTCCTGGGCTATCGCCCGGTGGACAATGCCGAGCGGTTCGCGAACGAGATCCTGGCCGACGCACCGGCGGAGGACGTGAACGATCCGGCGCACCGCTGCCTGGGCGGGCCGTTCGCGGTGGTCGAACCGGGCATGAGCGGACTGGCCTCGATGACCATCATCGACGACGCTTGACCTGCCTGCCGCGATCGCCGTCGCGCGCGTTGCCCGCGTTGCGCTTCTTCGCACGCTCCAGCTTGTCGCGCATCACGCCCGGCCGGGCTCCGGCCTGGGCCGAGCGGGCCGCGAACGGATTCTCGCCCTGCCGAAACTCCAGCCGCAGCGGCGTGCCGAACAGGCGTAGCTGCTTCAGGAACCAGTTCGACAGGTAGCGATGATAGCTCTGCGGCACCTTGTCGGCCTGGCGCCCGTGAATCACGATGATCGGCGGATTGACCCCGCCCTGGTGGGCGTAGCGCAGCTTGATGCGGCGGCCAGCGTGCATCGGCGGGGCGTGCTGGGTGACCGCCAGGTCCAGCAGTCGCGTCAGCTTGGGGGTGGACAGGTTCACGAACGCCGACAGGTGCGCCTTGTCGATCGACTTGAACAGCTCGCCGACGCCCGACCCGTGCAGCGCGCTGACGAAATGGATGCGCGTGAAGCGCAGGAACTCCACCCGCCGTTCCAGGTCCTCGCGCATCGCCTCGCGCTGCTTGCCGTCCAGCGCATCCCACTTGTTCACCGCCACCACCAGCGCACGGCCCTTCTCGATCACGTGCGACAGCAGGTGCAGGTCCTGCTCGGTGAGCCCTTCGGCCGCATCGATCAGCAGCACGCACACGTTGGCCTGCTCGATCGCCTTCAGCGTCTTGATGATGCTGAAGGTCTCGATCTTCTCGGTGACCTTGCCGCGGCGGCGAATGCCGGCGGTGTCCACCAGCGTGTACTTCGTGTGCCCGCGCGTGAACGGCACCGCCACCGTGTCGCGGGTGGTGCCCGGCTGGTTGTAGGCGATGACGCGCTCTTCGCCCAGCAGCCGGTTCACCAGCGTGGACTTGCCCACGTTGGGCCGACCGATGAAGCCGATGCGGATGTCGTCGGGACGAAAGCCGCGCTCGAAGCGCGGCGCGTCGCTGGCCGGCACGCCGGCGGGAACGGCCGGCCCGTCCGCACCGACGGGCCGGTTCGCCTGCCCGTCCGCCCCCTCGTCCGGCTCGCCCTTCTCCAGTGCCTCCAGCGCGGCGGCCGCCTGCAAGGTCGCCTTCTCGGCCTCCTCGCGCCGTTCCTTGCGCGAACGGCGCCTGCGCTCGTCGCCGCCGTCGCGCTGGTCGGCCGGTATGTCCAGGAGGTCTGCCGCCGTGTCGATCAGCGTACGCACACCGCGGTTGTGCGACGCCGCCGTCGACACGGCGTGCTCGAAGCCCAGTTCGTGGAACTCCAGCGCGGCGCGGTCCTCGCCCAGCCCGTCGACCTTGTTCACGCACAGCAGCACGCGCTTGGAGGCACGCCGAAGCCGCTCGGCGATCTCGCTGTCGGTCGCCACCAGGCCATCGCGCCCGTCGACGATGAACACCACCAGATCGGCCTCCTCGACCGCTGCCAGCGTCTGTCCGGCCATGGCCGCGTCCAGCGTCTCCGGCTCGCCGGAAAGCCCACCGGTGTCGACCAGGATGTAGGGCCAGCCGCCGACCTTGCCGGTGCCGTACTGCCGGTCGCGGGTCAATCCCGGGTAGTCGGCCACCAGCGCGTCCTGACTGCGCGTCAGACGGTTGAACAGCGTCGACTTGCCGACGTTCGGGCGCCCGACGAGGGCGATGGTGGCGCTCACGCGCGCGGGCCGGTCAGCACCTGCATCACTCTCTGTCAAGACGCAGAGAGACCACGCGGCCGCCTCTGGACTGCACCACGATGCCCTGCTCGTCACCGACCGGACGCGCCCGGATCGGGCTGCCGGCGACCTGACGCCGTCCGACGATCTCTCCGGTCGATGTGTCCAGGACATGGACATAGCCTTCCAGGTCGCCGCTGAGCAACGTATCGCCGACACGCAACGGCGATGTCAGCTTGCGGCCGCGCAACGCCTCCTGACTCCAGCGCGTGCGCCCGTCACGCTTGTCCAGCGCGTGCACCACGCTCTCGTCATCGATCACGTAGACCGTGTCGTCGTCCAGCGCCAGACCGGTGGTGGAGGACATCGGCACGCTCCAGTCGATCTGCCCGCGCGCCGGCTCCAGGCGCGCCACGCGACCCTGGAAGTTGACCGCGTAGATGCCTTCGTCGTCCACCAGCACATCGGCATCGATATCGACCAGGCGCTCGACCTCGGAGCGCCCGGTCGGTCGTCCCAGTTCGGCCTCCCACAGGGTACGGCCCGTCGTGTTGTCCAGGGCCAGCAGCCGCCCGTCGTCAAGGCCCACCAGCACCCCGCCGTTGAGCAGCAGCGGTCGGCTGTAGCCGTTGACGGTCAGTGCGGGAGGCGTCCAGGAACCGGACCAGCGCTCCCTGCCGGTGGCAGGATCGACCGCGGCCAGACGTCCGTCCGCGCTCCTGACCACCAGTGCACCGAAACCCGTGGACACCGGCACCAGCACCTCGGAGCTGGCGCGCGAGCGCCAGCGCTCCTCGCCATCCTCGCCCTCCAGCGCGATGATCTCGCCATCACGTCCGGCGACGTAGACGGTCTCGTCATCCCCGCCCACCCCGCTGACCAGCGCGTTCGCCGGTCGGCTCGACCAGACGCCCTCGCCGCTGTCGCGTGCCAGCCGCCGGATCGTGCCCTCGCCATCGGCCACGTAGACCGCCTGGTCGCTCACGTGCGGCACGAACCGGCCCGTGCCGGCCTTCTCCAGGTCGGAGCGCCACATCGGCACCAGCGTCGCCGAACGATCGAATCCGGTCAGCTCGCTGGGCGGAACCCGTGGCGGATCGCTCGCGCAGGCGGCGAGGACCAGGACGATTGCCGGAAGCAGCAGCGCTCGCGAGCGCATCATGCCGGGCGCCTCAGCCCGTCGCCGCCGGCGTGGCCGGCGCGGACAGGGCATCCAGCTTCATGCCGAGCGCTTCCGGATCGGCCGCCAGACCGCTGTCCCGTGCCGCCTGGTAGGCCGCGCGTGCCGCCTCGGGATCGTCACCGAGCACCAGCAGGTCTCCGCGCGCCTCCTCGATCAGCCCGGTGAAGGCCTCGGGGTAGTCGCTCGGCAAGCGTTCCAGACCGGTCTGCACCTCACCGCGCGCACCGTCCACGCGCGCCAGCCGGATGCGCGCGATCAGACGCACATCGTCCTGCGACGCCTCGTCGGCCACCCAGGCGAGCCGAGTGGCCGCATCGTCCAGCCGCTCGCTCTCGATGGCGACGCGGGCCGCTGCCAGTTGCCCGTACGCGGCGTACAACGTGCCGCTGTACTCGTCCACCAGCGTATCGGCCAGGCGCTGGACGGTCTCGGCATCGCCGGCGTCCGCCGCCTCGATCGTCTGTGTCCAGGCATCGCTGGCGGCCACCGCCTGATCTTCCTGGTGGTTCTGCCACAACGTCCAGCCCAGGATGGCCCCCCCGCCGATCGCCACGCCGGCGATGACCGCGCGCGCGTTCTCGCGCCACCAGCTCTTCAGCGCTTCGACCTGCTGCTCTTCGGTTTCGAATTCCACGTCGGGCTCTCTCCAGCGGCGCCGCGCGGGCACCGTGCATCAATCGGGTCAGGGACGTCAGGGGACGGTGCGCAGGCCGGCCAGCAGCGCATCGATGGCAGCGGGCACCCGCTCGGAGGCCACGCGCTGCTGCTCACCGCCCTGCAACGGCTTGAGCGTGAACGCATCCTGCGCCAGCTCCTCGGCACCGACCACCAGCGCCACGCGGGCGCCACTCTTGTCGGCTCTCTTGAACTGGCTCTTCATGCTGCCGCCACCGACATTGTGCACCACCGACAGCGCCGGGCGGGCGGCACGCAGCCGCTCGGCGATCCCGAACGCGATCGCCGCGGGCACCTCGTCACTGACGATCAGGAACACATCCGGCGTACCGGCCGCCGGCACCCGCTCCAGCGCGGTCATCAACGCCACGATCCGCTCCATGCCCATCGCCCAGCCGACCGCCGGCATCGGCTTGCCGCCCAGCTCGTCGATCAGCTTGTCGTAACGCCCGCCGCCGCACACCGCCGACTGCGCACCGAGCCGGTCGGTGGTCCACTCGAACACCGTGTGGCTGTAGTAGTCCAGGCCGCGCACCAGCCGCGGGTTGACCTGCGCCTGAATGCCGTTCGCGGCCAGCAGCTCGCGCAGGGTGTCGAAGTGCGCGCGCGATTCCTCGCACAGGCTGTCATCGAGTGTCGGGGCCGCCTCTATGAGCGACTGCAGTGCCGGGTTCTTGCTGTCGAGGATACGCATCGGATTGCGTGACAGCCTGCGCAGGCTGTCCTCGTCGAGCTGGTCGCGGTGCGCCTCGAAGTGCGCCACCAGAGCGGCCCGCCAGGTTGCGCGATCCTCGCCGGTGCCCAGCGTGTTCATCTCCAGCTGCAGCGAGTCCAGCAGCCCCAGATCGCGGAACAGGCGGGCCGACAGCAACACCAGCTCGGCCTCGATGACCGGCCCCGCCAGGCCGAACACCTCGGCACCGGCCTGGTGGAACTGGCGCTGGCGCCCGAGCTGCGGACGCTCGTAGCGGAACATCGGCCCGCGGTAGAACAGGCGCGCGACCGCGCCGGGCTGCACCAGCCCGTTCTCCAGCACCGCGCGCACCACGCCGACGGTGTTCTCGGGGCGCAGGCTGATTCGCTCGCCCTTGCGATCCTGCAGCGTGTACATCTCCTTCTCGACGATGTCGGTGGCCTCGCCGATCGAGCGCTCGAACAGCGTGGTCTTCTCGATCAGCGGCGTGCGCAGCTCGGCGTAGCCGTAGGCGGACATGGCCGAGGCGATGGCGGCCTCCAGCGCGTGCCAGCCGGGCATGTCGGCCGGCACGAGGTCGGGCATGCCGCGCAGGCGCTTGAAACGATCGTCCAACGGAGGGGTTTCCCGACGGTTGCGTCAGTTGAGCGGACGGGACAGGTAGTCGCCCGCCTGCACGGAGGCCGGGAACTCGCTGAGCAGCCGGCCGGCGTAGATCTCGGCGCCGGCGATGTCGCCGGCATCGCGCTTGATGAGGTGACCGAGCATCAGGCTGGCGGGCGTGGCCGGGCCCAGCACCGTATAGCGCTGGAAGTAGGCGTCGGCCACGGTCAGCCGATCGCGCCGGTGCAGCAACTCGGCCATGTGCAGCCAGGCCACCGGATAGCGAGGGTTCACGCGCAACGCATCGCGCAGATATTCCTCCGCATCGTCCAGGCGGTCGCTGTCGAGCATGCAGCGCCCGGCATTGTCCAGGGCGGTTTCGGGCGTGTCGTAGTACGGATCGGTGGCGGCCGTGCGGAACTGTTCCTGCGCATCCTGCAGGTCTCCCATGCCGCACAGGAAGGCCCCGTAGGCATTGCGGTGTTCGGCCTCGTCCGGCTCCAGCTCGATGGCGCGCGCGAAGTGCACGCGGGCGCTGTCGGTGCGCCCGACCCGCTGCTGCAACCGCGCGAAGGCGACGTGCGCCAGCGCATTGGTCTCGTCCTGCTCCAGCGCCCGTTCCAGCTTCACCTTGGCCTGGTCGATGTCGCCGCGCTGCAGGTAGGTGGCCCCCAGCTGCGCGTTGTACTGTGCCGCCGCCCGCGGCTTGGTCTGATTGGCCGGATTGCCGGCGCACGCGGTGAGGAGCAGCGAGCCGAGCAGGCAGGAGCAGGCGGCCAGGCGGCCGGTGATGGTGGACGACAGCTTCATCGCGTACCTCGCGAAACGGGAGACGGCACGAGCGATCCGTCGCCCGATGTGGCCGGCGTGCTCGCCGGGCGGATCGGGATCACGCCGCGTTCGCCGAAGCGTGGAGCGGCGAACTTCTCCGAGCGCCGGCTGCGATCCTCGATGTCACCGGCCAGCTGGCCGCAGGCGGCATCGATGTCGTCGCCGCGCGTGGTGCGCTTGAGCGTCAGGATGCCGGCCGATTCCAGCACGGCGGCAAAGCGATCGACCCGTCCGCGCGAGGAACGGCGATAGCCGGACCGCGGGAACGGGTTGAAGGGAATCAGGTTGACCTTGGCCGGAAAGTCGCCGAGCAGCTTCGCCAGCGCGCGCGCCTCGGCCGGCGAATCGTTGACGCCGTCCAGCATCACGTACTCGAACATGACGTGCTTCTTGCGTTCACCGTCGACATAGCGCTGGCAGGCGGCCATCAGTTCTCGGATCGGATACTTGCGGTTGATCGGGACGAGTTCATCGCGCAGTGCATCGGTCGGGGCATGCAAGGACACCGCCAGCGAGACGTCGATGTCGTTGGTGAGACGGTCCATCCACGGCACCATGCCCGAAGTGCTGACCGTGACCCGGCGCTTGCTCAGGCCGTAACCCAGATCGTCCAGCATCAATCTCAGCGCCGGCACCAGCGCCTTGTAGTTGGCCAGCGGCTCGCCCATGCCCATCATCACCACGTTGGTGATGCGCGAGGGCGTGTCCGCACCCGGCCCGACCCCGCTTCCCGCATCCGACGCGGCATCCGCCTCGGCCAGCAGCCGCGTGGCCAGCCACACCTGACCGATGATCTCGGCCACGCTCAGGTTGCGGTTGAACCCCTGCCGCCCGGTCGAGCAGAACGAGCAATCGAGCGCGCAACCCACCTGCGAGGACACGCACAACGTCCCGCGCGTGGTCTCCGGAATGTAGACGGTCTCGATGCGATTGCCATCGTGCAGCTCGAACAGCCACTTTCGGGTGCCGTCGCTGCTGGTGTGATCGGCCGCGATGCTCAGCGGCACCGTGGTGTCGCAGCCCTGCAGCCTTTCGCGCGTGGCGCGAGCCACGTCGGTCATCGCCGACAGGTCGGTCTCACCGCGCCCGTACAGCCATTTCATCAGCTGCCGGGCACGGAAGGGCTTCTCGCCGAGCTCGCCCATGTACGCCTCGAACGCGGAGCGATCGAGATCGAACAGGTTGACGGGCGCGGCAAGCTTCATGAAGGGCGATCGGCTCTGGTTGTCGGCGCTAGCGGGTGCGGGCGTGGATCTGGTCGGACTCGAAGAAGAACGCGATTTCCTCGGCGGCGGTCTCGGGGGCGTCCGAGCCGTGCACCGCGTTCTCGTCGATCGAGGTCGCATGCTTCTTGCGCACGGTGCCTTCGGCCGCGTCCGCCGGATTGGTGGCGCCCATCACGTCGCGGTGCTTGAGCACCGCGTTCTCGCCTTCGAGCACCTGGACCATGACCGGACCCGAGGTCATGAACTTGACCAGATCGGCGTAGAAGGGACGCTCCTTGTGGACCGCGTAGAACTCGCCGGCCTGCTCCTGGCTGAGGTGGGTCATGCGCGCGGCGATGATCTGCAGCCCGGCGGCCTCGAACATGCCGTAGATGTCACCGATCGCGTTCTTGGCGACGGCATCGGGCTTGATGATGGACAGGGTACGTTCGACAGCCATTCGGGGCTCCAGGTTCAGGATCGGGAAAACCGGACATTGTAACCTGTCCTGCCGGATGGACAAGGCCGGCCGTATCGCACCCTGCTCGAACGGTGCACCATGCGGCGCATCGATCGCCTCTCGGACAGTCCGGCATGACTCGACGCCCCGTGGTTCTGGTGACCGGCGCCGGCAAGGGCATCGGCGCGGCGATCGCCCGCGCCTTCGCAGCGGCCGGCCACGACGTGTGCGTGAACTACCGAACGGACCGATCCGGCGCCGATCGCACCGTCGATGCCTGCGAATCCGCCGGCGCGCGTGCCGTCGCCGTGCAGGCCGACGTCTCGAATCGGGCGGACGTGCGCGCGTTGTTCACGCGTTGCGACACCGAGTTGGGCCGTGTGTCCTGCCTGGTCAACAACGCCGGCACCATCGGTGGGCAGAGCGCGCTGCCGGATCTGACGGAGGCCGCCTTGCTGGCCACGTTCGCCACCAACCTGAACGGCACGCTCTTCTGCCTGCAGGAGGCCATCGAGCGCATGCGCACCGATCAGGGCGGCGCGGGCGGTGCGATCGTCAACCTGTCCTCGCTGGCGGCGGTGCTGGGCAGTCCCGGGGAGTACGTGCACTACGCCGCCTCGAAGGCGGCCGTGGAGGCCTTGAGCATCGGGGCGGGCAAGGAGCTCGGCCCGCTCGGGATCCGCGTCAACGCGATCCGGGTCGGCACCACGGCGACCGGGCTTCACGAGCGCGAGGGCAATCCGGACAGACCCGCGGCGGTGGCGGCCATCACGCCGCTCGGGCGCGTCGCGCAGCCTGCGGACATCGCCGAGGCGGCCGTGTGGCTGGGCTCGGACAGGGCGGAATTCGTGTCCGGCACGGTGCTGACGGTGGCGGGCGGACTGGCGCCTTGATGTTCTCGCTCAAGGCGGCGGTGGGAGTTTCGGGATGGGCGAGAAACAGGCGCGTGAGCGATGAAGGGGAGGTGTAAGCCGATCGCTTGCACTGGACGCTTGGCAATGACAGTCTGGAAACAACACGAATGGATTTGATCGATCGCCTGTCGGAACTGAAGACCCGGATCAGCCGACAGAAGGCGTCGGTCGGCACCGAGGAGGCGGCCAAGACAGCCTTCGTCCTTCCGTTCATACAATTGTTGGGATACGACATCTTCGATCCATCCGAGGTCGTTCCCGAACTGACCGCTGATCACGGTGTGAAGAAGGGCGAAAAGGTCGATTACGCAATCAAGCAAGACGATCAGGTCGTGATCCTGATCGAGTGCAAGTCGATCGGCGCGAAGCTTGAAGCAAAGCACGCGGGACAGCTCTACCGATATTTCTCCGTCACGGATGCGCGCTTCGCCGTGCTTACCGACGGCATCCGCTACGTCTTCTTCACCGACCTGGAGAAGCCCAACACGATGGATCAGCGGCCCTTCTTCGAATTCGACGTACTGGACCACCGGGACGAGGATGTCGAAGAGCTGAAGAAGTTCGCCAGGCATTCCTTCGACCTGGACACCATTCTGGACACCGCCACCAACCTTAAGTACCACAAGGCGCTGCTGGCGAACTCGTCGGCCGGCATCGACGACGAGCGCTCCGATGCATCCCCGTCCGATGTCGACAACGCCGGTGGAACGGACGCGAACGGCATCGAGACCACACCTGAGGAGTGGGAAGGGTTTCGCATCGTCCAAGCGATCAGCCAATACCTAGACAACGTCGAGATGGACGCCCCCACCGATGGAAACGGCACGACGATGTTCGACGTGGCCTCTACCGCTTGATTCGGAGAAGGCTGCTAGACGGTATAGCCGAGGCAAGGCAACGGCGGGGTGAGCACCGAACCGACAGTGCGGCTTCGCGATCCGTCATGGCAACTCTGCCTGCTCGTATTGTCGGTCTACGTACTGGTCACCCTGTCGATCGAGGCCTTTGTCGTGACCGACTCCGAGGTCGCGCGGGTGATGCAGACCGTCGATCTGCTGATCTGCATGGTGTTCATGGTCGACTTCCTCAATTTGCTGGTACGCGCGCCTGATCGTTAGGAAGTACTTCCGCAGATGGGGCTGGATCGACCTGCTTTCGTCGATACCGGTCGTCGACGTGTTTCGCTGGGCCAGGATCGCGCGCATCGCTCGCATTCTCCGGATACTGCGCGCGGTCAAGTCGCTGCGCGTGCTCGGCGACAGCGTTCAGGCCAGTCCACTGGAAACGCTGTCGGTGATGACATTTCTGATCGTCTTCTTCAGCTTCTCCATCGCCGCGGGACTGATACTCGGCTTCGAACGCGGACTCGACTCGCCGATACGGGATGCCGAGGACGCATTGTGGTGGGCGACCCTGTCCATACTCAATGCTCGCGCAGGCATGATCACGCCGTTGTCGAACGAAGGAGCCCTCGCGACGGTCTACCTGAACAAGGTCGGCCTGTTGATCTTCGCATTCATCAACGGCTCGATCATCGCCTGGCTCGTGAACGCGAGGCGATCAATCAAGGACCCCGGATCCATAACGGTCGAGCAAGACTGACCAGCGCTCGGTGGGCCGGGGCGCTATCGGTTCGTCTCGAACGGCCATGCGTTCATTGCTGAAATCCGGCGCCGCCAGCGCTGTTCGCCATACCGATCACACGGGTGCATGGGTTCACAGCGCATTCTGTTCCGCTACTCGATCACCGCGTGCAAGCGCCCACGCGGCCTCGACCAGCCGTGCGGTCACCTCCAACTCGGCGGCATCGCGCGGGGCGTAGACCAGCACGGTCAGCGGCGAAACGGTCGGCCGACCGGCCAGCGGGTGCGGCTCGGCCCACCCCGCCCGCATGGCCGCGGTGCGCACCGGCTCGGGCAGGACCAGGTGCAATCCGTGCTCGTGCGTGATGTGCACGTGCGCGAATTCGTTCCCGAGCAGGAAGGAGGCTTCGGGCAAGCCGTCCGACCCTGCCAGGAAGAAGCCGACGGTGCCGGGCGGCGAGCGGCGACTGGCACCGAGTTCCACCCCGTCGAGCCGTGCCACCCGTTCGATCAATCGGTCGCTCAGCGGGACGTCGGGTACCTGTTCGAGCTGATACTGCGGATTGGACCGCGTGGTCGACGGGCGTGGTCCGGCACGGGAAGGAAGATCGGTGTCGGCGCTGGGTGACGGCATGTTGAGTGGCTGCGTGTGGAGAACCCGGATGGTGGCGAGCACCGGATGGTTACGGTCATACGTCCGCGATAAGCAAGACGCGCCTGACGCTGAAGCTCGCTCGCGAAGGCGTTACGCTTCGGCGGGTCCTGCAACCCGACACGATCGAGGAACGCCGAGTGGTCACTCAACCGATCTCGTCCGACACCGACGCCAGCGCCAGCGCCTCTCGACGACCCCGCATCGTCATCATCGGTGCAGGCTTCGGTGGCCTGTTCGCGGCCAAGGCGATGCGAGGCCTGCATGCCGACATCGTGCTGGTCGATCGTCGCAACCATCACCTGTTCCAGCCCCTGCTCTACCAGGTGGCGACCGCCGGCCTGGCGCCGTCGGACATCGCCTGGCCGATCCGCTCGGTGCTGGCGCGTCAGAAGAACCTTTCGGTACGCTTCGGCGAGGTCACGGACATCGACACCGAGCGTGCCGAGGTGGTGCTGGACGGTGCCCGCGTCGGTTACGACCACCTGATCTGCGCGACCGGCTCCAAGGATACGTATTTCGGCAACGATGACTGGGCACGGCACGCCTGGGGGCTGAAGAGCGTGGACGATGCGACGGCCATCCGGCGTCGCATGCTGCTCGCGTTCGAGCGGGCCGAGACCACCGATGACCCGGTCCAGCGCGACCGGCTGATGCGCTTCGTGGTCGTGGGTGGCGGCCCGACCGGTGTGGAGCTTGCCGGCGCGATCGCCGAGCTTGCCCACTACACGCTGGCGGCCGACTTCCGGCACATCGATCCTCGCGGTGCCCGGGTGGTGCTGGTGGAGGCGGGCTCGCGCGTACTGTCCGCGTTCGAACCGGCCTCCTCGGACTACGCCTCACGAGCACTCGAAGGCAAGGGTGTCGAGGTCCGCCTGGACACGCGCGTCACCGGCTGCGATGCCGGCGGCATCGATGTCGGCGTTGACCGCATCGAAAGCGCGACGGTCCTGTGGGCGGCCGGGGTGGTGGCCACGCCGGTCGGACGCTGGCTGGGCATCGATACCGATCGCGGCGGGCGCGTACCGGTCGGTGCGGATCTTTGCGTCCAGGGTCTGCCCGAGGTGTTCGTGATCGGGGACGCGGCGGCCGCCGCGGATACGACCGGCGGCACCGTGCCGGGCATCGCACCGGCCGCCAAGCAGCAGGGACGCTACGTTGCGCGCCTGTTGGCCGCGCGCCTGGGCCAAGGTGCGGATCCCGGCGACTTCCGGTACCGCCATACCGGCAACCTGGCCACCATCGGCCGACGTGCCGGGGTTGCAGAGATCGGACGCCTGCGACTGACCGGATTTCCCGCCTGGGCGTTGTGGGGCGTTGCACACGTGTACTTCCTGATCGGCCTTCCCAGCCCCTTGCTGGTGACGATCAAGTGGCTGTGGGAGTACGTGACCTACAAGCGCGGCGCACGGTTGATCACCGGCGGAATCGATCGGGTGATCGAGCCCGAGTCGGCAGCGGACCGGCACGAGCCGCAGTCACGGCTCGAAACGTCCGAGGAAGCCAACTGATGCACCGACTGCCGGCCGTGCCCGGATCATCGGACGTCTACGCCATCCTCGACTTCGAGACCACGGGCCTCAGCCCCGATCGGGGCGATCGTGTCATCGAGATCGGCATCTCGTTGCTGTCTGACGGACGCGAGATCGACACGTTCGAGACGCTGGTCAATCCCGGCATGGCGATTCCCGGCTTCATCACCAGGCTGACCGGCATCGACGACCGGATGCTCCGATCGGCGCCATCGCCCGGAACGGCGTTCAGCCGGGCGCAGACCTTCATCGGCGATGCGCAGCTCGTGGCGCACAACGCCAGCTTCGATCGAAAGTTCCTGCGAAGCGAGCTGCGGCGCGAGCTCGGCATCGTCGATACGCGCGAGGTGCTCTGCACGCTGATGCTGTCGCGGCGCGTGTTCCAGTCGTTCGCCAGCCACAAGCTCGGGGCCATCGCCCGCGCGCTGGAGATTCCTGCCCCGCGCAGCCACCGGGCGCTGGCGGACGCTCAGGTCACCGCGCTGGCCTTGGCCATCCTGCTGGAACGACTTCGAACCGCGCATCCGCACGTGGCGATCGATGCGCCGTTCCTGGCTCGCTATCAGCGCCGCGCGAAGGCGACGTTGCCCGATCTCACCACCGGACAGCAGTCACGTGCGGTGGCATGGCGAGCTGCACAGGCTTCAGTCGCATCCGCCACTGGCTGATCGACAGCTCGCTCGGCGCCCCGTTCGACGCCACATGGCGGCGATCGGCGGCGATCGGCGGCGACCGGCGACGATTGGCGGAGATCAGCCGTCGCGCTGCACGCTGCCGAGCACGGCACCCAGGACCAGCAGCGCGGTCGAGGCCAGCGGTCCCGAGGACAGCCCGCCGCTCAGGTCGCTCAACGCACCGATTCCGAGGTGCCTCTGGATCAGTGCGCCCTGGCGCGCGCCATCGACGAAATCGGAGACGCCTGGACGCTGCTGATCCTGCGGGAGGTGGTCTGCGGGGCAAGGCGCTTCGGCGACATGCAGGCCGAACTCGGTATCTCCCGGGCGGCGCTGACCGAACGGCTGACGCTGCTGGTCGAGCGCGGAATCCTGCTCCGGCATCCCGTGCACGAGCCCGGCAAGCGCCGTCAGCACGATTACCGGCCGAGCGAGAAGGGGCAGGCCCTGCTCCCGACGCTTGTCGCCCTGCGCAAATGGTCCGGGCGTTCGTGTCCGGGGCACCCTCCCCGCTTCGCCCGGTCACGCCGGCGGGCGAGGCTATCGAGATACGGCCGAGCACCCGGGGTGGCAGGAGCGTCTCGCCGGACGAGATCGTCGTGTCGCCGGCGCCGGACTAGCCGTCGATTTCATGCCGGTGCAGCTCCGGCCCCAGGTCGTGAACGAGCGTTCGACCGACCGATTCCCTCGCCGTTCAGGTCGCTGAACGCGAGGATGCGCATCGTCACCTGTCGTCCAGCCGACGTACCGACCCGGACACGCGCACCGGACCGCCGATCCGCTGCGCGGGTTCGGCGATGATGATCGAGCGCGAACCCATGTCCTCTCCCTGCACCAGGGTCATCGGTGCCGCACCGCGCAGTCCCCGGTCGCGCAGTGCACCGGCGAACGCCGCTGCCGCCGCACCGGTTGCCGGATCCTCCAGGACGCCACCGGATGCGAACGCGTTACGCACATCGTAGGCGTCATCGCCGCGCGCGTGCACCAGCGCGATCGTCACCAGCTTCGCCTCGTTCATGAGCGTGCGTCCGGCATCCAGATCGTACGCCATCGCGGCGAGCGCCTCGCGCGTACGCAACGCGAGGATCAGGTGATTGGCGCCGGCGGAGGCGACCAGTGGCGGCAACTTCGGAACGAGCTGCTCCGGCGCGTAGCCGAACAGGGCCAGCGCCCGATCCACCAGCGAGCCGTCCGCCGGCGCGCTGGATGTCGGTGGTGACCGGAGCGATGCGCTCGGCCCGTCCGGTCCGGTGCGCCCGTCGACCGTGATGGTCGCCTCGTTCAGGCGCAGCTCGAAAGTCCGCTCACCCTCGCGCATGGCCAGCGCCGCGCCCAGGGCGATGGTGGCGTGTCCGCAGAACGGTACTTCGGACTCCGGCGAGAAGTAGCGCACGCGCCACGCACCTTCCTCGGGTCGTGCGAACGCGGTCTCGGAGTACCCGATCCGTGCAGCCAGCCGGCGCATGGTTCCCTCGTCCGGCAGCTCCTCGACGATCGCGACGCCGGCCGGATTGCCGCCGGTACCGGTGTCATGGAAGGCAGCGAGGCGCTGGATGTCGTGGGCGGCAAGTTCCATGCGAGTACTCTGCAAAGGGGAGGTGCGAAGGTGGCCACCATCATCGGCACCCGTACCGGAACCGTCGATCAACGATTCCTTGCAGGGACACAAGCAAAGCTGATGAGTACCCGGAACGTGTCGCTGAACGCCCTGCGCACGTTCGACGCGGCGGCACGCCATGCCAGCTTCACCGCGGAGCGCAGGAGCTGCACGTGACGCAGGCAGCCGTCAGTCAGCAGATCCGCACGCTGGAGGACCAGCTGGGCGTGAAGCTGTTCGAACGAGCCTCCCGAGGCCTGGTCCTGACGGTCCCCGGCAAGGATCTCGCCGCCGCTGCACGGACCGCGCTGGACGTTCTGAACGAATCGATCGATCGCATCACCCCCTCGTCTTCGCCCGGCGGCGTGCTCACGCTCTCCACGCTGCCGTCGTTCGCGGCGCGTTGGCTGGTACCGCGGCTCGATCGATTCCAGGCCCTTCACCCGGATATCGAGCTGAGGCTGCACACCTCCGGTGACCTCGTCGATCTGCTCGGCTCCTCGATCGATGCGGCCATCCGGTTCGGTCCCGCCACGGGTGCCGGACTTGTCGTCACGGCCAGCATGCCGGACGCCCTGTGCCTGGTCGCCGCCCCGGCCCTGGCGGCACGAATCGGTACCGACCCGGAACGCCTGCACGATCATCCCATGGCCGTCGACGATGCCACGCTGCTGGGGACCGCCTCCAGCGCGACCACGACCACGGCGACCGAGCGGGCCATCGACCAGCTCGGACTGGATCGCAAGCGGCTCAGAAGGCGTGTGTTCTCGACCAGCGACAACGTAGTGCAGTCGGCGCTGACCGGCGAGGCGACCGCGTTGACGCGGCTGTCGCTGGTGCTGGACGATATCGATGCGGGGCAACTCGTCCTGCTGCTCGACTTCGCACTCGACCTGGAGCACGGAACATCGTTCTGCCATGCCGCATCGCGCCGGGACGATCCCACGCTTGCGGCACTGCGATCCTGGTTCGAGGATGAGAGCGAGCGGTTCAACCGACGGATGGCGGATCGGTTGTCCGGCTGCTCGATACCGATGACGGCGCCAGATCGCGCTCGTGCGCCACCGCGGTGAAGCTGCCGCGATGCGCGGCAACGACCGGCAGTTGCGGGGTATCGGTGCTCATCGATCGGAAATGGCCCCCTTCGGATCGGCCGCGCGTGCCAGCAGATGAGCCCGCACGGCCGGATCCTCGGTCAGGCCGGCGGCGGTCGAGAAGCGGGCACGCGCCGGTCCGGGGCGAGACAAGCGTGCCATCACGTGCCCCATGGCCACCCACCAGGGCTGATACGAACGACGTGCATTCTCCTCGATCGCCTCCAGCGCCGAGAGCGCCGCTTCCGGGCGCCCGGACTCGCTCAGGGCGACGGCCGCCGCCGTCCTGGCCCCCACCGTCGGCGCGATGCGCAGCAAGCCTTCGTACAGCAAGGCGATCGCGTGCCAGTCGGTGACGCCGCTGGTGCGCCGGGCCGCATGCACCGCCTGGATGGCCGCCTCGAGCTGGTAGCGTCCGGGGGCCGCGGCGCATAGGCGACCGCCGTTCCTGAGCGCGGTCTCCGCATCGTCCATCATCGTGACGTTCCAGCGGCCGACGTCCTGATCGACCAGTGCGACGAATTCTTCGCCCTCCGGATCACGTCGCGCGACGCGTCGAGATTCGCAGAACAGCATGAGCGCCAGCAGTCCGTGCGTCTCGCCATCATCGGGCAGCAGCTCGGCAAGCTGGCTGCCCAGCCAGATCGCCTCGCTCGCCAGCGCGCCGGTCTTGACGTCGTCGCCACAGGCGTCGTTCCAACCCAGCGTGTACGCCACGTAGATGGCATCCAGCACGCAGGCGACCCGGGTCGGGTATTCGCAAGGCGGCGGAATCTGGAACGCGATGCCCGCCGCACGGATCTTCGCCTTCGCCCGTGTGAGCCGCTGCCCCAGCGTGCCCGGGGCCGTCAGGAAGGCGGACGACAGGCGGCGCGCATCCAGGCCGAGCACGCTCTGCAGCATGAGCGGGGTCCGATCCCGAGCAGCGATCGCCGGATGCGCGCAGACGAACAGTAGCTTGAGCAGGTCGTCGCCGCCTTCGGCCGACTCGATGAACCGGTCGGCGCGACCCTCCTGCAACGTCGCCACCTCGTCACGAGTCCGATCGATCACTCGAGCCGACCGGACGCGATCGATCTGCAGTCGCCCGGCGGTGGTCACGATCCAGCCCTCCGGATTGTCCGGCACCCCCTCGATCGGCCACCGCTCCAGCGCACGCGCCAGCGCCTCGGACAGCGCATCCTCGGCTTCGGCGATGTCGCGCGAACGGGAGGCGAGCACGGCTACCAATCGGCCGTAGGACAGCCGTGCGACGCGGGCCACCGCCTCTCTCGTCTCAGCGCTCACGCTGCGCCTCCGATTCCCGACCTCAGTCGCCGAGTACCGGTCGCACCTCGACCGCGCCGGTGGCCGCCGCCGGGTTGCGGGCCGCCCATCCGAGCGCCGCGTCCAGATCCGGAACGTCGATCAGATAGAAGCCGCCCAGTTGCTCCTTGGTGTCGGCATAGGGACCGTCCTGCACATCGCGCTGTCCCTCGTGCAGGCGTACCGTCGTGGCACTGGACGCCGGATGCAGGGCCGAGCCACCGACCATGACGCCGGCATCGAGCATCGCCCGGGTGTAGGCGGCCCACGCCGGACCGTCCTCGTCGGTGACGGCGCTGTCCGATGCCGTGCGATCGCGCGGCGTGACGTAGTTCAGGATGATGTATTTCATGCGGAGCCTCCTCGGGCTGATGCGCACCGAAGCGATCGGTGCTGCAACGATGACGTGCGGGGCGTGCCGGTTTCTACCTTCGCCGGAGGTGACGGATTCATGGTCGGCGCTCGACCACGGGCGGCAACAAGGCGATCGGCCGCTTGTCCGGCGTGCACAGGTCATTGTCCGGAGGCCGTTGCCCGAAATGCACACCCGCCTCGTCCTTTGCGAACAGATCGTGATCGATCCCGCAGTCGGCGACCGGTTTCCAGGAGCCGCACCCCGTCTCGGATATGTCGACCTCCACACCGACGATCAGTCCGCACTCCGTGAAGCCGAATGCCTGGACGATGCCGACATCGTCGCTCAGCAGGGTGACGAACTTCTGCGATTCGGTGAACCTTCCCTCGTAGGCTCCCGGCACGATCGCGGATGCCGCATCGATCGCGTAGGGACCTCCAGTGCGAAAGCGGAACGTCCTGACCTGCATGTCGGCATCGAGCGCGTGCACGAAGGACAGCGTCCACCTGCCGTTCTCGAACGAGAATTCCCGGGTACCGAAGCCGCCGTACCACCGTTCGGGTACCGGACTCACATAGGTGCCCGACAGGGTCTCGAGCTGCGCCTTCGTGGCGAAACCGTTCGCGGCGAACCCGTTGCCGGTGAATACAGCGGCGGTGAGGGCGAGACAGGACAGTCCGGCACGAAGGGTCATGCGAAGGGTCATGCGAAGGGTCATGCGAGGGGTCATGGTATGAGCTCCGTTTGCGACGTCGAAAAGTTGCGCGTCTTGGTCCCATGACGGCCTCGCCGACCGGATTCCTACACCGGCGGCGCTCCCATGGGGCCCAGCGAACGCTCCAGCAACGCACCCGCCGCACAGACCCGCTCATCGAAGCCCCGGGGCCCGACCAGCTGCGCGGCCACGGGCATCCGGTTCGACAGCCCGACCGGGCAGGCCATCGCGGGGTGACCGGTCATGTCGAACGGCAAGGTTCGCATCGGCGTCCACACCGGACGATCACCGGAAAGGGCCGCGAACGGTGGCGCGACGCCCAGCGTGCACGCGGTGAGCAGCACATCGTGATCCTGGAACAGCTCGTCCAGCGTGTCGCGCAGCATCCTGCCAACCGCCATGCCTCTCCTGACGGCACCCTCCGGGACGGGGCGACCGGCCAGCAGGCTAGCCCACGCCTGTCGTCCATACCCTGCGACCCTGCGAGCCCTGTCCGCGCTGCCGGCATGGCCGATCCTCGACACCTCGCGCTCCGCCCGTTCGATCGCCTGCAGATGAACGGCGTACGCCTGCGCACTCAGCACGGCGGCCCCTGCCGACTCGATCGGCGCGTACGCCGGCAGCTTGACCAGCGAGATGCGCGCGCCCTGGACCGAGAGCGCGGAGGCGGCCCCATCGATCGCTGCCAGCGTGCCCGGCTCCAGCGCCGGATCGTGGGCGAACCAGTCGCGTGCGTAGGCCACCCGCAGCGTACCGGCAGTCATCACGCCGGGGTTCGCAGGTCCCGCGTCATGCTCACCGTCACCATCGCCGTCACCAGCCGGCCCGCCGGCCGACGTACCGACGAGAACTCGACACACGAGCCCCACCTCTTCCGCCGACGCGCCGAGCGCGCCGACATGATCCAGGCTCGGCGCCAGCGCCTGCACGCCGCGCATCGATAGCGTGCCGAACGTCGGCTTAAACCCCGTGACGCCGCAGCAGGCCGCCGGCGAACGCACCGAGCCGCCGGTATCCGTGCCGAGTGCGAACCGGACCAGCCTGGCGGCCACCGCCGCGGCCGAGCCCGATGACGAGCCTCCGGTGATGCGCTCGGCATCCCATGGGTTTCGCGGCGGCGGGTGCAGGCCGTCGTCGCCGGGTCCGTCGAGCGCGTATTCGTAGGTGGCCAGCTTGCCGAGCGGGATGGCTCCCGCCGCACGCAACGTCGCCACCACCTCCGCATCCACGCTGGCGTGACGCTCGGCGTCCCGATGTGCACCGCAGGTGGTCCGCATGCCGGCCACGTCGATCAGGTCCTTCACGGCGAACGGAATGCCGTGCAGCGGACCGCGATCGATGCCGGCGGCGCGCTGCGAGTCGGCACCGGCTGCCATCGCCAGAGCCGCATCGGCCTGCAGCGACACGAACGCCCGTACCGTCGCATCGCGCTCCGCTATGCGCTGCAGGTGCGCATCGATCAGCTCGACCGAGGTCAATCGGCGCTTGCACAGCAACCGGCCGACCTCGACGACCGCCAGATCGGCCGGATGCCGCTGCATCGCCTGTACCGGGCCGGAGCGCTGCGTCTCGGGATGCAGCGTCTGCCGAATCTACTGCAGGAAACCGTCTTCGCGCACCGAGGCGGTATAGGCGTCGGTGACATCCGAGCATGCGTCGGTCTCCTGTGGTTGAAGGGATGAACCACCTGAAGCAGACTACAGACACGCCACCCGATCGCGTGGAACGCCGCATCTTGCACGTGCCCGTGCACAGACCCGGGCACAGGCCACCATCGGCCGCCAACGGAGCGGAAGCTCGCGCTACGTCGCGGTGCCCGCCTCCGGCAGCCGCACCAGCATCAGCTCGAACGTCACGCACACCGGCGCACCGCCCGGCAAGAGCGTGCCTGCGAACCGGCCCCCGTCCGGATCGACGCACGACATCGGCAGGTGCAGCTCGCCGTCCACCAGCGCCCCGGGCCGGATCAGCACCTCGGAGATCGGCGACGCCATGGGCGGCGCATCGGTGAACTCCGCACCGATCAGGCTGCCGATGCCGAACACCGACGCACGCTTGAAGCCTGCCCGCTCGGCCAGTGCCGTCACCACCCGATGGATGTCCTGGTGCGGGGCCACCTTCGCGATCAGCGCGTCGATCTCGTCACCGTCACCATCGACACCACCGCGCACGTGAAAGATCGAGAAGGCGGTCTCCGGATCTTCTTCCACCTCGAACCTGCCGCCGACGAAGCCGTGGCAGACCACCTCGGCCTCCTCGGCGACAATCGTCTCGTCGGGCAGCAGATGACCCATGCGCGGCCGGCCGTCATCGCCCCACTCGGCGTGGCAGTGCAGCCATCGCGCGCCGTCGCGATAGCCGACGGTGGCGGTGGCCCGATGCAGCCGGGCCGTGGGCTGCTCGTGCGGTTCGCTGTACCAGGCGGCATGGGATCCATCGCGCGAACGGTCCGGCATCACGTAATGACAAGGAGCAAGCATGACCCCGTCGAGGATCAGCATGGCGCTGTCGCAGCCGACGGTGTCTACCGCTTCGGCTACCGCCTCGATCAGAGTCAGCCCGGCCCGCAGCCGCACACGAGTGCTGGAGGCACGGCCATGCGCGCTCAGCACACGCCTCGCCTGCGCCGGCCCGGGATGGCGAATCCGCTCACGCCCGTTCACGGCTGGGGATGCTCCAGCAGGCCCCGCGCATCGAGCTCGTCGCGCACCAGCCGCTTGGTGATCTTGCCATAGCCGGTCTTGGGCATCTCGTCGAGAAACACGTAGCGCTGCGGCAGCTTGTACTTCGCAAGCTTCGGTTCCAGCAACGCGGTCAATTCGTCCCCGGACACCGACGTTCCGGCCGGGCTGACGCACACCGCCAGCCCGACCTCGCCCCAGCGTGCGTCGGCCACCCCGAGCACCGCCACCTCGCCGATCGCCGGATGGGTCAGCAGGATCTCCTCGATCTCGCGCGGGTAGACGTTCGAGCCGCCGGAGATGTACATGTCGGACGATCGCCCGGTGATGAACAGGTAGCCCTCGGCGTCCAGGTGGCCCAGATCGCCGGTGCGGAACCAGCCGTCGCGAAAGGCCTTGCGGTTGGCCTGTTCGTCGCGAAAATAGCCGGCGCAGACCGCGGGGCCGGTGACGCAGATCTCGCCGGTCTGTCCGGCGGCCAGCGAGGCGCCGTCGTCGTCCTGGATGGACACGTGCATGCCGGTGCGCTCGAACCCGCAGGTGCCGACACGGGCGCCCGGCGTATCGTCGACGTGATGCTCGCCGGGCGGCAGCACGGTGATCGCCCCGGTGACTTCGCCCAGGCCGAAGTATTGAACCAGGACCGACCCGAGCTTTCGCAACGCGTGCTTCTGGTCCTCGCGGTACATCGGTGCGCCCGCGTAGATCACGTAGCGCAGGCTCGAGTGGTCGAACCGGTCGACCGCCGGGTGCTCGGTCAGCAGCTTGACGATGGTCGGCACGGTGAACAGGTTGGTCACCCGATGCCGCTCCACCAGGCGCCAGGCGGCTTCCGGGTCGAACCTGCCCGACGGCATCAGCACCGACGCGGCACCGGCGGCGATGTTGACCAGCTGATGCATGCCGGCTCCGTGCGACAACGGGGCCACCACCAGGCTGACATCGTCCGCACCGGTACCGGGCATCAGATCGTTCAGGTGGTTCAGGGTGGTGAACGTGAGCTGCCCGTGGGTGAGCACCACCGCCTTCGGCTTGCCGGTGGATCCGGACGTGAAGAACAGCCAGCACGGGTCGTCACGCTCTACGTCGGCATTAGGCAGGGTGGCCCCATCGAACTCGCTCAGCAAGTCATCGTAGGCGACCCCGAACCCCTGTCCGATGCAAATCACCTCGCGCAGTCCGGGCGCCGCCTCCAGGCAGGCGCTGGCATGCTCTGGAAAACCGGCCTCGCACACCATCAGCGCCACATCGGCCTTCACCGCCTGGTAGGCCACCTCGTCCGGGCGCTGGCGGTAGTTGGACGGCACCCACACGGCACCGATGCGCCAGCAGGCCAGCATCGTCTCGGTGATCTGGACGTTGTTGGGCGATTGCACCAGCACGCGGTCACCGTGACGCAGTCCGAAGCGTTCACGAAACGCGGTCGCGAGCGCCGAGACGCGGGCATCGAGCCCTGCCCAATCGAGTGTCGTGCCGTCGCTCACGATCGCCGGACGATCACCGAAACGTCGCGCGTTGCGGGTCAGGAAGTGTGCAAGGTTCGTTGTCCGCGTGGTGAACGGCAGCGGTGTCAGCGCCGGCGGGTCCGCACTCACGCCACGCGTTCCATGATCGAGACGTAGTTGGTGACCGCCGCCCCGCCCATGTTGAACACGCCGGCGACGGTCACGTCGGGCAGCTGCATGGTGCCGGCCTCACCGGCCAGCTGCATGGCGGCCATGACGTGCTGCGACACGCCGGTGGCCCCGAGCGGATGACCGCGCGATTTCAGTCCGCCCGACGGATTGACCGGCAACGCGCCATCGCGTCGAGTCGTGCCGTCGCGGATCACCCGCCCGCCCTCGCCACGCGGCGCCAGCCCCATCGCTTCGTACTCCAGCAGCTCGGCGATCGTGAAGCAATCGTGCGTCTCGACCATGTCCAGGTCCTCGATCGACAGCCCGGCACGATCGAGTGCGCCCTGCCACGCGGCCCGTACACCGGCGAACTCGGTCGGGTCGCGGCGCGACAGTGCCAGCACGTCGTTGGCCTGGTGGCGGGCACGGAACGCGATGGCGCGCCGCATGGAGGCGGCCACGTCCGGGTGCGCGATCACCATCGCGACCGCACCGTCCGAGATCAGCGAGCAGTCGGTGCGCCGCAGCGGGCCCGCCACCAGCGGATTCTTCTCGCTGACGGTGTTGCAGAACTCGACACCGAGGTCCTTTCGCAGATGAGCGTACGGATTGAGCATGCCGTTCTCGTGGTTCTTGGCCGAGATCATCGCAAGCTCCAGCGAGTGGTCACCATGGCGTTCGAAGTAGGTGCCGGCGATCTGCCCGAACACGCCGGCGAAACCGCCACGCGTACCGCCTTCCTCGACCCGGTAGGAGGCGCTGAGCATGATGTCGCCGGCCTGTGCGGTGGGCGTCGTGCTCATCTTCTCGGCACCCACCACCAGCGCGATCTCGCCTCGCCCGGCGGCGATGAAATCCAGCGCCGCGTACAGCGCCGCCGAGCCGGTCGCACAGGCGTTCTCCAGGTGCACCGCCGGCACTTTCGCCAACCCCGGCACCGCCATTCCGACCAGGGACCCCTCGAAGGCCTGTGCCGAGAAACCGTTGTTGTAGACGCCGACGAAGACGCCGTCGACCGCCTGCGCATCGATGCCCGCATGCTCGAGCGCATCGGGTACCACCCCCGCGATCAGTTGCTCCAGCCCTTCCTCGGGCGCCTTGCCGAAACGGCTGTGGGCCCAACCCACGATGTGTGCATCGTTCATGTCGAGGTCTCCTTGGCAGATCGATGATCGTTGTCGGGTCCGAGGCGTCGACGCAACCGGCCTTCGGTCAGGCGCGCCTCGTGGCGCAGCAGTTCGGCCAGCTCGGACTGACGCGCAGGCGCCAACCGACTGTCCAGCGCGGCGATCGACAGCGCGCCCACCACGCGCCCCTCCGGTCCGCGAAACGCGACACCCACGGCCCACGAGCTGGCCAGGTTCAATCCGGCGTTCAGGGCCCAGCCGCGCTGACGAGCCCGGCGCACATTGTCCTGCACGGTGGCCGGTGTGTAGGCGGGGTAGTCGGCGGCCAGGCGCTGGCCGATCGCGGCGAGCACCTCGTGTCGTTCGTCGTCGGGCAAGGCGGCCAGTATCGCCATGGAGCCTGCGCCCACGCCCAGCGGGTGGCAATCGCCCGCCTGCAAGGCCTGCGTGCGGATCGGGTAGCTGCCCTCCTCGCGGTGCACGCAGACCGCGTGCGTGCCGCGCCGAATCGTCAGGAAACTGGAATCGGCACTTTCGGCGGACAGTGCCAGCAGGCTGTCGATCGCGCTGTCCAGCAGGTTGAAGCGGCGTTGTGCGAGCAGGCCCACCACGAAACTCTCGGCGCCCAGTGCGTAGTGGCGCGTGCGCGGATCCTGCTCGACGTAACCGGCCCGGATGAGCGCCAGCATCAGCCGCCGCACCGTGGGGCGGCTCAGCCCGGACGCCTCGGTCAGCCGCGTCATGGGTACCTCCGCGCCACCCTCGCGCGCCACCAGCGACAGCAGCTGCGTCGCCCGATCGACGCTCTGCGAACCACCGGGCCCGCCGGTCTCGTTAACGCCCATCGGACGACCCAGCGCCGTGCACGGAGTGCGCAACCGACGGACAATCCCACCGTGATCCGCAAGCTATCCACGATGTGGACGTCCAGACGAGGGGCTCGGGCATGGTCAGGCGCGGAATCAAGAGGACGTGAATCGCTTCTTCGGTTCAAGAATCTGTCACTTGACGGCCAGCAAATTCCTGCGACTGGCTACCGGACATTTACAACGCTGAAGCATCATGCCTATGATGAAAACAGTCAAGCGTTCACATGGTGGACCCTTCTACCGGGGTCTCGTCGCCAACGCCGCATTCACGTGCACCCACCGGAGGATGATCCCCTGAAGACCTCGCTGAAGATTTCCCTCGTCACCGCCGCCGCGACGATGCTGACGATCAACGTCGCCCGCGCCGAGACGCTGGTGATGCAGAGCATCTACCCCTCGTCGCTGCCGCTGCTCGGCGACAGCGGCCTGCGCCTGACCGAGCAGGTGTCCGGCCTGACCGGCGGCGAGCTGGAGATCGAGTTCAACGAGCCGAACGCCATCGTCGGCGGCAACGAGATGTGGGACGCCATCTCCACCGGTGCCGTGGATGCCGGCTGGTACAGCCCGGGCTTCGCCGAGGCGGTGATCCCGTCCGCCAGCATCTTCACCGCGGTGCCGTTCGGCCCGGACGTGCGCGCCTACACCGCGTGGTGGTACCACGGTGGCGGCGAGGAGCTCTGGGCCGAGATCAGCGCGCCGTACGACATCCACAGCGAGCTGTGCTCGGTGCTGGTGCCCGAGGCATCGGGCTGGTTCGCCGAGGAGATCAATGCACCGGCGGATCTGGATGGCGTCAAGATGCGGATCTTCGGACTGGGCGCCTCGGTCATGCAGAAGCTCGGCGTGGAGGCGCAGTCGATGCCGGTGGCCGATACGCTGACCGGGCTGCGCCTGGGCACCATCGATGCGGCCGAGGTGTCGTTCCCGCTGATCGACCAGGCGGTCGGCATGAACGAGTACGCCAGCCACTACTACTTCCCGGGCTGGCACCAGCAGACCTCGCTGATCACCTTCATCGTCAACCAGGACGTCTGGGACGGGCTGGAAGATCAGGAGCGCCTGGCGATCGAGACCGCGTGCGCGGCCAATGTCACGCTGACGATGGCCGAAGGCGAGGCGAAGCAGCTCGAGCCGCTGGAGCAGCTGCGCGACGCCGGCGTGACGGTGCACCGGTGGAACGACGAGATGATGGATGCGTTCAGAGGCGCCTGGGACGAGGTCGTGACCGAGCGCAGCAAGGACGATCCGGACTTCAAGCGTGCCTACGAAAGCCTGAGCGCGTTCCGTGC
>ENA-ORXU01000103-ORXU01000103.1-marine-metagenome-genome-assembly--contig:-NODE-103-length-107690-cov-4.598812_pt1 | contig 107690 bp, 71 predicted proteins | sample MGYA00237869_ERZ511484 | MGnify/ENA metagenome assembly ERZ511484 | reverse complement strand
GATCTTTTCACTTTGCTCAAACCACTGATACACAGGCATCACTGATTATCGAAAAATGAAAATCTCATCCAAAATAGACTCATTTTATGCAATTTGCACTTTCCGAAGTGGACTCAATTTTTAATTGTGCGCAGTTGTTAAATGGACTTCTAATTCGTGCAAGTTATAAATCAGCGTTAGTGCCTTCATCGATAACTTCCATCAATGATCTAAACGCCAAAACCTTATCCCCGTATCGATCCATATGATCATTCTGCAATCCTGATGCAAATTGAGATTGATATGTTTCCAACTTTTGCTCGTTTTCTAACCGGTACTGAATCGTATATGTGGGCGCATCTCCGGGCTCACCTGACAGCATCCGACTCATCCGATAATCGATAAAAAGTCCAGTTTTCATCACATCCGCAATATGAATCGCTTTCATCCATTGCACCCAATCATCATGTATCTCCTCATCTACCCGCAATGTCACGTTATACAATATCATAGACTTAATAAATAATGTGATGTTATGCTGCAATTTAATAATTAATGAGACAAGAATCACTTCAACATTTTTAGTCATTCTGGGCACATTCTCATTTTGCAGGCTTGAGCGTTCTCAACGCCATATCCTTCGGAGAAATATAAACTTGATTTGAACATTGAGTGCATGAGAATTTAGCTGCTATTGGTCCCAACATTATAAAATCTTGGATGTTTCTTCAAGTCATGGATGTTCGAAATATATCTGTCGGCACTTTTAGCCATTAGCTATAATACTGAAAGTCAGCCAATTGCCAAAAGCCAATTACTAAAAGCTGGTAATTCCTAATAGTTGCTTGAGAATTAAATAGCAATGGAAGTCGATTAAATTAGTCAAAACGACCATGTTAAAATAGGAATTACCCTATTTTTGACACCTTAAATTTTTATCAATATGAGTGTAGTTGAAATGCGCGTTCCGACAATTGGCGAATCTATCACAGAAGTGACATTGTCTCAATGGCTAAAACCCAATGGCAGTATTGTCAAGTTGGATGAACCTATTTGCGAGTTTGAGTCTGATAAGGCGACATTGGAGTTTCCATCAGAGGCTTCTGGTAAGTTGGAGTGGGTAGCTGGCGAAGACGACGATTTGGAAATCGGCGCACTTGTCGCTCGTATCGATACTTCCGTGTCAGCCGACGCCAGCGATGAAAAGAAGGTCAGTAACACAGAGGCAAGCAAACCAGCAGAGTCTGCACCTTCTTCTGCTTCCGATAAAAAAGTAGAACACGCATCACCAGCAGCTGCTAAAATATTACGTGAAAAAAATATCGAGGTAGCTGACGTGCAAGGTTCTGGCAAAGACGGACGTATCACAAAAGAAGATGCTCAGAAAGCAACTCCGGCTGCTAAAGAATCCGAAGCGCCGCCAACACCTGCAACAACTGAATCGGAAGAGACATCGAAACCCAAATCTAAAGACCAGTTTAGTCGCGGTACGGAGCGAAAAAAAATGAGCCGCATGCGCAGAACGATCGCCAGTCGCCTGGTTTCGGCTAAGAATTCAACGGCTATGTTGACTACTTTTAACGAAGTTGATCTGACGGCCATAAAAGCTATTCGTAAAGAGCATCAGGAAAAATTCGTTGACAAACATGGCATCAAGCTGGGCTATATGTCTTTCTTTTCAAAAGCTTGTGCATTAGCATTAATGGAAATGCCGGCCGTGAATGCTAGACTCGACGGTGACCACTTAGTATATCACGATTATGCCGATATTTCTATTGCGATCAGCACTCCGGACGGCCTTGTTGTACCTCCTGTTCACAATGTCGAATCACTTGGATTGGCTGAGATCGAAACGGCAATCAAAGCGCTGGCAGGCAAGGCCCGTAATGGAAAACTGACGCTTGATGAAATGCAAGGTGGTACGTTTACTATTACCAACGGAGGCATCTTTGGCTCTATGATGAGTACGCCAATTCTCAATGAACCGCAGTCAGCCATCTTGGGCATGCATGCTATCATTGACCGTCCGATCGTGATCAACGGTCAGATGGAGGTTAGACCTATGATGTATTTGGCCATGTCGTATGACCACCGCGTCATTGACGGAAGTTCTTCTGTCACCTTTCTTGTGCGTGTCAAGGAGCTGCTAGAAAACCCGATCAACATGTTACTCGAAATTTAATCTTCGGAGATATTTAATCGCTCACAAAAGTCCAGTCAACAAGAGATTTGACCAGCTTCTCGTGATCAAATCACATTGTGCTCGTTAAAAGATGATTGAATCGGTCGTTTTTAAAAATGGTCGCGGTAAATTAGCCACCGCATTCATGGAAAGCGACGAACTAGAAATATCCCCACAACTCACCTATGAAGAGTTGGAAAACGAGCTCAATCTGAAACAGCTTCAGCTCAAAAGTCTGTTGGCTATCACACAAGCTATCAATGACAATGTTTCGGCGGACGGCTTATTCAATATGTATAAGACATTTATTAATTGGGATATGCGCGTCGATCGTATGGTCTTGTTCGTGCGTGAAGGTGATCAATGGGTTTGCCCAGCGAGGATAAATGTCGACTATGAAATCGCCGGATATGGCATTATTGATCGATTGCAAAAATATACACGCCTACAAACCATCAGCGAGGAGGATGAAGACCCAATATTAAATGAATTTGATATCGTCATTCCGGTTATGCATAAGGAAACACCTTTATCATATACCCTCATCGGCGGATTTCAAGAACAGACGGATGTATTTAATAAAGTCCAATTTATTCAGACGATCACAAATATTATTACCGTCGCCATAGAAAATAAGCGTTTATTTAAAGATCAACTTAAACAAGAGCGACTCAACCGAACTATGCAACTAGCGACGCAGGTGCAGCAAATGTTTATTCCCGATGAACTACCTAAAAAAATAAAATATCAAATCGATAGTATCTATCAGCCTCACTTTAATATTGGTGGTGACTATTTCGATTATTTTGAATTAAATCGGGATGAATTTATTTTTTGTATCGCTGATGTATCCGGAAAAGGTGTAGGGGCTGCAATGTTGATGGCCAATTTTCAAGCTTTGCTACACAGCATGGTTAATAAATACGACGACCTTCGAGAGCTCGTACAGGAATTAAATCGGGCCGTATATACTATTACTAAAAGTGATAAATTCATCACATTTTTTATCGCTAAGATCAATACCGCAAAGCGCCGTGTATGGTACGTGAACGCCGGGCACTGCCCCGTTCTTTATACACATGCCCAAGGTCAAGAGTTTTGGCATTCAGGTTGCACAGTACTCGGTGCGATCGAAGAGCTTAAGGATATCGAACAGGGCGCATACACCTACAAATCTGGATCCGTGATCATGGCTTATACAGATGGTCTGACGGAATTAGAAAACAAAGCCGGAGAGTTTTTCGATGAAGATCATTTGTGGGCTTTCGGGTTTACTTATCACAATTTATCGGCCGATGAGTTTAATCGGGTCCTATTAAATCGATTAGATAATTTCCGTGGCGCCCAAGCTTATAAAGATGATATCGCTGTCATTACCTGTAAACTCACCTAACAGTTATTCCCTTACATCCAGCGATTATTTTTTTGCATTTAACGATTGTGATACAAAACCATTTGGGAGGCGTGGTTTAAAATAAGTGCTCTTTGGAGGAAGGGTCTTCCCCTTGTCCGCTTGCTTCTTCAATTCTTTTATACTCACCGGATATAAGCAAAATGCCACAGACCCGGGTTGTCGATCTACCTTGGTTTCTATTTCATGAAATGATAAATTACCTGCTAGATATTTGATGTGTTGATCTGATTCAACATTTTTAATATTTAAGGTTTTACGTAGCAATTCATCATTTAATATAGTGGCGTCGAGCACGACCGATGACTTGTAGCCGGCAATAATCTTTTTCTTCCAAGCTAGTTTAAACCACGTGTTCTTCATATAAAACGTAATTTCAAATTTCTTCTTAGGCTTTGCGGAGTCTGTGAGCGGCGTGATTGTTGCCGATTGACTCAATAGCGCCATGAGTTCAAGCGCAGACATGTTGTCCGCATAATCGACTAACCGATTGTAATCTAGAATTTCCAAGTTTTGAAAATCAAAAAATGCAGAAGCCACTTTTCCATAACGCATCGATTTTCTATGGCGCTTGTCTGCGTGCAATCGCTGAAGCACGGCGACACGGTGATGACCGTCAGCTATATAGGCCTTATCAATTTTAGATTTGAATAGTTTCTTAATCTCTTTTATAGAATCGTCATCGGAGATAGGCCAAACACTATGACGCTCTTTTGTATTTGAATAGAAAAAAGACTGCACCGGTCTTTTATTCTCAGCAGTCTTTGTTAGAATTTTATTTAATTTTTTATTAGGCGTATGCGTGAGTAACAATGGTTTTACGATGGCTTCGCGTTCGAGAATCAATTGCATACTCGTCTGTTCTTTATGATGCAATGTGTTTTCATGTGGCAATATATTACCATCAATAATTTCATCGATATCCAGGGCCGCAAGCAAACCGATAAACGTATTTGACTTTGATCGAATCTGGTAAACGAAGAATTCCGAGTTTTTTCGAGGATTGATATAGCCTGTTTCGATATAGTTTCTGAAGTGCATTTTGACATCGGAAGCAAACGAGGCCGGTGATGCGATAATGGACTTATCTGGTAACAGTGCTCGAAATGGAAATATTTTCATTTATGTCTTTTCATGGTAACAAATAATAAGCCTGGCGAAATTACAAAGTGTAGTGGAAATGGCTTCAAGGACGATGCTTCAAATTTCATACCAAAGATATGATACATCATCGGCTATTAGCTCAAACACACCTTAAATCCAACATTTTCATTCATAATTTGGACATTAGACTCTTAGAATTTAGTGCTTCAACCTACTTTCTGCTCTAACAAAAGATTGGTATTAAGGCATTAAACATGTTTGCTTCAACCTGAGACAGTTTGAAACAATCTGCGAGCAACCAGGCAGACTAAATAATAGCCATGAACATTGTTGTTTAAGGCTTTCAATATTGGTTCACTAATTCCATGTCAAACCGTTCGACAATTTTCTTTATTTGCCCTGGTTCTGCATAAACCGAAAGTACAGTTTGATCCCCCGTTTCTAATTGGACAAATCTTTTATAATCGCCTAATTCTTTCAGACAGGTATTCAGCATCGCTTCTATTGTGTTTGGATCGTACCAATCTCCAAAATCCTTAGGTTTGGTCAAATACCCATATTTACCATTTGTCAAAATGGTTGTATAAGTAGTTCGATATTCTTCACCTGTTTCCTTATATTCGAATATCGGATAGAAGTCTTCTAGTTCATTTGACTTCATGAGATACAAATTAATTAGATCATCATAAGGGTTCGGCCATACACCAGTTTCACAATCATAATTGACGCTAATTTCCAACAAATCTAAAACACCCCATATAACCGTGATTCTATCATCATTTCTGTATTTTTTTTGGAATGCATTACGTTTACTGTTATCAATTTGAGTTGTATCGAAGCCGATAGAATTAAAGAACTCTAAATAATTGTCAAGCTCAGATACACTATACGTTTTTCGATTCCAATAATCCTTTATCGACGTGTACTCGCTACTTTCAGAAACATTTGAAAATAAGTTTGAATAATCATCGAACGTACTTTGAGGATGTAAATTTTGAATTATTTTAATAGCATTTCTCCAATAATATCCTACTGCATTAACAAGATTTGATTTCCTAAGAGATGCAAGTATTTCATTCTTTTCTGGTTCTGTAAGGTCTTTTAATTCGGATAGATTTATCAAAGCAGCCATGCCATTTCGAATGACCACTTCATCTTTATAATCCTTGATTCTAAAGTTCACTTGATTTTCCTCCAATTCTATTTTTGAAGAATCAGGTATAAGAGCTTTCTCAATAAGTGGAATTGAGCTAGTCCTATGATTCCTCGCATAGTGAGAGAGATAGTTTTTAAAAAAAAGATTTTTCTCTTTTAAAAATTCTTCACTGTCATTCATCTCCTGAAGGTTCCTATATTTTGATTCCGACAAATATTTAATCTCTTCTGATATCTGTTGAGATAAAATATATTCAAATTGCAATGCAGCTGATATCGCAGCTTTATCAAGAAACCTGTAAAGCAATTTCAATGCAGTCGTCTTTATTTCATTGTTGCCACTATTTAATAATTTTTCGAACACATTGACCTGCTCGCCAGGTACATTCCATCGAAGTCGAGTGTTTTTAGGAAGTTGAAGTATTACATTTTCGAGAATTTTTATGGTTTCGTCATTATCACCTAGACTCGCAAATCTCGCCAATAATATATCTACTTCAGGGTGACTTAATTTGTAAAAGCTCTTACTTTGTAACGAGTCAACTATTTCTTGTTTAGACTCCTCAGGTCTTTGGGTGGCTCGAACTAAGTAGTCTTTCGTTTGACTATAATTTTGACTAAGTTGAATAACTTTGTTCAATAATTCATCATCGGAATTAAATTGATTGAACTTATACTTCTGAAAATAAAGTGGTACAAATTCAGCAAGTTTGTCATTCAATGTATCAAGAACGTTTAAAAATAAATCAGTTGATATTTTTTCCTGCTTAAAAGGTAATAGTAGTCGTTTTTCAATGTTATACCAGTCTAAGTTTTTAATATTTGATGAAGACAAATCAATTTTAGATGTATTTGCTCTTACATAATTCGTAATGTCATAAATTTTCTTGACTTCAATTGACGTATCGATTTTTATATTCTTGAACTTCTGAAGTTCCTTATCGAAGAAAGCTCTTAGCTCGGCCTCAGAAACTGATTGATTGATTTGACAAAACACCTTAGAAACAATCGCAAAACTGAAAATTAATAATACTATGCAATATTTTATATTCATAATTTATTCTTCAGAATATTAACATACAAAGAGTTACCCTGATTTTCTTTTACAATCGAGAAGAATCGAACATGCGTTGTACGATTTCATTGGATTCCATGCTGATCACGGCATCCAAGGTGGCGTTTGCTTTAGTGCTGAATTTATGAAGCTGCTGTACCAACTGGCAGAACTGATCTGACTCGTGGCATTGTGATTTGACTTCAGATACGTTTTCAAGTACGCGTATCAATGGTTCTAGCTCTTTGCGTTTACGATTTGCGATAATGGCCCTCAAGATTGTCCACATATCTTTTTCAGCAATGAAATAATCTTTACGTGATCCTTCCACATCTGATTTGTGTACCAAGCCCCATTCCATCAATGCACGAATATTTTGACTACCGTTGCCACGACTAATGTCCAGAAATTCAGTGACTTGATTGGCACAAAGTGGATCTGTGCTAGTGAGCAATAACCCATGGATCTGACCCATCGTACGACTCACGCCCCACTCTGCAGCAAGTTGCCCCCAAGACTCTATAAACTTCAATCGACCTTCGCTGTAATCCATAATTTGTAAGTCTTATACACGACACAAGTTGCTTCAAAACCGAGATACCCAAATGTGGAATCAGCCATGAGAACGATGTGCTGTTAAGTATAAAGCGAAATCGTAGGGATGGTTCAATCTTTCTTCAAAAAAGGCAATTTGACGACCTCTGCTTCGGCTGACTTTTTACCCATATTGATAAAAATCTTTTTACCGACATCTTTGTAATCCGACTGCACATACCCCATACCTATGGCTTTTCCCAGGGAAGGTGACGATGTACCGCTGGTTACATATCCGATTTCATCACCAGCTTCATTTTCTATCTTATAATCGTGTCGGGGCACTCGTCGACCTTCCAGGATAAATCCAACAAGCTGGCGCTCACGTGGGGCCGATCGTATCTCTGTCAATACTTCTTTAGCTAGAAACTCGCCTTTTTTAACTTTCGTAATCCAACCAAGTCCGGCTTCATAGGGATTCGTTGTATCATCAATATCATTGCCATAGAGACAATATCCCATCTCCAACCGTAGCGTATCTCGTGCTCCCAAACCAGCTGGCTTTAATCCGTGCTCCTCTCCAGCCGCCATGACCGCTTTCCAAAGATCATTTAACTGATCATTACGAACGTACAACTCAAATCCACCGGCGCCTGTATATCCCGTAGCCGAAATCAATACATTGTCAAGACCGGCTAACGTACCTTTCTGAAAATGATAATACGCTATAGCCTTCAAATCCACATCCGTGAGCGGTTGTAAAATTTCAATCGCTTTAGGGCCCTGCAAGGCCAGCAATCCGCAACTGTCTGAAATATTCTCAACCTTGGCATCAAAAGAATTGTGCTCATTTATCCAAGCCAGATCTTTATCCATGTTAGATGCATTGACGACTAGCATATATGCTCGCTCCCCATCCGCGCATCGATCTTCATCTAGCCGATAGACCAACATATCATCGACGATACCACCGGTAGCATTTGGAATACATGAGTATTGCACATCGCCGATTTCTAGTTTACTCGCATTATTGGAACTGATATGTTGAACGAGATTCAGTGCCTCTTTTCCGCGTACAATGAACTCTCCCATATGCGACACGTCAAATAATCCGGCCTGCTCACGCACCGCCATATGTTCTGAGGTAATGCCTTCATAACTCACTGGCATAATGTAACCGGCAAAAGGAACCATTTTTGCGCCTAACGCTTCATGGACATCGCTTAATATTACTTTTTTGTCTTCCATATTTTATTTTTCAATAGTTCGGTAAGAAATTCGATTAGAACATAAATGAGTATTGACCTATCCTATCAAAACAGATGTCACTACCTCTTACGAAAGCGACTGCTACTCGGGCATTTACAATAAGCCGAGGTTTAATAGATACAATAATAAGAAGAATGTCACAAATGAGAGAATCTTATCAATCCATAATATCGACCCTAAATAATATAATGATAAAAACTAAATTCGCTTAATTTATTAATTTTGGATAGATTGTTGATTAAATATTTGGAGAACTATTGTTATCTTTAGTCGTTATTTCACACAAACCCTAAATAGAACATCATGAAAATTCAATGCGCACTAACATTATTCTTCTTTCTTATTTCTATTTCATTAGCCAACAGTCAAGTCGTCGAGACTCTCGCACCGAATGATGCTGCTGCAACGTTTCGGGCAGATGGAGTCATGTTCGCTAACGAAGATTTTACTGAAACGGGTCTGGCAATACCATTTGAATATGGCGTCGAGCAACCAAAACAAATATATTATTCAAACTTAGTGTGGACAGGAGTTAGTCAAGATCCAACTGAGGAAATTAATGGTAAGATAGCTGACCAAATATATAACTATTTTTTACCCGGTCCTGTGAACAATCTAACGGGCCAACCTTCAGAAGATGCAGATACTTTGTATAACCGTGTATGGACGGTTTACGGAGAAGATATCTTAAAATTGATCAATGACTATGAAGATAATAATCAAATAGATAGTCTAGTTGAATTGCGCCTGTTAATTTGGCCCGGACGAAATAATCCACACCTATTACCTTTATTAGGTTTTCAATTGCCGAATCAAGATTTGGCTCCTTTTTTTGATCGAAATTTGGATGATATTTATAATCCAGAAGATGGTGATTACCCCATTATTGACGAAGCTTATGCTGATATTATTCCGAATGAGCTGACATTTTCGGTATACAATGATTTTGAGATGCAGGACTTTCCTCATGAATATCATTTAATGACCTTTGGATTTCGATGTGCGGATGAAAGCAGTGAAATTAATAATACAATTTTCACCAAAAATACATTTATAAATAAATCGAATCATGATTACGCAAATGTCAATATAGGATTACATATTGATTTCGATTTAGGATGCCCTAGTGATGATTTTTTAGGTAGTGCTCCAAACCTAAATTCGACATACGCTTACAATCAAGACGCAGTTGATGGTGTCAATGGCGATGAATGTGTTATATTCAATATTGATTTAGAAACATTTGGTGATAATCCAGGAACGGTTTCAAGTACAGTTTTAAATCACCCTATGACTTCTGCAGTTTACGGATCTGACAATATTGCTGGAAGCCAACTTGATTATTTACACTACAATTTAAATGGGATACAAGTCAGACGAGATCAGAATAATAATCTAATTTTAGATACGATAGGAATATTGTACCCGGATTTTCCTTCTGATTCATTAGGAGATCATGCTATAAATGATAATATTTTAGGGTTTGACATAAGGAGTGCGATGGGTTCTTTTATAGGTGATGTACTTATAGGAGAACAAGTAGTTTTGTATCACGCGTGGTATGCAAATGAAGATGAAACACGGACTGCTCATCAAGAGCCGGATGTTTTAAAAACTGCTATTCCAAATATCCAGCAATTTTTTGACGATGGATTCGCGAATTCTTGTACGCAGATTTTGGATATTTGTGATGACGACTGTGTTTGGCCGGGAGATGTAAATCGAGATGATCGCGTTTTTCATGATGACTTTATAATTGCTCGTTATGGAATTAATCAAGGATTTGTTGGACCCGAGCGTGTGTATCCAAGTTCGAGATTTAAATCATTTAATGCTATGGATTGGATGACTCCAATTACAGCAATATCAAATGCTAAGCATATTGATTGCTATGGCGATGGCGAAGCAGATCTTGCAGATAGATTCGTGGTGCGTGATAATTATGGGAAACAAACTCCGTCAGCACTGCCATTTACTCCGGTATTACCTCCAACAACAGACCAAGGAATTACATTTGATTTATTTAAGAACAGAATTGAAGAAAATAGTCCTCTGCTTTCAAGAGTATTTGTTGTAAATAGACTCTCAATTTTGATTAATCCTGACTTGGCGTCGATCATTTCTGGGATTTCATTTTCAATCTATTTCGATGAAACATATGTTGATGTAGAAGGAATCAATTTTAATAATTTTCCTAATACTTTTTTCGAGACCGGAAGTGATGAAGAAATCATGTATGCTTATATACCTGAAGAAAATCGAATTGACATAGCAATTTCAAGCTCGACGAATGATGCACTTGAATCAGAACTTACAGTGCCAAATTTATCCCGATGGGCTCTGAAGAGTGATTTGCAAGTTCCAGAGGGCCAAGACCGCTTATTTATTCCCTTTCCTATTCATGACCTCCATGCCATTGATACAGGAGGAAACATGGTGGAGTTAGGGTTTATTCAGGACTCATTGTTTCTCGTACGTGATTTGAGTTCGACAAAAGAAGTAGACCTAGATCATGCTGTAATAATATCTCCAGTGCCAGCACAAGATAAATTAACACTGCAATTGATGTATGATGTTCCGTTTGTAGCGCTTGAGTTTCTTAATTCAAACGGGAAAACTGTTCGTTCGCAAGCTATTGAGTCGGATAAATTCAGCATGTCAATTGGCGACTTACCAAATGGTATATATATGCTTCATCTAACAACAAAAAATGGTAGTCGAGCCATCAAAAAAGTGGTGGTCATGAATAAATAAAGTTGAGTCGCCTCCGTAAAGTCACCAAACCAAAAAAGGTTCATTTTATGAAAATAACTCAATATTGAATTTCTACTTTTTCAATTCGATCTCCTACATTTATTTTATTCACAATATCAATGCCTCGCGTCACCTGAGCAAATATGGTGTACCGACCGCTCAAATGAAAAACAGGTAAATGTGTTACGAACCATTGACTGCTTTCAGTATCAATACCGGCAGAGGCCATACCGACTTTTCCCGCCCGATCGTATTGCATCGGACCTAACTCAGATCGAATAACATAGTCCTGACTTCCGTAGCCGTCTCCTCGATGACATCCCGTTTGAATCACAAAATTTGGTACTACCCGATGAAATATTTTATTATCAAAATATCCCGCTTCACTTAATTCAATAAAATTTAAAACACTGATTGGACTTTCTTCCGGATACAATTCCATCGTAATCGAACCCCGAGATGTAGTTATGGTTGCCGACGTTGAGCCCGTAATATTCTTTAATTTAGAAAAATCAAATCGTTTAACTTTTTCGGCCTTTACTTTTGATACAGAGGCGTCACCGTACGAGTTTAACAGCATGGCCATTTCGTTGTATGTCTCTAGTTCTGCAGGCAACGACAAACTATCCAGCAACGGTTTCAATTGTGCCTGCCGTCGAAACAGGCTGTGTAAATTAGTTGATGCGGTATCTCGGACTACATACGACATCGCTGCCAATGCTCCGATATCTTGATCTTGAATGATAAGATCAAATAATTTTCTGGCTTGCGCATTGACTGTATTGATATATTTTCGGTCGGCAGTTGCGCGCTGCAAGGCCGTTTGGATGGCAAAAATAGTTTGCGATTTTACTACAGGGTGTGCATCGGGTTTGTATTGATCTACGATATGTCGCGCTTGTTCGGGCAACTCGGCAAGCACACCTAATAATTGAGATTTGATATAAGGATCGTCGCTCGATTTAAGCCGGCTCACGATCCAATTCACTGCAGAATTCCGAGTAAGTGCGTAATAAAATGGTAAGTTTTTAGCAGTCGCAGCCGCAAAGTTGGCTGTTGTAATGATATCTAACTTTCGGGTTTTTACTTTATCCCAATATTGCGCGGCATCATCTGGTTGACCTTTCATTAAAAAAAAGCGCGCTGCCATCCGACTTATTTGTGGATTTTCATTATCAATTTCATTATACACGACGCTTTTTACGCGAGAATATGGCATTTTTAAAATTGCGCGTAATATATTTATTTTAACCAGATCATTTTTTTCGCGTTTGAGTTGATCGGCTAATGTATTGGCATATTTTTGACTGCCAGCGTTTGAAATAATGCTGGCCGCATAAGCGCGCAATGAATAATCGTCGTCTGATCTCAGTATTTTTTCAAGCGCAAATTCGTGTTGGCTCAAATTCAAATCACGGCCTCGCATTAAATAATATCCGGCAATTTGTCGAATACCCAAACCATATTGGGGACTAAAAAAATACTCGGCCATTTTATCGACGGCGGCATCATCGTAAATACCTTTTAATAATAGTTGAAAAATACCCAGCGACTGACCACGAATCAAAACCGAATCGGCCGGATCAAAAGTTTTAATCGAGGCTAATAATTCTAATTCATTGCGAGCTCCGCATTTCCCGATAGCTTCCAGCACCAATGCATTCGATTCAGCACGTAGTTTTAGCGAGTCCCATGCATCGTATTGTTCTATGAGTAGCGGAATAGATTGCTTATTGGCCTGCTGTCCGACGGCGTATATGGCACGTTGACGCACTTCACCGACAGTGTCATTGAGTAACGCATGAATTTTATTTAATCGATCAGGATAGCGAGGAGATGTATAACTTTTTAAGGCCTGAAATCGATATGTCGGGTTGTGATGTGTCAGATACGTATCTATTTCATCGATATCACCTACCTGTTCTAATGCAATTAAACCATGGATGACCGTATCATTACGTATGTCATACGAAAACGGAATTGGCTTTTCCTTTGTCACTGCGGGCTCTTTCTTGCATGCGAGACACATCAAGAGACTGCAGAAAATCAGGCATGCATATTTCACATGTGGTTGAGTCAATTTCATCGAGACTCAAAAATAGCAATCATATGCATTAATCGTATATGTATATGATATGAAAGAAAAGTATTTGAAAATTGGTTATGGTTCGCGGCTCAATCGACGCAATGCCGCCAATTGCTTGAACTTGTCCTTGACCTCTTCTGCCGGGTAACCAAAATAAGTCTTACCAGATTCTAAGTTTTTAGAAACACCGGATTTAGCTAAAACAATGATATTATTTTCCAAGACTAAGTTTTGCGCAATACCCACTTGTCCATACAAGATGACGTGATCGCCGATGATCGTCTTCCCGCCGATCCCAACCTGCGCGGCAAACAAACAATGTTTGCCGATAACTGCCCCATGGCCAATATGTATTTGACAGTCAAACTTGGTTCCTTCTCCGACGATGGTATCTCCAGAAACACCTTTATCAACCGTGCAGCCCGCGCCTATCACGACATCATCATGAATGATAACGCGTCCGCAAGACGTCCATTGATCAAAATGAGTAGGATATCGCTTGAAGTAAAATGCATCTGAACCGATAATCGAATTTGGTTGGATACTGACACGTTCGCCTATTTCGGTATAGCTGCCGATATACGTGTTGGCCTGAATGTGAGAATTTGCCCCAATCTTAACATGCGGGCCGATCACAACATTGGGTTCAAGAACGGCTGTCGGATGTATTTCTGCCGAAGGGTCAATGTCGGCCGTGAGTGGAGTGAATGGTCTGAACCGATCCACGATACTATTATATGCCTGAAACGGATGACTACTAAGCAGTAAGGCTTTGCCTGCCGGAGGATCCATCAGTTTATCAATGATAATAATACTTGCATTCGAATTGATTGAGCGATTGTAATACTTGTCTAAGTCAACAAACGTGATATCACCGGGCTCAACTTTATGTATTTCGTTGATACCCAGCGCCATTATGGATTCATCTCCTCTTATTTCGCACTTCGTCCACGCTGCAATTGTGGTGACAGGAATCGGCTCGTCAAATTTCATTTACATCGGATTTGGCTGTAAAATAGGATTTTAATTCCAACAAGGTATTGGCACTCGTCTCTAAATCTTTGACAATAGCACCATTTTCAAGAATAACAATACGTTTACACACTTCACTAATATGGGTCAAATCATGACTTGAAACAAAGATGGTCATGTCTGCAGGTTGGCTCGCAATGATCTTTTGAAGTATGTACTGCGAACTCGGATCTAGATTAGCAAACGGTTCATCGAGATATAATATTTTAGGATTGGCTAACAAAGCACCTGCAATTCCCACCTTCTTCTTATTCCCTTTTGATAAATCACGTATATATTTTTTCTGTCCTCGAATCTGATCATTGAAAAATTGGTCAAGTGGTCTCAGCCGTTGATCCATTTCCTCGTATGGAATTTCACGCACACGGGCGATAAATTTAAAATACTCATCAGCCGTCAGATAGTCGATCACAAATGTTTCATCTAAAAAAGCTGAAATATGATTTTTCCAATTTTCATTTTCAGTAATGACGTCGTCAAATATGCGAACACTACCTCTGTCCGCCTTAATTAAATCCAGCATTAATGAAATGAGGGTTGTTTTTCCTGCCCCGTTATTTCCAACGAGCCCGATACGTTCTCCCGATGAAATGGATAATTGCGGTACATCGGTTGCAACCGTATTACCATATTTTTTAAATAAATCATTAATTTCAATCATACCTGATATTAATTTGAACGATAGCCTTCAGTGAGGCCATACTTTTTTTCATGAAATAAAGCTACAATACCATTAATCCATAGTGGACGAGCTAGTAATCCTATCAGACCGATACCACCTACAACATACAAGCCCAATGTAGGATAACCCGTCAAGGAAAATGGTAAATAAATGAATATCGGAATTAACAAGACGGCAAAAATAAATACGAATTGCAAGCCGCTAATGCCCTGCATATTAAATGTGCCCGCAGTATTCGTTTCCAGTTTGCGTTTGTTATACATGGATGCCGCTAATAAAGCCGGAACATTGACACCAACGTTGAAAAGCAGTGCTGCTAAATTGATGAACGGAATATCTGGATTCATAAAGTAATATAGCATCGATGGTATCCCCGTTAACAAGCATCCGAGTATAAGAAAATTATATTGGGCTCGCACATAATCTTTTATCCGCATAGGTAACGAAACGAGCAATTCAAAATATGCACCTTGATAGCTCCAAATATATTGTGCAAAAGAAAGCACGACAATACCGGTCATATATAGGCCCCAGAAAAGCAAAAATGTAGGACCATAACGGTCATTGGAATATAGAAACAAACCATATAACACAAATAACATGCTAAAAATCATTTGTGTGCGAAGCCGTTTATTTCGCATGATAAGCTGCATGTTCTTCTGAAATACAATGCCATCAAATCCCCGTTCGCCGAGGCTACTAAAATCCAGTCGCTCCAGAAAATTACTCTTCTTCAAATTTCCAGATATATACGCCTGACCCAACATACGTTTGTAAACAAGAATAAAGATGCTATATACGATTATTGGCAATATCAATACCGGCCAATACAACGTCAACAAATCCTCCATGGCAGCATGAAAGCCGCTAGAAAGCTGCACCCAACCTGAAGAATCAGCGAAATAAATCAATCCTGCTATCGCCGCAAATACAAAATATAAATATGGTTTATCGGAAACAAAATGCTTTAGTTGAAGTGCGAGATAATTATTAAATACCAGAAATAAGAAAATTGCTATTATCCATAAAATCGCTGCCAGTTCACCATAAATAGGCATCAGCGTACGAATCGCTACCGGTATAATAAATACGAGCGGCAGCAAATTAAATAAACTAAATACTGATCCACCTAAAATATAAGTGATGATTTTATGCTTAGGTATAGGCAACAATGCCATTTGTCTAAATTTCACTTCAGACACTTCTTGAAATATGACACGCATCACGATATCCGCAAGTAAATAGTACAATATATATCGATGTAGCAAAAAAATTGGGTTTTCCTCGACGTCACTTTCCTCCATGATCTCCGAATAAAAAAGACCCATAGATAAAAATATCGCTCCGAAATATAATATGAAAAAGATCATAAAAATCCGCCCGGCTATACCTGTTCCAAGGCGCTGAGAGCGCCATATATGTTTAAACTGAAGGTATTGAATATGTTTCCACATAATTATCTACTTAATGAGCTTCCAACCAATTGTCACCCTGTCCCATTGTAACTAAAATAGGAACAGTAAGACCTGTTATCGCATTTTCCATTTTTTCCTCGATGATCGGAGCAAGGGTATCAATTTCGTCTTTATGCATGTCAAACACCAATTCATCATGGACTTGTAAAATCATTTTTGATTTCACCTTATTGTCTTTCATGTATTGATGAATATCAATCATGGCTATTTTTATGAGATCAGCTGCCGTCCCTTGAATCGGTGTATTTATGGCTATGCGTTCGGCACCGCTGCGTGCCAAGTTATTTTTTGAATTGATGTCACGCAGCTTTCGCTTTCGGCCTTTCATCGTCAGGACATATCCGTGTTCGCGTGCAAAGGCGACCGTGTCATCCATATATTTTTTGAGGCCTGAATACTCTTTGAAATACTGATCGATGAGTTTTCGCGCCTCGTCTCGTTTAATATTTAATTGTCTGGAAAGGTTTTGCGCACCGGCTCCGTAAATGATACTAAAATTTACAGTTTTGGCAGAGCGTCTTTGATCATCGGTCACAGCATCGTATTCAACATCAAATACCCGTGCCGCCGTGGCGCGATGAATATCTTGATTTTTGACGAATGCTTCTTGCATCGCTTCATCACCGCTGATTTCGGCAATCAGTCGTAGTTCTATTTGCGAATAATCCGCTGCCAATAAAATGTGATTTTCATCAGCGGGAATAAAGGCTTCACGAATTTTTCTTCCTTCTGGCCGTCTAATTGGAATATTTTGCAAATTCGGATTATTGGAACTCAAACGGCCTGTTGCTGCTAACGCTTGATTAAAAGAACTATGAATCCGACCTGTTTTGGCGTGGACCAATTTTGGTAAGGCATCAACGTATGTCGACTTTAACTTTGTCAGCATACGGTAATTTAAAATATCTGCAATGACGTCGTGGTGCGTACTCAGTTCACTTAGTTTTTCTTCACTTGTCGAATATTGACCGGAACTTGTTTTACGCCAACGATAAGGAATTTTTAATCGCTCAAATAATATCTCCCCTACTTGCTTCGGCGATGAAATATTAAAGGCGCTTCCTGCTTTTTCATAAATATTCTTTTCTTGCTTACGGATTTGCTCGCCGAGTTCTTTTGAATAAGCATTTAGATAAGCTTCATCTAAATTAATTCCTGTGTGTTCCATATCAGCCAGCACGCGAATCAATGGCCCATCAATATCATCGTAGATTTTTCGGACTTGTTCTTCTTCCACTTCTGGCGCAATGATTTGATGCAATTGCCAAGTCACATCAGAATCTTCCGTCGCATATTCAGCCACCTTTTCAACGTCGATTTGACGCATACTCAACTGTGACTTACCTTTTTTTCCGATAAGACTTGTAATGGAAACAGGTTTGTATTTCAAATATGTCTCACTTAGATAATTCATGTTGTGACGTAACTCCGGCTCTATTAAATAATGGAGAATCATCGTGTCTTCCAATTTTCCTGAAATATGAATCCCATATCGTCGCAAGACATTGTAATCGTATTTAATATTCTGTGCAATGATGGTTTTCTCATCATCGTGGAATACGGGAGCAAATTGCTGAACAATTTCACGGGCAATATTTTGATCTTCTGGCACAGGAACGTACCAGCCGTGGTTGGCTTTTATAGAAAAAGACAATCCCACAAGTTCCGCATCCAAGACATCCAGCCCAGTGGTTTCTGTATCAAAGCAAACAACCTTCTCTTTCTTTAGCAGCTTTACTAAATCCTTAATTTTTTTATCAGTTTCCATGATAATATACTCGTGGTCTACCGATTCGATGGTGTGCTCTGCGACATCGTGCGCACGTAGCACTGGCTTTACTGCAGGGCCGGACACGGGGTCACCAAACAATGTCGTTTGCGTTCCTTCAGGCGGAACTTCATTCCCTCCCAATATTTGAAGAGACAGCGATCGAAACTCAAGGTCTTTAAATATTTCACTGAGTTTTTCGCGATTAAATTCTTCGACGCGATAACTTTTTTCATCGAATTGTACTGGTGTTTCGATATTTATCGTTGCCAATATTTTCGATAGACGTGCCTGTTCAGCATGTTCTCGAACGCGCTCTTGTAGTTTTCCCTTTAATTCATCTACATGTTCGATTATTCCATCTACGGAATGATATTGTTTTAATAATTTGACGGCGGTTTTTGGTCCTACACCAGGTATGCCTGGAATATTATCTACGCTATCGCCTTGTAATCCTAATACGTCGATCACCTGATCCACATTGGCGATATCCCATTTTTCTAATATTTCTTCCACACCCATGACTTCGACACCATTGCCTTGACGGGAAGGTTTCCATATTTTAATATTTTTCGATACGAGTTGAGCGTAGTCTTTGTCCGGCGTAACCATGTAGACTTCAAAGTCTTCTTTTTCGGCTTGCTTCGCTAGCGTCCCTATGATATCATCAGCCTCATAGTTTTCGAGCGTGACAATTGGAATATTGAAGGCGCGCACGATATCTTGAATATATGGCAGAGCGATACGAATGTCCTCTGGCGTCTCATCGCGATTCGCCTTGTATTCCGGATAGATGTCATTTCGGAACGTTTTTTTTGTAATATCAAATGAAACGGCGATGTGAGAGGGCTTCTGATTTTGGAGAATATCCCATAGAGCACGCACAAACCCTGTCATGGCGGATGTGTTGACACCTTTTGAATTGATCAATGGTCGATTGATGAAAGCGTAGTGAGCTCTAAAAATGAGGGCGTGCCCATCCAATAAAAATAGTTTCCGTTCTGCCATATGGTAAAATTTGGATGGGAAGATAAGGATTTCACTTCATGCCAAACAAGCCCTTGGAACATGAATTCGACGGGCGACGGGATATACTCTTCCAACTTAATTTGAAAGACTTACAACAATAGTATAAAATGTACTGATAAGTGTTAACAGCTCTGAAGAATTTAATGAAGCAGACCATGTGAGACTGCTAACCAAATCTACTCATCATCGGCTTTCTGACCACGATCTTTGATCATCACCGTGTTTTTGGAAATTTTATTCATTGGAACGATGGCAGTGCCATTTGGAGTCTCTAAAATAAGGTTTGATCGCTCGACTTCTACCACTTTACCGATCACTCCGTCTACTTCAATTTCATCGCCGACATTAAATTTATCTTTCCAATAAAAAGCGTTGATAATATTACCAGCAATATCTTTCGAAGCCAATCCGTACCCTATAGCGAAAGCCAATACGACTCCGCCTAAGATGATGCTAATATTTCCAGCTATAAATTCAGTATTGATTTTTGCCTGTGTAAGCGCACCCAATAAAATATTAATAATCAGAAAATAAAATATGAAGCCTGAAATTAAATTAGCGGACGGGATACCTAATGACTTGAGTGTCGTCCCGACAAATTTTCGCGCTAGATCAGCAATGAAAACACCGAGCAACAGGTATATAAAAGCAACTAGTAGATTGGGAACGTATGCTATGATATCATTTAATAAAGCAGAAATGGCCGGAATACCAAGCACATCTGCAGCTGCCACCCACGCCATAAGTAGCATAAAGTAATAGATGAATGACGAAATGATCCCAGACAACTTGAATTCAAACGATGACTCACCGAACAACTCCATGTTATTGATATAATCGGACAATTTGTCAATTCCAATTTTCTGCAAGAGCTTTAAAAGAAACTTCCGTACAAATTTCGCAATGAGAAATCCAATTAAAAATACAATAATCGCGCCCACTAAGTTGGGTGCGAATTCGACTATAGAATAGAGCATGTTTCGTAAGGCGGAGAAAATGTTTAAATCTTCCATAAAAGCTTGTTGAGGTTATTTATCAATTGGTTTGGGTAATTATTAACGGTTTGGGTATTTTGATGAATTTTCTTGATCGATATCACCACCTAAAATGACACTGACGAATCCCACAATCTTGGGTACATATAAATCGAATATATTGCCTACAAATTTATAGACATTCATGGTCTTGTCGACTCGTTTTTTTACGTTTTTTACAGCATTCGGATACTCCTTGGATCGTTCCTGCTCTAGTTTTTGAAAATTATTCATAATACAACTCGTTATATATTTTTTTAAGTCGGTGTTTAGACCGAAGAATACTCATTTTTATTGCGCTTTCTGATCGATTCAATGACGTCGCCATATCTTTAATAGACATGCCGTCTATATATTTCATCATCAATATCGCCCGATCATTAGGTTTTGCTTTTTCCATAATGACTTCTAGGCGATCAATTTTTATTTCGAGAAGCTCTTTGTCCGAAACTTCTTCTATCGCTTCGTCAGCAATGCCGGTTTCGTCTGCCACAACGCGGTTTTTCTTTTGCTTGCGGATGTAGTCAATACAGAAATTGTAGGTAATGGAATAAAGCCACGTAGAGAACTTTGAAGCTCCCTTAAATTTCGAAATATTCAGAAGGATTTTCATGAATATCTCTTGCGTTGCGTCTTCAGCCAATGCCCGATCTTTCAGTAAACTAATACACTTAGCAAAAACTTTATTAGAATACCGACCATACAGTTCATCAAAGTAACGACTGTTTTGTGAAGCTTTGTAGAGTTCTATAAGCTCCTCATCCGTCTCCTTGACGTCTATCACTTTCAATTGGCTTTTTTAGTTTTAATAGTTCGGGTTACACTAGAGACGCAAAATCTCCTAAAAGTTACATCTAAGGTATGTTAAAATACATCAATTATCACCTGACAATCCTTTGTTTGGTTAATTGCCAACCTTTATAAAGCTCGATGACTTGCGGTTGATGTCTTATCTTCATGGTCTTTCTTTATTCAAATATCTATTTATCAGACTGTTATGAAATATATAGTTCGTTGCATTATCATCAGCTTGACGCTTGTTGTAACAGGCAGTTTCTCCGGCTTTTACGCACAAGAAATAAGTGAAAAAGACGCTTTTTTCATCAAATCACTTTACGAAGAGGCTCTTCAATCTCAAGGAGCGTATGATATATTGAAGGATTTGATCGAAACCAGTGGCGGTCATCGACTGTCAGGAACAGAAAACTATGATCGGGCGGCTGATCATGCCACGCGCGTGATGAAAGAGGTCGGTTTCGAATCTGTCAACTTACAACCTTGCGAAGTCGATCAATGGGTCCGTGGAGAGGATGATCGAGTCGTGGTCTTTGATGCTGCTGGAGATGAAATGCCCCTAGCGGCCGTGACTCTAGGCAATAGTGGTCATTCAGATGGCCAACTTTTACGCGGTGAGGTGGTGGCATTCAATCATTTAGATAGCGTGGCAACTTACAAAGGAGATTTAGTTGGAAAGATTGCTTTTTTCACTAGACCATTTGATCAGTCACTTATCAACACATTCCGTGCATATAGCGGAGCAGTCGCACAACGGGTATTTGGTCCCAATGCGGCGGCGAAGCGCGGGGCGATTGCAACAGTGGTCCGTTCGATGGCAAGTAATCTGGATGATCATCCGCATACCGGCGTTACGATTTTTGAAGAAGGCGTTGATGCCATACCCGCCTTGGCAGTCAGTACTATAGCAGCAGAGCGATTAGAAAACATGATGTCAACAGGGCCAGTCGTATTGGGCGTGCAATCGGATGCGAAGATCAAAGGGAATACTACTGACGACAATGTGATCGGTCAGATTCGCGGCAGGGAATTTCCCGATGAAATAATTTTGGCTGGAGGACATCTGGATAGTTGGGACATAGGTGATGGCGCTCATGACGACGGAGCGGGGTGTGCCCATGTACTTGAAGCATTCCGAATATTGAAAAAAACAGGCTATCAACCGAAACGTACTTGGAGATGTGTTTTGTTTGCCAATGAAGAAAATGGATTAGCTGGTGGTAACGAATATGCCAGAATTTCTAATGAAAAAAATGAATACCACCTTGCTGCGATCGAGTCAGATGCCGGTGGATTTACACCAAAATCATTTTCTTTTGTGTCGGATACATTATTAAGTGACCGCATGAAAAACATCAATGAATTTTGGCCATTGCTTGAGTCTTATCATTTAGGAATTGAATTTTCTGGAGCAGGGGCAGATATTTCTCCACTTAAAAGTCAAGGCGGTTTATTAATCGGATTTCGACCGGATCCACAGCGATATTTTGACTACCACCACAGCACCAATGACAATTTAGAAAATGTCAATCCACGTGAATTGAGTTTGGGTGCTGCAGCTATTGCCGGCCTCATTTATTTAATCGATAAATACGGAATTGAATAGATTACTTTTATTTAATCAAGTGATAACTCCATGGAACCAAAAAAAATAAAAGTACACGATCTCCACTTTGAAGAATTTATTCCGAGTGAAGACATCCAAAAGGCTGTCAACCGAATTGCCGATGAAATTCGACCGCATTACACAGATAAAAAACTGTTGGTGATCGGTGTGCTCAACGGCGCAGTATTTTTCACCATCGACCTGCTGCGACAGCTCGACTTACCATACCGATTAGATTTTATTCAAGCGTCATCCTACGATGGCACTACTTCAACTGGGCAAGTGACACTCACAAAAATAAAAGAAGACATCGCAAACAGTCATATTTTATTAATTGAAGATATCGTCGATACTGGCCGCACCATAGACGTAATTAAAACGCGATTACAGAATGAAAACCCAGCGTCTATTCGAGTTGCATCTTTATTTTATAAACCCGATGCAGACGAGCATAAAAACCCACCGGATTTTATAGGATTTTCAATTCCTAATCATTTTATATTAGGATATGGATTAGATTACGATAGTCTCGGTCGTGAATTACCTGATGTGTATAAGGTGCGGTGATGAGGGCTTTTGGCTATTAGCTATTGGCTATTGGCCTGAAAAATGCTTTCCTCATGTGCAATTAAGTATGACACATAACGTCAAGCCTTTAAATTCCATGAAAAGGAATTAAGGTTATTTTAAATATTAAACCAACTTTACATGCTCAGCGCTTCAAAATGGGCATGAGCTTTAATCACATCCGTCTGCATTTGCATCAAATTCTCCGCCCAGTTGCACTTCGAAATCTTCCATCAAATCAATTCCCATGAGTGCGCTATAAATCACGGCTGCTGTACTTGAAATCAGTTGGTCGCTTTCGATAGCACCATCGGTTTGATATTCGATCATGCCGTTTTCTGTACCGGTCAATGCATTTCCATTGGCTGCTGTGTAAGATGGTGGACAAGGTCCGACATCTTCATTTTCAAATCCGAGTGTTGCTTCGTCTTCAAACCAATCCGCGACACCTGTTTGTATACCTGAAGGCGCGTTGATATTTCTATTTTCAAGCGAAAAAGTATCGTTCACCGGAAACGGGATAAAGTCCGTAGTGGCTCCCCAAACACCTGCGCTCACAGCGGTACCGGCACGGCTCGAACCTTCCATTCCGCCATACTGCGTATAGTCACGAATATTGCCCACAGAGCCAAAAGGCGATTGTTTGTAGAGTGCCATCTCACCCACTTGTCGCGCGATAGGGCCCCATTGTAGTACGACAAAGCTATCCGCTGGAATGGTAGTAGAACCAGATAGAACGGTGAGAGCGGATACGGTTGCATATGCGGGTCGATCACATAATCTCCAAGAACTAATATCTATAGGCGCATTCCCGGTATTTTTTAATTCGACCCAATTGCCGTCCAGATTGAGTTCGTGGATGATCACATTATCGTGATTCGATTCTCCCAATGTTCGGAAACCAGCCGCCCAATCGTCAATGCCTGTATCCGTGCCATCGACGGCTTGAAAGTTAGTGCATTCCAACGTATGTCGCGTGAGCGGAGGCAATGGCACCACATCGTTGACATTGGACCAAACCCCTGCCGTTACAGCAACGGATGCGCGACTCGGCGAAGCCACACCACCATACTGTACGTAATCCCGAACTTTACTAGGATCTCCGAAAGGCCCGCTCACATAGAGTCCTAATTCATTTGCCGTACCACCAATCTGGCTCCACTCGAGCACTAAATATCCAAATGCCGGAATGTTGTACGCTCCCGAGATGATGGTAAGGTTAGATATTGTCGCATAAGACGGACGCTTGCAAAGTCGCCATGACGAAACATCGACCGCCGAGTCTGCCGTATTATAAAGTTCAACATACCCCACGTCAAGGCGTAGTTCGTTGATAATGACTTGCCCTTTTGCGCTATTACAAAGTACTGTGCTGAGCACGATCAGTGCTAGCAATGGTAGATATCGTTTCATATTAATTTTGTTTGATTGTATAAGACCCACTAAATATACGGGTATTCAGTCGATTATGGATTTGAAGATGTCTTGAATGAGCATTTGACCGCCAGTATTGAATTTTCAGATGAAAAAGCTTTTGCAGAATAGAATCTTGGCGTACCTTTGGGGCAGACCCATGGTGTAATGGTAACACAACTGTTTTTGGTGCAGTCGTTTCAGGTTCGAGTCCTGGTGGGTCTACTTTTTAGACTGAATGTCAATCACTTACCTTAATAAGGTGCCGTTTGAGGTGCCGTCTTTTATAATTTTCACTTTATTCGATATGCACTTGATGTACGTAGATGAAAGCGGCGACCCTGGTCACGCTAGATTAAATTCTCGTCATTTCGCTCTTTCTGGTCTTATAATTAATCAGTCCGACTGGTTAAACTTTTTGAACAAATTAAAGACTTTTAGAAAGTTCGTTAAGACAGAATATAATTTGAATCAAAGAACTGAAATTCATGCATCTGAGTTGATCAGAATTAAATCTATAGACGAATATAGATTAATAAGGAAAACGGAAAGAATCAACATATTGAAAGCCTACATGACCGCTATTCCTCAGATATTCTCGACTGCAAAAGTTATAAACGTTTGCATTGATAAGAGCGAACACCTGAGCACTAATATTTTTGATTTAGCATGGCACCGACTCTTACAACGATATGATACTTACTTGAAAAAAGATGCTCGAGATCAAGGGATAGTGATTGTTGATGACACACAAACTGTGCAATTGATGCATCTGTTAAGAAAGATGCGTGTGTACAATCCAACACCGTCTCATTTCGGAAAATCCTACAACTCAGCTACTGATAACATAATTGAGGACACTTTTTCTCGATCATCGCACCACTCATATTTCATACAATCAGTAGACGTTATCGTCCATTCATTGTACAGAAAAGAATACCCTAAAGGCAGTCTCAAAAAATTTAGATTGGAAAAAGAGTTTCTTAAATTAGGTCCAATTTTACTCAAAAAGGCAAGTCGAAGTGATCCTCACGGAATTGTCCGAAAATAAAAAGCCCCAGTTAATGAACTGAGGACTTGTTGCGGCCCGATGCAAACAAGCGGTTCGCACCCGGTCGACTTGGATACAAATATAACACAAATTACTTACTGTAAGTTGCTAATAGTCAAGGACTAATACATATACATGTCATATGAGTGGATCGGATATACATAATCTACTCACAAAAAGGCAAGTGCGTTTCCAGAACAACCATCGAAAAAATATGTTAAAGTCTGTCGCTTTTAACAAAAGGTCCTTTTCGCAAGCAAAACATATATCATTTCTGTCCTTAAATGCACTATCAGGCAATTTCTGACCTCACGCCCCCCAGACGTGCACCGAGACTACGGAACACCTAAAACTCCTTCAAACGCTCTGCAATGCTTTCAAGGTCATCGTTAAAACCTACCGAAACGACCCGAATAAACTTGGATTTATCCTTGTAGAGATAGTCACCAACTTGATCAGATTGAACAGTCACGTGTTCGATCAGCTTTATTCGATCCGGTATTCCATCGGGATATGCAGCACACGAGTTACTCTTTTCATCGAATCTGCGACAGATCGTGCAATGTCTCATTGATATCATTGTCATCGGCTCAAAGTTTCAGTATAAATGGCTCTCGTTTTTATATAGTTCCACAAGATGCCCAGCTCCGAGGTCTATTTGACTTTCGTCAAACTGCTCTCGGGTCTGGTTGCATGTTTTAGAGACCCGAGAGTTGGGTTGCAAAGCAAGTCAAACCTCGGAGCTCGATTTAAAACTTGCGTAATAATTGTTCAAGTCATCTTTAGCCTAAATTAATTTCATCGAAAGAAAATGGGTCTTTCAAGATATCCAGCTCCTAGGTATAGTGCGTCAAGAACTAATTTCATGTATGATAATTTCGTCATCCTTTGTGATATCTCTTCGTTGCTTATCAGTCGCAGAACTAAGGCTATTCTCCTTCTTCGCGCCTCGATTTATCCCAAAGTATTTAGAAATAATACTATACAGACTTAATTCTTGACGCACTACTTGTCTTCAACAAGCAGCTCTCGGGTCTGGTTGCATTTTTTAAAAGATTTAAGAGACCCGAGAGTTGGGTTGCAAAGCAAGTCAAACCTCGGAGCTCGATTTAAAACTTGCGTAATAATTGTTCAAGTCATCTTTAGCCTAAATTAATTTCATCGAAAGAAAATGGGTCTTTCAAGATATCCAGCTCCTAGGTATAGTGCGTCAAGAACTAATTTCATGTATGATAATTTCGTCATCCTTTGTGATATCTCTTCGTTGCTTATCAGTCGCAGAACTAAGGCTATTCTCCTTCTTCGCGCCTCGATTTATCCCAAAGTATTTAGAAATAATACTATACAGACTTAATTCTTGACGCACTACTTGTCTTCAACAAGCAGCTCTCGGGTCTGGTTGCTAAAGACAATAAACCCACTATCTTGGCTTCACAATAAAAATCCACACAAACACATGTTGACAGGAGAACTAAAATCACAAGTTGATAAAATATGGGAATCATTTTGGTCCGGTGGGGTGGCTAACCCCTTGACCGTGATCGAGCAGATGACTTATCTCATTTTTCTCAGACGCCTCGATGAAAAGCAACAACTCGCAGAGAAAAAAGCCAACATTGCGGATATCCCCATGACGCACGTGACCTATAAGCCTGAGCATGAAATATTCCGATGGTCAAACTTCAAAAATAATGACCCCGAAACCATGTTTGATCTGTTTACAAAGCCGCAGATCGAAGCGGACAACCTCACCGTATTTGAACACATGAAACATCTTGGTGCTGAAGCTGGTGTGTTCGCAGCATATATGAAGGGGGCGACATTCATGATCCCCACAGCGCGACTCCTTGATCAGGTGGTGCAGATGATCGACTTGATCCGCATGGATGACCGTGACACAAAAGGTGATCTATATGAATATCTGCTATCCAAGATATCGAGTGCGGGCACGAATGGACAATTCCGTACACCTCGACATATCATCCGACTCATGGTCGATATGATGGAGCCGACGAAAGAGGATCGGGTATGCGATCCCTCATGTGGCACGGCCGGATTCTTGGTGGCTGTGGGCGAGTATATTCACGACCATCATGCCGATTGGTTTCACGATAAAAAGTTCCGCAAACACTACGAGGCTGATATGTTTACAGGGATTGAATTTGACTCGACGATGTTGCGTATCGGAGCTATGAATCTACAATTGCACGGTATCGAGACACCGCAACTGATCGGTGTCGATGCCCTGAGTGAGAGCAATGCGGACGTTCGCAATGAATTTACCTTGATGCTGGCCAATCCGCCATTCAAAGGAAGCCTAGACTATGATGCCGTTGAAAACTCACTCTTGCAAGTATGTAAAACGAAGAAAACCGAACTCCTCTTTCTAGCCTTGATGCTCCGCATGATGAAAACCGGCGGTCGATGCGCTGTCATTGTCCCGGATGGCGTACACTTTGGGAGTAGTAAAGCCCATAAAGCCATCCGTCGAGAGATCGTTGAAAATCACAAACTCGATGCCATCATCTCCATGCCTTCTGGCGTATTCAAACCATATGCCGGAGTGAGTACGGCCATCATGATATTTACGAAGACGGGAAGTGGGGGCACCGACCATGTGTGGTTCTATGACATGAAAGCCGACGGATATAGTCTCGACGACAAACGCGCCGAAATCAAGGATAATGATATCCCAGATATCCTCAAGCGATGGAAAAACCTGAAAAAAGAAAAAAAACGCGCCCGCACCGATCAATCCTTCTTTGTGCCCTTATCCGAGATTGCCGAAAACGACTACGATCTGAGTCTGAATCGCTACAAAGAAATCATCTACGAAGCCATCGAATATGATCCGCCGGAGAAAATCATGGAAGACATCGCCTCGATCGACCACGACCGCGCAGCAGGACTCAAGCTGTTGAAGACCATGCTCAAAGAAGCGTAATGAAAAGAAACGTAAAGAATCTTTACACGTCGTCGTTCTATTGTAAAGAAAATTTGATAATCTTTACAATAAAGAGCAGTATTGTCAAAAAATTTGCGATTTTTATACGATGAAAACGTGGAACGTCTCTCAAATTGCTCAATCTACATCTGTAGAAACACGCACCGTGCTGAAGCGATTACCGGCTGCTCATGCTGCATTGGCCGAACTCAAAGGCATGGCAACGACCATGCCCAACCAACAAATATTGATCAATAGCCTCATACTCCGTGAAGCCAAAGACAGCTCGGAAGTAGAGAATATCGTCACCTCGCATGATGACTTATACAAAAGTGAACTCGACCTGCGAGGCTTCCATTCATTGGCGGCCAAAGAAGTACAAAACTATGTAGAGGCCATGAAACTGGGCTATGACTTGGTCCAAAAAAATAAGATGCTGAGCAACAATGTGATCAAGAAGATCCAAGCGGAATTAGAAGAAAACGATGCCGGATTCAGAAAACAAGCAGGAACAGTGTTCAAAAACCAGGCAACTCAGGAAGTCGTCTATACCCCACCGCAGCATCCAGATGACATCGTCGACCTCATGAGCAAGCTCGAAAGATATATCAACAATGAACATGCTGACATCGACCCACTCGTACAAATGGCCATCATACATCATCAATTTGAAAGCATACATCCGTACTATGATGGAAATGGAAGAACAGGGCGCATCATCAACATCCTTTTTCTCATATTGAAAGAGCTACAAGATCTACCCATATTGTATCTGAGTCAATACATCTTCGAACACAAGCGAGACTATTATAGGCTCTTGCAGGAAGTCCGAGAGACAAGTCAATGGGAGGACTGGATTCTCTTCATCATAGAAGGTGTCGAGCAGACAGCCCGCGAAGCCATCAGCCTGATCAACAAGATAAAATCGCTGATGCAGGAATATAAAATCCGTCTGCGTGAAAATTATAAATTTTATAGTCAGGATCTGATCAACAATCTCTTTCGTCATCCCTATACGAAGATCGACTTCATCGTCCAAGACCTGCGTGTCTCACGAATCACCGCAGCCAACTACCTCAACCAACTAGCCAATGACGGACTGCTGATCAAAAATCAATATGGTCGAACGAATTATTACATTAATCATAAATTATATGCGATCTTGTCGCGACGGTAGATAAGAAAACTGACTGAGTGGAATATCAACATTATACAAATAAAGAAAGTATCTACAAAGCTATTGAATATGATTCGCCGGAGAGAATAACTCAAGGATATAATAGGAATTGACAAAGAGAGAAATAAAACTTTGGATTTGTTGAGTAGATTGTTGAAATAAAATTTTTAATTGGTGTTTTTAATTAATAGAATACTATGACTATCCCGAAAATAAATTTAGCGAGTGTTATTGACCCGCCCATTAGTGGAGAATGGGGAAAAACTCCTAAAAGCTTAAATGAAAATGTTAACGTAATTAGAACAACTAACTTCACAAATCGCTTTAAGCTAGATTTATCCAAGGGGTTTGCTAAAAGGGATATTTCCAAGAAAAAAGTTGAACTAAAAAAATTAAAATTTGGTGATATAATTTTAGAAAAATCAGGGGGATCGCCATCCCAACCCGTAGGAAGAGTTGTTTTTTTCGATTTGAAATCTGGAATTTATCTCACCAATAATTTTACGTGCATCCTTCGTGCCAATAAAAAAGTGAATCCGAAGTATCTCCTCTATATATTATTTGCGGCTCATCAAACTGGAGAAACAAGAAAATTTCAGAATAAGACCACAGGAATAATTAATTTACAATTAAAGAGGTATATTAATGAAATAAAAATCCCCCTCCCCCCACTCCCCGTCCAAAAAAAGATTGCCGCCACCCTTGATGCAGCCGACGCCTATCGACAAAAAACAAAGACGCTTATCGAAAAATATGACGGCCTCACACAGAGCTTGTTTTTGGATATGTTTGGGGATCCGGTTAGGAATGAAAAGGGGTGGGAGGTGAAGAAGTTGGGTGATTTTGGGAAATGGAAAAGTGGAGGCACTCCATTGAGATCAAAAAGTGAATATTACGAAGATGGCAATGTACCATGGTATACATCCGGCGAACTCAACAGCTTTTATTTATCAGAGACCAAAGAAAAAATAACAGAAATTGCATTGGCTGAATCATCGGCACATAATATTTTAATTGGCTCACTTCTTTTAGGAATGTATGATACAGCAGCTTTAAAATCTGGTATCACCACCAAGAAAAGTTCATGCAATCAAGCCATCGCTTTTTCTAAATTAAATCATAATATTGTTAATACCATTTATGTTTACCACTACATACAGATTGGTAAAGAATGGCTAAGAAGAATGCAAAGGGGTGTAAGACAGAAAAATTTAAATTTAACTATGATTAGAAACATGAAAGTATTTTATCCCCCCCTCCCCCTCCAAAACAAATTCGCCGATCGCGTAAGAGCCATCGAAGTACAAAAAAAACAAGCCCAAGCCACCCTAGAAAAAGCTGAGGAATTATTCCAGTGTTTATTGCAACGCTCATTTCAATAATTCGAAATCTGGAATCGCTGAGCTCGAAGTATAGCGAAGAGACCTGAGAGCCCATTCCATAAGAAAACTCGATTTTACTATCTTGCCTATCGGTATGAATATTCCTTTATGAGCAACTTCGATTTCCTACAAGAGAGTTTTAGTGAGATATACAGCAAGCTAAAGACAGCCGAAAGCCGTGTATTCGTGGAGCCGATGTCAGCGGCACAATATATCCGGCTGGCACTTGAAGAATCTATACACACCCTCTACACCGAGGAGCATCTCGAGTTTCCATATGACACCTCATTATCCAATCTGATCCGCACGGCATTTCATGAAAATGTCATTCCATCAGAATACAAAGAATCCCTCCGCATCATACGCCTCACGGGCAATGCAGGCGCACACGTCGGTAAGCGTGTCAGAGGAAAAGACGCCTTGATAAGTATTAAATATTTACATGCCTACTTGCAGTGGTTTGCCAATATATATGCCGATAAAGAACCGTCTTCCGCAGGTCTATTTGATCAATCACTGATCCCAAAAGTTGGGTCTGCCCAATCCAAACTGCGCACCCTGCAAGCAGAAGCGAAAAAGGCCCAAGATGTCTTGCAAGCTGAGGTAGAAACACTCAAAGCCGCATTGCATCTCCAAGCAGAAGAAGCGTCAAAGTCAGAAACCGCACTCCAGGCACTGAAGCAACAACAACAAGCCGATCGCGCGAAATTAGCTGCTAAAAAGAAAGTCGCAGCCACACCGGCAGCGTATTCTGAGGCTGAAACGCGACTGCATTTAATCGATCTATCGCTGAGAGAGGCTGGCTGGACCGACTTGCGTCCATCGCGCGAAATCGAATATCCAGTCTCCAACATGCCCATCACGACTGACAATCCGCGCGGAAATGGCTTCGTCGATTATGTATTGTGGGACGATAATGGGTTGCCACTCGCATTGATCGAAGCCAAACGGACGGCTATCAGCGCAGAAGCTGGTCGCCATCAGGCATCGCTCTATGCTGACTGTCTCGAGCAGATGCACGGACAACGCCCAGTGATATACTTTACCAATGGCTATCGCACATACCTCTGGGACGATACATTTTATAGTCAACCCCGGCGTGTGTATGGATTCTATACAAAGGACGAATTGCAATGGAGTATGCAACGTCGCACGACTCGCAAAGACATTCGCAATCCTACCATAAACGCTGATATCACAGGTCGTCCGTACCAAATCGAAGCGATACAGCGATTGGCTGAATCATTCGTCACAACAGGCAGTGATGGACAATTGCGCGGGGCGAAACGATCAGGACTACAGGTCATGGCGACAGGAAGTGGGAAAACAAGGACGGCTGCGTCTATCGTGGATGTACTGATGAAAAACAATTGGATTAAACGCGCCTTGTTTTTAGCTGATCGAAATGCACTGGTCAATCAAGCCAAAAAAGCATTTGCAGAGCATCTACCCGACCTCTCGTCCATTGACCTCACACAAGAAAAAGAAAATAATACGACACGGCTGGTTTTCAGCACCTATCAATCGATCATCAATAAAATAGATGGAGAAAAAATTGAAGACGAGCGGTTTTATGGAGCCGGACATTTTGATTTAATTATCGTCGACGAAGCTCACCGATCGGTGTATAATAAATATGGTATCATCTTCGAGTATTTTGATAGTTTATTATTAGGGCTCACTGCGACCCCTAAAAAAGAAATAGATCACAACACGTACGAATTATTTGATTGTAGCGATGGCAACCCAACTTATTCGTATGAGCTCGAGGATGCCGTAGCCAGTAAGTTTTTAGTCCCGTTTGAAAATATTAATTTATCTACTAATTTCTTACGCGATGGAATAAAATATAAAGATCTCTCTGAAGCGGATAAGGAAAAATATGAAAATGAATTTCGAGATGATGCTACAGGATTATTTCCGGTGCATATCCGCATGTCTGCCATGAATCGTTGGCTATTCAATAAAGATACAGTCAATAAAATATTGGACACATTAATGACGCATGGCCTAAAAATAGAAGGAGGCGATAAGTTGGGGCGGTCTATTATTTTTGCGGCAAATCAGACACATGCTGATTTTATTCTCACATGTTTTGAAGAACGCTATCCACAATTGCCGGCCGGGTTTATGGCGGTTATCCACAATAAAGTATCTCATGCACAAAGTCTGATCGATAAATTCTGTGACCATCACAATGAAAATCTCCCACAAATAGCCGTATCGGTCGATATGATGGATACGGGCATCGATGCACCTCGTACGTTGAACTTGGTATTCTTTAAAGTGGTGCGATCATATTCAAAGTTTTGGCAGATGATTGGTCGTGGGACCAGACTTTGCCCCAACGTCTATGGACCCGGAAAACCCAAAGAAAGCTTTTTAATATTCGACGCGTGTCAGAATTTTGATTTTTTTGATGAGCAAAAGAAAATTAAAGAAACAGGAGCGCAGCGATCGATTACGCAACAAATATTTACTACGCGCATATCTGTTGCCAGGTTACTGCAAGAAACCGTTGATCAAGATGACAAGAACTTGGCAAATGATTTAATCGATATGTCGCATGCACTGATTAAAAATCTGGATAAGGATCGGTTTGATGTCAAGATGAAGCAAGAATATGTCGATGCATTTGAAGATAGATCTCGATGGAATCAATTGGATGCTGACAGTGTCCATATTATCGACACGCACCTTTCTCCGCTTCCATCACCTGAGTCTGTCAATGAAAAAGCACGACGATTTGATTTAATGATGCTCAAGATGATGCAAGCAAACTTATTGCTTTTGGATACGGAAAAGAAATACCAAAACAATGTGATGTCCATCGCCACTGCGTTAAGTAAAAAATATGCCATACCACAAGTCGCTCGATCAAAAGTATTAATTACGGAATTGCAAGATCCTGATTTCTACAAAGGGCTCAAGCAGCGCAAAATGGAAGAAATTCGAATTGAAATCCGAGAGCTCGTTCAATATTTAGAGCAAACGGCAAAGGAATTTTCATTTTTGGATATTGAAGATTCAGAAGTGGATATAACCACTACCAGTGAGAGGCCCGTGCCAACATACGGCAGTGATATTTATAAAAAGCAAGTCGAGCGATTCATACGAGAAAATAGCCACTATCTCGTCATCCATAAATTAAATACAAACGAGGTCATTACCGCCGGAGAATTAGAAGCCTTGCAAAGCTTGCTATTTGACGGCGGAGAACGCGGCACATATGAACAGTTCAAAGATGTCTATGGTGATCAGCCATTAGGGGTATTTATTCGTAGCATTGTAGGGCTCGATATTCAAGCCGCGCAAGCTGTCTTTGCAGAGTTTTTAAAAGCAGGCAATTTATCGGCCGATCAAATGCGCTTTATCGATAATATTATTCAGCACCTAAATCGTAATGGCACCATCGACAAACGGCTACTTTTTAAAGCGCCATTCAATGATCAACATGAAGACGGAATATTGGGCATTTTTGATGATGGACAAGCGACGCGCATCATTCAATTAATTAATGAAATTAATGAGAATGCGGAAATCGGGTAGTTCCTTGGATTGTCCAGCTCCGAGGTCTATTTGTCTTCGACAAACAGCTCTCGGGTCTGGTTGTATGTTTTAGAGACCCGAGAGTTGGGTTGCAAAGCAAGCCAAACCTCGGAGCTCGATTTGAAACTTGCGTATTAATTGTTCAATTGATCTTAATCCTAAATTAATTTCATCGAAAGAAAATGTGACTTTCAAGATGTCCAGCTCCGAGGTTAAGTGCGTCAAGAACTAAATTCATGTATGATTATACAGACTTAAATCTTGACGCACTGCTTATCGTTGACAAACAGCTCTCGGGACTAGTTTTATCTCTTCTTCAAAACCAACGTCGACATGCACCGCACATCATTCACGTTCACTGTTTTCAACGGCTCCAAAAACTCTAGCTTATGCGTCATCATGAGATCGGCAAGTAATTCTCGTGTGAGTAAAAAACGATAGCTTTCATCCGGTAATAAAGACACACCCTCTTTGCCTTGTTTTATTTTATCAGCGATACCAATATTTGAGGTCATGCGAATGAATAATATGCCTGATGATTTTAATACCCGAATAAGTTCTGAAAACATTTTTTGAAAATGCGCGTGACTTTGTGCAAAATGTAAAACGGCGTTACAAATCACAACATCAAAAAAGCCATTCGCATATGGTAAATTGATCAAATCGCCAACGATGAATTGATCATTTGAATATTTTCTTTCTGCGACTTGCTGACGAAACGCCAAGACAGCTTCCTCATTTTGATCAACTCCTAATACATTAAATCCATTCTTTAGAAACCAAAAACTGTTTCGACCACCACCGAAGCCAGCATCTAAAATCTTCGCTTCCGGAATCATGCGCCCTTTTAGTATTTGGTCTAATAAATAGAGATCTATATTTTCCAGTTCTGCATTGAGGTCTGACGCATTCATGATCGAAAGGTAAAACATTGTTAGTGGATTTCATCGAAAAGTCAATTTCATCCGACGACTAGTGCATGGAGTAATAGCTTAAAGGGATATATAAAACGCAATATTTTTTGATTTATCGAGGCGCAGATTCACTTCCATAGCCGCAGTTACGGGATTGATTCTGTAACGAAGAGTGGGCGAAAAAGGGAAGTTTTTCCCCACACAAGTTGTGCCCCTTGCGCTAGCATCTAAAGTCTACTCGACACTGTCAAACCGCTCTTGGGCCGATTGGAGTCCTGTCTTTTATCAAATTTTCATCTTTTTTCTATCAGCGTGTTAAGGTTGCATGTTCACAACTGTATATCAATATATGGCTGGCAATAGAACAGTGCAATACAATTCACAACAATCTTAAAATTAAAAACATGAAACGTACAATCATTTTCAAACACACGGGAGCACTTCTTTTTTTACTTCTGAATATAACGCTCATTCACGCACAGCAAATTGATGTCGATGGCATTCCCGACGAACATAGCATTCTTACTACTTCCCCTGGCCTATCGGGACTTCGCGTCATGGATCCAGGCGAAAATGGGGTCTATGTATCATTTCCAGGACATTATGGACTATTCAGCTACATAGCTGGCGATGCCGGCGTGCATTCCTACGGATCTCAGGATGACGGGGCGCAACTTTATAATTCTGTCGATGACGGACTCCATATAAAAAACTCTGGCGGGGAAGGGATTGAAATAGACTCTGGTATAGTTGGAATGTTTATTCACAATCAATTTAATGGCATTACAATGGGGAATGTCTCAAATATTGGAATACTGATGAACGAAGGAACAACGGGCATTTCATTAGCAAATCAAACAGGTAGTAGTATATCAATTTCACAACCTGATCAAGACGGCGTTTTTATTTTTGGACCAGATCAGAATGGTGTGCGAATAGCAAATGCCGGAGTAGATGGAATTAATATATCTAACAGCGGACAACATGGTGTTGAAGTTTCAGGCGGCCAAACTGGTCTCTATGTTCATAATCAAACACGACAAGGCGTTTTTTCCGATCAAAATGCACGTGAAGCAGGATTTTTTAGAAGTGCAGCTTCATCTACTTATTCAACAATTTATGCTTCGCACAACAATGATGACATGGTCGATCTCTCGTTAGGCGGCAATGGCAGAATAGAAGCCGACGGAGACTTTTTTATAAAGCTCGATCACGACCAAAATGGGCTTAATGAATTTTTTGGGGTACAACCAGGTGGTTCACCAGGTCTTAATGTCTTGTTTGTTTCTGAATTCGGAGACGGTGGAGTAACTGGCAGTTTTTCAAAAGGTGGTGGATCATTTAAAATCGATCACCCAACTGATCCTGACAATAAATATTTATATCACTCCTTCGTCGAAAGCCCTGATATGATGAATGTATATAATGGTAATGTTCTGCTGGATGGAAATGGCGAAGCTCAGGTGACCATGGAAGATTGGTTTGAGGCACTAAATAAAGAATACCGATATCAACTAACACCAATTGGCGGCGCTGCCCAACTCTTTATCGCTGAAGAAATAAATGGCGGTTCATTTAAAATTGCCGGTGGCAAACCAAATATGAAAGTCTCTTGGCAAGTTACGGGAATCCGTCACGATCCATGGGCCGACGCAAACAGAATACCTGTAGAAGTGGATAAGGAGGCATTTAATAAAGGAAAATATCTTCATCCAGATGCATGGTCTTCTAAACGAAACAATTCGAATTTGCAACATGTGACTCTACGCGACCCTAATACAGCCCAAATAAACAAAATAAATGAGGTTGATTTCGAAGAAGATCTTAATGAACCTAGAACAATACATCAAGATAAATCAGAATAATTGCTAACCATCAACGAACCTCTTCGTGTTATTTACAAGTTATCCACCAATTTGTGCGGCTCAATTCGAATACGTGGCGATGACTAGAAATTTCAGGCAATAAAATCAACGCTAATTATACGTCTATGACATGAAGAGGCTTTGTTCATTTCCATTAACCAAAATAATTAATATCAATTCAAATTCTCGAAAAGGTTATCTGAAAATCAAACTTGAATTTAGTCTGCCAATTCGTCTAAAAGTATAATTGTTTCAATATTTCCTAGATCAGTTGAGAAAAGTTTCAGTTGGAAGTGCAAACATTCGAAGCACCTGGTTAAGACCCAAGCCCAAAACCGATGGTATTTTGACATAAATTTTCGTTATACTTGTTAAGGTTTGCAAATCAGAACACGATATAGCGATGGAATCAGCGTCTGAAATTGAATATGATGACGTTTTGAAAGAGGTAAGAGGACAGGGTATGTCTGGTATGCTGCCTTTATATCGCGCGCATCGAGACAGCTATTTGGCTTTTACTCGAAAATATACGTCGGATCGTGATGTTAGACTTCAATCTTACAATGATGCGATCATCAAACTATATAAAGTCATCATTCGAAATAAATTCAATAGCGAAGAAAGCCAGATCAAAACATATTTATTTAATCTAGGGAAAAACAATTTGATAAATAAAATAGACAAACAGAAATCATATACTAAAAGATTCTCGACTGACACCTATTTAGCATCATATGGAGACGATGAAATCATATCAAATGACGACTCCACTAATCATCTCTACTGGAAAAGTAAAATAGACCAAGTATTTCATCTTCTCGGCGAGAAGTGCCAACAAATACTTATACACTTTTATCATGAAGGATTAGATGCCGATGAAATAAAAGCATACATGGAATACGATAGTGTGAACGTTGTATATAGTGCTAAGTCAAGATGTGTAAATAAATTACGACAATTGATTACCGATAATTAATGAAAGACTTAAATGACCACCATATAAGCTTGATTGAGAGACATCTCAGACAAGAACTGAATATCGAAGAAGAAGCTAACTTCGAGAAGCTTTTGGTCCATGACGTATTCCGAAAAGAAGTTGCATTTAGAAAAGGGCTGCAGTCATCAATAGAAGCGTTCAGTGACGATAAACTTAATAAACTTCTAGTTGCCGAAAGTCAATCTATGGACGCCGCGCTACAAAAAAATAAATTTAAGAAATATGCAATTTGGATTGCAATCACATTAGTTTTAAGTTTTCTGACATATTTAATATACAGCAGATACCAAAAGCCTAGTCAAGACGATATTTTCATTGCGCATTATGAACCGTTTCCAAATTTGATAGCTCCGACACAGCGGTCTACCGATACAACTCTTAAAGGGCTTGAACTAGCTTTGTATGCTTACGATAACGGACTATACGAACAAGCCGTTTCTGTCTTTGACACGTTGAGTTCTCCACCGTCAGAGGCAATAATTTATCATGCAATAGCTTGCATAGAGATTGAACAGTATGATCGTGCAGAACAGATGTTGATCACACTATCTACAGATAAAAGCGCTAAATACCGTCAGGCAGCAGAATGGTACTTATGTTTATTAGCCTTAAAAACAGGTGACTTAGATAAATATAATTCAATCCTCGCAAATATCATATCTAACCTCAATCACAAGTATTATCAAAAGGCCATAGAACTAAAGCAATAGTATAAAATGCGCATTAATTCATTCAATACTCTAGTTAGATATACGATAATGTGGAATTTCATATTATTATTTGTCGTTTGCTCCTCTGTCTATTCAGAACTTTATTCTCAAACACGTCAGGAGTTTGATTTTATATTTACCAAATCACAATCGCTATATGAGAACATGCAAATTGATTCGACATTAATATGCATTTCTAAACTCAAAAACCTCTTACGAACACTAGATTCTGGACTTGTAGATGAGCGTAAAATTCATCGACTGCATTTTATGGAAGGTCGATCGCTTTCTTTAAATCAACAATATGACGAAAGCAATGAAGTCTGGTCTAAGTTTCTATTGGTACTGAATTCCGGTAGAAAGACAAATTACAATAAAAAACTAGAAATACTCAATGAGATAGCCTCAAATTATTTTTACAAAGGGTCGCGTCAGGAAATGAATAATGCCATTGAATCGATTGATCAGCATCTTGAAAAAGACTTTACATATAGTTATAGTAATCTTGCAAAATTGGCTCAAATCCGCGGTCAGTATGAGTCGTTTGCAAACAACTATAGCGGAGGGCTCTCACATCTAAAAGAGGCACTGTGCTTGCATCAGATGTCACCTGATACCACCTCAGCTCAGATGATTAGTTGTATTTCCGAAATGAGCAATTTCTACGCCTATATGGGAAGACCTAGAGATGCGATAGCAATGTCGCTATATGCACAAGCAAAAGCCAGTCAGTCTTTTGGCTCCAATAGCTTTAAGTCGAAAAAATATTCAAACAATATTGGCTTAGATTATTTTCAACTCCAAGAATATGAAAAGTCAGAATTCTATTTAAAAGACTATGTCCAGGCTATGAAAGACCAATATGGCGAGGATCATATATCGTTAGTGCCTTCTTACATTAATCTCGGTTTGCTCAATTCGCAGCGAAAAATCAGTTCCGCACTAAATTATTTTCATGCCGCAGAGCGACTTTATACAATAAATAATAAATCTGCTAGCAAAAAACAAGCTACACTATTCATTAATTTAGCTGTTTTGTATCTTCAATTGGGTGATCAAAAGAAAGGCCTCGACTATGTAAAAAAATTAGAGGACTTGGCGGAAACGTCTGATGTACAATTCACAAGCTACAGAGCTCTTGCTTACCAATTGCGTGGGGAAGCACAAATAGATGCTGGAGATTTTGAAAATGCCGTAGCGAACTTAATTCTAGTCCAGAAAATCTACGAAATCAATCCTCCACCGAATAAACTCAGAATTGTAGAAAATTACAGCGCGATGACGCGTGCTTATTTTTGGCAAGAGGATTATGATAAATCTATGTATTATGCTGATCTCACCCTTAGTTTCGCAGAAGAACTTAACCGCCCCACTCGAGTTATTCAATCGACAATAAAAAAGCATTCTGCTCTAATCGCCATGAGTATGGAGCAATGGGAGCAGGCGCTTCTACTAAACAAGGAAGCATTAGCTCTTCTGTACGCAGACATCGACAATAACGACTTTCGAAACGTAAATAAATTATCGCACTTAGTTTTCTTACTCGAGGATTTATTGGCTATAGAGCTGGCGTACTATACCGCAACACCAACACGCAATATAAAGCCTTTAAAGCAAGCCTTTTACACAGGTAAATCTGCATTATATCAGAGTATTGATCAAATGAGTGCCGATGATGACAGACATGAGCTTAAAAAAATTATCTATTCGTTGTCCGAACAATTATTGAGCGTTTCATATACTATCCAACAGGTTGACCAAACTTTCGATGCGGCAGCTGAGGCGTTAGAAATAATGGAATTAAATAAAAGCAATGTTTTGGTCACAGGCATTCGCACAGATCATTTATTTTCATCAAGGTCGAATATTCCTACGATAGTAAAAAATGAAATAACATGGAGAAAAAAGACTGACCATTTGAGAGTTCGGCTTGAATCAACACATGCAACGGAGCACGAAGCGATCAACACCCTTCGAGACACACTCTTAAAAATCGAAGAACAACATCAAATTATTTTAGACGACATTCGAAATAATCAACCAAAAATCCACAACCTTCTGTACGGTATGGAAATCGCAACCATGGATGACATTCGTCAAACGCTATTATCTGCTGAAGACATATTATTCCAATACTTTGTTGGTGATTCGATAGTTAGTCGGTTAACTATTACAAAAGATTCCGCTTATATACAAAATATCTGTCACGCAAGTAAGCTAAAACAATTAATAAACCAATGGCGGCATTTCGCGCAAAATCCAAATTCCGACGTTTCCGCATTGCACAACATATCCTGCGATCTATCAAATATTTTATTAGATGCACCTATATTGATTGAGTCTCACTATACCAATTTAATCATCATCAATGATGGCGTTGGGAACTACCTGCCATTCGAATCTTTACCTGTTGATTGCTCTTCCAATTTGTATGTAAACGATTTATTCAATGTAAGCTATGAGATGTCCTCCACTTTGGCGTTAGAACGCAACGCATTATCTACCAAGCGATCTTGCACATTTACGGGCTTCGCCGCATCATATGACAAAGACATCCCGTCAGACAATTATTTAATATCCATGCGTTCTGGCTCAGAAACTAAATATAATCTTCCGTTTGCCGTAGATGAAATAAGCACCATTTCAACACTTGTAAATGGTAAATCATATATCAATCAATTTGCTACAGAAACAGCATTTAAATCGGTGGCACAAAGCGCTGGCGTTGTACATTTATCATTGCATGGTGAACTATCTGATCTATTACCCATGGAGTCGGGTCTATTATTTAATAATACTGATTCCTTAAACGACGGCCTGCTATCCTCGGCAGAAATATATAATTTGAACATGACGGCTGAAATGGCAGTTTTGTCGGCATGCGAAACTGGGGTTGGCCCGTTAAAAAGAGGGGAAGGACTTCAAAGTGTCGCTCGTGCTTTCGCCTATTCAGGTGTTAACTCTACAGTCATGAGTCTGTGGGAAGTGCCCGACTTGGCAACAAAAAAAATAATGGTCGCATTCTACGAAGGCCTCAAGAATGGATTAAGAAAAGACGAAGCATTGCGACAAGCCAAGTTGCATTATTTAGCCCGCACTATCGAACCGCAAGAGCGACATCCCTATTATTGGGCCGGTTTTGTAGCACAAGGAAATATGTCTCCCCTCAAATTTTCATCAAGTGGCAATCGATGGCTTTGGACCTTGGGCATTTTTGCATGTATCGGGTTGGTTTTCATGCTATTTAAAGTAGTGAAAAAGAGAGCTTAATTTTTGAATTATTCAAGTAGGTTAATAAACATAATAAAATGATCCTCGCGAAAATCCAGCTCCGAGGTGTAGTGCATCAAACAGCTCTCGGGTCTGGTTATGCGAAAGTTAGGGACCTGTGAGTTGGGTTACGGAAGTAAGCCAAACCACTGAGCCCGATTTGGAACATGAGTTCAAGATTTAAATCGGTCGCAATTGAATAAAGATTCGCTCGAGATATTTTGATTCATTTTTTTAGTCCAGCTCCGAGGTTTAGTGCGTCAAGAACTAAATTCATGTATGATTATACAGACTTAGTTCTTGACGCACTACCTGACTTTCGTCTGGCAGCTCTGGGGTCTGGTTACTATTTATATTTATGCCCTCACTTTTGAAATCATTCTCGTGACTACTCCAGCATCCGTCGATAATCTGATGAAATAATTACTATCCATCAAGTCGCTAATATCTAATTGGAATTGTGGAGAAGTATTTATTCCCTTTTTCACAACACGTCCCTGCATATCCATCATCTGCCATTCTATCAATTCGAATTCACCAGTCATGTCAATAAATATTAAATGACTCGTCGGATTCGGATAGATTTTTGCTGTGAATTTTGGTAGTACTTCATTTGCACGTCTCACTGGGAATATTGCTTCGTATGCTCCCATATCAACGACAAATATCATTCGCGCATTTCCAATAATATCTTCTGTAATATCGACTGGCACTGCCGCATCATTACCCGCTCCTTCCGCTGGCGAACCTTGTGGTATCGATAAGTCGTGATTTGCAGGATCTGTGAACATCGGATCAGCTGATATATTGCCAGCACCGGATGTCAAAACTGTTATATCACTAAATGTAATATTATTGGTAGATGAACCGTCTTTCTGAATATCCTTTGGCATATTTTCCCACAGAATACTATTGACAACATTATTTGTCGAAGATTTTGCAGTAAATATTCCACCTCCGCGACGTCCGGCCAAATTGCCACCGAAACTTGAATTAATAATTTCGGGAGCAGCACTACTATTATTCATGATCGCACCGCCATCTTTTGAAGCCATATTTTGACTAAAAACACAATTAATTATTTCAGATGTCGTGCCCTGCCAATTAAATATTCCACCTCCTGTCGCTGCTGTATTGGTGATGAAGAAACAATTTGTAATTCTTGCATCTGAACCGCGGTTTAATATTCCACCTCCGAACGTCGCGGAGTTGTTTTCAAATCGACAGCCATTTATAGTCGGTGAACTGTTGCGATTGTACATTCCACCACCGAGCCGGTCGTCTAATGAGCTTCCGTCTGCATTACCACCGGTGATAGTAAATCCATCAAGTATTGCTGTTTCATCTAGGTTATTATTGTCATTGGTTAACACATGATATGTGAAATCTTGTCCTGATAGAATTGTTTCATTCGCCGATGGGTCGCGCTGGATTCTCATGGTTTCACTTCCGTCAAACCCGCCATAAATTCCTATGCCATCCAACATGACAAATGAATTACTACGTGGATCAGCAGGTATTGTGCCCGCCAAATCTAACGGCACATAGGTGCCTTCTGCTACCCATATTTCATCGATCGTACCACACCCTGGTAAAGATCCACCTGATGCCAGCGCTTGACTTAAAGTCGTAAAGGCGTTTGTCCAGGATGTACCGTCATTGTTACCCAAGGCATCCTCATCCACGTATAAGATCGGAGATGTTGTTGCTTCTACCGTCACCATCGCTATGCATGTATCATCATTGCCTGATGGATCCGTAACCACAACTTCAACTGGAATGGTCATCCCTGCTTGTTGACACGTGAACATCGATGGATTGAAGCTAACTTCTAAACTACCATCGCAATTATCAGATGTACCGGATATAATCGCCGCTGAGTCTACTGTTGATATACTTCCGGAAGCATTGGTTCCTAAATCGATTGTGATGTCATTACACACAGCTACTGGCTCGTCTGTGTCATCAGCCGTAATGCCGCCTATACACTCGATCATATTGCCGGATTGATCCCAAATGAATATCGGTACTTCCACAGGTAGAGTTCCGACAAATGAGCAATCGATTGTCAGCAGATTATCATTCATATCCGTGGCTGAATATGAAACCGTGATATTGCTTCCATCACAGATATCGAATGAAGCCGCATTGAGTAGGAATGATGCAGGCACGATCGCCTCTCCCATATTATTCAACGGTACATTGATATCGCGGCAAGCTACGATTGGCGGGAAGGTATCCAAGACCGTCACCGCTGATACGCAACTGCTCGTATTTCCAAAGTCGTCTTCGTATGTGATTGTCACATCTACTACTGACGCCATAGGGTCAGCACCGTTTACATCTGAGCAAGTAAAGTCACGTTGACTTAGACTAGCAGTAAAGGCGTTGCAATTATCTGAAGTGCCATTGATCATATTTAATGAATCCATGGTTGACAATGTGTAATTGCCATTTGCATCTAGGTATACATCGATCGGATTGCATACTGTCATTGGGGCTGATGTATCTCGTACGGTCACTGTAGACATACAATTGCTAGAATTACCATTTGAGTCTACAACCGTCAATGTCACCATATTAGCACCAATATCGGCACATGTAAAACTGCTTGGCGAAACCATCAATGTTTCAATGCCACAAGCGTCGCTGCTGCCATTGTCAACGTCCATGCCTGTAATTGACGTCATTCCATTATCGTCTAAATAGACCGTAATGTCCTGACACATGGCCATTGGTGATACAGTATCCAGCACGGTTACATTCGCCATGCAACTGCTTGAGTTCCCGTTCACATCTGTGACGGTCAATGTCACGACATTATTACCAATTTCAGCACAACCGAAGCTCGTTGGAGCAACCGTCGTACTTGCTATACCGCATGAGTCTACACTTCCTTGATCTACAACATCAGCAATGATCGACGCACTGCCTGAGGCATCCAGATATACTGTGATATCATTGCACAGTGCCGTTGGTGGCACCGTATCGAGAACTGTTACATTGGCCGTACAAGTTGATGTCTGACCATTCGAATCAGTGACTGTGAGTGTAACCAGATTCGAACCAACGTCAGCACATCTGAATGTATCAGGTGATACACTTAATGAGGCGATACCACAAGCATCGACTGAACCACCATCCACATCCGATCCTTCGATCGTTGTAACACCCGTTTCATCGAGAAATACGGTAATATCTTGACATAAAGCTACAGGTGCTACATTGTCTTCGACCGTGACGGTCGCAGCACACGTATCGCTGTTTCCATTCACATCCGTTACTGTGAGCGTGACTGTATTCGCGCCAACATCGGCACATCCAAATGTGGTGATATCAGCAACAATGCTTTCGATACCGCACGCATCTGTCGAACCATTATCTAGTTCATTACTATCGATTGTGGCTACGCCATTTGCATCTAATTGAACTGTGATATCCTGACATACAACATCCGGCGCTACTGTATCTACGACAATAACAGTTGCCGTACAATTCGCCATATTCCCTGATTCATCTGTGATGGTAATATCAAGTGCATATCCTGAAGGTCCGGTATCGGCGCATGAAAAATCATTTTGTGCTAGCACAACTGTCAGATTTGCTTCATCTGTGCAGTTATCAGAACTGCCGGAAGTGAGTGAATCGATGTCATCTACCATCAAGACGTAATCGCCTGTTTCATCGAGATAAACCGTGATCGTATTGCACATCGCCATCGGTGATGTTGTATCTAAAACGGTAATTACTGACACGCAGCTACTGGTATTCATGGAAGTATCCGAATAGGCCACCGTTACATCGACTGGTATACCGATATCCGAGCAATCAAATGTACTTTGCGAGAATGTCGTCGTGATCGGACTGCAAGCATCTGAGGTGCCGGCTGTTATCGTCATAGAATCGGCCGGAGTGATCGAATAATTCCCCATTTCATCGACATAGACCGTCACGTCATTGCACATTGCTGTAGGTGCCGTTTCATCGCTCACCGTAAATGTCGCTGTACAAGAACTGACATTATCCGCTTCATCAAATATGTAAAGTGTGATGTTGTTAACACCAAGGTTGCTACAATCTAGAAATAGAGCGTTGTCGGTAGGATCTGATGCTGAGAAACTAAACTTCAAGTCTCCTTGAGCCGTGCAATTGTCTGCCGACCCTACATCAAGTTGTGAGGCAAGAATGACTGATAGTCCATCGGGCATCAGTACGAAGTTTCCGCTCGTTCTACAGAAGGGTTGCGGTGGTGTGTTGTCTTGAATGGTGATATTAGATGTACAAAATGCTAGATTTTCACTTTGATCTTCTGCGACCAATTTAATTGCCAACGTAGAATCTACATCTCCACAATCAACCTCAAAAGAAGAGAAAAAATTAGGGTCTAAAATTTCATAAATAATATTTCCATTGAAAACTCTATTTCTAAATATACTTCCCCCTTGAGCAAACGGATATTGAATTCCGATGCCTGAATAAAACTCAAGATTTACATCTGAACTAAATAATACACCTTCTCCAGGTCCATTTCTATAATTCAAATTATCGCTATTTGCATTGGTCACGTAGAAACTCACTTCTTCGTTTTGTGAGACTGGAATATTCAAATCTAAATCGAGTTGTGTTCCTGCGCCAGTAGAATTCACAAATTTTTGTGCAGCCAAAGTCCAGGCTGATGGATTCGTTTCAAAACCGACATAAGATCCTCTTTTAAAATACACCTCAAACGTATTGCTATTGACTGGATTGATATCAAATGATTTTATCAACATTGGATTCAATGCTTTAATCGTGAACATATTTCCATCAGAAGAATTATTATCAGCGAATGTGGTCAAAAGTGAAACAGTCGTATCAACCAGAGCGAAATACAATGAGTCAATTCCGCAGTTATCGCTTGATCCATTGTCGATGTCTGAAGGCTCAACCACAACTCCAAAATAACCGACATCGACTGTTAAATCTTGACAGATTATAACGGGTGGTAAATTATCCAAAACCGTAACCTGAGACATACATGAAGACATTTGTCCCGATGCATCCTTGACCGTTACTAAGACGTTATTGATCATATCGATATTAGAACAACTGAATGTACTATTGTCGAAAATCACTGTATCAATGCCACAGTTGTCCATCGATGAGCTCGTCAAGACATCGGAAGCTTGGAGCATCACCATGCCATTTTCATCGAGAAACACCGTATCGTTTTTACATTCTATGACAGGAGATACGGTGTCGAAAACAGTGACCATAGAAGCGCACGAAGAAGCATTGCCGCTTCCATCGATAACCATCATAGAGACCATTCGCGATCCAATATCGCTACAAGTCAAGGTAGAAGGTGATATAGAAAATGAAGCAATGCCGCAATTGTCAGAAGAGCCAGCATCTAAGGCATTACTATCTAGGGTGACATTCCCAAGACTGTCGAGATAGACAGTGATGTCTTGGCAAAGGGCATTCGGTGATGTCGTATCACGAACACTGACAGTGCCCATGCAAGTAGCCATATTTCCACTGCTATCGATAACCGTGAGCATAACTGTATCTAATCCAATATCGGTGCAATCATAAAAGGAATTTGAAATTGTCATAGTATCTATACCGCAAGCATCCATAGATCCTCCATCAATGTCTGCGGCTGTAATAGTTGCTACACCAAGTGCATCCAATGTGACGGTAATATCTTGGCATATGGCATCAGGAGCAACATTATCTTCAACAGTGACTATTGATGTGCAGCTGCTGCTATTGCCATTTACGTCGGTGACAGTCAATGTGACTGAATTTGATCCTAGGTCGACGCATGAAAACATTGAATCGGATATCATCACGTTAGCGATACCGCAAGCATCAACAGAAGGAGAAAACCTAACGGCATAGTCGTCTGCCGTCCACGCTACACCATTTTTATCTGCTGGTGCAAATCCGATATCACCAGTGAGATTTTGGATTCCGAGCGTATGATTTCCACCAGCATCTTGATTGTCAACATGCAGTTCGATTGCATTGGACGACTCGAATAATTTAATTTGTCCAGTAGTAGGAAATCCATTGAAATAATGTTGTACAGCGTCAAACTCTACGACTAGAATTCTATTCGGAGCCGTTCCAATTGTAGAGTAACTAATTGTACCACCACTAGGTGGACGCAGATCCTCCCAGAACAAAGCAATAATATTTTGTGGCTCAGTTGATGAATTTTGTGGAATGACCTCACCACTGCAACATCCATTATCCGTTTCGGGTGCGAATGTGATAAATCCGTTGGATGAAATGCGAAATGCGCCATAGGTGTTTTCAAAAAATGTAAAAGAGAATCCAATTGGAAGGTCAACAGAGACTTGATCATCAGATAGTGTCACAGTATTACCAGAAATATTCTCCATTGAAAAATTGATATTTTCATCCATCAGGTATGTTTCGCCTTGCAAACTAGTTGCATCTATTGCAACATTGCCTGTAGGGTCAAGCTGTACAGTTATATCTCTACATTGGACAATTGGAGCAGTTGTATCTAGGACTGTTACCATGGCAAAACAATTAGCCATATTACCACTCTGATCCGTGACGGTCATCATGACTGATTGTAATCCAATATCAGCACACGAAAAGGTGGACGGGGAAATAGCTAAAGATGCAATGACGCAATTATCAGACGCTCCTCCATCTATCGCGTTGCTATCCAGTGTAACCGAGCCTGAAGCGTCGAGATATACGGTGATGTCTTGGCAAATCGCTTCGGGGGATGTTGTGTCTTCCACAGTTACCGTAGCCATGCAATTGGCGGTGTTTGCATCGTTGTCAACAATTGTCAACATGACTGTGTTTGCTCCGATATCCAAACACGTAAATGTATCCATCGAGAGATACATAGAATCTATACCACAGTCAGCCGTACTGCCGCCATCAACATCAGACGGGCTAATACTTACGCCACCATTTTCATCAAGATATGCTGTCACATTTGTGCAAACTGGATAAATTCCTCCAACAGAGATTACAGTTTGTACAAAAGGTCTGCATTGCGCAACAGTAGGCGCCGGATCGAGAACAGCATAGATATAAGCATCAGGGTCAACCACATTAATCGAAGCGTTCATCAAGATAGCTTCCGTACCACCCATAGTTAGACTGCCATGAGAGACTATTCCCAAAGAAGTACCTCCGGTATACGGATCACTTACGGCATCGGCAAAATATTTGAAATTAATACCGAAATCTTGTTCCATATTCGTCGCTCCATCCATTTTCATCAAGCCACTAGCCGTTATGTCAAAATTGTCGTTTGTACAGGAATTACTTACAGATGCGACAACTGTGTGGATTTCTGGACAGTCAATTGGTAATAAACGGCAGCCTTCGGTAAAGATGAGGTTGTCGATTCCCAATTCTTCTGCTGATTCACTCGATGAAAATTCTAATTCTAATTCTACTACACAACCAACAAAAGGTGTCAAGTCCAAAGTTGCAGTTCGCCATTGGCCTTCTAGTGCATCAATTGCCGTTCCGCCAACATCGAGAATTGAAACGCTGGTCGCACCTGCGCAACTTGTTACGTTAACCGAAATTTTTAAAGAGTCGGCGTCGTCCCATGACGTACTACTAAGAAAGTAATCGATCGACACGGATGGTGATGTTGTTCCGTTTAAGTCAATTTCATCGAATATCATGATGGCATTACCCCCAATATCTTCCATTAAAAATGCCTGATTGCCGTCTGTTGGACCTTGCCCTAAATTGTCAATCACCGAAGCGGAAGTACCCACTCCAAAGTTATCACCATCGGTGAAGCCATCTATTGTAGTTTGGGCTGATACTGGATCAAAAAATGTTTTAAAGCCGACAATGTCGGCAAAGCCTTCATACGTGACAATGATTGGGCCGCACATGGCATTAAAATTTTGCAACTCATGAAATGTGAGATCCGGATCAACAAATTGACAACCCGACCCGAAATTTTGACCTATTGCTGTTTCGAAGCTATTTCCAAGACTTGCACTTGTCGTACATGGTGCATCACAACCTACAACATTAACCAACGTAGAAGAAGTCGGTCTACAACTTGCATCGACCGGTGCTGGTGATAGTAATGCATAAACACTGAACATTCCAGTCATACCAATTAACGCTCCCGTTAAATCTGCTTGTGAATTCGAGTTTGTCAAATTTGCAAATGCAATAGTCCCCAATGATGTTCCTCCTACGTAGGGATTCGCTACAGCAGAAGGGTGTGCCCGAAATTCAATTCCGAAATTTTGATCATTATTACTGGCTCCGTCCATATTTGTCAATCCCGATACTTGAAGATCAAATGTTTCATTTAAACATACTTCTGACTCGGAAGAGGTAGTGTTTCCAAAAGTAGGACATACGATCGGAGGAGGTGAACCCACACGGCAGCCCTCAGAAAATTCAATTTGGTCAATGCCCAGTTCTTCTGAAGCAGCATCTGATGAAAAGTTTACTATCAATTGCACCGTGCATCCGATGTAAGCTGTCAGGTCTGCACTGAGGGTATTCCATGAATTTTCAATTCCCAATGCTTCAATTCCCCCTGGTCTTGTATCTAACAAAGTCACTGTCGTGGCAGCTCCACAAGATGTAACGTCGACATATACATTGAGAAAATCCGTCGTTTCCCAGCTCGTATTGGACAAGAAGTATTTTATGCTCACCATTGGAGACGAAGTACCCGACAAGTTTACTTCATCAAATCGCAGCGACACTGTCCCGTCAATATCCTCCAATAAAAGTGCCTGATTCCCATCAATGGCATTAGTTCCTAATTCATTATTGATAGCGGAGTTTGTCGCAACTCCAATTAGGTCTCCGTCTGAAAACCCGCCTTGTGCGGGATTAGATGGTATGTAGATATGTTCAAACCCTAAAGTAGATGCGAACCCTCCGTATAAAACAGTTATCGGGCCGCAATTTTCCGTCACATTTTGTAACTGGTGCTGGGTTATATTATCGGCGTCGATATAGCCACATGTTCCTGCGTTCAATGGCTGTCCATAAACGGTTTCGAAACTTGTGCCTAGCGGATCGCTTATAAGACAAGGTGCATCACAACCTTGAACATTAATTGCAGCACTTGCAAAAGGCCGACAGGTCACGTCGACTGGTACTGGATCCAAAATTGCGTATACAGTATAATTGGCACTTCTCGAAAGGCTTGTTCCGGATATGGATGCTGCTGTATTACCACCTGTCAGACTGCCGAATGGCACGCTACCAATAATTTCGCCACCCAAATAAGGATTTGACACGGCATTTGGAAAAGCAACAAAATTAATGCCGTAATTCTGGTTCATATTTTGAGACATAGCCATGTCATCGAGGCCTGTGGCAGTTGCATTAAATGTCTCATTTAAGCAAGCTGTGCTTTTAGAGAGAGATAGTGCTCCAACTGTAGGGCAAATGGCGGGAGGAGGAGCAACTCCTATGACTCCTTCCGAAAACTGAATATCGTCGATTGCTAATTCTTCAGTACTCGCATTAGAGGAAAATTCGACCACCAATTGAGCAGTACATCCTATATATGAAGTCAAATTAGCACTCAACGTATTCCAACTTTCTTCAATCAGCAGATCATCTATATCCAAACCTCGCGTGTCAATCAAAGTCACGGATGTTGGTGCACCACAGCCAGATATATCGACATGGACATATAGATAATCTGGCAATTCCCATGATGTACCTTCCAAAAAGTACTTGATACTGACTGTCGGATTTGTGGTTCCGCTGAGATCAACAAAATCGAACTCTTTGCGTATTTGTCCATCCGGATCTTCCATGATAAACGCTTGTGTTCCTTGTATGGCTGAAATACCAAACTGACCAGTTAATCCGGCCGCATTGATAACTCCGAATGCGTCACCATCTGAAAAACCAGGAGCATCACCTGGAAGGTTGGAATTGTCTTGGGAAAAAATGTTCTTATAACCAAGATTGCTACCCGAGCTGTTTTCTTGCACTATAATCAGACCACAATCAGCATTAAAATTGGCAAGTGTGTGCGTATTTGTGAAGTCTGGATCTATATACAAACATGCTGGTGTTCCGCCATCGAGATCGCGTCCAGTTACATTTTCGAATCCCTGACTGACTTGGGCGATGACGGGGTGAACAATAAAATACGCGCTAAAGATGAAAAATACGCTAGTAGACAATACACGTAATAAATGTAAACTTGTTTTCATTTCTTTTGGGGTTATAAAATTTAAAATAAAAGACCGAAATAATTTAGGATTTACTCACAATACTTCATAGTAAATATTCAGGTAATTTTCGAAAAAATTTTTGAAACCTAAAAACACGCATAATCGGCTGCGGAATGCCCGCGGCTAATTGCGTACTAATGAATTTAATATCACCTCGAGGGGATCGAGTGACTCAAAGATAGGACAAAAAGGAGATTACTTTCGAGGTTTTCGAAAAAATTTATTTCGAAAAAAGAAATATTGCAACTTCAGGATTCGATTGACTTCGTCAGGTAGCTCTCGAGTCTGGTTATAACTTTTTAAAATGCCTTCCGGCCTTCTATAGGTGTGCGTCGTACATTTTATGTATGTCATTCTTGAGTCAAGTAGCCGAAAAACCTTACCTTTTAGCCGTCATTTGCTATTCCGACACCGACAACACTATGATCAAGCAACTATGCGCACTGTTAATTATCATGACACTAACCTTGATGTCACATGCGCAGGATATACATTTTACTGACTTTCGCTTACATCCATTGGCTATCAATCCCGCGCAGACGGGGGCATTTCATGGAACAGCACGCATCGGCGCTATCTATCGAGACCAGTATCGTCCTTTCATCAGTCAGGCATTTCAAACTTCGGCATTTTATGTGGATAGTCCGATCATGTATGGTCTTAAAGAGAATCATTGGATAGGAGTCGGGTTGAGCGTTTTCTCGGATAAGGCTGGTGATATTGGATATAAATCTGTCGGCACGCACCTACATGGAGCTTATCATTTGGGCCTCGACAAGGAAATGACTTCAGTGATCACCTTGGGTGCGCGATATGGTCAAGTGATGAAATCCGTTACGCAAGGTGAATCGGCTATTTTCGGAGATGAATTGGCTGACCCCAACATTTCTAGTTTGGATCGTGCTATGATTGAAGATTTTTCTAGATCTTTCTCTGATGTTGGTCTAGGGCTACTTTTTAAAGCTCAATTAAATGATCGCTCTGGTATCCAATTAGGTGTCAGTCTTGATCACTTGATTAAATCGTCAAAGTCTCGTGGGTTGGTCAATCAACGGTGGAATATGCATGCGACCTATAGCTATGATGTGTCGAGTCGGTTTCGAGTTGATCCGACACTATATTATTATCAAGAGCAGACGACACAAATTTTCGTACCACAGATCAACACTGCATACCATGTTAATCCTGAAAAAACGCTATGGCTTCGAGGTGGAATTGGCTATCGGACCAATGACGCCATTCAATTTTTATTAGGCGCAACATTTAATGATTGGACGGTCGGCCTGTCATATGACTTAACTATTTCTCAAGCTGCCGAAGCCACTGATAATTTTGGAGCGTTAGAACTTGGTGTCAATAAAATATTAAAATTATATAAAGAACCAGAAGTCGATCCTATTATTCTCTGTCCACGTTTTTAATTATCCTATGAAATGAAATTATTAACTCGATATATTGGCATGTTTTTTATTTTATGTAGTGCGACTATTTGCCAAGCTCAAATGCATGATCTTCATAAAAACCTGCCTTGCCTGGAAAAAACATTTCAAGTACATGTTCACATGACCGTCAATCCAGGTGGAATAATTCCTTTGTCACCAGACTCCCTTCAAAATATCCTTGAAGAAACCAATAAGTTTTTTGAACCAATATGTACTCGATTTGAAATATGCGATATAGATACGATTGAAAACTATAATTTTAATCGGTTCGATGCATACGGCAGCGAGCAGACTGAGATGATCAACAGATATCAGGTGAAAAATAGGATCAACCTGTATATTGTAAGGGGCATTATCCTTACCTGCCATGTAGCCGGACGGCAATCTATCGAACGCCCAAATCGCGCGTATGCTGCAGTCGCTTGTCATACACCTGAAGAATACGCTGCAGCGCTAGGGCGACTATTAGGCTTAAGATATACGTTTGAGGGCAATCGCACCGAACTAGTCGATGGATCAAATAGTGCCACAACAGGTGATTTTATCCAAGACACCCCAGCGGACCCATTTATCAGAGGCGACTCGCTCGAATTATATGTTCAAGATTGCGAATTTATTTTGGAAGACTTAGATCCCAACGGTCAATATTATCAGCCTTTAGTTGGTAATATGATGTCCAACTATCCATGTCGTTGTGGGTTCACCTATGAGCAATATTTAATTATGGCAAATAATTATTTGAATTCCGAAATTAAACTCTGGTAAGTCATGCGAATAATCCTAACTGCCATATTAATTTTATTTTATTGCTTTATTAGTGAAGCCCAAATTGCTAATAAAACGATTGGATGCGCTCCACTCATCGTAGCATTTTCTGGCCCAGATGGTCAACCTGGATATTTTTGGGATTTTGCCGATAATACGAGTGCTGAAGTTCAAAATCCGACGCACACTTTTACGAGTGTAGGTACATTTAATGTTCAATTATTTGATATGGAAAATGGGACATTAATTGACGAAGTGACCATTACCGTCTTGCCTAAAGTCGCATCAAATTTCACAGCAGATATTCGATCGGGGTGTGCGCCTCTGACTGTTAATTTTACGAATACAAGTATCATTCCACCCGAATTAATAGGCGATGTGATTTATGAATGGTCTTTTGGTGGCACAGCATCCGATGAGGCGAATCCCACATTTGAATTCGCGACCGGAGGAATTTATACTGTTTCATTAAAAATCATAACGACCGATGCCACCTGCGATGATATTGAAATCAAAACGTCCTATATAGACGTATCGCCACTCCTACCCGACCCGACTTTTAACGCAGACATCCTTGAAACATGCAATCCAGCCGACACTTTTACATTTTCAATTGAATCGGAAGAAGTTGCCGGCTTGACATATTCTTGGGATTTTGGTGACGGTAATACCTTTCAAGGATTTGGCCCAGCCGTTCATGCGTATGGCGAGGCCGGTGGCTACACTGTGAGATTAACTATATCTGATGATCTCGGATGCTCAATCTTCCATGAAATAGAGGTTGGAGTGATTAACGGTTTTCCAGAAATAACTCGATTATTTCCAGATACCATTTGTGCCAATACGCAAGTCACATTTGATATTGAGACCGATGCCACTAGTTTTTTATGGTCATTTGGAGCAGGTGTGGAGGTCGATGATAGACAAATAAAATCGCCGACTGCCATATTTGAATTTACAGGAAATTATGAAATAAAACTGCGAGCCGGGCCGCGCGATTGTCGGGCATTAGAATCATTTTTTGTGACCGTAGTGACACCCAATCCGGCATTTACCGCTGAACCTTTTATTTTTTGCGCTGATCAGCAAATCATTTCTTTACAAGCAGAAGATGAAAATCTGGCAGAATATAATTGGAGGTTTGGCGATTCGTTAGAAGGACCTAGTCCCGAGTTTGAATTTAATGCTTCTATGGTTGATACATTTTTCAGACATAATTCAGTACCCATTTTATTAGTGCTGGAAGTGGTCGATAAATACGGATGTATCGGAGTGAGCTCAGAATTGGTTAATTATCATCATCCCGAGGCTCATTTTATTCCTGACGTCACTTCAGGATGTGCCCCACTTACTGTTCGGTTTACGAATGAAAGTGATGCGCATGAACCGGTATCTTCTTACTCATTGATATTTGGTGATGGCACGCGTGTTGACTTGGATTCATTCGATTTCTTGACGCATACATATAGCGAAATTGGGGATTATTATGTGCGCATTTTAATGGAAACGATCAGCGGATGCCGGGATACTTCTGACGCCGTATTAATTCAAGTAGGCGAAGAAATTAATCTCGATTTTTCTGTAGACCAAACCTCGATTTGTCCCGGTGATACTGTTCGATTTTCATCGATTACTGATGATGATCGAATTGATGCCTGGCATTTTACAACTGGTGACTGTCGTGCTAGTCATTGTGCCAACGCCATGGATTTAGAACATGTATATTTTACTCCAACTGGTGAGCTGGATATCACATTGGATATTATTCATGATGGATGTCAGTCGTCTTTAACTAAAGAAAATTTAATAAATATTTCAGGTCCTATTGCGGACTTTGATTATATGATTAATTGCGACGCTCGTTCACAAGTCATGTTAACAGACAATAGTCAAGATGCCACGAGCAGTCGTTGGTTTATTGAGGGAGATACGATTGCGTCTTCGGGAGGTAATTATACACATACATTTTCCACACCTGGTACTTACACAATTATTTTAGAAGCCGTTAATAATGTGACTGGTTGTCCTATTTCATACGATAGCGCAGAGGTTGTTATTACCGATTTAGGCGCTGAGTTTTCAATAGAAAATATTTACTGTGCAGGTGAGCCGATTAATTTGGAAATTATTAATTCTGTTGATGTGGACACCTCATGCTTTGCAGGCTACACTTGGATTTTACCTGGTCAACGTCCACGTCAACGGTCAGACACTTTTCTGAATTACACGACAAGAGGTAGCGGCAATCAAACCTTCACCTTGGTCATCGAAGATGTGAATGGTTGTGTAGATACGATTCGAAAAAAAGCTAACATATATAATATTGACGCGGGGTTTTCATTAAATGGATCGTCCATCTGCTTGTCACAAGCCGTAGACTTCCAAGATACCTCATTTTCTGACACTACCATCGTGCGTTGGGATTGGTCATTTGGGTCTACGGATAAAAATCCTTCAGGAATTATTTTTTCAGAAGATGATATCGATAATGGACGTATTTCCGTCACGTTGACGGTGATGAATGCCGCAGGGTGCTCTTCATCGATTACGGAATTTATCGATGTGTACGAACCATTAATAGGCACTATTTTCGAGCCGGATACTTTAGTCTGTATAGGCGATGAAATAATTTTTACAGCAATTGATTCCAGCACTGAGGATTTAATATTTGATTATCAATGGGAGTCGACTTCGGGATCTTCGTCTTCGGATTCTATTTTCAACGCTGAATTTAATAATGTAGGTGATTTCATCGTTTCATTTGTGGCAACCGACCTATTGAGCGGCTGCCAATTAAATGATACGTTTAATGTAAATGTACAAGAATACCCGTCGGCCAATTTCGAACTACCACCGAATATCCGTTGCGAAGACAATTTATTATTTAATAATCTTTCAGAATCTACTGATAGTTTGAATTTCTTTTGGATACCTGGTGATGGTAGTTCGCCAATTGGTGGTGTCGTTGATTTATTCTTTGGTTATGGTCCCGGCAATTATAATGTCGAATTGGTGGCGGTGACAGCCAATGGTTGTGCCGATACTGCAACCCGCATGTTGGAAGTCATCGCGCCTCAAGGCGATTTCGAAATGAGCAGTTCTGTGATTTGCCTGGGTGGAGCGTTAACTGTGCGGTTACTTGACACGGCGAATGTCGATAGTATCTTTTGGGATTTTGGAGATGGCATAGGAGTCGCGAATGAAAATCCGGTGACACACATTTATGATCAGGTCGGTACACCTCGTTCGACCGAGGTAAAACTCACTATTTCTGCTGCGAACGGATGTGAGGCATTCGTTGTTCGGCCGTTGCAATTAGAAGGCGTACTCGCCAATTTCATGTTTGAACTTGATTCATCGAATTGTACGGCGATATTTATTGACGCATCTGAAAGTTCGAGTGGTTCTCCGATAAATTATTCATGGTTTTTTGGGGATGGAAATACTTCTTCAGAGTCGGATCCCATTCATCAATACGCAGGACCGGGCACGTATGACGTCACACAGATTGTTTCTACACAAGATGTAAATTCGTTTTGCATTGATTCGTTGACGCGGCAAGTCGCTTTTCCTGTATTGCCAAATTTGATAGGTTTACCGAATGTATTTACCCCCAATGGCGATAATCGCAATGACTTTTTTAACGTCGTTATTTTAAATAATGCGCAACCATATGAAACCATTGAGGTCGTTGAATTTAAAATATTTAATCGCTGGGGAAAACTTGTCTACGATAATTATGATCCTGCGAATGGATGGAATGGCGATGTTGACGGAAAAAAGGCGCCGGCTGAAATATATGCGTATATCGTAGAGGTTCGATTTAAAGATGGCACGACATTTCGGGATAAGGGGAATGTGACGTTGATGGCGCCGTGAAGTTAGGGACCTGAAATACAATTTGAAGTGTGAAATGCCGGATAAAATTATCTAGAGATTTGACGAAAGTCGAGGCACAAAACGTAGACGTAGCCGGAGCTACAGCGAGGCTTTGTAACGATGGATTTCGTCTAATCTCTCTTAATAAATGCGGCAATTTTGCTTTCAAATGGTATAGGTTAGGTTGCGGAAGTAACCACTGAGCCCGATTTGGAACATGAGCTCAAGATTTAAATCGGTCAAAATTGAATAACGGTTCGCTCGAGATCTTTTGATTTATTTTTTTGTCCAGCTCCGTGGTCTAGTCGACTTCGACGACCAGCTCTCGGGTCTGGTTGCAAAGCAAGCCAAACCACTGACCCCGTCTTGAAACATGAGATCAAGATATAAATCGATCAAAATTGATTAACGGTTCGCTCGAGATCCTTTGATTTGCTTTTGTAGTCCAGCTCCGAGGTCTACATGACTTTCGTCATACAGCTCTCGGGTCTGGTTACGCAAAGCCAAACCACTGAGCCCGATTTGGAACATGAGTTCAAGATTTAAATCGATCGCAATTGAATAACGATTTGCTCGAGATATTTTGATTTGCTTTTTGGTACAGCTCCGAGGTCTACTTTAACTCGAGGGACCTGTGTGTTGGGTTGCAAGGCAAGCCAAACCACTGAGCCCGATTTGGAGTTTGAGCTCAAGATTTCAATTGATCGAAATTGAATAAAGGTTCGCTCGAGATCTTTTGATTTATTTTTTTTGTCCAGCTCCGAGGTCTACATGACTTTCGTCATACAGCTCTCGGGTCTGGTTGTATATTTTACACCAACACATAATCCAAAACTTCCTGCATATTCTTCACGAATATAAAATCAAGGCCTTTAATATAGTCTTCATTTATTTCAGCAACGTGTTTTCGATTGTCCTCGCAAAGAATGACCTCTTTAATTCCTGCACGGCGAGCAGCTAATATTTTTTCTTTTATGCCGCCAACTGGCAATACTTTTCCCCGTAACGTGATTTCGCCAGTTAAGGCCGTAAACGGCTTTACCTTTCTGCCGGTATAGGCAGATGCCATGGTTGTCAGCATCGTAATACCAGCTGAAGGCCCATCTTTGGGTGTAGCGCCTTCCGGCACGTGTACATGAATGTCATTCTCTTCGAACATCGTATTGTTGATACCCAATTTATTACTATGGGCTCGGACGAAACTCAAAGCGGTTGTGGCTGATTCTTTCATGACGTCACCTAAATTACCTGTGAGCGTCAATTTTCCTTTTCCTTTGCTAAGGGATGATTCTATAAATAAAATGTCACCACCTGTGCTTGTCCATGCCAGTCCTACCGCTACTCCCGGCACTTTGGCTTCATCATATAAATCAGGCGTGCGCATCGAAGGTCCCATTAACTCTGAAACTTCGTCTACGCCAAGTGTTTTTTTGAACGTCTGTTCCATCGCTAATTTTTTAGCAATTTTTCGTAACACTTTCGCCAAGGCTCGATCCAAGTTCCGCACCCCACTCTCGCGCGTATAGTTTTCGATCAAATATTCAATCGCGGCCTTTGACATTCGAATTCCTTGTCCTTTTAGGCCATGCGCCTCGCGTTGTTTTTTAATTAAATGACGCTTTGCAATTTCTATTTTTTCTTCTGTACTATATCCGCTGATTCGAATAATTTCCATCCGATCGAGCAATGGTTTTTGAATAGAATTCAACGAATTGGACGTTGCAATAAATAATATACTCGAGAGATCATATTCGGTCTCTAAATAATTATCATAAAACGTTGTATTCTGTTCGGGGTCCAATACTTCGAGTAATGCCGATGCTGGGTCTCCTCTAAAATCTCGACCCATCTTATCGATTTCATCGAGCATGAACACCGGATTTGATTTACCGATCTTTTTTATCGATTGAACGATGCGGCCCGGCATGGCTCCGATGTATGTCTTACGGTGACCACGGATTTCGGACTCGTCATGCATACCTCCTAGCGACATGCGCACGTATTCGCGGTTGAGTGCTCGTGCGACTGATTTACCAAGACTAGTTTTACCAACTCCAGGAGGTCCAACGAGGCAAATGATTGGTGACTTCATATCGCCTTTGAGTTTGAGGACAGCGAGATGCTCCATGATTCGCTCCTTCACTTTCTCTAGTCCAAAGTGATCTTCGTCTAATACTTTCTGAACATATTTCAGGTCGATTTTATCATCACTCTTTTCATTCCACGGCAAATCGAGCAAAGTTTCCAAATATGTCATTGTAATGGAATACTCAGCTATTTGTGGATTGACCCGCTTTATCTTGTCGATATTTCGATTAAATATTTTCTCTACCTCCTCTGGCCAATCTTTTCCTTCAGCACGTTTTATGAGCTTTTTGATATCCGCATCATTTGGGTTTTGCCCCAACTCTTGCTGAATTGTTTTTAATTGCTGGTTGAGAAAATAATCGCGTTGCTGCTTTTCAATATCAACTCGAACTTTACTTTCTATTTGACTTTTTAATTCTAGAAGCTGCAATTCCTTATCCAAATATTGCAGAACATTCGATGCTTTTGTTTCGGGATTATTTTCTTTTAATAATTCTTGTTTTGTCGAAACGCCAGCATTCAAGTTAGACGCAATAAAATTAATCAAGAAAGATTCTTGCTTGATATTTTTCAACATCATTGTCGCCTCGTTCGGAATATTTGGCGATAATTCGATGATGCGTTCGGCTTTATCTTTAATGGTTGATATAAGCGCTTGATGCTCCATATCATTCGTGGATTCGCCCATCTTTTGATATGAAATCGTCCCTTGCATATAAGGGTCTTCAGCCGTCATTTCTAACAGCTGAAACCGACGTCTCCCTTGAATGATTGCCGTCGAGCTACCGTCCGGCATCTTCAGAAGCTTGAGAATCCGTGCCACTGTTCCGATTTCATAGACATCCTCGCGGCCGGGATACTCCACCTCGATATCACGCTGAGAAAGTACACCAATGAATTTATCTCCTTCATGTGCTTTTTGAATCGCCTTGAGCGATCTATCGCGGCCAACTGTGATTGGTATTACAATGCCTGGAAAGAGCACGGTATTCTTAAGCGCCAGCAATGGCAAGTGCGATGGACCATCCTCATCCTTCGATTCATCAAAATCATCCTGATTGATCGAGAAAATGGGGCCCATATCTTGTTCATCCTCAGACGCTAATTCAAAATTTATATTGTCAAACATAGTTATATACGATTTTGGCACACCTCGGCTTGAAATGTGCATATGTAACATATAGCCAAACGATATGCCATACGTCGTTTCGATGAAAAAAGCGACTATATGGCGCAAAAGGAGGTGCGGTGCGCCAATAAGACAGCCATGTAGGATATTGAGATCAAGAATGAAGAAGCGGACATTTCACTGTGCTCCACGGTCTATAATTTCATCACTTTGTAATAAAATGGCCGCTCTCCTATCATCGCTCTCACCACATATAATCCTGATTCTAGATCATCAGTTTTAACGCTGACTCGATCAAGATGAATCTTTGTCTGCAGATGTACCAACTGCCCGTTTGCATTGTATAATTGGATAGATTGAATGTCTTGGTTTGCGTGAAGGACGAGCTCTGAAGTAAATGGATTGGGACTGATTTGAATATTTGGTTCAAAAGTTTGAGCCGTCCCTGAAATGACTTCAACATTGTATTGAATTATACTATCACAATTAAATACTATGGAGTTGTCTATTATAGAAAATGTAGTATCACTGAAAATACTATTTCCTGCTATATTCGTTCCTGGCAAAACCAGTGTATCAATTATAGTTCGTATTTCATCAAAAACCTCCAATGTGAATAAAGAAATACTGTCCTCATCAAATAATGAAAATGTATCTGCAACAGTTGTGCTGGAAAAATAAATAACACCATTATGTTGTAACGAGTCGCCGAAACAAATGGAGGCACTCATTGAATCAATTAAAACTGGACGAATATATTCTGAATTTACTGTATTGGTAAGAATAGGCGAATTAAAATCAAAATAAATACTGGCTTTATTTAAAATACTATCACCTAACTCCAACGATGGAATTCGAGCGATCGAGTAAGTCACAAAACCTTGACTGCCATCGTCATCAACGGATTGCTGTGGTAAAACGATAGGATCGAAAACAAACTCGACCGCTCGGCCTTCTGTGATACGCCAAGTATAATCGTGAGAGGCTGGACCCGGCTCGAATGTGCGTACGTCAAGAAGTTCCGAAATTGTATCCAGTATGACAACTCTAAATGTCGTATCATTTCCCGTATTTTGAAAACGGATGCGATAATCGAGGACGCTATCGGATCTCATAATATTATCCGAGTCCCGCGTCGAAGTTGTCAATAATGCTTTATCATTGGGATCGTATCCCGTGCGCACCACTTGACGAATTTCTTTTAATTGTCCGCAAGTATGATCAACGGTCAACGTGGAATACAATTGATCACCATCAACCAATGTTGTATCCAATTTTACCCACACGCGAAACGATTGACCTTGACCCGCTCTGAGCGTATCGATATTCCACCAAAGGGAATTTGTTTCAGTGGTGATACTATCTATCAGGCTGACTTCTATGATACTATCAATATTATAAAATGAGTCTAATTGTAATTGAACAGTTGCATTTGTTATTTCATAAAAGGAATTATTTTTCACACCTATCGCAATATTCACAAATCTCCCTGGGCGTGCTCCCGAAGTCCAAGCTGAAACCGGTAAAGCACATCGGACTGTATCTAGCATATCAAAATACAATGAATCCAACAAAGAATCTGGTGCCATGATCTGAATATTTATTTCATCTGGGCATATGCCAATACGCGCTTTTATTGGCAGCGGATTTAACGTATAATCCCCAGGTGGTAGTCCGTATTCAAATTGACCAAACTCATCGGTTGCGATAATAATACCTTGCGGTAGTATTTCTATTTTTTGATTGGCATAAGGTATGCGGAAAGCTTCTGTATTGCAGATATTCGTGTCTTGAATAAACATGGCACCTTCCACATTACTCAAACATACCGCCGGAAATTCAATGTCATATCCGTAAATGATAGGACAGTTCGTATCATTTTCCGTGATCGTGACTTGATAATTTCCAAATATTAAATCAGATATAGCAGCGGTCGTATCGCCTGTACTCCAATTGAATGTTGGTTCATTAAATTGAGATTCGTCGATGAAAATATTAGCGGAGTTACAGTCATTAAATATGATTTCTTCTGACACACCTGCACAAACTTGATTTTGGGCAGGTTCGCCAAATGGTACTTGTGGGTTTATTGCATTCTGAATATTCATTTGATCTGCCAGATGAATAGATGATACAAGATTGAAATGTGTACCTCCGGGAATAATATTAGTACATGTTAAATTTGTAGCCTCCTTTATGCTCAGACAAAAGTTGTGGAATAGTTCAGGAATATTTGGTTGCATTTCCAGTTTAAAATTTGCCGATAAAAATCGATATCGACCTGCCTGATCTACATTTACATCACCACCATCTTCGTGATTGCAAGACTTGTCAGAATGATATGTCAAAAAAGAGGTGTCAGCAGAATAATCCATCCATATATTATAAGATACCAAATCCCAACCGGGTTCATCGATCTCGAGATACACATCAAAGCAAATCAATCCGTCATCACAGCTTGTGGAGTTTCCGCAGCCATCACCATTTGTGTTTGATATGGATACTTCGACGAGACTTGGTGGTGTGGGCTGGGCGAACAGGGGTGTAGAGAAAATAGCAAGTATTAGGATGAATAAGTACGTATGTGTATTCATGGTATATTTTATTATTTTCTTTTAGATAATAAGCATAAGTTATTAAAGCTTCAACACTTTACGATAATAGACCTGACCTCCTACCGTTATTTCTGCGACGTAAAATCCAGGATGAATCTGACTGGTATTGATCACCGAATTTGTGCTATTGATTTTTCGTTGTACAAATACCGATTGCCCATTGGTGTTGTATAAATTAATCGACTCGATAAATCGGTTAGACTCGAAGGCTAATTCATTCCCAAACGGGTTGGGGTATATGTTAATATTTGGTTGTTCAACTAAGTCAATCGACGAAACAATTTCCACATTCAATATTAATACACTATCACAAATCAAACTTGTCGGACTATAGGTAATGGAAAACGTTGTATCCTGAAAAACGGGCTTTCCAAAAATAATTGAACCAGCAATAACAAGTGTATCTAATTCAGTGCGTATTTCATCACCAACTTCTAGTATAAAATGAGAGACGCTATCCTCGTCAAATAGTGAGAAGGTATCTGATAAAATGATACTAGAAAAATAGAAAATTCCATCGTACTCGAACGAATCCCCGACACAAATCGATGCCTCTGTTAAATCGACAGTAGTAGGACGCGTATATTCGGAAACTACAGTATTCGTGTATATTGGTGGATTAAAATCGAAAAATATTGACGCTCGATTTAGCACAGTATCACTAATCATAAAGTCGGCATGTGGCTGTATTGAAAAGGAAATAAAGCCTTGACTTCCTTCATCATCGATGGACTTGTAGGGCAATAAAATTGGATCAAATGTGAACTCTGCTATGCGATTGGGTAATATTCGCCATGTGTAATTATGAGATGAAGGGCCTGGCGTGAATGAACGATGATCAAGAAACTCTGATAATTCATCAGTAATGACTACTCTAAACGCTGTATCATCACCTGTATTTTGAAATCGAATGATATAATTCAAAATACTATCTGACTTAAATATATTAGCACTTTCTCGCCCCATCGCATTTCTAAGCCTTTTGTCATTCGGATCAAATGAAGCACGAACCGTTTGTTGAAATACTTCATCTTCAATACAATCATTATAAAATGAAAATCTATTCAATAATTCCGTACCTGGCAACGTCGATGTTTTTAATTCAACTCGAAACCGAATTAGATTCATTTCTCCTGGCGCTAAAAGTGGAATTTCCCAAAATATATTTCCCCCAGAAATTGAATGAATTCGAGTTAATATCGATTGAGCTGACGAAACAACGTATTGATCGTCTAAATCAGCAAAAAATGCGACATCCTCATGCGAGGAACCATTATTTTTTATTACAATACTAAAGATAATTTCCATGCCTGCACGCGCAATAGATGAAGCAATATCAACATTGATAAAGCAGGTATTTGTATCAAGGATTTCGAAGTTTACTATACTCGTATCGCCTACATTGTCGATCGTGTCGATTACTGATGCAGGGCACGAAACGATTTGATATGATTCAACTATCGGTCGAACTTCAAAAATACCAGGTGTAACTTCTACCGTATAATTTCCTGATGAATCGGTCGAAGCTATTATTCCCGTTGGCAATATTTCTATTTTCTGATTTTGCGCTGGATATCGTAGTTTATTAGTGTTGCATTCCGTAGTATCTTGTAGCAAAACAGAACCAGTAATATTTGACTTACAAAATTGTGGTACATCAATAAAATATGACCTGAGAATATTACACGGAATGTTCTGGGCAGTAATAGTTACATCATGCCACCCGAATGTTAGACCATCAACGGACGCGGTCGTATCACCCGTGCTCCACAAATATGCTACGTCGTCCAATAATTCGGTTGATAATTGAATCTCTGATGAAAAACAATTTCCAAAAATTATCGAATCGGTGATAACAAACGGATCATTGACATGGATAAAAATACTATCAGAACATGTATTGGTGCTAATTACGTGAGTTCCAGTGTGATAAATTCTGAAAGTATCCGATTCTAAAACCCGACCATCAGGCAGCGAGAATACAATTCCACTCTTCTGCTCAAAACCTTCAAATGTCCTCGCGTCTACAAAAAGACTTTCAGCGCAAATAATTGACGTATCAATGCTTATATTCTCGGGTATGAAATCACTGGCGATGACTTCAATGCATGCTGTATCTGAAGTGCTGCATGGGCTTGTTTTTTGAATACAAATTTGATATGTTCCGGCAACCGGAAAATCCAACAAAACACTTTCACTATTTAATCCATCATTCACACTAACACCGTTCATCGTCCAACGAAATCTTGAAATCCCTGAAGTCTCCGGAGCGGTAAAGAGAACATTCGCACTTCCAGAACATAGTGTATCACCTAAAAATGGAAAACTTGTTTCTTCCCATACAGGAGGAAGTGGAGTAATTGTGTCTAGCATAGGCATGACAGCTCCTTCGTTAACCAAAATTTCAATTTCACAAAGATCTTCTCCCCACCCGTCGATAACGATTCCATATATATCACCTATTTCTGTTGGAAAACTAAGAGTTGGCATAGTTCCTGGTTGTTGCGGTATTTGAAAAAACATACAATCCAATAAGGGGTCACTTACGCCGTCTATAACACAATCAGTCAATGTGGATGTAGAATCCGTCCAAGGCAGCAAATATGCTTCAATCTGAACCCCGGCCCCACTAATACATTCCGAAATCAAAAAAGACAAAGTGGCTGTGTTTGAACCAGCGACAAAAGCAAACCAATGCGGATCATGAAAGGTAGTGCTACATGCAAAGTTCGGTTCATTTACGTTACTTTCTTTCATTGAAAAGGCGTGTGAATCTAACTCGGAAATTCCACAGAGCAAGTCTGCTTCACACCACGAAAGCGTCGGGAACGGTGGCAAGTCGTTTATTTGATCATTGTCCACACAAATAGAAAACGAATCTTGCGTACCGTCCAAGCTATATAAATACAAGTAATAATCAAGCCCCACATCAAATACATCTCTTCCTACAGAATCAGCATCATTCGTTATTGGAAGTGGACTATTAAATTCCATATCTAATCCCGTGCAATTATCAAAGACAAAATATGCTAATAGCGCACCAAAATCGTCATTTAAACAATTAAAAACTTCAAGATCTCTATCTTTAGCTGTGAATCGAAACCAAACACCTGTACTTGTGTCAACATCATTTTTTATAGATGGCCAAATTGCTAATTGAGACCATTGCACAGGTGGTTGTTCAAAATCAGAAAATCGGCCAGTAATGCACCCATCAACTTCTGGACAATCTGAAAAGTTGTCAATAACCATCGCGCCATAGCATGTATCTGACTGTGGAAAGAGTGGGTTTTCAGTCTTGCCATTAATAAAGCCAATATTGGTCAAGAAAAAGCACGCGAACAGGAGCAAAGTGTGGTAGAAATATTTCATAATATAGGTTATGATTTACTGCCTAATGTTACAGTCTCTAAATAAATAAGGCTAAAACATTGACTATCAGCAATCTAATATACAATAATCCTGCCAAAAGTTACATTCTTGATCTTAAAATGACATCAAGCTACCTCCACAACCTCTTCCTCTTCCTCACCGGCAGCCTCAGCAACCGCATCAACCTCAAACTTCAGATTTTCGATAATAAACTCTTGGCGTTGCATGGTATTTTTACCCATGTAATATGAAAGCGTCTGGTCGATGGTCATATCTTCTGGCGCAAAAACTTCATCGAGGTGCATGCGACTTCCGATGAAATCTTCGAATTCTTCTGGCGATATTTCACCAAGTCCTTTGAAGCGTGTTATTTCAGCTTTTCCTCTGAGTTTTTTGATGGCCTCTTGCTTTTCTTTTTCGGTATAGCAATAAAATGTTTCTTTTTTATCGCGCACTCTAAATAGTGGCGTTTCCAAAATATACAAATGACCTTCATGGACTAAGTCGGGGAAAAACTGCAAGAAAAAAGTCAATAATAATAATCGGATATGCATCCCGTCCACATCGGCATCTGTGGCGATGATTACTTTATTGTATCGTAAGTATTCTATGCCGTCTTCGATATTTAAGGCGTGTTGGAGTAGATTTAATTCTTCGTTTTGATAGACGACCTTTCGCGTCATTCCAAAACAATTCAATGGCTTACCACGCAAACTAAATACTGCTTGTGTCTGGACATCTCGGGCTTTGGTCAGTGATCCACTGGCAGAATCTCCCTCGGTAATAAATATTGACGTCTGATCTTTAATGTCTCCATCTCCACGCTTGTCATCATAATGAATGCGGCAATCACGGAGTTTTTTATTATGAATTTTGGCCTTTTTAGCGCGCTGATTTGCTATTTTTTTAATTCCTGCAATCTCCTTTCGCTCGCGCTCCGATTGTTGAATACGTTTTAATAATGCATCGGCGACATCCGAGTTTTTATGTAGAAAATTATCTAGTTCTTTTGATAGAAAATCCGCAATAAAACTTTTAATCGTTGCAGCATCAGGTCCCATCTTCTGCGAACCTAACTTGGTTTTCGTTTGGGATTCAAAAACAGGCTCTTCGACGCGTAAACTGATCGACGCTACAATGGCTGAGCGAATATCTTTTACATCAAAGTTTTTATTATAAAAATCTCGGACCGTTTTGACAAGGGCCTCACGAAAAGCATTTTGGTGTGTTCCACCTTGAGTTGTATGTTGGCCGTTGACAAAGGAATAGTACAATTCTCCATATTGTTGACCATGCGTCATGGCAATTTCTATGTCTTCTCCTTTTAAATGAATGATCGGATATCGAATTTCATTTTCATCGGTGTGTCGTGTCAATAAATCTAACAATCCATTTTTACTGACGATGACTTTATTGTTGAATCGCAGTTTTAAACCGGCATTGAGGTAGGCATAATTCCATAACAGCCGTTCTATATATTCCGCACGATAATTGTATGCTTGAAATATTTCTTCGTCGGCTGTGAATTCAACGTAAGTACCATTTGGCTCACTCGTCTTTGATATGCGCTCTTCTTTCAACAATTCTCCTTGAGAAAAAGAAGCTTCTTTCATTTTTTTATCACGACAGGAAATAACGACAAAGTGATCTGAAAGGGCATTGACAGCTTTTGTACCAACACCATTTAATCCCACAGATTTTTTGAAGGCTTTCGAATCATATTTACCTCCGGTATTTATTTTTGAAACACATTCCACAACTTTCCCGAGTGGAATACCGCGGCCATAATCACGCACACTAATTAATCCGTTATCCTCGATAATTTCGATTTCTTTACCGAATCCCATCGTGTATTCATCGATAGCGTTGTCGAGCACTTCTTTTACTAAAATATAAATACCATCATCGGCAGCAGAACCGTCGCCTAGTTTTCCGATATACATTCCCGGACGCATTCTGATGTGCTCCTTCCAATCGAGGGAAATGATATTATCTTCAGTATATGTTGATGTTGACATAAATTTTTCTTTTAATTTTTCATAGTCTATTTCATCGAAAACCGACGAAGCAGTTAACCACACGACTATATTCATCGGTGAAGATAAGCATACATATGCAAATGTAACAATATATGTAATTCCTTGTGATCATGGATTGTAAACTGCTGTATTACATTTTCTGGCATGTGGCCCATATCCGACCGACACCGATACCAGAGCATAGCAAGTCCATCTTTACATCCGAGAATCTACCGACGCTTATAAAAAAGTGGAAACGATGCGCTCCCATAATGATTGAAGCCTTTGGTATGTTGAACTTCAATCGGATAGTTTCGAACGAACGATCTTAAAAACGCTTGCATGCGGTCATCTTTCACAAATTTCGACTGCGGTTGCAGATGATAAGCAACATGCGCTACTTCACCTTCGGCGTTCCAGAAAAAATGTATCCACATGATCACGCCTTCCAAGTCAAAATTAATTTCCTTGCTATATTTTTCCATTACTTCCATATAATTCGACCATGCTAATTGAGCCGAATCGATATTGCTATTACTCGCAACAATTAGTATGTCCGAATATGTAGAAAACAAAGCTTCGTATTGATCTTGATAATCGCCAATAACAAAAACTTTCGATAGTGTCGTAGGAGCCGGCGCAGTATTCGATGTCTGGGCTTGTGTTTTATTCAAGCCAATAAATAAAATAACGAGTAGCGAGAAAGTCAGTACTTTCCCAATAAAATACTTAACCGCTATTTGATTATTCATTTTAATTGTTTTATAAAGAATACAACCGATGGTCAACAATGATATTGCTTAAAAAATTTTATACGTACAGATCATAGACTCACAAATATATTACTGAAGTGTTTGCCATATGGCATCCTTCAATTCCTGAATACCTTCACCTGTAACAGATGAGAAATATATATGTTGAAATGACGATGGTAGCTCGGCCGAAATCATCGTTTTGAGATCCTCATCGACCAAGTCCGCCTTGCTAATCCCAACAATACGTGGCTTATCAAGCATGGAAGCATCGTACTGCTCCAGCTCATTTAATAGGATCTGATAAGTTTTGTAACAATCATCACTATCAGCGGGAATGACAAAAAGCAAAACACTGTTACGTTCGATATGTCGCAAAAATTGGTGGCCGAGACCTTTCCCTTTGTGTGCGCCTTCGATAATACCCGGTATATCGGCCATCACAAAACTGCGTTGGTCGCGATAACTGACGATGCCTAAATTTGGCGTAAGGGTGGTAAACGCATAATCTGCAATCTTTGGTTTAGCAGCGGAAACGGCCGCCAACAATGTGGATTTACCCGCATTGGGAAAACCAACCAAGCCGACGTCTGCCAATAATTTTAATTCAAATATTTTCCATTCTTCTTTCCCCGATTCGCCTGGTTGGGCATAGCGCGGTGTCTGATTTGTAGACGATTTAAAATGGAAGTTACCCTGACCTCCACGGCCGCCTGCTGTTACGAGAATTTCTTGTCCGTCTTCTGTTATTTCACCCTGTATGTCACCCGATTCGACATCTCGGATGACCGTCCCCAATGGCACATCAAGAATAATATCAACTCCAAAGGCGCCAGTGCTTCGGCTTCGCGAACCGTGACCACCATCGCCGGCTATGACGTGTTTTTGGTATTTTAAGTGAAGTAGCGTCCAGTATTGGGCATTGCCTTTTGCGATAATGTGACCACCTCGTCCGCCATCGCCGCCGTCCGGCCCACCTTTGGCAGTAAGTCTGTCACGTCGCAAATGAGTCGATCCAGCACCGCCATGCCCGGAACGACAACAAATCTTGACATAATCAATAAAACTGGGTACACTCATCTATATTTTATCGTATTAAGATTCCTCATTTTGCAGCTCGCATAAATGATCAATCACGGCGTGCAGACGATGTGCGATCTCTTCGATAGTTCCCAGCCCGTCTACGCTATAGCTCTTTTCGAGTCTATCATAATATCCGAATACGGGTGCCGTCTCTTCGAGATATACATCGATACGTTTGCTAATCGTCTGTTCATTCTGATCATCGGTACGTCCGCTTGTTTTTCCACGCTCCAATAGGCGTGAGATAATTTCATCACGACTGACTTCGAGTTTGACGAGTGCATTGATTTCGGATGATTGTCTTTTCATCAAATCCATGAGCGCATCAGCTTGTGCAATAGTTCGCGGAAAGCCATCAAATATGAATCCAGCTGGATCTTTGGACTCTAGGACTCGCGCTTCAAGCATCTTAATTGTAACATCGTCCGGGACTAGCATGCCTTTATCCATAAAGGTTCTGGCTTCTTTGCCGAGTTCCGTATCGTTTTTGAGATTGTATCGAAAGAGGTCTCCGGTGCTGATGTGCTCCAGCCCATATTTTTCGATGAGAATGGCCGCTTGGGTGCCTTTTCCGGAACCCGGAGGGCCGAATAGAATTATGTTAATCATCTTGATAGATTGATGTTCAATGGATTAAAAAGCCTGCTAAGATAAGGAATGTGAGGGAAGGGGTTTTTGATGGGGGTGGCGCTGAAATGAGAAATAACGGCTCGCCTGACAAATACTGGCCTGGCCACTTAAGTGGCCAGGCCAGTATTTGTCACGCGAGGGGTCGAGACTCAGCCATAGCAAGGATCTTGAAAATAAAATTCAAAATAATATATGGTCGATGGGTATAAAATGCTCCTTCCAGACACTTACCTAAGCAAAAAATAATTTTTAAACCAAAACTGCACTATTATGAAGTATGAAGCCAACACGATTTATCACGTATACAATCAAGGGAACAACAAGCAAAAGATCTTTTTCAAACCAGAAAACTACCAGTATTTTAAACGTAAGATCGCAAAACATATAAGGCCGTATGCTGATATTTTGGCATACTGCCTCATGCCAAATCACTTCCACTTGCTCATACGGACAAATGAGAGTGCAATCCAAAATTCAAATGCGAGTTGCCCCTTTTCCCGCGATAATATGGAAAGAATTATGCTCGAACATGCCATTAGTCAACGATTAGATATCGAAAGAAATCCAGATCCATTTCCCGCGAGACAGTCAAATTTAAGCCACTCGATAGGGCAGATGTTGAGCTCCTATGCGAAAGCTATAAATCATCAGGAGCAAAGGTCAGGCTCATTATTCCGTCAAAGAACACAAGCTAAAGACGGTTCGAAGGAACATGCAATCACATTGGCAGGGGATGTGCACGAGTTCTTTATTCCGCTAGAAGCATATTGGCAGACGTGCTTTGATTATATTAACGACAATCCGGTGGTTGCTGGGCTTTGTCATCGAAAAGAAGACTGGCCGCACTCTTCAGTTCACGAATTCAACTCGCCATCATACAAAGATCTAGTGAATCACCACTTGGTTGAACAACTTGGACTGAATGAGAACTATAAGTCTAGGGTAAAATTACGCTTACGATCGGTTCAGACTGCGTGAGTTAAATTTTTAATGTAGTAGGGGTGCCTGCAAGAATCTCGCCTGACACTTAAAGTGTCAGGCGAGATTCTTGCAGGCACTTATAGGTCAAGTAATCACATTTTTTCAAACTTTAATAGATTATAATATGTAAATCTCATCAATCAAGTCATATTGCTCATTTTTTACCAAGATGCAAAAAACCGAACGCGAATGATAATTCTTATGCGTTTTACTAATAATGAATATAAAGTCAAATACTTTTGCATTGGTAGTCCTGATTTCCGCATTGTTTTCGAATGTAACGGGGCAGAATAAAGATTGCTTAGCTTTCAATTTTAGGTCAGAATTATTTACTGAGTGCGACATTATCGGACTCGGTGAAGAATCTCATGGAATAAAAACGATCAATGAACATCGAAATTTGATAGCATTCAGTCTAATCCAGAACTATGAGGTTAAGTATATCGCTTGGGAGCAAGAATTTGGTTCTTTAAGTGCAGTAAATGATGGGCTCAATCAAAAGCAACCAAACTTTGAACAACTCATCAAACATTTTACTTGGTTTTGGCAAACTGAGGAAACGACAGACCTTTTAAGGCATATTCATCAACATAATCTAGAGTATCCCGACAAGAAGATTAAATTGGTTGGCATTGATTTATCATCCAATTTGACAACCTATCGTGCATGTTATAATTTTTTTCATCCATATATTTCAAATAGATCTATTCTAGATGAATATTCAACATTTAAACCGAAATTTGAGAAATATAAAAATCTAAATAAGAAAGACGTTGGCAAACTTCAGCGTATTTCCGATCAGCTCATGGAAGAGCTCTTTTCAAACCCGATTTACAAAGAAAAGTATTCTCGAGAAGCAATACAGATCATTCGTATGCATATTAATAACCTTTATCAATTTCCACCATATTTTCAAAAGAACCAATTCCCAAGAGATGAAATCATGTATGTTAATTTAACAGCGTTGCGAAATATCTGTCATGAATCAGAGAAAATTGTCGTTTTCGCACATAATGGACATATTTCCAAAAGTGATCCATATACCAACTCGATGGGAATGTTGCTAGCTAATCACTTCAGTAGTAAATATTATGCGATGGGCTTCGAGTTTGGAGAGGGCAACTTTGTTTGCACTAAAACCAACGCCAGCAAATTAAGAATTTTAATGCGTGGGATGGTGCTTAAAAAAAATGTCAGTAAGTTCTATGAAAGCACTATCGGCAACCTTCCTTTTAACCCAGCCTCATCTTCTTTACAGTATCTGGGCAGTCAACCTCAGCAGTTCTTGTTTTATGATGTTCATCAACTAGAGTATAATTCTGAATTGCAAAATTTACTTACTACAGAACAGCTCTATCATGATATTGGCACTGTATGTCCGGAATTCGAAAATGCATTCTCCAAGAAGAAATGGTCAGATCACTTTGATGGAATGTATTTCATAAGATACGTGGAGGCTAGCGAAAAAGTAAAATTTTAGAGCTGAGCGAAGCAGCCGCATTTTATCTAAGTAAGCAGAACGCCTATGTTACAACCCCGCCTTCGCACTAATCTCCAGCATTCGATCAATACTAGCAACACCCTGCTCAATCACCCAATCTGGCAGTATAATTTCAGGTAGTTCATGTTCCATACAGAGGTAAAGCTTCTCCATTGTATTGCGTTTCATATGCGGGCATTCATTACATGCACATGTATTATTTGGTGGTGCGGGAATAAATGTTTTGTCTGGGGAAGCTAATTCCATTTGATGAATTATTCCTGATTCCGTGGCGACAATAAATTCAGTTGCTGGATTTTCTCGTGTATATTTTAAAAGCCCACTTGTCGATCCGATGTAATCCGCTTTTTCTAATAAATGTGCTTCGCATTCTGGATGAGCAATAAATTTAGCATCAGGATGTCGCAACTGCAATTTTGTGATTTTTTCATGAGAAAATATTTCATGAACCATGCAGGTGCCATTCCAGATAATTAAATCGCGACCCGTTTTCTTTTCTAGGTAAGCTCCCAAATTTCTATCCGGTGCAAAAATAATTTGTTTATCTACAGGTATGCTTTCGATGATCTGAACAGCGTTGGTTGATGTGCAACAAATGTCAGTTAGGGTTTTCAACTCTGCTGTACAATTAATATAGGATACGACGACCGCTTCCGGATACTTCTCTTTAAACTTTGAAAATAAATGCGGTGGGCAAGAATCTGCTAAACTGCAGCCAGCTTTGAGATCAGGTAATAACACTTTTTTTTGTGGACTCAGCATTTTTGCAGTTTCTGCCATAAAATGCACGCCTGCAAAAACAATAATATCCGCTTCCGTACTTGCCGCTTGCTGAGAAAGGCCTAGACTATCTCCGATGTAATCTGCTATATCTTGAATCTCTGATTCCTGATAATAATGCGCCAAAATAATGGCATTCTTTTCTTTTTTTAGTCTATTTATTTCTTCTACTAAATCAATTGTAGGGTCGACTTCGATATCCAAGTATCCGAATTTTTGAAGTTCTTTTGCTGCTGATGTCATTTGATTAATATTTAATTTTTCCTAAAATAAATACCGCAGGTAATTTTTTATCGAATGAAAATCCTGATCGTTTCCAGTCGCTTACCTTTTTAGTCAAACAAGTCTCCTCATCGCCTCCAATATCCATTGAAATGTGCAAGTATGTCTGCCCATCGCTATAACGTAAGATTTGCTCATAGAGTTTTTGATTCCGATATGGGGTTTCCATAAAAATCTGACTCGTTTCCGTGCTTTTTATCGACTTAGATATTGCGCCTAGCTGTCTGGAGAGCTCTTCTTTATCTCTGGAAAGGTAGCCGTGAAACGTAAATTGCTGACCGTTTAGACCAGAGGCCATTAGTGATTGCATAAAAGACGAAGGACCGGGAAAAGGCTTTACAATGATCCCATTCTGATGCGCGGCCATCACCAATCGATAGCCCGGGTCTGCAATACACGGCATGCCCGCCTCAGACATGACAGCTACGTGATGACCTTCATTCAATATCGGTAGAGCATCTTGTAGGTAGCGACCCTCATCTTTTTTCTCGATTTCAAAAAATTGAATTTTATCAAAATCAGCCTGGTCAAATAAATACTTTATCTGTCGCCGCGTAGTACGAATTCGCTCGCATACAATGGCTTTGCATGTACGTAATGCTTTTATAATACGGGGATCAAATTCCCAGCTGCCCGATTCACTGATCGGACTTGGAATTAAGAAAAGCATCCCTTTGTTTGCATTGCTGTCCATACTGGTTAAAGATAGTACGATATTTGAAATGGGTTAAACATGCGAGCTAGCTTTATTAACATCTATCAAGATGTGAATATTGGATTTAAAACCTGATAGTGATTCCAAAACCTGAAAAATGGTTTTCGAATAATGCTTAAATTTGACTCCACAACTCTAATCTTATGAAACACACATACTATCCAGTAAACCCGTCTGAGATCGACAATTCCTTAACTACTTTGCCGCGATCCTATAAGTTGAAGGCTGCGCTGGCAGTTTTGGCTATCATTTTATTTTTTGTACTCTATCTTTCATTGGTCATCGGGCTTGGCTACTTAGTCTATTTATCAATAAAATACCCGCTTACAGAAATAAATAAAATGACAATTCTAGGAAAAATTGGAGCCATTTCCGGATCAGCGATGTTATTTGCATTTACACTCAAATTCATCTTTAAATTAAAAAATCACAAACCAGATAATCGTATTAAATTAAATATTGAAGATCAACCCACCATTTTTTCCTTTACTAAAATGATTTGCCGCGATACGGGTGCGCCAAAACCAAAGTCTATATTTGTTGATCCAGATGTCAACGCTTATGTGTCGTACAGCAATATTTGGAAAAGTTTGTTCTTTCCTGTCAAAAAAGAGTTGACAATTGGGATGGGTTTAATTAGCTCTTTAAACTTGTCTGAATTTAAAGCGGTTATTTCGCATGAATTTGGTCATTTTGCTCAGCGAAGCATGAAAATTGGAAGCTATATCATGTCTGCCAACACCATCATTCACGATATGATTTTTGAGCGTGACAAATGGGATGAAGCATTGGCACAATGGCGAGGCACTGACCTTCGTCTTGCGTTTATAGCATGGATTATCACTCCGATCGTTTGGCTCATCCGTCAATTATTAAATTTATTTTATCAATTTTTAAATATTATGCATGCTTCTCTGTCTAGAGAAATGGAATTTAATGCTGACAAGGTAGCTGTCGCCACTACCGGAAGCGAGAGTATTATTTCGGGACTTTGGAAACTAGACAATGCTCAAATGCAATGGAACAGTACATTGAATCACATTTATTTGGCTTCTCAAAAATCTATTTACGTGAACAACATTTATTCAGCATATAATGAGGCGCTAGAAAATACCATAACAATGCAACGAGTTTTATTTGATGAACTTCCAAATGACAATCGCGGCGGAAAACTTTATTTTTCTACGAATACTACATCAAAATCGAACATGTATGCCAGCCATCCGCCAAATGATTTGCGCGAAGCGAATGCTAAGCAACCATATATCCATTGTCCCATTGACGATCGCAGTCCTTGGATATTATTCGATGAGGACGAGAAAATTCAACAAGAAATGACATCGATGTTATACGAAAAGTATTTTAATACTTCTGAATATGACGCATCACCATATGAATCATTCAGAAAATTCGTGCATGCTGAGAATCATGGACTCGAATTATTGAATGCCTACAGTCGCAATTTTAATAGTCGCTTCTTGACTATCCCGGATGACGATTTATTTAAAATTGCCTTATCGAAAACAGACAAAACTGTATATCCAAGCACAGAAGAACTCCAAGATGAAGTAAAAATTTTAATGGAACCCATTCAATATTTAAATGACAAGATTACTCAAGTGCAAGAAATTGCGCAAGGACAATCAAATTTGAATTCTATTACTATTGATAATAAAACTTACAGGAAAAATGAAATGGAAAGTGCTTTTCAAGTCCTAAATGAAAAAAGAGAACAAATATGCAACACAGCATTTGTTGAGTGGGATCGAGTTTTTTGTCTTTCTTATTTTCAAAGATCGAATGACCCAGAAATCACTGACAAACTTTATTCATCATTTATTCAATACGATTATATTAAATCTGTGTACCTTTTATTGATAAAGACGCGGACTATGATCCACGAACGTCTAGCAGGGTTTGAAGGAAGAAATGATGTGACGGATGCACAAATATCCTTCTTCGCTGACGATATCGCCGAAGCCATGAAAAATGTTAATGATGCTCTGCTAAAACTCAATCAAATCAAATTTGTCTCATTGCCAAATATTGATTCAGCTCAAGAACTGGTAAAACTCATCGTCGAACGTGAAGCATTTGACACTGGAAGCGCGCATATGTTTCAGACAAATCGGTTTAATAAATTGATGGAATCTTTAGATGCTGGCATTTATCATTGTGAACGGATAGAGCAGAAAAGTATCATAACCATTTTATTGCTCCACGAGGATATTGATGCATCAAACTAGCATCCATTAAAATAAAGACCGATAAATACCTTGTGAATCGTTTCATTTATCAGCATAATCTTCATTTCAATCGTTCTATTAGCCACCACAAAATTTACGGAAATGAAAAATTTATTGACTTTTACTCTGATGATACTTTCATCGGTATTCGCATTAGCGCAATCAGCTGACCAACTTTATTCATATGAACCATCAGACGAATATCCTTTCGGTCAGGTCAATCCTGATGCTCCTAAGCAAACCGCAGATTTTGCCGGACTTATCGGCACTTGTGCTTGCAAGTCGATCTCCCGCATCGATCGTAATACGTGGGCGGATACAACCTCTATGTTGTGGACCTGGAAATATATCATGAATGGATGGGGCGTTCAAGATGAAACCCTAAAAGCGGATGGTAAACACTCAGGAAGTATTCGTCAATTTATAGCTGATAGTTCGAGGTGGTTCGTGCATTATTACTCCTCGAATGGACCTACTTCTACGCTGCCCACGTGGGAAGGAAATAAAAAGGAAAACGGTGACATCATCTTATTCAAAGACCAAACCGCTCCTAATGGTACAGCCGGATGGTTTCGATTAACATTTAGCAATATTTCTGATAAAGGTTATAATTGGATAGGCGAATGGACGTCCAAGGACGAATCATTCGTGTATCCAACATGGAAAATATTTTGCAAACGCGAATAATTTTTTATTCAATAACCAATCGTGCGCTTCTAGCATCGGCGATAATAAAATAGCCGATAGCACCACCTGTGAAGTTTGTACGGACATTGGCTGGTGGAGCGTCAAATGGGCCACCTCTAAATATTTCTGATTCGATATCGATGAGAAAATTTGCAGTCTCCTTTCCGATAGAATATATTTCGATCACGGCTGTGTCACCGATTTGAAACAGTCGATCGTCGGCGCTTAAATCAATATCGTCTAAATACTGCCCGTCAATAAATTCATCATTCGTAAAGGATCCATTGATCAACGAATCACCTGCAGCCGATCCCGCCAAATAGTCTATACCGTAATACGCATCACCCTCTCCAGGAATTTCCTGAAAATCAAATAACGTTTCATAAATAAATACAGTGTCCGTATCCTCTAGTTCTTCATATATTCGCTGTCTTACGTTTTGAATATCAGGACTGGGGCGCATTTCATGAGTTGCTGAAAAGGTAAATCCGCCTACTAAAACCTCTAATTGATGAAGATCACCAACTTGCCCAACCCAATCTTCGGGCAAATAATAAAACCCTGCTTCGGCTTCACTTAAGGAATACGTATGGGATTCATCGCGCAATGTCACCAACGCGCCGGACACCAAGTTCTCACCTATTGCACCCAAATAATTAACCGTTTTACTTACTTTAATAAATTGCGGCTCATCCAAATTTGAAATAAATCCAGTGATAACATATTTTTCATTGCCCTCATTTAAATCAAGGTCAATTTCTTCTCGAAAACAAGAAGAACACAAGACACCAATTAATAGAATAAAAATGTAATTAAAATATTTCATAAATAATTAAAATTTAGCGTTATAAGTGATAGAAGGAACAATAGAAAATATCGATGTTTTTTCTGCAAACGTCGTGTTTGAAGCCACATCTCGTTGTTTAAAGTCAATACTAAAGGCATTTTTACGATTATAAACATTATAGACACTTAACACCCATTCGGATTGGAATCTTCGATTAGCATTTTTCTTTGCGCGTAATGTAGCCGACAAATCAAGTCTGTTATAATCAGGCAGACGCTCACCATTTCGCTCAGAATATACCGGCACAGCTACGCCAAGAAATTCATATCGACCAGTTGGGAATGTTACTGCACTTCCAGTTGAGTATACGAAGTTGCCACCTATTGACAGTCGATTACTGAGTTCATAAGAAGCCACAACCGAAACTTCGTGTGGTTTGTCATATTTTGCATAATACCATCGGCCATTGTTGATTTCATCGATTTTTTTCTCTGCTTTTGAATATGTGTATCCAACCCAACCAGTTAATTTCCCTTTATTCTTCTTCGCCAATATCTCCAGTCCATAAGCTCGACCAACACCAAAACGTAATTCCCCTTCTAGATTTTTATTTAATAATAGTTGGGCATGATCCTTAAAGTCAATAGCATCAATAAAACTTTTGTAATAAATTTCAGCCGAAAGCTCGACTGCATTATCATTTAGATTCTTGAATATACCGATCGCATATTGATCGGCCTTCTGAGGTTTGACATGTTCAGTTGACGAGAACCAAATGTCGAAAGGTGTAGCGGAATTACCATTGGAAGCGAGCTGAATATATTGGGTTGTTCGATTATAACTTGCCTTGATTGATGTCCGATCATTCAATTTATAGCGCATACCAATTCTCGGTTCAAGATTCCAATAGGTATTAAATATCCCAGAACTATGATATGTTGTATCAACAACTTCATATTGATCATTCATATTGTAAACCTCTTTAGGTCCTGTGTTCAATGAATTACTCAGTCGCAATCCATACTCAATTTTTAATCGATCATTTGGTTGATAAGTATGTGACAAATACAGCGCATTTTCATAGGTTAAATCCGATTGTATAACCAATTCATTGACGAGTTCATCATTTTCAAATGATTTAATATCCCCAGGACTAATATTATGTTGAATCGCATGAATTCCAAATTTTACCGTATTTCTAGGATTTATAAAAGCTCCAAAATCAGCTTTCAAGCTATGTTCTTCCAATGTTGAATTCCAATTAAAATCCGAAATCGCTTCATCAAAACCAAGAAAATAACTATAATTACTATAATAATATGTTAAATTTGAAAATAGTTTAGGTGAGAATATGTGATTCCATCTAGCAGTCGCAGTAGAATTACCCCAATTAATAGAGACTCCTTCAGCACTTGATTTAATTACATCTTTTCCAAAATAACCAGAAAGAAATATGCGATTATTTTCGTTGATTCGATAATTACCTTTGGCATTCAAATCATAAAAGTAAAATTGATCACCATCTGCAGAATTATCATTGCGCAATGAAAAATATAGTTTACTCAATACATCCAGATAAGATCGACGACCAGCCAACATAAACGACCCGCGGTCTCCTATAGGCGCCTCCACAGCCAATCTGCTCATCACAGTACCAATACCACCAGAAGCCGCAAAACGCTTAGAATTCCCTTCTTTCATCCGAATATCCAACACTGACGACAGACGTCCACCGTAATGCGCAGGAATGGCACCTTTGTAGAGTTGCATATCTTTAATCGCATCAGGATTAAATGATGAAAAAAATCCGAGTAAGTGTGAAGCGTTATAAATCGGTGCCTCGTCTAATAAAACCAAATTTTGATCTACATTTCCTCCGCGAACGTAAAAACCAGAACTACCTTCACCGACAGTTTTTACGCCAGGCAATAGCTGTATGGCTTTTATAATATCAACTTCACCAAAAAGTGCCGGCATTTTTTTTACAGTTTCGATCCCTACATTAATGGTGCTCATTTCTGTTGATTCAACATTTTGATCTTCATCCTCTTTTTCTGCCACTATAACTACCTCTCCTGCGACTTCAAAATTTTCGCTAAGGTCAATGTCACGTTTCGTGTTTTCCGTCAATTCTATTTTAACCGTTCTTGATTCATATCCGAGATAGGAATAAACAATATCGATTGATCCTGAAGGCACAGTAAGTGAATAAAATCCGTAAACATTAGTCACAGCACCCGTCTCAAGCGAAGGTATATATACCGCAGCACCTATTAGATCTTCCCCGGTGGCGCCGTCTCTTATCTGGCCGCTTATTGTGTATGTCGGAGATTGAGCCTGAAGGCCAAAGATCCAAATCAATTGAAAAATAAATATTTTAATATATTTCATAATAAAAAGTATTTGCGATTTTAAAATTCGTCGCAGGTTAGTGTAACCTGCAAAGAGTCTGCTTGGCGTTGTAATCGTACGCGCATTTCTGCTTTTTCTGAATCATCAAAAAAAGGCTCACAAAGTTGCTCAGAAATTACACGTCCGGCATTGCGATAAGAACATTCAAGACAGTCTGGTGTCTCATTGATATTAAATACACAGCCTGGAAGTAAAAAGGAACAAAATGCACAAAAAATTAACAATTTGTTAGTCTTCATAATCTTAGTTTTTGAAAAGACAATCCCAGACAACCTGGGTTGCACTTATATGAAAAATAAAATCTATTGGTATACGTAGTCTGTCAAATTGACCGACCATCGTGAAATCTTTATTCAAAATCCATAGTAAAGCCCTACATCAATTCTTGAAAAAAACAAGTCAGTAATATCGAACCGAGCTATGGCGCCGGCCTTTAAATTTTTACCCAAGTCGTACTTCACGCCGCCTCCTGCATAAATACTAAAATCAGTGTATCGCTCTCGAATTCCCGGAAAATTTACTGGCTGAGTAATCAATTCATCATCCATATAAACTTTAAAATCAAGTGTAGGAATCGAAATATCCAATATATCAAATGAAGCACCAGCATGCAAGACCCAATCAAACCTCTTTTTTTGAATATGATAATTAAAAAACAGAGGGATTTGATAAACGCTGCCATTGGCTTCTATCCGACCATCCACAATCAAGCTATCACCTACTTGCAACGCTACACCCTGATTCAACTCCACCTCAAATTTTGTTGACTTATCATTTATCGTCAAAGAGCCAAATCCAATATTGTTGTCGACGTAGTCTTTTACGTCTTCAACCCCTAGTTCCTCAGAATATAATTCAGAAGCGGTGAATGCCAGTTTTCCATCAAAGTCTGAAAACATTACTCCCGTTGTCACACTCAATCGCTTATTAAATCGTCGGGTGATATAGCCATTGATGTTAAAATAGCGTAATTTAATTTCTGCTCGTTCATGATCTTCTTCTTCTACCGCCGAAATGTTAAAAGGCATTATCATGAGCGGAGCAGTGGTCAACCCCACTTCCCATTTATGCATCTTACGTGGAGAAATGAATGGCTGCTGCTTGATTTTCATTTCATTTTGAGTCAGCTGCGAAAATCTTATCGGCGCCAACTTCGCTAGACTTAATCCTTGCAAAGGCATCGATTGCTCCGTCACACTTTTTTTATCAATTTTATCCAATGGGGCTGATATTATAGGATTTTGAGCAGAATACGAACTTTGAGTGATCGACGTCTTGGAACTCAATTGCTGCTTATCTATGTTAGAGCTTCGTTCGGACGCTTGGCTACTTTTAGAAACTTTTTTTCTAATAGATTGGTCTTCAGAAGGCAAAGGAATAATTGACGAACCTGTTTTTTTCTCTTTTTGCTTTGATCTTAGATCTTGATGATTTATTTCTTTCTTATCCTGATTACTAGATATAATTTGTGATTTGTTATTTTTTTCGATCGGAGGAATTACTGGATTATCATTTATCGCACTTTTTTGAATTTCATCTTGAACCGATGCGTTTTGACTTAATTCATTATTCGTTATAATTATTTCTTGTTTATCCGTTAAATTATCTTGAACATAGTTGGATGCGATTACCATCCAAGCAATGGCGATTGCCAATCCTAAACTGAGTAGAAAAAATAAACCAAATCGTCTTTTCTTCTTCTTTGGAAAATGAACCTTTGCAGCATTAAATATTTCATCGGACGGCACGTTCCAATCTGCTTCAACAGGGTAACTGTCGATGATTTTGGTTCTAAAATAATTTATTATTGTGTCTCGCTCTTTCATCTTTTACTAGTTTCTATAAGTTGTAATTCGAGCATTTTTCTTAATTCTTTTTTCGCTTTAGACAACTGCGATTTAGATGTTCCTTCTGAGATACCTAGTTCTTCAGCTATCTCTTTATGTTTGTATCCTTCCAAAGCATACATATTAAATATGATGCGATATCCATCGGGTAATGACTGTATCAATTTAATGAGTTCTTTCGTCGCTAGTTTCTCGTACACATCTTCATCATTTGATTGGCTTTTTTCACTCACAACCTCAATCGATTCAAATGTCTCATGCCAACGATTCTTTTTTAAATGCTTCAGAGCAGTGTGAGCAAAAATCCGTGATGACCAAGTCAGAAACTTGGATCTTTTTTCATCGAACTGCAGTAAATCTCGATACACTTGAATCAATCCATCCTGCATAATGTCATCGGCCTCAAACTTCGTTTTACCATACCGCATACACGTCATATACCATTGTGCCCGGTAGCGCATATACAATTCTCTTTGCGCCCCTTCGTCACCTTTGATACATTGTTCTATGATATGTTTTTCGCTTCTCGGCATAGTCAACACTTTCGCGTGTCTGACATATATGGACGTTTGCCTCCACAATGGTTGCCTAAGGTCGGAAATATTTATATTTGATTCGTGAGAGGTCTAGTAAACAAGCTTGTCAAAACGTATTTGGAATACAGATATCGGAAAATAACCGATTTTTTGAATGACCCCATTCGAACGCAACAGGATTTGTTGATGGACATGTTGTTTCGGGCACAAGACACTGACTGGGGCAGATGCTACGACTTCGGCGAAATCGACGACTATCGTACATTTGCCGATCGGTTACCTACTCAGGAATATGATGATATAAAACCGGATATTCAACGTATGATCCGTGGCGAAGAGGACGTCCTTTGGCCCGGGCGAGTATCCTGGTTTTCTAAGTCATCGGGCACTACAAGTGACAAGAGTAAATTCATACCTATCACAGATGAAAATCTCAAAACATGCCACATCAAAGGCAGTTGGGATGCAGTTTCCATCCTTTATCAGAAGGTTCCTGATGCTCGACTTTTTGCCGATAAAAGTTTGTTGATGGGCGGCAGTTTATCCACGTTTACTGAAAATCCTCAGGCCACTTATGGCGATGTGTCCGCTATCATGCTTCACAATATGCCCGCTATCGGACGACCTTTTTATGCACCTGATATGGAAACCGCACTGATGGATAATTGGGAATTGAAAATTGAACGGATGGCCAATCTGGTCAAAGATGAAAATATCACCATGTTTGGAGGGGTGCCCACCTGGACGATGGTCCTACTCGATAAAATATTAGAATTAACAGGTGAAGAGGATATGTCGCGAGTTTGGCCCATGGCAAAAATATACATGCACGGTGGGGTTAATTTTGATCCTTACCGTGCGCAATTTTCTAATTATTTTTCTAATAATGATTTTCTATTTCAAGAAATTTATAATGCCTCGGAAGGATTTTTCGCTGTGCAACACCGTGATGAAGATGACGACATGATATTATTATTGGATAATGGTGTTTTTTATGAGTTTATTCCCTATGAAAATCAAAAACCAATTGGTGCGGCCATTCCATTGCAGGGTGTGGAAATTGGTAAACGCTATGCCATTGCGATCACGACCAACTCCGGTTTATGGCGATATCAGCCTGGAGATGTGGTAGAGTTTACATCCATACATCCGTTTAAAATAAAAATAAAAGGACGTACAAGACAATTTATTAATGCGTTTGGAGAAGAAGTCATGGTAGCCAATACGGATGAAGCCATTGCAAAAACATGTCAATCTTTGAATGTCACTGTCTCTGATTACAGCGTTGCTCCCCGTTATTTGAAACAAAACACTCAAGGCGGACATGAGTGGCTCATTGAATTTGAGCGTAAGCCATCAGATTTACGAGTTTTTGAACAATTACTCGATCAAAATTTACAACAAATCAATAGTGACTATGAAGCCAAGCGAGCACACGATTTGGCATTGACTTGTTTGCAAATTAAATCTGTACGACCAGGTACTTTCCATAGTTGGCTCAAGTCAAAAAACAAACTAGGTGGACAACATAAAGTACCGAGACTTTCAAATGATCGCAAGTATGTGGATGATATTTTGCAATTTATTCACTCAAATTAGTGTTGTGCAGACATGAATTATTCGATTATCAACAACTTTCAGATAGAGTCATCAGAAGAAACACTTGACGAAGACACCTTACACGAAGCGCTCACCGATCGTATAGCCGAAATGTTACAATATGAAACCGATTTATTATTTAGCACACTATATCGACTTGATGTACTCGAACATAAAATAAAACATGTACTATCGGGTGTTTCCGGAGAGGACATTCCTGGAGGACTTGCGCGATTAGTCATTGAACGTCAAAAAGAAAAATTAGCCACGCGTAAGAATACCGGGGAGCCCCCGAAGTTTAAAGACTTCTAAAATTTTATTTTTAAATTAATCATTTCTAAAGAGCATGCTCAAACGCACGGAAGCCATCCTAATGAAAACTGTAAAGTTTCGCGAAACGAGCATCATTGCACACGTCTTTACACCAGATGACGGCATCGTACCATTAATCGTATCAGGTGTGAGAACGCAAAAAAATAAAGGTAAAGCTGCACAATTTCAACTTGGCCAAATCCTCGAAGTTGTTTATTATGATAAGCAGAAAGAAGGCGTGATGCGATTAAAAGAATCAGCGGCCACCATACATTATCGATCGATACCTTTGCAAATTACAAAGATCGCGCTGCTACAGTATTTCATTGAAGTGACCCGCAATTGTATGTACCAAGCCGCAGTTGTAGCAGATGATGTGTATACACTTTTGCGAAACACATTGATTTATTTAGACAATCATGATGGCACAAATATTAATCTATCAACTTATTATCTATGGCATTTAATCGATAAAATGGGTTTGGCTCCTAATTTAGATTTAGAACGCGGAGAGTATTTTGATCTTCAATCTGGCGACTATGCAATGACGATGCCTCAGCATAAATCAGCCATCACGTTGCCTGTGGCACAAAAGTTAAATGAATTAATGCAGACGCCATTTACAGAAGTTGAACTTATGGATATCGGACCTAGAGAGCGAAAACAACTATTAGAAGCCGGGCACATCTTTTTAAAAATTCATCTCAGTTATTTTCGAATGCCAAAGAGTGCTGATATCTATAGAGACATCCTAAAATTATAATATTTGCTGTTGTTGAGAAGAGATCATTATGAGTTTTGATATATTCATTACTACTCGAGTAGGTCAATATAATAAATAGATGTCCTAATTATGAAATACTTTAAATTTTTAATTCTTATGCTTGTATTAGTGACATTTGCTTCTTGTAATAAAAATGACGACAATTTAAAAGTAATATTTGCTGCCGACATGCAACATCCGATGGGGTGGAATAATCTGAAAATTTATAGTGACATGACGTTTGGGTATGCAGAAAAACGTTTGTTAAAAACCATCAATTACAAAGGCAGTGTTAAAATTTCAAAAGACAAATTGATTTTTGTGTATGATGACGAAGCACCATCGATTGGCACAACAGCCGTCATAGACGATATTTTCCTCACGTATTCTGAAGGCATCGTTAACGAGGTGCTAGAAATCAAAATAAACAAATTGCAAGATAAATAATGAGGCATGTCACATATCGTGCGTAAAGGCACGGAACGCGGATTGATGTGAACAGTTATAGATTTTATCGTACTTTTCCTTTACTGAAAAATTTACATTTGAATTAAATTATATGAAACGGAAAAAATTCATCGAATCAATTTTGGGTGCATCGGCATTTCTAGCTGCGCCATACGGTAGTTTTATAAAAAGTAATCAATCAATTTCCGAATTGATAAACAAAATGAATCGACCAACCACAGGTAATATGATCGGTCTTAAAGCTGAACCTATAGCAAAAGTGAAAGTGGGAATTATCGGTCTTGGAAATCGAGGCACCGTATTAATCCAAATGTTTCAATGGTTGATTGAGCAAAACCATACTGAAATTGTCGCCGTATGTGATCTCGATGAAAATAAAACCTCAAAAGCTGTTGATTCGATCAAGCAATGGCAGAATAAACCTGTTGATACCTACGCTGGCGATTCAGAAAAGTGGAAAGAACTTGCAAAACGCGATGACATAGATTTATTATTGATTACTACGTCTTGGGAATTACACGCGCCGATGTGCATCTACGGTATGCAACAAGGAAAGCACGTGGCATCCGAAGTACCGATAACTTATACATTGACTGAGTGTTGGGATTTGATAGAAACTGCTGAACGCACACAACGCCATTGTATCATGATCGAAAACTGTTGCTACAATGACGAAGAATTATTCGTGTTAAATATGATCGAAAATGGTGTGTTCGGTGACATTACGCACGCAGAAGGGGCTTACTTACATGATTTAAGAGCGCACATGTTGAGCACAGAATATTATAAAGATCAGTGGCGTCTAAAACATCATATGACACGCGATGGAAATTTTTATACGACACACGGTTTAGGGCCCATTAGTTTCTATTTGCATATTGGAAGGGGAGATACTTATAAATATCTAACTTCCATGAGTTCCCGCGAATTGAATTTAAGTGAAACCGCCAAACGTTTAAATTCATCTTATCAAGCATTCAAATGCGGTGATATGAATTCAACTTTAATTAAAACGGAAAAGGGGAAGACAATTTTATTACAATTTGACGTGCATACAGGTAGGCCATATTCGCGTATAAATAAAGTCGTCGGCTCGAAAGCCGTGCATGACGGTTATCCAAGCAGACTCTACATCGACGGCGATAAACTTGAATATTGGGGACACAAATGGCTCGATCAAGAACATTACGAATTATATAAACAAGAATATCAACACCCTATGATTAAAAAACTTAAAACGATAAGTCAACAGTTCAAACAAGGACATGGTGGGATGGATTTTGTGATGATGTATAGATTAATTCGATGTCTAAACCTCGGATTGCCGTTGGATATCAACGTTTATGATAGTGTGATGTGGAGTGCCGTCACGCCGCTCTCCGAGATGTCTGTGGCGAGTCAAAGTATGCCAATTCCATTTCCAGATTTTACCGGTGGTCAGTGGAACGCTCATGATAAATTAGAAATTATGCGCGATATATCTGAGACGAAATAGAAATCATCAAACCTTTTCGAGTTTTTTATGTGGTTTCTCAGGCCACTCGATTGTAATCAAATCATCTGCGGATATGATTCCACTTTTTAAAACAATACCCATGATTCCTGACTTTCTTATAATATTTCCATTTGTATCTTTTTCGATGACGGCTTTCATCAATCCCGGTTGAAATTTGTCTAGTTGCGAACATGGGTTGCGCAATCCGGTTATTTTAATTTTTGCGTCATTCCCACAATGCAAAACTGTATCAACGGGCAGTGCGAGCAGATCAATACCAGCAGTCGTAATATTTTCACCCATATCTCCTGGTTTTACATCAAATCCTTTTGCCTCCAATTCTTGATGTAGCTCTGAATGTATTAGATGTACTTGTCGCAAATTTGGTTGCGAGGCATCGGCTCGTACACGCGATCGATGTTTGACTGTCGCGCCAGCATGCGCATCACCTTTGACGCCAAGTCCTTCGATGAGCTCTATCGTTACTTGTGGTTGCTTAGAAAATGTATGTTCGGCGTTTTTACAGACAGCGATAATTTTGTGAGTTGTAGATTTCATTGCTATTTATTTTGCAAGTTTTTACTTAAAAGCCCGTAGTTAAAGGATTTTGACCCAGTGCCTGCAAGATTGTCGTCTGACACCTTAAGTGTCAGACGACAATCTTGCAGGCACCCTCCATACACCTCTTTAATCCAACAACCACTTACCCTCCATGCCGGCGCACAATATAATGAGCCGCTAAAGCAGTCTTTGCATCGATGAACTCACCAGCATCCACCTTGGACTTGACTTCTTCAATTGTCAAATAATGCAGTTTTATATCTTCTTCTTCATCCTCTGGGTCTCCGGTCGGAGTCTTCCGCGTGCTCAAAGCCGTCGCATAATATAAATATACTAGTTCCGTACTAATCCCGGGTGTTAAATAGATTTTCTGTAGTAGCGTTAATTCATCAATTAAAAATCCAGCTTCCTCATGAATTTCTTTTTCAGCTGTAAATCTCGGTGTATCGTTTCCATCGATTGTCCCTGCGACAATTTCCATTATCCAAGGATTTTCTTTATCGATTAAAGTTAACGGCGCACGCAACTGCTCAACAAAAACATATTTATCAATATCTTTTAGATATAAAATACTCGCAACAGCCGGTCCTTTATCGATGATAAAACGTATTACATCCTTAGAACGGCTACCATCGAAATGATCATAATTTAAAATACGCTCTTTAATGGTAAAGAACTTTTGAAAAATAATATTGTCAGACAGTAAATTAAATTTCATTAAAATCTTTTATTATTCGAAGAAAGTTCGAAGTGATTGCTCCAATTTCTCTGGTTGATCAGCGTGTACCCAATGACCAGCGTTTTCGATAGTTACAAATTCAGCTGCAGGAAATACCTTTTTTATAAATGATTCATCGTTCTTTTCGTCGATATAGTGAGATCTTCCACCGCGAACGAACAACGTCGGACCGTCATACGACTCGGATGTATTCACAGGAATCAATATATTTTCATAATCGCGATAAAGTGTTTTTAAATCAAATTTCCAATCGAAGCCTTCTCCCGATCGTTTTAGATTTTTCAATAAAAACAATCTCGTCCCTTCATCGGAAATGAGCTTCGATAATAAATTTGATGCTTCTTTTCTAGAACTCAGCGCTTTGAGATCAAGACTATTAAGCGCCTTGAAAATAGTCTGATGTCCTGGTTTGTAGACCTTTGGAGCAATATCAATAGAAACAAGACGATCGACCATGTCAGGATATTGCTGAGCAAATAACATCGCCACTTTGCCGCCTAGTGAGTGTCCCACCAATCGAATATCATACATCCAGTTATCCGTCAGAAAACTATATAAGGATTCAACTACTGCATGCAGATCGAATATTGGCAGCCGCGGTGACTTGCCGTGATTTGGTAAATCCACCAATACTACCGAATACGTATCTGATATTTGCCTCGCAATTGTTTTCCAATTATCTGACATTCCAAATAAACCATGCAGGATGACGACAACTTCTCCTGCTCCATACGTTTTATGATATAATTCCAACGACTACTGTACCGGTTTGAAGTGTACGATATCTACGAAGCGTTTCAATCGTTTTGAAATTTGACTTTCATCAAGATTTTTTAATCGCTCGATACTGAATTCCTCAACACAGAAAGATGCCATGACGGAGCCATAAATTACGGCTCGTTTCATATTTTCCATATCGGTTTCTCCAGTCATCGCCATATACCCCATAAATCCTCCTGCAAATGTATCTCCAGCACCTGTCGGATCATTTACTTTTGTGAGCGGTAGAGCCGGAGCAAAGAATATTTGTTCATCTCGAAATAATAATGCACCGTGCTCCCCTTTTTTGATAATTAAATATTTAGGACCCATGGCCAAAATTATCTTAGCTGCTTTGGCAAGAGAATATACGCCTGAAAGTTGACGAGCCTCTTCATCGTTAATTGTCAATACATCTACGCGCTCAATCACTTTCATCAATGCCGGCTTCGCGACATCCATCCAAAAATTCATCGTGTCCATAGCCACTAATTTTGGCTTAGTCGTCATTTGATCAAGGACAGATAATTGAATTTCCGGAGTTAGATTTCCGAGCAATACGTATTCGGCATCTTTATAAGCATTCGGTAATTTCGGGTCAAAATCTTCCAATACATTCAGTTCAGTCGTCAGCGTTTCGCGACTATTCATATTGTCAAGGTATTTACCAGCCCAGAAAAACGATTTCTTATCCTCAACAACATCAAGTCCTTCGGTATCGACGCCGTGAGATTCGAGTAATTTTATCTCTGTATCTGGAAAGTCACCTCCAACAATCGAAACTAACTGGATTCCCTTCGTAAAATAACTAGCCGCCCAAGACGCATATGTGGCCGCTCCACCTACTACACGTTCGGCTTTGCCTCTTGGCGTGTAAATGGAATCAAACGCTACCGTACCTACTATAACTAAACTCATGTATTTTGATTTTTTGCAAATATATGGATTCGAAGGCAGAGATGTCCTAATCAAAGATTCCTAAAAACGCGATCAAAATCATGCTTGGATATCACATCTTGAACACCGCAAGGGTCAATCATGCTTAAAAAAATTATTCTCCGGCCTATAATTTCAGTATTTCAATAGATAAAACCTTTACAATAGCACAAAACACTGACTTTCAGCCAAGCAGAATTATCCTATATTAAAATACAACATCAACATACCCGAAAACAGCTTAATCTTACGTTATTTGTACTTATGCACAGCAGTTGGTATGTGGTAGTTTTCATTTTGTTGCTGAGTGGCAAAGGTTCAGCGCAAACTTATGTCGCTGACCATGTCGACGTAAATCTACCTTCAGGAAAAATTGATCATTTAGCTAAAGACTGCTGGAACCGGTTAATCATAGGTCAGGGTTCAAACATCTCTGCATATGACGGTCGTGTGGCAATCCCTGCTTTGAATCTGCCGAAGGGTCGAATGCTCCTAGATGTATTTGGTGATCGTGAAAAATCCATCAATTATTATTTGACCAACCAGACACTATATGAAATGGTGCCTCGGTGGCAGAAGTTGGACTCTTTGATCAGTATGACAAAGTTGAAAGGCCCAGTAATCTTTCATTTTTTTGATGGTGAGCATCTTATTTATCAATCCGCAGCGTTTATTGTTTACCATTTTCATTTGCCCACACGTACAGAAGTTGCATTGCCATACACTGGAGAAAAGCTTACAGGAATTGATTTTATTGACGGTGTAATATATTTATTCGATGACATTATTTATACCTACGATATAGATAAAAAATCCTTTAATCAAACCAATCTTAAACTACCGTCTAAGGATATCTATGTGATTCCTCATAATCATACGCCTTATGTGTTGAGCGCAAGAGGTCAATTGTGGCAACTAAATTTGAAATCACAATCATCCGAATATATCGATCGAATTCCTATATCTTCCAAGGTTGTTGATGCCAAAATCACAGGTGAGAAAATTTTTATTTTTACGCAAAGCCAAGGTATTATTCGATTTAATGTCAGCACAAAAAAGATTTCATATGTACATGGAGGAAACGGATTATGTTCAAATCGAATCGGGAGTTTCTTTATTGGACAAACAGATTATTTTTGGACAGCAGATCAAGATCAAATCTGTCTAACAACCGACAAAGGCCCGATCATCGCCGACCGTGATATGGGCCTCGTAAATGAGCGAATAAAATCAATCACTGAATTTAATAAGCGACTCTATTTTTCTACAGGAAATAACGGTTTTTATCAATTATTTAATGATAAAATTCTGCCATTAAATTCGACCAACGGTTTTGTAGATACACGCGTAACAAACCTCCAACCTATTTCCTCAGATAGGTTATTAATAGCGACGACAGGTTCTGGTCTAATCGAAATGACAAATCGAAATGAGTTTATATATCTGGACTCAGCGCTGCTTTCAGGATCACATGTACAAGGTATCACCAAATTGAGTCCAGACTCTTTAATCATAAGCACTAAGAACAGTGGACTTTGGCGACTGACAAAGTCAATGAATAGCGCTTGGACATCGCGACGTATTTTCCCAAGTCAGATTAAAAATATCAACGACGTTGCCGAAATATATAACGGCGATCTCATTATTGCCACTGATTCCGAATTAATTTATTACAACCATAAACATGAAAATATTTATCCAATATATCAAAACTATGATGGATTAATATTAAATGATCTCACACTGTGGGACGGTTGGATTTATGCCATTATGCCAGATGAATTTATTCGTATTCCTATGACCGGTAAAGATGCTGTCCCCGAATATCTGAATAATACAAATGGCATACGCTCGGTGGACATACAAAGTATTCATGCACATGACGGACTGATATATATTACGGATCAGATCGGTACGTATACAATTCCTATTTCACATTTTGATAGACCGAATGAAGCAATAGCGCCGAATTCATATGATTATAAGATTTCAAAAAATGGCTTATTAGCAACGAATAAATCGTTAATAGCAGCAACTGACAAAGGACTTGTAGATGTAAATCACGATATCGTCCAACCATCTCAAGCAACTCTTGTATGGGAATCTTTCACAATTAATAATGAAACGTATAAATCACTCCCGACCTATACGTTTGATGGAAAACAGAATCGATGGCTTTTCACTTTTGCCTCAATTTCGCCTGAATCTAAAGCCGAATTAAGTTATCAATGGAAATTAGTTGGTAAAAACCACTCGTTTTCAGGCAACACCGATCAACGCAGTATTTACTTTCCTTATTTACCCACGGACGAGTATACCATGAGCGTTGACCTGAATACTCCACAAATTAATACAAAACCACTTCTGGCACGATTCTGCATTGCCCCTCGGTTTTATAATACAACCACATTTCGATGGTTGGTCTTAATCGCTGGATTATTTGGTCTTGCACTACTCGCTTTTTTAATAAAAAAATTTACATCGAGCCGATTAAAGCGAAAAAATGCAGAACTTCGGTGGCAAAATGAAAAATTAGAATGGCAGCAAAAGGCCTTACAGCTGCAGATGAATCCTCACTTTATTTTTAATGTGTTGAACAGTATTCAATCTCTCATCGGAAAAGATGATAAACAAGCTCGATATTATATTGCTAAACTCGGGAAGCTTATGCGTTTGACATTGCATCACGCGCGTGAAAAATGGATTACTTTAGCAGATGAAATAGGACTTCTAGAAGCGTATTTGGACTTGGAAAAGCTCAATCACTCATTTTCATACCAAGTAATAAACAAAATTGATAATCATGTTATCGAAATACCACCGATGATGATTCAACCACTCGTTGAAAATGCTGTCAAACATGGAGTTCATAGAAGATCAAAAGACGGTCACATCGATGTAGAATTCAAATATTTGGGTCGAAAAGTGGTTTGTATAGTACGTGATAATGGACCAGGCCTTACGGACAAATCAGAAAATGATAAGCACATGAGTGTGTCGACAAAAATTATTAATGAACGAATGGCTGTTTATGAGAAGGAAGGGATTAAAGTTGATCCGGTTCAAATTCGAGAATTAAACGGTGCCGATCAGTCTGGAACTGAAGTTCAAATCGGTTTGCCTTATAAACATATTGATCAAACATGACAAATAGTAAATTAAAAGCTGTAATTATCGACGATATTGAAGCGGCTAGAAATAACTTACGACAAACGATAGAAGATTTTATCGATGAAATAGAAATCATCGGTGAAGCTGACGGCGTGGTGAGCGGTGCCATATTAATTAAAAAGTGTTGTCCGGATATTGCATTTTTAGATATAGAAATGCCAGATGGTACTGGATTTGACATTATCGATTTATTATCTGATAATACCGATACGCACATCATTTTCACGACTGGTTCTGAAGAATATGCGATCAAAGCGTTTCGGTACGCAGCCGTAGATTATTTACTCAAACCGATTGATCCTGACGATCTTCGCACTGCTGTAGATAAAGCCAAGGAGCGTGTCATTACACCGGACTTGGTCCAGCAAGTGATAGGTGAAGAGAAGTCCGACGTACCAGCGCGCATAGCCTTACATACTGCTGATGAAGTCGTGGTCGTGGAGATTGCCAATATTATCAGATGCCAGAGTCTGGATAATTATTGTCACGTTTATTTACAGTCAGGAAAGAAAATTTTATTATCAAAGCCACTGAAGCACTTCGCGGACTTATTAGAACCAGCAGATTTTATCCGCGTCCATCAAAGTCATTTGGTGAATTATCACCACATTCACGCATTTGTCAAAAAGGAAGGTGGCTACTTAAAGTTGAAGGATGATACCCAAATTCCAGTTTCGGTGCGTAAGCGAGCTGAATTAATGGAGCGATTAAATGAGCTATCTTAACTTATATTGATCTGCTCACAAATTAATTTTATTTAATCGAAATATCCAAAGCACCTGTAAAATCTTCATTTGGTGAGACCATATATTCACGGCATTTTTGCATATAAAGCGATGCAGCTTCATCGTTAGGATTTTGCTTCAATACATTTTGAAATCTTTCCGCGGCACCGTCAAACTCTTTCATCATATACGCACTCAAACCACTTTCAAACTCCCTCTTGGTCTCTCGTTTTAAGGCGCGATCGTCTTTATCTTCTGTGCTAAAACATTCATAGATACGAAGCGTATTAGTCTTGCCTACAACCTTCACCATTCCAAGATATCGTATGTCATACGACTGCGGATTTTCTATCGTTTCGTACAATGCATGACTCAAAATAATTTCTGCATGAAATATTTTCGTAAGTCCTTCTAATCGCGCAGAAGCATTCACGGCGTCGGACACAACACCTGCATTTAATCGAAATTCATCTCCTAGAATCCCCATAATGAGGTTACCTGTATGGATACCTACACCAATTTCTATTGGCATGCGATCCAGCTTCTTTCGTTGCTGATTATACACACGGACACGATTGAGCATATCTATAGCCGCGTTTAGTGCATTTTGCGGCTTTCCTAAAAATAAAGCCATAATGCCATCACCGTAGTAATCATTTACAAATCCGTCATGCTGTTTTATGGAAGGTCCGACACGGGATAAATATGCATTTAGGAAATTGAAATTCTCCTCTGGCGTCATAGACTCACTAATCGCTGTATAACCACGTATGTCAGAAAATAAAATAGACATTTCACGTTCCTCTTGATCACCAAGATTTACGTCCATAATATTTTGTTTGCCCAATACTGTCAAGAATTCTCGCGGTACGAATTTCACGTAAGCTTGATTAATGCTATGCAAATTCATATGTGTTTTTACGCGGGCCAGAAATTCACTTTTCGAAAATGGTTTAGCTAAATAATCATTAGCACCATAAGACAATGAATCCACTAAATCATTCACTTGGTTTTTTGCTGTCAACATGATGATAGGTAAATCACTTGGCAAATACTGCTTTCGAATCTCCTGACATACTTCATACCCATTCATTTTTGGCATCATGACATCCAATAAAACCATGTCAAAAACTTGCTTTTTAATAGCTTCAAGTGCTAGCGCACCTGAATCGACAAGCACTAGCTCCATGTCCTCATCGGCCAAATACCGTACGATGACTTGTTTATTAATTTCTTCGTCATCAACAACCAAGATTCTTTTAGTTGTCGCAGTCGTAAATACCGGCTTGATTAACTCCACTGAGCGCTGTGGGATGACGCGTTCTTGCGGCATATTGGTCGTCTTGGCCGTTGTTGTCGCCTTTTCTGAAGATACAGGAAGTGTGAAGAACGCTGTTGATCCCTCCCCTTCCTTGCTTTCAATCCAAATTTTGCCTCCGTGAAGTTCTACCAAACTTTTCGTAATCGAGAGTCCCAAACCAGTACCGCCGTATGCGCGCTCCATCGATGAATCGATTTGTTCGAAGGAGGCAAATACAGATTGTAATTTATTGGCGGGAATACCAATGCCTGTATCTGTGATGGAAAATTCGATAAAGCCATCCTTCACAACAGCGTTGGACGTCACTTTTCCTTTCTCCGTAAATTTTATAGCGTTACCTATTAAATTATGTAATATTTGATGTAAGCGATGTTCGTCTGCATAAACCGCTTCGAATTCTTCAGGAATATTATTAATGAGTTGAATAGATTTTCCAGCTTTGGCATGCTTATTAATTTGCATCACAACATCGACGATCGCATGCGGATCAATTGGTTTTTGATGTAGTTTAATTTCATGTGACTTGAGTTTTGAAAAATCGAGGATGGAGTTAACTAGGTCTGCCAACCGCTTTCCACTTGTTGCAATCAAATTCAAATCACTTGCAATTTTATCTGGCGCATCTTTAAAAACAGATTCTTGCATTGATTCGGCTATACCGATGATACCATTTAATGGAGTACGCAATTCGTGAGATGTATTTGCCAAAAAATCGTCTCGCATGGCATCTACTTTTTCTAAATAAGCAGCGCGTTTTTCTTTGATGACGATACGTTGCTTATATCTATATCGAAAAAATAAAAACCCAAAGATTCCTAATAAAAGGATAGCTATTCCCGCAAATTTTGCAATATCGTACTTGCGATTTTCTCGCGCAATTTTAAGATCATCTAGGAGTCGCTGCTCTTCCATTTCTTGTCTAAAATCAATCGATCGAGATTGCTCAAGGTTTCTTAAACCTGTCTCTTGTTCTATTTCAAAAATCGAATCACGAATAGCAGAATATTCCAATTGAAAATCATAGGCAATATCGTGAGATCCTATTCGAGCATACAGTCCGGCAAGATTTTTGTTAGCCGTAGCCTTGATTGGAAGCGCATCGATATTCTGTGCTAATTCATACGCATCTTTAAAATACTTGATGCTTCCGTACAGATCATTCTGACGTAAATGAATCCGTCCTAAACGCGTATTCATTTCAAACATTTCAGTCAAAACATTCAAGGCGGTATAAATATCTAAGGCTTCAGTCAATGCTGCTCTTGCGTCATCCAGATTATTTTCCTTAAAAAAGGCCTTCGCCAAATTTGATTTTGCCTGAGCAATCCCTACTCTATAATTTAATAAGTTTGCTTGAGTAATGGCTTGTTCGGCTAATCTTTTGGCTCGGCTAGTAGAATCGATTAATACTTCTAATTGAGATAATAAATTCAGCTTATCAACATGCAGCTTTTTATCGCTCGAATCTCCAAGACTCATGACGCGATTAATCGCCTTAGTTGCCTCGTCATAATTTTTTTCTAAATAATAGAGGTCGGCAATTTCATTATAAACCAATAGTCGCAAAGAAGGATTTCTGAGCGTGTCGGCAATTGCTCCTGCTTGCAACAATATTTCCAGACTTCGATTAATCTCACCGAGCTGTTTATAAATATTACTCATATTGATCATCGAATTAGTCACTGCTATATCATCACCGATACGTTTTGCTACAGCCGCTTCTTTTCTAGCATAATAAAATGCTTCGTCTGACTGACCTTTTACCAATTGAATATTAAATAATAAGTCATACACGATGAGTTTATCCTGATTTGCGTTTTTACTATTCAGTGTGATGAGTAACTCTTGCGCTTCCTTTTCGGCTTGCTCTGGCAAGGAATCTCTCAAGGTCTGTATACGAGCAATTTTCTTATCAATCTCGGCTTGTTCATTAGGGTTTAATGTGTTCTGAACCAGTCGCGACGGGTTATCGGATGACTGACTGTATAGCGCAATGGATGAAATCGCAAGCATCCATATGCTAAGCAATGACCATTTCAAATGGACGATGAAATATGACTGGTGGTAACTCAAACTGTTGTAAAGGTAATCATGATCGTTACATACTCGTAGTTGGTGTTGGACGCGTTGGTGTGGGATTAAAGTTCAAAAGTTTAAAAGTTTAAGGTCTAAAGTCTTTAGTAGAATGAAGGGATTGCCTGCTTGAAGTTAAGTTGGTTGTTATAGGGTTTAAAGTGGAACTGAGGAATTGCAGCCTGATCAAGTAATCAAATTCTGGCATATCCTGAAAGTCCAAGGAAAAGTCTATGACGACCTTGTTCTACAATAAATTGATCATACCGATATGTGCAACCAACCTCGATTTTGATTCCCCGCCTGATCACGTAACCGAGATTAGGTCCGCCGCGGTATTCAATATCGACTTGATCATTTTGCAAAGAGCCTACAATTTCACTGGTAATTTTTAGATAAAATTCACGGGGATCAACCACAAGACCATTTAAAGGTAATTCAGGCGCTATTCGATAACGCAGTCTATATTCGGATGACCGATTCGATGAAAATGTTTGGTCGGCTCCGAAACGGTGTGATAACACAAACCGGTTGTAAGCGCGAACAATAGTAAATCGCTGACGTATCCTGTGAAATGTCTCTCCTGGTGTACAGCGTAGAATATAACCAACTTGTAATTTATTATTTAATCCTGTATTCTTTGTCGCGTCTATTGAGAAGTCGGTATGTATATAATTAAACCCACCGTTATTCTCTACTCCAGGCACTTGATGGTTAATTGTTTGCCTTGATGCCAAACCAACATTAAGTTTGATTTCATCATTCAATTTATAACTAATATTAATTTGAGGGGCCGTCAATGTTTCGAAGTCTGTTTGCGCCAAACTAATGAAGGACATTAATAATAATATAAATCCAAAGCCATTTCGAATCAAAACTGTAAATTATTAACTGGCTTAAAAGTAAACTGCTGCTTCTTAACAAACGATCCATCTTCACCAAATAAAAATTCGTAGAGCTTCATGCCATGTTCATCTCTTCCTTTCGCTACTATTTCATATCGAGGTCGGATCGGATCATAGTAAGATGGTTGCTCTAGTTGATTGCGTATTAGATCAATGTCGTGACTATATTGCAGTTGAATTTTTCGCATTTTCCAACGTCTGAAATTCGCATCGAAATATGATCCTATTTTTCGAAGAACTGATGCATTAATCATATCGTCTTTCACTTCTAACTCCAAGTCCATGAACTCACCTTCGGGTGAAAATTCTATACTCATGCGCCCTAAATCAGTCTTAGTCTTTGCTTCGACAGAAAACGTATCGACGTTTCGCTCGATGTACCACCTTATCTTTTTTGGAAAATTAAATTGGCCGACATCGATCCGCGCACTAGCCGGTACCTGATGGTCCTTTATTCGATATTCACGCTCGATCTTATTTTGGGCGTGAATCGCAGTAACGTTCATAAAAATACAAGTAAGGATAAGAATAGCTCTTATCCATTTACAAGCCCCTAGGAACACGTACCTCATATTAATGCATATCATCGGGCACAAATTTTATTCTCAAGATCCGATTTCATTTATGCGCTGTTTCATCATTGGGAATTCAGCGTATCCGTTAGCAACCAAAAACAACTCATCTCCTTTGCGATAAATAATAGTAGGAAATCCACGAACGCCCCATTCTCGACTTCGCGCAAAATCCTCTTGTGTCGCCTTACGCATTTCTGCAGAATCAAACAGCTTAGAAAATTGCTTAAAATCTATATCTAATGCTTCACAAATTGAAGCATAGAATTCAACTTGTTTAGGATCTTTTGATTTGACGTAAAAATAATGCTGAACGAGTTCGTAAAAAGATCTCGTTTTTTCTGGATCAAACTGGCGCACGGTCACCACTGCGCGACATGCCGGTTCAGTATCATAGTTGAATGCTTCACGTTCGAATAAATCAAAACCAAACGGCTGACCACTTCGTTGACTTACTTCTTTCCAATGATGCTTTAAAAAATCTTTAAATTCTTCATCCCATTCTTGGCCTCCGCCTGGTCGTAGTCCTCCCATCACTAAAGAAAAAGGGATTCCCTCATCCATTCCATAACGACTCAATGCATCCAATTGAGGAGAAATGCCCCAACACCAGCTACACATCGGATCGCCGATATAGATGATTTCTTCATCCGACTTCCATTCTACGGGAGATGCTTTACCATCAAAGTCCGGAATTTCACATAATCCAGTTATGGGATCACACTTCACAGTTATATCATCTGATTGACTCATAACACTCATATTTGCACCTGAAATTAAAATGAATAAAAGAAAAAAAGGTCTCATACTTGTATATTTTTGATTGAACACACGACACATCGCAAAGGTTCGATTCATTGTTTTGTCAAATCAGGATCAGTATTAAATATTAATCGATATATTTTATCCACGATCCAGTTGCCTGCTGGAAAATACAATGCAAAAAATAGGGCCATTGCCAAACTAAAGTTTCTAACATTAAATAATTGGTCGATCATATTGTCAGGATAGGCATACGATGACTCCAACGCATACCCACCAAATTCCAAAAAACACATGGCCACTAACCCGTATGCATACTGCGCATAAAACGGCAAATTTCTCAACAGCAAAGAGATTGGTACCATATATAAAATATAGACGGTAATCACCTGCCACCAATATGTAAATCGCGCCACTTCTATGTATGTACCGAAGGCATCCATGCCCATTCCCCAAATAAAATATATAATGACATATAGCAATATCAACCGTCGATCAACTTGAAATTGCCGTTTAACATACTCTAAAAAATCATTCATGCGACAAATATAATCCAATTTACAAGGTGTATCTTAGAGCCGAGTGATAAGATAGTCTTTAATCATCACGATTCATTATATCGAAGCAAAAATTCCATGAAAAAGAAGATAAATATTCCGTGGTACTTTTTATTACTATTAATTTTGGCTGGTGAATCGGTATTTATCTTACCCTTCGTGTTGGCCCGTATTTTTCGTCCGACGGTCTTGGCTAACTTTGATCTGAGCAATACGCAATTGGGTTATTGTTTTTCTGTTTATGGAATTGTCGCATTGGTCTCATATTTGTTTGGCGGACCGATTGCCGATCGGTATCCACCGAGAAAACTCATGGCTATTGCTCTATGGATGACAGCTTTGGGTGGCATTTTATATGCCTCCTATCCTAGTTATGCGATGATGAAAATATTATACGGATATTGGGGATTTACAACAATATTTTTGTTTTGGGCACCTATGATTAAAGCGACACGTGTGTGGGGTGGAGATACTTCTCAGGGAAAGGCCTTTGGGCTACTTGATGGCGGGCGAGGTCTTGTCGGAGCTTTGTTTGGTGCGATGGGTGTCTTCATATTTTCGCTTTTTGTTTCTGTAAAAGGTGTCGAGTTGACAATATCCGAAAGTCAATCTGCATTTTCGTCAGTTATTCTGTGTTCTTCCGGTATTGTATTTTTTGTTGGAATACTCGTATGGTTCTTGATGAAAATACCGAACGATGTCGAAAACAATATACTTGTCAATAAAATATCAACCTCTCAAATTAAAACAGTCTTGAAATTGCCGGCCGTGTGGCTAATGATGCTCATCATTTTAAGCGCTTATGTAGGATATAAAATTACTGATGTATTTTCGTTGTACGCCAAAGAAGTCATGTTGTACGATGAAATTGACTCTGCCAAAGTCGGAACATTCTTATTATTTATAAGACCTATTGTAGGTATAGGTATTGGTTTTTTAGCAGACCGATCTCAGATTACAAAATGGCTAGTCATTAGTTTTATCATTTCTTTTTTAGGATCTTGTTTATTCGGTAGTGGTTTGATCACAGCTAGTGCGACTACGCTTTTTTTCGCCTCCATTCTATTTACAGCGACTGGTGTATATGCCGCTCGTGCATTGTATTTCGCCGTGATGAAAAGCGGCAAGATACCACTCGTGTTGACGGGTACAGCCGTAGGGATGATTTCATTGATCGGATATACGCCGGATATATTTGTAGGACCGCTGATCGGCTATTTCTTGGATAGTTCTCCTGGACTTGCTGGTCATCAACATGTTTTTTGGATGAATGCCATATTTTCCCTTGTCGGGTTGATGGCGTCGGGGTATTATTCTTATTTATTTGCGATAAAACAAGAAGTAAGTTCGTAAATAATTTGCCGAATTATTAACAAGACATAAAATGCGAAGAGAGGCACTAACTGCTCTCCAACTCAAAAATGGTTATTTCCGGTCTTACATTAAATCGAATTTGAAACATATGTCCTAAAGCTCGATTGATGTAAAGGCGTCTTCCATCACCTAAGTCAATTTCTCCAGAACCGTAATCCTTATTTTTCACAGGTAAAATCGGAGGCGGTAAAAATGGCGGTTTACATTGTCCACCATGCGTATGCCCTGACAAGATCCAGCCTTGATAACCATTCCAGACATCCATATCGCAAACATCTGGATTATGACAGAGAACGAGATTCGCTTTGTGCGCATCATAGTGCTTCATTATTTTTTCAGGAGCAAAATTCAGACCCCAAAAGTCATCGATTCCAATGATATTCAATCCATTAAAATTCGATTGCTCATTCTTAAGTAAGGTGATTTCCGCATGTTGCAATTGCGATGAAATTTTATCAGCGACATCTTGTTCAGACCAATCATGTCCATAATCGTGATTACCAAGAATACCGACTGTCGCGATTTTTCCTTTGACCACGTAATTCAATACTTCGTCCAGTTGGTCAAATTGCTCTTCACTGTCATAACTCACATAATCTCCTGTGTACACAACAAAATCCGGTTCATATTTTCTAGCACTCTTAAATGATTCGATGATATAATTGTAATCAAACCGATTACCAACATGGACGTCACTTATTTGCATGAGGGTCTTTCCAATCAGGTGCTCAGGAAGATTCGCTATTGGCATTTTCTTCTTGACAAACTCCAACCAAAACGGCTCGACCTGCCACGTGTATAAACCCGTCAGGAATCCCATGCCAGTCGTCGCCCAGAACGCTCGTTTTATAAATTTTCTTCTTTTCATTGTATTGGATCACTTACGCCCGTTTCCGGTCTAATACATCGTATTCGGGTTCGCTGATTCTTTGGGAATTTGCTGAATGGAGTCCCAGTGCTCACATATTTTGCCATGCGCATCGAAGCGAAAAAAGTCCATCGTCACGTATTGGTCTTTATCTGGCCAAACTTGATGCGTATGCAACGCAACTAAATCACCTTCTGCTATACAACGGACGAATTCAATGGATTTGTCCGGATATTCTTTCTGCATCCGTTCAAAATAATTGATAAATCCAGTCAGTCCATCAGCCACGTCCGGATTATGTTGAATATATTCATTTCCTACAAAGGATTCAACTGCTTTTTTAGGATCACCTTCATATGCTGTTTTATAAAAGGCGATGGCATTTTTTTTATTTTCTTCTAAATTCATCGTATTATTTTAAGCTAGCGAAGAACTTCAAATTTACGGACTATTTCATTTCCATTTTGGTCTACAACTTTTAAATGGTGCTGCCCAGGTTTTGGACGTACAGGCATAGCATGTTTATGGGTTGTCTTTCCGATAAATGCATGATCAACATGCCAGAAAATACTCGCATCTTCATCGACATGTGCCACCTCGAAAATTGTAGACCCTTTATTTCCATCTAATTCTTTTGGCACTTTTATACGCGCTTGCGGATGAGGGTATAGTATTTCAAATGCGACGGCCTTACTGCGTGATTCACAATCAGGGTGAGACGGTTTCATTTGTTCGATATCTGTATGTTGTCGACGATAATAAGCCATCATAGCCGGCGGCAAATTAAAATATACGGCTGATTTCATTTCATAGGATGAAAAACAATTGCTTGTCACTGCATAGACACCACTCACATCCGTAAAATATTGCTCATGGTACGGACACGGCAATGCGCGTCTCCCATTTTTATGAATATATTTTTCTGACGTTTTTGGACAATAAGAATTTGCTGGGTGACCAGAAACGTCGCAAACTTCAGCCGTACGTAAATCATCGAAAGGCGTCTCAAACCAAGCAGTTTTTGGTAGTATATCAAAGACTTCAAATAGTATCGGAGCTGCCGTCTTCACTCCCACGAGCTCCGGCCGGCCTTCCCCATCCGCATTGCCCGCCCATACTGCGACCACATATTCTGGGGTGACGCCAACGGCCCAGGCATCTCGAAAACCGATGCTAGTTCCTGTCTTCCAAGCAACACGACGAGCGCCTATAAATTGGCTCCAACCAAATGTGGATGCCGGACGTTTCACCGATCGTAATGCATCAAATGTCAAATGAATTGCACCTGCATCAAATGGTAATTTATGAGCTTTAATATCATTTTCCTTTTTTGAAAATACATGCATTCCCACATCTTCATTATTATTTTCAAAATAATCCTCTAATGTTCTGGACATAGCACCGTATGCGCGAGTTAATTCCCACATATTTACTTCCGCCCCACCGAGAATTAACGATAACCCGTAATGCTTTGGTGATTTTTTTATCGTAGAAAAACCCAGTTCTCTTAATTGATGATGAAATGTCGCCACACCATATTGTTGCAGTGCACGAACCGCTGGAATATTTAATGAACGGCTGAGCGCTTCATCAGCCGGAACAGCTCCGTCGTAATCATCATAAAAGTTCTTAGGTCGGTAACCTGCAAATTGTGTCGGAATATCGGCGACTAATTGTTGGGGCAATAAATCACCAGATGCATTCATCGACGCGTATAAAAATGGCTTTAAAATACTTCCCGACGATCGATTAGCCTGAATGATGTCGACATCCTCACTATGACTTTTTCCTGCTGGTGTATTTCCCACATAAGCTAATACTTCGTTGGTTTTTACGTCCAATACAAGAACGGCTGCATTGTGAATTTGATTTTGCGATAATCGTCTGTGTGCCCGAGCAACGATGTCGTTGACTTCCATTTGTAAATCCAAGGAGATTGTTGATTGAACGCGTTGACCTGCCAGACCAAATAATCGCGCATGCGTCATGGCATGCGGCGCAACTTGGGGCATTGCCTTGGGTTCGTCAGGGAGAGGCTCAAGCGTGGCGAGCTCTGCAGTGGTCTCGTCAATGACCTCATCCTCAACGAGTTTTGTCAGCAAGCGATCACGTTTTCGCTCAAGTGCATCACGATTTCTACCCGGATGAATGATCGTAGGTGCGTTA